>Ga0116219_10000487_pt1 | contig 41163 bp, 38 predicted proteins | sample Sb_taG_4_FD_91019 | JGI IMG/M metagenome (GOLD analysis project Ga0116219, IMG submission 91019) | Peat soil microbial communities from Weissenstadt, Germany - Sb_50d_6_BS metaG | ecosystem: Environmental > Terrestrial > Soil > Wetlands > Peat | place: Germany: Weissenstadt | collected 2010-09-21 | reverse complement strand
GGCAAAGTATAAGGAGCTAGCTGCCACCCCGGGTAATGTTGCGGTAACTCGCGGCGACCTCAGCGTGCTGGATGGCATCAGCGCCGCCAACCGGTTTGAGGCGGAATACGAATTTCCCTACCTTGCTCACACTCCGATGGAGCCATTGAACACTACCATCCGATTTGATGGCGATCACGCTGAAGTTTGGGCTGGTTCTCAATTTCAAACCGTCGATCAAATGGCTATCGCCGAAATCCTCAGCCTGAAGCCGGAACAGGTTACCTTTCACACCGAGATGGCCGGCGGCGGATTCGGGAGAAGAGCGACGCCTGATTCTCATGTGCAGCGCGAAGCGGCTACCATCGCCAAACGTTGCAAAGGCATTCCCGTAAAACTCATCTGGACCCGCGAAGACGACGTGCAAGGTGGCTACTATCGTCCCATGTTCGCGCACCGGATCGAGATTGGGATCGGAGCGGACGGTATGCTTTTGGCATGGAGACATGTGATCGTGGGACAATCCCTCGTGGCGGGCACGCCGTTTGCTTCCTTCCTCATAAAGAATGGAGTCGATGAAACTGCGGTCGAGGGCGTCGCCGACAATCCTTACGAGATCCCGAACTTCACGGTCACAGCGCATCACCCCACGCCGAACGTGCCGGTATTGTGGTGGCGTTCTGTCGGGCACACCCACACTGCCTTCGTGATGGAAACGCTGGTCGATGAACTCGCTACTCGTGCGGGAGCGGACCCAATTGCCTATCGCCGGAAGCTGCTGAAACCGGATGAAAAAAGGCTTCGCGGAGTGCTCGATCTGATGGACGAAAAAAGCGCATCGTGGCGGAATCACCTGCCGGAGGGCCACGCCGCCGGAGTTGCATGTCATGAGTCGTTCGGGACAAATGTTGCCTGTGCCGTGGATGTCTCGATCGCGAACAAGCGGCCGAAGATCCATCGTGTAACGGTCGCGCTCGACTGCGGTACGGCCGTGAATCCTTTGACGATCGAGAGCCAGTTTCAGGCTGGTGTGAGCTTTGGTGTATCGCAGTTGATGGCGAAAGGGGCGATAACTTTCAAGAGCGGCCATGCGGAGCAGAACAACTTCGACGGCTACACTCCACCGTACATAATCGACGCACCGGTTGCCGTCGACGTTTACATCGTTCCGAGCACGGAAAAGCCCTCAGGATGCGGCGAACCACCGGTTCCGGTCATTTCCCCCGCCGTGGTGAATGCATTGTTTCGCTTGACCGGCAAGCGGTACCGTACCCTGCCGTTGCTGAGTCTCTAACCTGAGCAAGCAGGTTTAGATGTATCGTCACCGAGTTGGTCGTGGCCGGATGACGCTAGTGCTGACGGACAATTCGGAAACTACCCAGGGTTGGAGATCGGTACTGATAAACGCCCTTGTGGTGGGAAAACCGCTGTTTTCGAGTGATTGGCAGTCAATCCACCTTGCGATCCCGTTGGATCACGCTCCATCTCACGAAGAAAGGTCGACTAATGGCCAATGGGACAAACTCGACCCGGCCGGAGCTTGCCCGTGTAAGCCCTGCGGCGGTGAAGTCGGGCAACCTAGACTTCTCCGGCGAAATTTCCCACGGTCAGGAGTTTCGTCAGGCCATTGGCCGCGACCTGTTCTTCGTCCTCGATCCATTGGATGACGGCTGGATTATTAGCGTCTTCCCGGCTACGCAGTGCACGACCGAAGGCTATGACGACTTCGTCGCCGTGGCCACCCCGCCCTTCTTCGGCAGCAATCCCCGGTTCATCGACAGCACCGATGAGGAACGATCCGTACATTCGTCCCCGCATGAATTTCAGTTTGTGCTTGACTGCAAGTCTTACAGACGGGAGTTCGAATTTGTGCCTACGCATTCCAGACGCTACTGACGCATCATGGGCGTTTGCGCATTGACCCTTTGAACCTCAATGCTAGGCGCGTGACGTGCATTGAGCGCGGTTTGGATGGCGGTTACCTGCCAGGCGAGGCGTGCGATCTGCGTGTGTTGAGTCTTCATCTGCATTTCCTGGGTCTGGATCTGGGCCTGTGAGCCTTCATCTGTATTTGCTGGGCCTTGATCTGCTGCTGCTGTTTGTGGATCAGCGTCTGCTGTTCTTTTGTGGCCTCGATCAGCAATGCGGTCAGGCGGCTGTAATCGACGCCCTGGGCGTCTTTGCCGTTCTCCTCCCAGCTCACGATTTCGGGGACAACCGCGCCGACTTCTTCGGCGATGACGCCCACTTCGTGTTTGCCGCTTTCTTTCAGGTCGTAGGAAACGCCGCGCAGCTGTTCGACTTTCGCCAGCGCGCCGTTCAGCGTTTGAATGTTCGTCTTCCAGCGGCGGGAGCTGTAGGTGTCCCAGCTGTCGGCGATGGCGTGACCTGTGCCCTGCCCGATGGTGAGGCTGTCGGTAACTATCGGATTTGGAGCGCTGATGCCGACCCGCCCGATTTCTGTCACCACGAAGCGGCCCCCTGCCTTGCCGACTGCGTCAATCGCGAAAGCTCCGTACCCTCCAAACGAGGCCGCCAGACCACCAGTTCCTTGCGCGCTCGGGCCCTCCACCCGCAGGAAATTGTTGTAGGAGGCACCGCCCTGATTTCCAATGTGAAGCAGATAAGTGGGCGAGGTTACACCGATACCCACATTGGTGCTGGCGGTCGCGCTGTTCACGCCTTTGATGCTGCCCAGAACGAGGGCATTGCTGGTATCGACCTCTGCATTGGCGCCGATGGCGGTGGCATTGGTGAGGGTTCCCGTTCCGAATGCGGAATAGGCTCCGAGAAAGGTATCACTGGATCCGGTCCCATACGAGCCATCGGCCGGCCATCCCGCAAAATAGCCTTGAGCAGTGTTGAGGGTGCCGGTACTGTTGGGGCCAAGCGCAACTACGCCGCTGGCGGTGTTGGAGTTGCCCGTGGTGTTGTTCTCGAGCGCACTTACGCCGCTGGCGGTGTTGAAGCTGCCGGAAGTGTTGGAGTCGAGTACCCCGACGCCGTTGGCCGTGTTGGAGTTGCCCGTGTTGTTTCTCAAGAGCGCCTGGTCGCCGCTGGCGGTGTTCCCGCTACCCGTGGTGTTGGAAGTGAGCGATTGATACCCTTCGGCCGTGTTGCCCTGGCCTCCGGTATTGAAAGCTCCGGCGGAAAGCCCGACATACGTATTGCCAGCCGAACTGGAACAGCAAGCGTGAATAAAGGAAAGCCACCCAGATAGAGTACACCGAGGTTTCCGCCCCCAGTCTGAGGCAGGTCGATGTTGCCGTTGCCCAGGACCAAGTCTCCGCTGCTGATGGTTTGTGTTGTCGCAAACTTGTTCGCCGCCGCCAGTTGCGGCACCTTGGTCGTGTCCACGTTCAGTATCGGATTGCTGCCGGTACCTGTGTTGGTTAGGTCGGTCCCTGCTGTCACCGATCCAACAGTGCCGGGAAAGGTCTGGCCTGAAGCAGCGAAAGTGACCAGGCCGGTGAAGTTGCCCGTGCCTTGCACGTCCAGGGTGGAGGCCGGAGTCGCCGTGCCGATGCCCACGTTCACCGCGTTGGCTCCGGTTCCGCCCAACACCAAAGCGTTGTTCTCGCTGACCAGCGCGTTGGCCCCGATGGCGGTCGCGTTGGTCAGCTGGGTGGTGCTTCCCGGACCGGACTGATACCCAAGGAAAGTGTTGTTTGAGCCGCTGGTATTGGCATTGTTCCCATTCGCAGTCACACCCGCCAAGTATCCCGCCGCCAGATTGCCAGAGCCGGTGGCGTTGTAATTGAGAGCTTTTTCTCCCAGCTGGCGATGTTCAGTCCGGTCTCTGATGGCTTGCTTGTTCCCTGACCGCACAACAAGTTCAGTGATCCCGAAGCGTTGGTCGTGTCGTTGTTCACCGGCTCAGCTTGCCACTGAAATGTCTGGGTGACGGCCTTGCTGGTGCCGCTGTTGAAGGCGGAGGTGGCCAGATCGATAGGCTGCGAGTTCGCTCCCTTGGTCGCGGTGGCCACCCCGGTGGCGGGCAGGCTCAGCAAGCCGCGAATCGTGCTTCCGCCCCTCACATCTAGCGTGGCCGTAGGCTTCGTGGTGTTGATCCCCACTTTCGCCGTACTTCCCGATCCCGATTGGTACAACACTGAGCTGATGATGTCGGAAGTGGAATCCCACAGGGGCACGAAGTTGACGGTGCCGGTGCCGGTGACTTGACTAAACGGTGGCGGAGCGCTCCCGCCCGTGCTGGCGGCAGCGGTCGCCGTGCTCGCCCCAGCGCTTGGCGGTGGAGCGGCCAGCACGAAGGCGGAGGGCGGAAGTCCGCCGATCGTTTGCGCGTCCGCGGCTTTCAGCGCATAGGGTACGCTCAGCAGCATGACCCGTGGCTCTTCCGCTTGTCCTTGCAGCTGCACCCCCAGCCAGCGCGCTTCGCCGGCCACGAAGATCTCGGCAGGCAAACCTGCGCTGCTGGTGGAACCGAGCATCACCGAGTAATGTCCGGACTTGTCGAGCTGAACGTTCTGCGTTTCCACCCAGAGCGGCGCTCCACCCTGCTGGTCTTTATAGAGAGAAAACGTCACGCCGCCGACGCTGGTCAGTGGCTTGCCATTGGTGTCACTCAACACGCCGCTAAAGTTCACCAACTGCGGCACCACCGCGTTGGCCGTGGTTGTGTTTTGCTGCGCGGAAAGAGGAACGGTGGAGAACAGCGATATTAGGCACAGCAGAGCGGATAGCCGAAACCTTGTCAAATAGCATTCCTGGATGGATTTCCGTGATCCAGTGCGGAGCAAGCAGTGCTTTCGGTACTGTCGTATCTTAGTCATAACCTCCTCCTATTCGGTTGCTGATGTGCCTCTAATGCCGGCAAGTGCCCGTTCATCCTTTTGGCCTTCTACATTAATCATTCGGAAACAGGTGGCAAATTGGCTCATGAGTGAGCACATTTGTTTCGTGCCTCCATGACTTGTGGTTCGCGAACCTGCGGCTAAGGCCGGCGTCAAGTGCCGGTAAATCCATTGACTTTCGGAGCAATCCCAAATTGTCGATTTGCGCTTTTTCGGCGGCCTGTCCATTGAAGACACGTCCTGCGTCTTGGGAATCTCGCCAGTCACGGTCAAACGAGAGTGGGCTGCGCGAGGCTGTGGCTGCAACGGGAGATGAGCCGGAGCGAATCGGCATGACTCCAGAGCGCTGGCGGCAAGTGAAGGCTGTCCTCGACAACGTGCTGGAGATAGCGCCGCCGGAGCGTGATGCCTTCCTCGATCAGGCTTGCGACGGCGATCAAGAATTGCGGCAGGAAGTCGAGTCGCTTCTGGCCGCCGGGGATGAGGGGTGCTCCAGCTTTCTGCAATCTCCACCCGTGATGCGCTTGGGCAAAGGGACTCGTGTGGGCGACTACGAGATTCAGTCCTTGCTGGGTGCTGGCGGCATGGGTGAAGTGTATCGGGCGCGCGACCTGCGGCTGCGCCGTGACGTGGCCATTAAAGTCCTGCCTGCTTTCGTTTCTTCCGATCCCGATCGTTTGCGACGCTTCGAGCAGGAAGCAACCGCGGCAGCCGCGCTGAATCATCCCAACATTCTTGCGGTGTATCAGATGGGAACGCACGAGGGCGCGCCCTATTTGGTTTCGGAGTTGCTGGAGGGAGAAACGCTGCGGGAGCAGATCAGGCGTGGTCGTCTGGCCGTGCGCAAGGCGATCGACAACGCGGTGCAGATCGCGCGTGGCTTGGCCGCAGCCCACGAGAAAGGAATTGTGCACCGTGACCTGAAACCAGAACCTTTTCGCTACCAAGGATGGGCGGGTGAAGATTCTGGATTTTGGGTTGGCGAAGCTAATGCAACCACAACCCACCTCGGAGCACGGGGCACGGACGCCAGCTGAGGGGACGGAAGCGGGAGTTGTGATGGGCACGGTGGGGTATATGCCGCCCGAGCAGGTGAGAGGACAGGCGGCCGATCATCGCTCAGACATCTTCGCGTTCGGGACGATTCTCTACGAGATGCTGTCGGGCAAACGAGCCTTTCAGAAACCGACCTCGCCGGAAACGATGACGGCCATCCTGAACGAGGATCCGTCGGACATTTCGCAGGTCGTGCCAAACCTTCCTCCTGCGTTGCAGCGTGTCGTCCATCGCTGTTTGGAAAAGGACCCGGAGCAAAGGTTCCAATCGTCGTCGGACTTGGCGTTTGCCTTGGAAACACTATCCGACTCTGGAGGGTCGGCACTCCCGGCAACGGCTGCGAAAACGCCGGCCAGCGCCGGGACGCGCCTGATCCTATTCGCAGGGATTGCGGCCGCTCTCCTGCTGGGGGTGTTGCTGACCTTCAATGTTTTTAGCTTGCGTGATCGCATATCAGGTCCTGCCACCATGCCCCACATCGAATCGCTGGCGGTAACTACCGCTGGAAAATTTCTCCAAGGATCCAAGCCAGGATTATTTCGCCGATGGCATGACCGAAGTGCTCATCGCTAACTTGTCACAAATCGGCAAACTGCGCGTGATTTCGCGCACCTCTGTGATGCGCTTTAAGCAAACGAAGAAACCGCTACCCGAAATTGCCCGGGAGTTGAACGTGGATGCTGTGGTAGAGGGTTCGGTACTTTCTTCCGGGGGCAGGGTGCGCATTACAGCCCAATTGATCTATGCACCGACTGATCGCCACCTGTGGGCCAAGAGTTACGAGCGAAACCTCAGCGACGTATTGCTATTGCAAAGCGAAGTGGCGCGGACCATCGCGGATGAAATCAAGGTTACACTGACGCCGCAGGAGGAGTTGCAGCTCGGCGGTGCCCGTCGCGTGAACCCCGAGGCTAACGACGCCTATCTCAGAGGCAGGTATTATTGGGAAAAGAGGACACCTGACGACCTGAAAAAAGCCTTCGAGTATTTCAAGCAGGCCCTCGAAAAAGACCCGCGGTATGCACCTGCCTACCTGGGGATTGCAGAGTACTACAGCGTCCTTCCCTTCTACACACGCTCCACGCCAGACGAGGTTTTCCCGAAGGCGAAAGCAGCGGTGTCAAAAGCGCTCGAGCTGGACGACACGCTCGCGGGAGCACACGCTGCCCTTGCGTACATCAAGGCTTACTACGATTGGGACTGGGCGGGGGCTGAGGAAGAATTCAAGCGCTCACTTGCCTTGGATCCGAACGATGCTTCGGTTCACCATAAGTACAGTCGATTTCTCGCCAGCTTAGGGCGTATTGAGGAAGCGCTGAGCGAAGTCAAACGCGCCCGCGAGCTGGCCCCATTGTCACTGATCGCCAAAGCCAATGTGGGAGTGATCTATTATTTCGGCCGCAGATATGACCAGGCTATCGACGAGCTGAAGAGGCTCCTGGAGACGCAGCCGGACTTTCCCGTTGCTCACTGGGGACTTGGACTGGCCTACGAGCAAAAGAGAATGTACCCACAGGCCATCGAAGAATTTGCAAAGGCGGTGGCTCTTGAAAAAGACGATCCGAATTGGATCGCATCGCTGGGCCACGCCTACGCCGTGACGGGGAATAAACCTGCAGCCTTGAAAACACTAGACGAGCTGAACACCCTGGCTAAGCAGAGTGACGTGTCGCCATATCAACTCGCACTCGTTTATGCTGGGCTGGGGGAGAAAGACCAGGCGTTTGAGTCACTCGAAAAGGCGAAGCTGGAGCGCTCGACCTTACTGACATATCTCAAGATGGATCCCCGGTTCGACAGTCTTCGCTCGGATCCTCGCTTTCAAGACCTCCTACGTCGCATGGGCCTTTCGATCTGACGGCCATGTCCGACGACCCGAAGAAGCGCGTTCCTTTTTCAAGCAATCAAGAAGTCAATGATTCGAATCATTTCGTCTGCGGTGTGGCCGAGAGAACGTTCCAGCAGATCAGAGCACAAGCAAGGGATAGAAATGCTTCGTGGATGTCGGCTCGCTTCTCATAGCGCACGCGCAGGCGGCGAAATTGATTAAGCCACGCGAAAGTCCGCTCGACGACCCACCGCCATCGGCCTAATCCCCTGCCATGCTGAGTGTTTCGCTTTGCCAGCAGTGGCAGAATATGTCGAGCACGCAGACCCGCCGGATCGCCTCCGCGTCACAGCCACGGTCGCCCAGTACACAATCAGGACGGCGCGGCCGTCCTCGCTCTCCTTGCAAAGATGGAATACTATCAACCACTGCGAGGGCTTGCTGCGAGTCGTTTCGATTCGCTCAAAACCCCTCAATGAGCGTTATGGCGATGTTTCAACCGTTAATCGACAGGACCCACGCGCACCCGTAGAGTTCGCGGTATAAAGAGATACGTCAAAAGCGCCCCGACCATCAAAATCCCCGCGATGAGATACAAGGCAGCAGATCGGTCCGAAGAAAAATGTCTCGCCCAAATCGGAATATTGGGTCCAATATAACCCCCTAAATTACCCACCGAGTTCACGATGCCAATCCCCGCTGCAGCAGCGGTCCCGGCCAAAAATGCGGACGGCAGCGGCCAGAACAATGGCATGGACCCAATCACTCCAAGCGTCCCCACGGACAAGAAAATGATCGCCAACACTGGGTTAGAAGCAAAAACTCCGCTCAAAACCAGGCCGACGGCTCCAGCCATAACATTTGCCACATAATGCAGTCGCCGCTCTCCGGTTTTGTCCGAATGATTGCTCAGGAGAATCATCCCGATCACGGCCACACCGTACGGTATCGCGGTAATCAGGCCAACCCCAAGATAACCTTTCAAACCAAACGCCTTTACAATCGTCGGCAACCAGAACGCGATGCCGTACAAGCCGATCATCAAAGTGAAATAGATCACGCACAGCACCCAGACTTTCCCGCTGGTGAAGGCATCCATCAGTTTATGCTCGGTTTTACTCTTGTCTTCAGCTTCCAGGTTCTGCGCAAGCAATGCTTTTTCCTCGCGCGTAAGCCACTTCGCTTCTTTAATGCTGCTTTCCAGGTAATAGATCACCCAAAGGCCAACCAGAATTGACGGGATGCCTTCTGCTAGAAAAAGCCACTGCCAGCCTGCCAGCTTCATGGCGCCGGAAAACCTATCCATAATCCAGCCGGACATGGGATTGCCGACCACCCCCGATACCGCGATCGCTGCCACAAACCAGGCGGTTCGTGTGGAGCGCAGTCTTGAGGGGTACCACAAGGTCAGATAAAAAATCACCCCCGGGAAGAAACCGGCTTCGGCCAAGCCAAGCAGAAAGCGCATGGCATAAAAAGACCGCTCGCCTTTCACGAAAATCATGCACGCAGATATGACGCCCCAGGAGATCATGATCCGGGCAATCCACATGCGCGCGCCGAATTTCTTCAGCAGCACATTGCTGGGAACTTCGAAAAAGAAATAACCGATAAAGAAAATACCGGCGCCGGTAGCGAATGCCGCATCGCTCATTGACAGATCTTTCAGCATCTGCAGCTTCGCAAATCCCACGTTGACCCGATCGAGATATGCCAAAATGTAGCAAAGGAAAAGGAAAGGCACTATGCGCACGTCTACCTTGCGATAGGTTCTCGCCTCAAAACTTTCCGCGGGCGCCATAGCTTTCAGGCCTCCTTTTCTTGAGTCTTCCAACGGGATTCGCGATTTGGAGCTCTGACCCAAACGCCACTATCCACCAATCGCAGGCCAATCCGCGCTCTCGCGATACCCGCACTTCAGACCTGTTCGCGTATGGCCCGCCTCAAAACGCATTGATCCTAGTCCTCGGCAATGATTACTGCAAATAGGCGTTTGTACCAGAACCGATCAATGCATTATGAAAGAGCGCCCCGTTGAGAAGGCGGGATGGATGGCGCCGCCTGCGCTCCGCTACGCTGTGCAGGGCTTCGCTCCGCTACGGATCAAGAGTGTCGTATTTAGTCCCCAAAAAGGCATTTTGGCTTCCGTCGGCGAAGATGATTCGATAGTTTTCTGGGAAGTCGACTTCGAGGGTTGGTCCAGCCGCGCGTGTCGTATCGCTAATCGGAACCTTACGCCAAAGGAATGGAGCATTTACTTTGGGAACCGTGCCTACAGGAAAACGTGCCCAAATCTTCAATAAGTTCAATCGCGTTGCCGACGCGTTCGAGTAGCCCCAACGTGGACGCCTAAGACGAACGACTACAAGGCCCCCTTTGTCCGAGATCACTGAAGTGCTCAATTTAAAGCTTCGGCACGCATCCCCGGGACGAAGCAGACGAGCCGCGACGCGACGAGTTTACCGCCTAATGAATCCAGTTTGGTGAAGCAAACGTCCAACTCGCCTTCCACAAGAAAGATCTCATCGCCGCTGCCCCGTGACATTTCCGCCAGCACCGTCGGCCAGCCACCTTCGGCCACCTGCGGTACAATCGCGACCATTCATTTTGCTGGGACTCTGTTTAGCCCGCGCCCGCGGGATTACAGCACAGGGAATAAGGACTGGTCCTCATAACGTCCTTGGAGCATATGTTTCTGCATTCTTGCTCACAGGCTCTCGAGCACCAGCCTAAGGTAGTTCCAGAAGCTCTCAACAGACGATATCTGCACCCGCTCGTTCGGGCTATGAGGATCTACGATCGTCGGGCCGAAGGACACCATCTGCATGCCGGGATACTTCTCGCCAATGACGCCGCACTCGAGGCCGGCGTGCATGGCGATCAGCTTTGCCGGCTCGCCAAAGAGCTTCTTGTGCACCTCCTGGAGCTTCCGCACGATATCGCTGTTGGGCTCCGGTTTCCAGCCGGGGTACTTGCCCCCGTGCTCCACTTCGAACCCCGCCAGCCCGCATACCGTCGCCACCATGCGGGCGGCAGACAGCATGCTGCTCTCGATCGCACTCCGCTGACTGGTAACAATCTCCACCACGTCGCCCCTGGTACTGACAGTCGCCAGGTTCGTGGAGGTCTGGACCAAGCCGTCGACATCGGGACTCATGGCCAGGACGCCATGGGGCAAGCTCGCGAGCAGCGCAACCGTTTGCTTCGCGTCACTCGCCTCCAGCACTTTTCCCGGTCGTTCGGCTTTTTCGACCGTGATCTGCAGTCCGGAATCGAATCCCCCCAGGTCAGCCTTGTATCCAGCTTCGGCCGTGGCTACAAGCGATTTCAGTTTGCTCTCGCGAGAGGTGTCGGGTAGCACCACCAAGGCCGCGGCTTCGCGCGGAATCGCATTCTGCGCGCTGCCGCCGTTGACCTCGGCAATTTCGATCGGTAGGCGATCCAGCAATACCTGAAGAACCCCGCCCATGATCCGCAGGGCATTGCCGCGGCCTTGATGGATATCCACACCGGAGTGGCCGCCCTTCAGTCCAGAAACCTTTACGCGACAGGCTGATCCTGCGCTCGCAGGACGAAACTCGACTTTGCGCCGAGCCGTCGTCTTGACCCCGCCTGAACAACCGATGCAAAGGGTGCCTTTCTCTTCGTTGTCAAGGTTGAGAAAATACTTGGACTTCAGCAAGCCGCCGGGGAAGGCCGAAGCGCCCGTAAGTCCGCTCTCCTCGTCAATGGTGAAAACGAACTCCAACGGACCATGGGCAATGTCATTGCTCTCCATCACTGCCAGTGCGGCAGACACGCCGACTCCGTTGTCGGAGCCGAGGGTCGTGCCATCCGCCTTCAACCAGTCCCCATCCCTTACCACCTTGATAGGGTCGACATCGAAGTCATGGACGGTCCCTTCATTTTTCTCGCACACCATGTCGAGGTGACCCTGCAAGAGCGCCCTCGGCGCTCCCTCGCGCCCTGGCCGCGCGGGTTTCCGGATCACGAGATTGCCCGCGTTGTCCTGCACGCATTCGAGGCCCAGCTCTGCGGCCAGACCGCGGACGTAGTGGCGTGCCGCTGCTTCCTTTGTGGAAGCGCGGGGAATGGCGGCCAATCTGTCAAAATGCTTCCATATTGGTTCGGGTTGCAGGTTCGCGAGTGCAGGTATCATTGCCCGCTCCGTAAGGATTAAAAGGTTCCAGCTATCTTACAGCGCGAATGCAAATGCTGGCGCCTCCGTCTGCTGGAAGTGGCAATCCGCGACAACTAATCAAGCAAGCAGGAGCGGTGGGATTGGTACGAGACCATTGTTGCCCGAGTTGCGAAGTATCAGTTCTCGGCTGACGCGACCTCCATGTACAAGCCCCTCACAGTTGTTTGCACTGCCAACCAGGGAACGGCGATGTCTTCCTCTCATCCATCAGAAAACACGCGGGCACGGGCGCGGCGAGTGATCACCCGCGGTTTCCGAGCGTTCGTGCGACGGGCTTTCGCGCACCCGGATGCGCTTGGGCCGCGTAGATAGCCTCTCCACCCAGTCGCGCAAGCAGCCAGTTGCCCAGGTCAGGTTCGTAGCGTCATCGAGTATAGTTGCCAGATGTTAGCTGGATGATCCATACTTTCGGGGACGAGCCCTTGACCAATAGAGGGTCAACGTTGTGTCCTCTGTGTTTCGCAACCACTCCACGACGTCTTTTGCTTCGAAAGGGCGGTCCCCGGAACCCGCAATTCATCAACAAACATGAGCCCGGGGCCTCTGGCTTCGCTGCAATCCGTTCTCGACATGTTGCAACAGAACACCCACCGAAACTGATCACGTAATCTCTTGGATCCCCCTGTCATGGAGATCCGGTTGATGCCGCCATGAGTTGCCGGATGTCGAAATCGGTTCCGGGTGGTCGGCAACCCTTCCCTAATCGGCAAGGTAAGGTTTGCCCGTGATCCGCTCCGATGGCAAATTCGCGGCCACTTTCTGACCCTAGGCCCAAGTCACAACTAACACTCTCTCCACCCGCAGGGGCTCCCGCCCCAGTTGCCAGCAGGAGATTGGAGGGTGAGAAGTTGGGCTCCCCAGCCTTCGGTTGCGACGCGAGACCGCTCGGCTGCAATCGCGTTGGGGGCTTCACCGGTGAGGTCCCTCAGGACCTGCCAACGGATGGCCGGGTCAGAATCGAGGAGCCATTTGAGGTGCGCGGGCCCGGGGGCGTAATCGTGTAGGCGCATTCGTATCTTATGGCAAGTGGTGTGTAAGTTTTCACCTGTGCGCTGAACCGCGTTCGCTTTGGCTCCTGCGTGTGGCAGAAGTGTGGGCAAAAAGCCTCTGGGCGATTGTAAAACTCTCTCCCTCCTGGACTAAAATATCGGGCTGATCAGGAGGCTACACGAACAATGTAGAACGACGCTTTCACGACGCTTCAAGACCGAGTGGCTCCTTCACACTCCAGCCTTGTGGCACTATACCTGTGATCCATCCTGTTGTATAAAGCTCGGTGCATCCTTTGCGATCCCCGGTTGCTCAAATGAACGTTACCGACGATCGGCTCTCCCGCAACGTGACCCACCCGCGTGAACGAGATTGAAAACAAATGACCGTATCAACGACTAGTTCGAACCTCGGCCGTCATGTATTTGGAGTAGCGGCTTTGGCCTTTGGCCTCATCACGCTGGCCTGGCATGACTACAACGGCTGGCATCTACCGCGTTACATTGTCTACCCCGCCGCCGCTGCCCAGATCTTCGGCGGCGCTGCGATTGAGTTTCGTCGGACCGCGAAAACGGGCGCAGTTGTCCTTGCTGCGGTTTATCTTGTCTTCGCCTTGCGGTGCGTGCCTCAAATCGTCGCCAAACCGCAGATCTACAATAGCTGGGGCAACTTCTTCGAGCAGTTCTCTCTCGTGACCGGAGCGGCGATCGTTTACGCGCGCTTGTCATCGCCATGGTCACGGGAAACGCTTCATCGGATCGGCCGCATTCTTTTGGGCATCTGTGCCGCTTCCTTTACCCTTGAACAGGCGATTTATCTTGGCGCTACCGCCACTCTTGTTCCGAAGTGGCTTCCGCCAAGTCAGATGTTTTGGGCGGTAACGACGACTGTTTTCTTCGCACTCGCGGCTGTGGCTCTTCTTACGAATCGGATGGCACTTCTCGCGACTCGCCTACTGACAATGATGCTCGTGATGTTTGGGCTACTCGTGTGGGTACCGTTGCTTCTTTCGGATCCCCACAATCATACGAATTGGAGCGAAACCACCGAGACCTTCGCGATTGCCGGAACAGCATGGATTCTCGCTGATCTCCTCGGCGAGTATCGGCTTAATAACCATCGCCCGCGATGACGTGAGGTGTGCCAGTTCACGTGAGGTATTCCGTTCAAGACGATATCCGCCCGATTGATCGCTCATTGACGGGTCATTGAACTGTCTATTTGAAGCGCGGGAGCGATCCTCCGATCAACCTCACGAATGGGAACCGGCTTTCCAGCAGCCAGCCGTCGCTTTCGGGGGATGGGCAGAAAGTGGTGTTTATCCGCGGGGAGCGATGAGCGATTAAACGTCCATGCAGCTAGTTACCAGCCAGTTCCTGGTTTGTCGGCAACCCTTCCCTTCCCGGATTATGTCAGGGTTGCTCGTCATCCGCCCAGAATCAATAATAAACAGAGTCTGACACATGGCGATTCAGTTCCTTGTTAGCCTGATCGACTCAGCCTTGGTCGGTCGCGGTTCGATCATTCCTGCTTCGCCGGTCCGGAGTTGAGCGGAGCGACCAGGGCAGCAAAGCTGCTGTCCGCGAGAGATCGATTCAACGCGGGAAGATTCTCTTTCATGACTTTCTCGAAGTCCGCATCCACCCCTACCATTTCTGCTTCGAACGTCTGAAGTAACTCTAGTTGCGTATCGGTTGGGGCAAAGTCGGCACCACCGGCGACGTCGCCGCCCCCGGTCCCGACCTCCGCGTTAAGCCAGATCAGATTGAGATAAATCTTGTACGGCTCGACGAAGTACTTGTCATCGCTGTTGAGCAGGGCCGGCGACGCGAACTTGTATTCGATGGCGGACAGCTTCTTGTCCAGGTCTTCTGTGGCTTTCAAGAGTTCGGCTTTGCGTTTTGCTTGAGCTTCGTCCAACACCGGTGGTGGGGCGGGCGCAGGTTCCGGACCTTCGTCGTTATCCTCCTCATCGACCACGGGCTTCTCCTTTTCTTTCTTCTTCGGCGGTCGAAGCATGGTCTCTATCACCTCGATTTGCTTGCGAAGCCATTCGATTTGGTTGACAGTATCGGAAACGCGGTCAATATCGGCGCTGATGCGGCGCAGAGTTTTCACGGAAAGCTCAATGTCTGCGTCGGACCCGGGTGCGCGAGGATCGCGCAAGATAGTCAGAGGTTGCGTGTAGGACTGGTCTCCAATCTTCAGGCGTACGGTGTACTTCCCAGGGGACACGATGGGACCAGCCTCGGCCGGTTTGGTTCCCCAATGGGTAATAGGCCGCGAATCGGAATCGCGGAAGCGTGGTTCCTCCCAGATGTGCGAATTGTCCGGGGCGTTCGTTCGCAGCGCAATCAATCGGGGAGATTCATAGCGCAAGTCCCATGACACACGATTCATGCCAGCGCGACCCTTCGTTTCGAGCTTTCTGATTACCTTCCCTTCCGAGTCCAGGATTTCAAGCTGTATAGGATCCTTCGGTGCGGTCTTGAGCGAGAAGTTGAGCATGGCCTGGCCGCCACGGGTAAAGCGGTAGGTCCGGCGCGGTTCAAACAGAATGAGCGCGGCGTCAGAGTGATTCTTTGCCAGTTGTTCCAGCGGCGTAATGTCGTCGAAAATATACAGTCCTCGCCCGTAGGTGGAAATCACTAGATCATGAAAGTCCTTCTGCACTACGGCCCACGTCACCGGTGCGTGCGGTAACCCCGTCTCCAGCGCGGTCCAGTGGCCCCCGTCATCGAGAGAGTAGTAAAGACCATTTCCCGTACCAGCGAACAGCAGGCCCTCGCAATTGGGATCTTCGGCGATCGTACGGACATAAGATAAAGAGTGTTTCGGGAGATTGCCGATGATTGGCTTCCAAGTTTTGCCCAAGTCCGTAGTCTTGTAGATGAAAGGATCGCGATTATCCATGAGATGGAAATCAACGCTGATGTATGCGGTCGCGGGATTGAAATTCGAAGGCGCGATGCTCGTGATCGTGCCCCACGGAGGTAGCCCTGGAATATTCTTGGTGACGTTGATCCAGTTCGCCCCATCATTTGTATGCCAGACCTGACCATCGTTGGTTCCCGCCCAGATGAGTCCCTTCTGAATTTTGGAAGGTGCGATTGCAAAAACAACTTCTCCGTAGAATTGTCCAAGGTTATCCCCGACGATTCCGCCCGAAGGCACGATGCGAGCCGGGTCCTGGGTGGAAAGGTCGGGGCTGATGATCGACCAACTCTGGCCGCCATTCGTAGTTTTGAAGATCACTTGGCAGCCGTAGTAGACGGTGTTGTGGTCGAAGGGATCAACCGCGAGCGGCGCCGTCCAATGGCAACGATACTGGATGTCGTTTGGTGGTGAATCCAGGGTATGCATCCATGGACTGATGGAGCGCGCGTGCTTGGTCCGGGCGTCCCAGCGGGTGACTTTATTCCCATAACAAGTGGCCCACACGACGCTTGGATCGGCCAAGTCCGGAACGGTGAAGCCGGATTCGCAACCGCCCATCTCGTGATCCCAGCCGGTTTCCCTGGAATCCACGTGCAGACTCGGGCCGCGCATGTTTCCGTCGTCCTGCATGTTGCTGTAGAAGTAGTAAGGAATCTGATTATCGACGTCGACGTGGTACATCTGACCGACGGGCAAAGTAGCGCGGTGAAAACCGCGGCCGTGCACGGTCGTGATGCTCAGGCCGCCGTCGTCGGTGATCACAAAGCGATCGGCGTTGATAGGGTCGATCCAGATGTCGTGCGTGTCTCCGCCCCAGGGAACTTCCTTAAAGTTCTCCCCTCCATCCAGTGACTGGTGGAAGGAACTGTTGGCCACGAAAACTTCATTGTCGCTTGCCGGCGAAATGGCCAGCCGAATGTAGTAGCCCGCACGTCCAATCAATGCTCGCTGGTAGTTGATCGCCTTCCAGTGCTCTCCTGCATCGTCGGATCTCCAGACTGAACCCTGGTCCTTGGTCTGAATCAGGGCGAAGACGCGATTCGAATTTGTCGGCGCAACCGCGACATCAATCTTCCCTAGCGGGCCATGAGGCAGACCGTGCTCTTCGAGGTGAACCCATTTTGTTCCGCCATCGTGAGAAACGTAGATTCCGCTGCCAGCGCCGCCGCTGAATTCGCCCCAGGTATGCATCTCCACTTGCCACATACCCGCAAATAAAGTGTGCGGATTGTGAGGATCCATCGACAGGCCAGAGCAGCCCACGTTTTCCCCGGCAAAGAGCACACGCTCCCAACGCTGACCTCCGTCGGTCGTGCGGAAGACGCCCCGCTCAGTTTGTGGTCCCGTAGCGCGCCCCAGAACGCAGGCGAAAACGATGTCGGGATTTGACGGGTGGATGACGATACGGCCGATGCGGCCGCTCTCCGGTAGCCCCATGTTGGTCCACGTTTTGCTCGCATCAGTCGATTTGTAAATTCCATTGCCCATCACGTCGCTGTCCCGGATCACCCACGCCTCGCCCGTTCCCGCCCAGACGGTGCTCGGACCAGAAGGAGCTACGGCCAAAGAGCCGATTGCGGCGACCGGTTGCTTGTCAAAAATCGGCATCCAGTGATTCCCGCCGTCCGTCGATTTCCAGACTCCTCCAGATGCAGCTCCCGCGTAGTAAGTACTCGCATCGCCCGGCACGCCAGCTACGGCCGCGATGCGATTCCCCACCTTAGGGCCTACAAAACGGAATCGAAACTGGTCTTCTTCATTGGCGTCCGGTTGTTGCGCACGCGCTGAAAACATACTGCCCAGCATTGCAATCGCAGTAAAGCACAGTGTCATTTTTCTGATGACCATTCAAGCCTCCGGTCAGACCAGCGTGCATCTTACATGTCTGAAGGCAAGGGGCCAAGTCGAGCTACAACGGAATCCCGCTGATGGAGAAGCGGAGTGCGCGACACAGCCAAGATAGTCCTGAAAAGTTGGTCAACGATCCGGAAGTGATCCAGATGGGAACCATGCGGATCAGTGACCTTTGCCGTCACTGAGGTAGACGAAGCAGCCCCAACCGCCACGGCGCGAGCGGATGATTTCGGCGGTCCCAAGGTTCGTTGCGAGTGAAGTTTCCCTTGCTCGCCTTAATTCTCAAGTCAAGTAACTCACGACCGTTACCGGAGCAGCACCTGGCTGATCGTCGGAGAGACTCAAAGGGCGTCCCAGTGATGCACCTATGCCGAACAAGGAGAAGTAATTGCCCGAGACGAATTCTCGAGGAACTCTTGCGCCGCCGCAGACGTGTCGATCCGGCGGACGATCCAGGAATCGCGCTGGATGTTGGGCTGAAAGGCCGCGAGTTCGGAAAACTCGGGCGTGTTTTCCTTTAGATTCTGATACAGCCCATAGGAGTAAAGTGTGAAGTCCTTTTGCACGTAGGGAATCTCGGCAAAAAGCGGGTCGATTCGATTGACCCCCAAGCTATACAGCCTCCTGCGGATTGGGGACTGGCAAAGGCTTGAGGATTACAGCATAGAGTAGGGCAAACACTGCAGCGTTTGCCCCGATGCCAAGTGCCAGTGTCAGGACCGCTACCGCCGTGAAGCCAACTTCTTTGCGGAGTTGCCGCAAACTGTACCGTGAATCTTCGATCAGACCCTCTAGCCAGACCCATCCCCATATCTGTGGAGTTCTTCCCGCCAGAGGAGTTCGTTTCCCTTGCCGCACCGCCATGGCTCGAACTTGCTGCGGCGGCAGGCCCGCTGTCCAGCAGTTCTTGCTCCTTGAACTGACGGTGTATACGTAATTCTTCACTGAACTCTTGATCAAATTGCTCACGATGCAGGAGCCTCTTTAAGCGGCGCCCAAACTCAAGTAGGTAATCAACGATTCGGGACATGGGATCGTATTCTGTCAAATTCCAAAGATGTTATTACACTCCGTCCCCCGGTCGCACGATACGCAGAATCGCCGCCATGACGCGTTCGTATTGGGACACCTCCGTTTCCAACTGCTTGCGTCCCGCAGCTGTCAGGCGGTAGTACCGCGCCCCGGTGATTCGCGGCGGTAGCTCCCCACTTGGCAGTGATCAAGCCCGCAATTAGCATGCGCTCCAGCGCGGGATATAGAGAACCCTCCTCCACCTCCAAAACTCCACGCCGATTCCCGGGCGGATGACGGGCAACCCTGAAGTAGTGCAAAAGTAAAGGGTCTCCGGCCTTTGCTCTACGCTCAGATTTCCGGCAAGCGACGAGGCGGCAATCATTTTACCAATTCTTGACAACTGCACTCTCCGAGCAACATAGAATGCCGATGCAACGCTGCGAGAGATCACCTTCGCGTCCATCATGGCGTTGCGCCTTGCCTCTACCTTTCAGAATTATTGGAAATAGGTGTCAGAGTTTTGAAAAGCGAGAATCCGGGTTAGGGCGTCAATCACTGCGGAAGAAATCTAGCGACCGTCCTGAGGTTAGTCTACTGATTGTGCGCTTCTAACTCCTGCTGAAAAGCATTTCGATGTGGAGGGTCAGCGGCGCTTAACCGGCGAGATTCAAGGGGTCTCACGCAGTCAAAACGCTAACGGGCAAGCCAGACCAGGAAACATCCCATGATTCCCGTTACTTGCTGTCGCTGGGAGCTGCGATGCCCAAGAAGACGAGCACAGCACGATTCAGCCGTACCATGTCCTCGTCAACAAGGCGGCCGACACGTGCGCCGATCTTCGATTTTGGAACGGTCGTGATCTTGTCCACCATCAGCCGGCAAACAGCGCGAAGCCCGTTGCTTTCGTTTGGCTCGACCGGCAACCGAAACAGAGGAGCATCGGTTGGGTCGGTAGTGAACGCACATACTGTGATCGAATCCGTCATGTCGAAACGGTCGTCTTGAAGTATCACGACTGGACGGGGCTTTCCAGCGTAGTCCTTGCCGCCCGCAACTGTCCAAATTTCACCGCGCTTCACATCCCGCCCCAATCAGAGATAGCGTCGATGAAGTCTTGGTCCTCCTTCGCGTGAGGACTATTGGCAACAGCCATGGACTGCCGATGTGCTTCTGTCACAAAAGCAGGCGAGCGCATGTCGGGGACCCAAATCTGGATAGGCCGTAATCCCTGCTGGCGAAGGCGCTTGCGGTGCGCTCTAACCTTATCCCGAGACGACTTGGAGTGAGTTCGTGCTCGCATCTTTACCTCTCTGCCTGGTTACATGTAACCTACCACAAGTTCCGGCTAAAATCCAAGCCCGCAGGAAGAAGGCGAAGGAGGGCAAGCTGCGCCGGGGGCGCTCAACAGCAGGCTTTACTGCGGTTGCCCAGTTGGTCCGAAGCCCTACGTTCTCACTTCTTGTCCGACAGCTTGCGCCGGCTGTTCTGCAGAAGTCGGTTGTGAAGCGAAAAGGTCCGGCGTCTCGGCTGCGCTTGGTACGGGCGTCGGTGTTTCCTGCTTGGGCTGCGTCTGGCCGGGCTTCGGAGTCTGCTCATTTGGCTTCGTCCCTTGACGTGCGGCCTTCGCGGCCGCATCCATTTCGGCCTTCGCTTGGGCCAGTGTGCTACCGAGTTGCACGTGAGAATCGACGTAGCTGGCGAGATGCTTTCCGAGTTCTGCATCCAATTCTTCGGCCGAAGCCGTGTAGCTCAGCGGTGTGGTCAGCGCTTGGTCCTCGCCCCCTCTTACCCGTGTCGGAATCACGCTCACTTTCAATTTCTGTTCAAGTCGTGCAACTGTGATCAGCAACGTTCGCTCTTTGAGCAGTGGCATTAGTTCAACAAACACGTGTGTCTCCTCCTTAGCTTTCGCTTGCTTGAAACTGTGGGACTCGATGAATTGAGATCAGGAAAGCGCCGGAATGGACACTCAACCGCGCAGGTTGTGGGTGAGTAGAGGGCGGCGGGCGCCCGTCCCTGTCTGTGGCTCTGCCCAGGTGGAGAGGTTTCTACAGATGTCTAGAAGGGGATCTCCTCGGTGGCTTCTGCAGGCGTCGGCTCGCAGCTAGATTCCTCACAAACGCGATCAATGAGTCCGAGCAGCAGCGCCAACAGAAGCCCTGAGCGCTGGTCATCAACAAGGCGATACTGGTATTGGCAAATCGAGGACCTAAACCTAACTTGGCGAAAAATCCCGGTCGCACTCACGACGGAAGCGATGAGTACAAAACTTTCAACAATTATGGCAAAGACTCGCTGTTCAAAGGCGCTCGCCGCTTTTTGAGGCGAATCATAGTTTAAAGATGAACGGCAGGTGCGGCCTGAAATCTACACGCTCTTTTCGCCGGTTGCCGTCAAATTTAAATTTCGAGCAGAGATGTTGCTCCCGTGCGGACTGAGGGATCTCCATTCCAACTGCATTCTTATGCCACTGGGAGCGTGGCAGACTACGGGCCAATCATCCGTTGGCGGTCGCGGTAGGGACGACCATCGCTGATCGCCCCCCCGCGGATCCGCACGAGCGCTCCTTAGCGCATGCGGCTCTTATCGCAGATGAATAACGGCCAAGCGTGGAGCTTGTCCGCACACTCGCCCACCCGTGGGACACGTACACACCCGCTCTGAGTCGGGAACGTGCCAGATGGAAAAGTGTTCTCCTTGATCAGCAGCCTTCCCTCCTCACTCCCGCCGACGAGCCTTCCGTCTTCCCGACATGGCCCTCCAGTAGATTGAAAACTGGAATCCAGTACGATCCCGTGCTCTCCATCACGACATCCGTCACACGCTCCTCGTTAAGCCAGTTCCGCAGTCGCTTCAAACCCGGGACAGTGTGTCAAAGCGCCGCGTTTCACTGCGGAGCTCCTCGTGGCCATCGGTTGCCTGGAGCAGCGGGGCGAAGGATCCGCCTGGAAGTGAAGCGAGCAGGGTAGAGGTTCCCGAGGAGGTGATCTTGTAGGCAGTCCCAAAGTACGTCGTACCGTAGAAATTCCCGTCGGTACTCTGGATTGGTGCTGCCTGGGGCCGACCACCGTCCCCACTGCCCGTGAAGCGGTAGAGAGCGGTCAGGCTTCCGCTCGGCGTAATTTTAAACACCGTCCCACAGCCGTAGCCGTTGCTGCATCCAGAACCGCCGCCCAACTGGGTCGTACCGTAGCAGCTCCCGTCCGTCCCCAGCGTTGATGCCGAATTTCCTCCGAGCTATCGCCGAGCCACTTTCGGCTTCAGGGTTTTCGCGTCGTGCAAAATCGCGTCTCGAACGGGTCTATCAATATCGAACAGGCTTTCATTACTGAAGCCGAGAATGTGCGTGGCCCAGGACCTACTTATCGTGCCGTCTGGGCGTGCGTTTCACGCGTGGCACCTGACCCAGGGCTTCGAGCACCACCGCCGCGTACGAGGACCAGTCGGTAGGTAGCACGGCCGGCGCCTCGTGCGCCACCTGCAAAAGGCCACGGTACGCAGCGTATGCGAACACCGCCTTCGCTTTAGCCTGCGGTCGGGCGAGCCCGAGCTCGCGGTAGCAAGCTTCAAGGTACTCAATTCTGGCGGATGCCACACGGTTCAGCACGCGCCTTACAATCGGATCCTCAGCGCCCTCGGCTAGCGCCGCGTACAATGAGCGCGATTTTGGTGACTGGGAGGTCGCGTCGAGTATTAGATGGAGCCGCTGACGCGCATCGGTCACAGCCGATAGTCCTGTGATGGCCTCCTTAGTGGCCCGTTGCTCCCAGCGGCCAAGCGCAGCAGTCAAAAGTTCGGACCGCCCCTTGAAGTGCCAATAAAAGCTACCCTTAGTGACGCCCAGGCGCGCGGCAAGCGCTTCCACCGTGAGCGCCCCTAGACCCGCTTCCGCGATAAAGTGAAGTGCCGCTTCGGCCCAGTCGGCCGCGGTAAGCGTAGGCTCGTCGAGTCGCTTTGCGCCGGTACCTTTATGCGCCATAGTGACTATTCTCCCATACTCCAAGGTATTGACAATCCCCATCTCCATACTATAGAGTATGGAGCGATTGAGCGTAAGCAGTTTGAAGTGCGAGATAGTGCCATGGATTCCCGCCTGGGCAAGTTGGAAGAATCTCTACAGTTGGCGGTGGAAGGCATGTCCAGCGAGCAATTGAGCTGGCATCCTCCGGGAAAGTGGTGCGCGTCGGAGGTGCTGGAACATCTGTATCTTTCCTATATCGGAACGATCCAGGGATTCGAGAGAGTGATGAGAAAAGGAGAGCCGCTGGCCTCGCGGGTGTCCATGGCGCAGCGCGCGCTGACCTTCGTGGTCGTCGGATTCAGCCACATCCCCGCCGGACTGAAAGCGCCTCCGATCGTGCAGCCGAAAGGCTTGCCGGTGGATAAGGTGCGCAACGAGATCAGGGCGAAGATTATGGCAATGGATGCGATCATCGGGCAATGCGAAGCGCGCTTCGGACGCCGCGTCCGTTTGCTCGACCATCCGATTTTGGGCCCGTTAAATGCGGCGCAGTGGAGAAAGCTCCATCTGGTACATGGGCGACATCACCTGAAGCAGCTTCGCCACCTTCGTGAAAGCGCGACGGGGCCAATGGGCGTAACGAGGGCACGCGGAGTCTCTTCTTAATAGGGAGCTAGTTAGCCGATCTGTCTGCACTGGGGGTTCCGTGAAGCCGACCTTTCTTATCACCGTCCCGGTCTTCCTCGTTGCCTGTTTCTTGGGGCCAGTTCGCGCCCAAACCCACGATAGGAAGGATGAAATTCCGATTGAGCGCTGTGATCGCCTGCCGGTTGTCACCATGAAGGTTGCGGGAGAAAACCGGCGCTTCCTGCTCGATACCGCGGCCGTTACTTTCCTCAATCGGAACTCTTTCGCATCAGGTGAGTCCGACGGGCAGGTCCACATCTATTCGTGGAGCGGAAGCGCCGCCACCAGCGCCCGCGAAGTCTTCTTGCCGCAAGTAGAGCTGGGCACGCATAAGCTGCGCGATCTGAAGCTCCCGGCGATTGACCTGAGCGCCATCGGCAAGGCCTGTGGAGGGCAGATCGACGGAATCCTGGGTGTGGATTTGCTTGACCATATGGGGATGACCATCGATTTGAAGCGGGGAGTTGCCCTACTTGCGCCAGCCGGTGAGCCGGGAGATTCCGGAGAGGCGCTTGCCGCGGCAGAAGGGGACTTGGAGTCCTGCGTTGTCGCCTTCAATCACGGTGACGTGAAAGCGATGGCGGAGTGCTTTGATCCGGAAATCGTTTTCTATACTCAGCATGGTGAGTACCGCGGACGCGAGGAGGTTATGCGTTATCTGAGCCATCGCTTCTTCGAGGATGTTCCCCGACTGCATTATGACGCGACGCCGCATGACGTACGCATCTTCGGCGACGTGTTGTGGTACTCCTACGATTTCTGGATCGATACACCCGAGGAGCACCTCGCCGGACATGGGATGACTATGTGCCGAAAGGACGCCGGAGGCCGGTGGCGCATGCTCAGCGTGCATAATTCCGTTAGGGAAGCGGCTGGTGCCCCCGACCTGGTGCACTGATCCACCACCGTGAATTTTGCTGGATTTTCCAACCATTCTCTTCTACGAGGCGGGGTATTCGCTGCACACCTTGATATATAGGAAAATCAAAAATCTATTTGTGGTAATCTTCCTGCCTCCTGGCTCATAAATCACACAGGAATTGCGCTTGAATTAAGCTGAGGAGGATCAGATAGGACGTTTCGTTCAGTTAAAACGGGGTTTTACGTGAGCCATCATTGGAGAAGTTACGAAGTGGTGAGCATCTGGAAGTACGTCAAAATCGGCAAGAACCTGGCGCTATTGCCGCTCGGTAATCGGAGCCAACAACAAAATAAAAACCCCATTGGGTACACACCATGATGAAAATCTCCGGCATGATTCGACCATTCAGATTCTTGCTGCATGGTGACCCCCCGAGGTTAGTCGCCTGCTTGAGCATGAGCGATGACCACGAACAACTGTGGCATGTAGGCCTGCGGAAGCCAGCGACTTCGCGCCTTAGAGCACCTAACAAAACCCTGTTTGAGACGATGCTGCAAGGCGGGGATGACGGAGCATTTTTGCCTTGACGGCCAGTCTCGCCGGGGAGGAAAATGAGGCGCTCGGCCTGTATCGTCCCCTCAACGGTCGCCAGCCGAGAAGCGCCCCTGTCGTTTTCCCGGAATTTATCCGTTACGCGTCCGTTAACTTCGCACCGGGGAGGTGCGCCAAATGACGAAAAATCGAACCTGCGATCTTCTTGCGATCGCGATGCTCATTGTGACCGTCGCTGCGACAACCACTATCGCTCAGGCTCAGACCTTTTCCGTGCTGTACAACTTCGGAAGCAAAAGGACTTGGCTGCCCCCCAGGGATTTGAACCCCGATATGCTGATCCAGAGTCAGCTGTCCTACCATTGAACGAGGGGGCAGAACGCTTACAGCGCCGAAAGAACCTGCCGTTCTGATTCTATGGGGCCCTGCGCGTTGTGGTCAACATTGCCGCAGTGTCTCTCGCCGAGCAGTCTCCCTCTCCTCCACGGTCTGAGTGCGCCTGTTCTTTACCAACTTTACGGTTTAAGATTTACCCGGGAGAACACTTATGGTTACCGCGCTTGGCAACATCACTCCACTGGCATGTGATTCCAGCGAAATCGCCCGCAGTCCTCTCGAAGCCGATCGCTGCACCCTCCTGGTGGTCGATATTCAGGAAAAACTCCTCCCCCCAATTTTCCAAAAAGAGCAGCTCGTCAAGAACTCCCAATTGCTTATTCGGCTGGCAGGCATCCTGAAGCTTCCCGCTTTGGTAACCACGCAATATGCCAAGGGATTGGGCAAGACCGTGCCAGAGATCGCTTCCTTGCTGCCTGAAAACCATGCGATCGATAAACAAATGTTCTCCTGCTTCGGTAGCGATGTCTTCTGCTCCCTGCTGAAGCGGCTGCCCGGAAACCGCAACACCGTCCTGCTGTGTGGAATGGAAAGTCACATCTGCGTTGCTCAGACGGCGCTTGCAGCCTTGCGCGAAGGCTATATCGTCCATGTAGCTTCGGATGCCGTTAGTTCACGCACCGAGTGGAATTGGAAGATCGGTTTGGAACGCATGCGCGCGGCCGGCGCCGTGATCTCGTCCACCGAGATGATCATCTACGAACTGCTGCGCTCGTCAGGCGCGCCCGCGTTCAAGGAGTTGCTGCCCTATTTGAAGGGATAACGCGGCTACGATTTTCGACTGACACTTCACAAGTGGGAACCTTCAATCGTAGTCGAAAATTGTCAATCTTTGTGTTTCACCCTCACCACGGTAATCTTGGAAAATCCCTCTTCAAACGTCGGTTGCTTCAGCTTCGCAGCCATACGCCGCATCGCGTCTTCCGGTACCTTGCGTTCGCGCCGCTGGTTGCGCTCCAGGCAAACCTCCACCGGCACATCGAAAAACACTGCCTGCACTTCGTAGCCATAGTCCTTGGCCAGCTTGATCCACCCGTTCCGTTCGTGAGGCGACAGGTTGGTGGCGTCCACGTAATTCATGGGACGCCGCGCAATCAACCGCGCCTTCAACATGGACCGCAGATTGGAAAAAATCAGATCCTGGAAGCGCTGCTCCGTGGGGTCGTCAAACAAAAGAGAGCGCAATAGATCGCTGGACAGCGGCGTGATGTTGTGGCGTTTGAACCACGAACTCTTGCCCGATCCAGGCAGCCCAATCGCCAGCACGACGATACCTTTAGAAGGACGTGGCGCCTCAACCGGGGATGGCGTCGATGCAGCGCTGGCCACTACATGACCGCGCGGCGCAGCAACCGCCGACGGCGCAGTCTGGTTGGGAGCGGCTTGCATCGGCCTGCCCAGGGCGCCGTCTACTGCCGCCGATTCTTCTGGCGGAGCGCCGCTCCGGCCGCGGCCGCGACCGCCTCTACCCCGCCGGCGGCGGCGTTTGGCTCCATCTCCGTTTCCGGCCTGCCGTGGCTGGATGGCCTGCGGCTCAGTCGGGGGCAGGTTCCGTGCTGCCTCCGGCTGCAAAGGCGCCGCAACTGCCTGACTCACTTCGGCGGCGGGTTCTGGGTGGGCCGGTTCCGTATCGTAAAATGCCGGCTGCAACGGGGCCTGTGCGGCTTCCGTTCCTGCTTTTTCCGGCTGCTTTTTGCGGCGCTTCAAGCGCTCGCTCATCCATTTACGCATCTCTGGCTTGTAACACACCCAGAGCCTTGCGGGCAACGTATGGCGTCACAAACGTACCAAGCCTGTTAGCGCATCCTCTACTGCGAAGGTAGCGTTACTATATCTCCGTTGCGGAAAAAACTCGGATTTTGAGGCCCACACGGCGCTCCGACATACCGCACATCCTCATCAGTTTCAGACCTCTACTCGCACCTCTCCCGTACAATATCCCGATGCCCATCCCAAGCGAAATTCAGGGCCAGAAATACATTAGCCTCTCCACCTTCCGCAAAAGTGGTGCTGCCGTCCCTACGCCGGTCTGGTTTGGAGAACAAGACGACAAGCTTTATGTAATGACTCGCAGCGACTCCGGGAAATACAAGCGCATCCGGAATAATTCCCAGGTGCGAATCGCTCCTTGCACCATCCGCGGCAAAATCACCGGCCCGGACTTCGCGGCGACCGCCCGGATACTCCCTCCCGAAAACTGGCCTCACGCCCGCGCCTTGATCCAAAAGAAGTACTGGCTGGCACGAATTCCCTTCTTCTGGAGCAAGAAAAACGTCTACGTCGAGATTGAGGCCTTCAGATCGCAGCCTTAGTTAGTCTCCAATCTCTCAGTCCATGTCTTCACCGCCCAGACCCGTTTTTGACTTACCGCATTTGCTGCCTGCCTCTTTCCCTGTTACCATTTTTGTGTTCCCGGCCCCACATTCTTTCAGCCGTTTCTTGGTCATCCTCATGGAGGCAATATGGCAATTAAAGTAGGTATTAACGGCTTCGGACGCATCGGGCGCAACGTACTGCGCGCCTCGCTCACCGATTCCAACATTGAGTTCGTCGCAGTCAACGATCTCACCAGCCCCAAGACGCTCGCCCATCTGCTCAAGTACGACTCCATTCTCGGCAATCTGCACAATCAGATCTCCGCCGGCGCCGACAGCATCACCGTGGACAACAAGACTTTCAAGGTCTTTGCGGAAAAAGACCCAGCCAAGCTCCCCTGGGAATCCGTCGGCGCCCAGATCGTGCTCGAATCCACCGGCCGTTTCACCGACGCCACCGAGGCCAAAAAGCATCTTCGTGGACCGGTCAAGAAAGTCATCATTTCCGCTCCCGCCAAGAATGAAGATGTCACGCTGGTGTTGGGCGTCAACGAACAGGTTTACGATGCGGCCAAGCATCACATCATCTCGAACGCCTCCTGCACTACGAACTGTCTGGCGCCCATCGTGAAAGTCGTCAACGACAACTTCAAGATTGTTTTCGGCACCATGACGACCATCCACTCCTATACCAACGACCAGGTAATTTTGGATTTCCCCCACAAAGACTTACGCCGTGCCCGGGCCGCCGCGCTTTCCATGATTCCAACCTCGACCGGGGCAGCCAAGGCGCTGAAACTTGTCATTCCCGAGATGGCGGGCAAACTCGATGGTTTCGCCATGCGTGTTCCCACGCCCAACGTCTCGGTTGTCGATTTGGTCGCGTTGGTCGAGAAAAAGACTTCCAAGGAAGAAGTCAACGCCGCCCTGAAAAAAGCGTCGCAAGATGGCCCTCTTAAGGGCTATCTGGGATACGAAGAGAACGAACTGGTCTCAGCCGATTTCCGTGGAGACTCGCGCTCCTCGATCGTGGATGCGCCCATGACTCTTGTAGTCGGAGGAACCTTGGTCAAGGTGATTTCCTGGTACGACAATGAGTGGGGTTACTCTTGCCGTGTCCGCGACCTGATCAACTACATCGGCAAGAAAGGCCTATAAAGGGTTTGTAGCACCGGACGCCTTGCCGGCTGTCGCGGGGCATGCTTACCCTCGCAGGCAGGCGAGACGCCAGAACCACGGCTGATTTGAGGATCCCTATGTCCAAGCTTTCCATCCGCGATCTTCCCTTGAACGACAACCGCATCTTTATGCGCGTTGATTTCAACGTGCCCATGGAAGATGGCCGGGTCATGGACGATACCCGCATCCGCGAAACGCTCCCGACTATCGAATACGCATTGCGTCACGGCGCACGGCTCATTCTCGCTTCCCACCTCGGGCGCCCCAAGGGCAAACCAAATCCCAAGATGAGTCTCAAGCCTGTGGCCGAGCGCCTGCGCATGCTTCTCGACAAGGAACTGGCCCGCGGCGAGAACGTCGGATTCTCTCCTGAGTGTGTCGGCCTGGAAGCCGAAGAAATCGCTGGCAAGCTGGAAAAAGGACAGACCCTGCTGCTGGAAAACCTCCGTTTCCATCCGGAAGAGGAGGTCAATGATGAGAAGTTTTCCAAGCAACTCGCCAACCTCGCCGACTACTACGTGAACGACGCCTTTGGCACCGCGCATCGCGCCCACGCTTCCACGGTTGGCATCACCAAGTTTGTCAAAAAGTCTGCCGCCGGACTGCTCATGGAAAAAGAACTCCGTTACCTGGGCAAAGCCTTGCAACATCCCGAGGAGCCGTTCGTTGCCATCCTGGGCGGCGCTAAGGTGAGCGACAAAATCGACGTCATCCGGAATCTGATGAGCAAAGTGAATACTCTACTTATCGGCGGAGCCATGGCTTATACCTTCCTGAAAGCTCAGGGTGAGCAGGTAGGCAAGTCGCGCGTGGAGGAAGACAAACTCGACCTTGCCCGCCAGCTTCTGCAGGAGGCCAAAAATCACAAGTTGAAGTTCTTGTTGCCGGTCGATCACGTCGTCGCAGACAGGATTGATGTCAATGCGGTGCTCCACATTGTAAACAGCGGGCAGCCGATCCCGCCCAACATGATGGGCCTTGATATCGGACCGGAAACCGTCGAATTGTTCTCCGAAGAAGTTTCCCGCGCCCGCACCGTCATCTGGAATGGTCCCATGGGCGTGTTCGAGGTCTCCCCATTCAGCAAGGGGACCTTCAAGATCGCGCGCGCCATCGCGGAAAACGTGGGCGCGATTTCGATTGTGGGCGGTGGTGATTCGGTGTCCGCGGTTCACGCCGCCGGAGTTGCCGACAAGATGACCCACATCTCCACTGGTGGAGGCGCCTCGCTTGAATTCATGGAAGGGAAAAAACTCCCCGGCGTGGAAGCGCTGACCGACAAGAAGTAGGCTTTTCGTTTCATGACCGCGATCATCTTGAGCGAAGCGCAGGATATGCATTTGATGTTCTTCACGATCTCTGCGCCACCTATGCGACCTTTGCGGTTAACTGCTTTCTCCAAGAGGACTCTATGGCCCGCAAGAAACTAATCGCTGCCAACTGGAAAATGTACAAAACACCCGACCAAACGCGCGACTTCTTTCGTGACTTTCTTCCTCTGGTCGCGAATCACGATCGCGATGAAATCGTGGTTTGCCCGCCATCCATTGATCTCTGTGCCGCCGTCGAGGCCGGGAAGGGGTCGAACGTGGCCATCGGAGCGCAAAACCTGCACTGGGAAAAGGAAGGCGCCTATACCGGCGAAGTCTGCCCCAGCATGCTGCTCGCAATCGGCTGCACCCACGCCATCATTGGCCATTCCGAACGCCGGCAGTATTTTGGCGAAACTGATGACATGGTCAATTTCAAGCTGAAAGCCGCCCTCGAAGCTGGACTCACCCCCATTGTTTGCGTTGGTGAAGTTCTGGAAGAACGCGAAGCCGGGCTGACCGAGGACGTCCTCCGCCGCCAATGCCTGCGTGCCTTCCACGCTGTCTCCAGCAAGAAAGCCGGCAAGCTGGTCGTCGCCTACGAACCAGTCTGGGCCATTGGAACGGGCAAGACAGCCACGCCGCAGCTTGCCGCCGAGTCCCACAGCCTGATCCGCGGAGAAGCTACCAAAGCCTTCAGCCAGCAGTTCGCGGATAACCTCCGCATCCTCTACGGCGGCTCCGTGAAACCCGAAAATGCCAAAGCGCTCATGGCGGAGGAAGAAATCGATGGCGCGTTGGTAGGCGGCGCCAGCCTCGATCCAAAGTCCTTCGCCGCAATCGTAAAGTATTAACCATTTGCAATTGCGTTGTGTGGGGTCGCTGCGCCTTCCGGTGAGCCCGACCACGTATTCAACGGTTGGGCTATCCGGAAGAACTCAACCTAGACCCTTTTCAGATGTGGCGTGGACCAAAACACACTGGTCCTGCCGAGACAGCGAAAAACGATCACCAATTATTAACCTGTCGTTAACCAAGCCCATCGACAAAAGACTTACACTCCCCTCTGCGCCCGCTTTGCACAATCCTTGCGGAGGAGACCCAATGCGATCAATATGTGCGACTCGAAACGACAACTTGTGGTCCCAGGTCTTTGCGATCTGCGGAATTCTGTTTTTGGCTATGACGGCGACGGCTGCCGCCCAGGTCACGGCTACCGCTCCCTACACGGTTTCGGTATTTGCCACCAGCGTGCCCCATGTGTATTTCCAGCCCGACTCGATCACGGTCTGGAACGGTAATGTGTTCATTGGCTACGGAAACAATGCCAAGCCCGATGGCTCCAGTGGTTTCAGCACTATTGTCGAATATGCCATGGACGGCACCGTGCTTCATACCCTGAGAATCAGGGGCCACAACGACGGACTGAAGGTGAATCCAAAAACCAATCTCTTGTGGGCCCTGCAAAACGAAGACGCGCGGCCGAACCTGGTTATCACCGATCCGAGCACTTGGAAATCGAAGAAATATACCTTCGCCACACCGGCCCACGGAGGCGGCTACGACGATATAGCGTTTATTGGAAACGACGTTTACATGAGCGCGTCCAATCCGTCGAACAACCCCAATACCCAGCAGGCTATCGTCAAGGTCACTCTGAGTGGCAACAGATCTGATGTAACTCCGGTTCTTCTCGGTGACGCTAACGCAACCGACATTACCACGGGCCAGCCGATTCAACTCAATCTGCAGGATCCCGATTCCATGATTACTGATCCGGCGGGCGATCTCGTTCTTGACAGCCAAGCCGACGCCGAACTGATCTTCGTTCACCACCCCGGATTCGCGGATCAGAGCGTATTTCACCTGGCGTTGACCTCCGGGGGAACGTCCACTCAAATTGACGATACGGTGTTGGCAAGTTCGTCACAAGGGGTGATTCTGGTTTCAGATCGCGATGGCGAGACCGTTTACTCCATCCAAGCGCCATTTTTCGGACCGAGCGAAGCCTATTCCGCGGGGCCAACGTTTGTAGGCCGCCTCGATACCCACACCGGGGTGCTTACGCCGATAGTGACCGGCATGGTTAGCCCACACGGCATGACGTTCATCGGGCAGTGAGGAAACTACCCCGGTTTCTTCGCGTTCAATTTCCACCATCTGCTGACTCAATTGGAAAAAGGGCACAAAGGTTGTGCCCTTCCTTCCACCAGGCCCATAAATAAGATCGATCGCTCACGATCGCCAAGGATTATTTTGCGATTGCGGAAATCTTTCTGACGGTCGCGATGAACGTAGTGGTGGGACGCGTATGGGTTCGATCCCGCCGGTAAGCCAGCCCCAACTCTCGCCACAGCTCGACGCCTTGGAGAGGAATCAGCTTGACTTGTTCCGCCAGCACCTGGTCCCGAGCAAAGCTCGAACTGATCAGCGAGACCCCAAGCCCGGCGGCGACAAAGCTTTTGATCATCCCAATACTGGGTAGTTCCATTCTGACCTGCAAGTGAGCACGGTAAGGCCGAAATAGTTTGTCCATGACCCGGCGGCTGTAACCGGTTCTGGGCAACAGCAGGGGCTGGCTGACAATATCCGCGACGGATGCATGCTTATGCTTGGCCAAAGGATTCTGCGGATTGACCATCAACATAAGCTGGTCGCGGAAAATGGAGTGCACCTTCAGGCTGGGGGACTTGACGGGCAAAGTGACAATGCCGACGTCAATCGAGCCGTTTTCCAGCTTCTCTATAATTTTGTAGCTGAAGTTGCGGTAGATGCTGATTTGGACTCCGGGATAAAGCCGGCAATATTCGGCGAACACTTCCGGCAAGACGTACAGACAGGTAGCTTCATTGGCGCCGATCAAGAGAGTCCCCCGAGGCGTGGCGCCTTGGTCGGCTACCGCGAGCAGGGACTCATCGCGTAACCTCAAAAGCCGCTCGGAATACGCAAACAATACTCTGCCCGCGGGCGTGAGCCTTACAGACTTTCCCGACCGATCGAGAAGCTTATCTCCGTATTCTTGTTCGAGCAGCCGAATCTGACTACTGACCGCCGATTGTGAGCGGAAGACTTTTTCTCCCGCGCGCGAGAAACTGCCCAGCTTGGCGACCTGCAGAAACGTGACTAGCTGGTCAAAATCCATTCGTGCGTGATTATAGCGGAGAGGGAGGGAAGGGTTACGCGGAAACCTTTATAGATTTCCCCGAAGCGCTCGTTGTTTGCGATACGACGGCAAGCTATCGAGCGGAACGGCCCTTGCGACATCGAAAACTGGGGTTTTGTGAATTCTGAAACGGGTCAGAATCGCGTCCCACGTCTCCGCGATCGAACAGGGTAAGGAGAGAGGTTCGACACGACTGAAAGGTAGCGTCCGCTCGCTCCGCAAAAGCTGCGCAGCCCGCGGACTTCCGGTGAGACGTTCGTGTCTGCGGAGGACGCGGCGAAGCCACAACTCTTCCGTGAGTTCCAGGGGAACGATTCTTACGGATTGCTCGTTATGCACGCGCCCTCCGATGGAATCGCGCAGCAAGTAAGCTAGCCCGCCCGTCATTCCGGCTCCGAGGTTAATCCCAGCAGGCCCGAGAATGACGGTCACGCCCGCCGTCATGTACTCACACGCGTGTTGGCCGACGCCTTCGACCACAGCGAGCGCGCCGCTGTTGCGCACGGCAAATCGTTCTCCCGCTCGACCCGCAATATATAGTTCGCCACTCGTGGCGCCATACAGCACGGTGTTACCAGCCAATACATCTCCGCGGAGAGAGGCCGTTTCGCCCGCAGTGATGGCAATATTGCCGCCTGACAAACCTTTTCCCACATAATCGTTGGCTTCGCCGAACAGCCGCAGATTGATTCCCGGAATCAAGAACGCACCGAAACTCTGGCCCGCCGTGCCGGTGAAATTGTACTCAACTGGCGCTATGAATCCGGAATTCCCGCGCAGAATCTCGCCCGACAGATGGGCTCCCACGGCACGGTCAGCGTTGGTGATACGGAAACGTTTGGAATGATTCGTGTCTCGTTCCTCGAACGTCCGGCTCAAGGTGCGCTGCAGAGCGCCACCCGGCTCGCGCAGGCAAGCGGTTTGTACGGGCGCGGCGATCGGCTCCAGCAGTTTGGCCAAGGCGCGTCCAGCCTCTCGGTTTCGAGGCTGAAGTCGATCGACCGCGCCAACAATTGCGTCGATGGAGCAGGCTCCCATGGCCGCCAGAAGGTCCCGAACCTCGCCCGCCACGGCTCGGAAGTAGCTCTCCACCATTTCCGGTTTGCCGGTAAAGCGCATCCTCAGCTTTTCGTCTTGCGTGGCGATGCCCACGGGACAGGTGTTCAGATGGCACTGCCGCGCCATGACACAGCCAAGAGCAAGCAAAGCTGCCGTGCCGAAACCGAATTCATCAGCCCCCAAGAGCGCACCCACAATGACATCTCGCCCAAACTTGAATCCCCCGTCCACGCGCAATCGAACCCGGCGACGCAGGCCCGCGCGCACCAGAGAGCAGTGTGCATCGCGTAGTCCAACTTCCCAAGGCAGGCCCGTATTCTTGATGGAAGTCAGGGGAGACGCGCCGGTGCCGCCGTCGTATCCGCTGATCGTAATCACGTCAGCCCCTGCCTTTGCAACGCCGGTGGCGACGATCCCCACGCCGGTACTTGAGACTAGTTTGACTCCAATGCGCGCCTGCGGATTCACCGCCCGCAGGTCGTAGATCAGTTGTTCCAAATCTTCGATGCTGTAGATGTCATGATGCGGCGGTGGGGAGATCAGCATTGTGTTCGGCACCGAATGCCTTAGCCGCGCGATGTAAGCCGTCACCTTGCCCGCGGGGAGTTGGCCGCCTTCGCCGGGCTTCGCGCCCTGCGCGATTTTGATTTCTAGTTCATCGGCATGGACCAGATATTCCGTGGTCACGCCAAATCGTGCCGAGGCCACCTGCTTTACCCGATTGTTAGCCTCGGAGTGCTCCCCGTAAACTTCCGGATCCTCACCCCCTTCGCCAGTGTTGCTGCGCGCCCCAAGCCGGTTCATCGCGATGGCCAGCGTACGATGGGTCTCCGGAGAAATCGCTCCTAGCGACATGGCCTGAGTGCTAAAACGGCTGAGTATGGAAGCTTCCGACTCCACTCCGTGCAGCGGAACGGAAGTGGCGGGTGCGATCTCCAAGAGATCGCGAATGGCAATCGGCTCAGTTTTTCCTCTGAGTTCGGTGAACGCCTCGTAGTTTTCTTCGCTGGGCGACTTTATATAGCGGTGCATTCGCCGCACCAATTCCGGCGATGTAGCGTGGCGCTCCCCTTCGTGCCGAAAACGGTACAACCCAAGATCCCGGAGTCCGGAGTTTTCGCTCTTAAATGCGGCGGCGTGACGCGCAATGCAATCTTCAAGAAGTTCGTCGACTCCTTTACCGTCGACCGCTCCGCCCGCGTCTTCAAAGAAATGGACTCGCATCTCCTTATCGAGACCTATGGTTTCGAAAAGCTGTCTGTTGCGGTAGCTGGCAACTGTCGAAATTCCCATGCGCGCCATCACCTTGCGCAATCCTTTTTCCACGGCGAGGCGATATGCCGCCGCACCATCTGGACGCAATTTTGCAGCTTGCTCCAAAGCGGCATAGGGCATCACTGCGCTGGCACCTGCCGCGATCAGCAGAGCAAGATGATGCGTGTCGATGACCTGCCCGGTCTCGATGATCAGTGGCACATTCCAGCCTCCCGCGCTGACCATCGCTTTCCAAACCGCCGCTAAAACCAGCAACGCAGGCAGGGCTGTCTTCTCTGGGTTCACGCCACGATCACTCAGCAGAACAAGCCGTGTATTCGCATCTCCCGTGATCGCCGCTTCTTCGAGACGCTGCAGAGCCCGTTTTCCTCCCTCAATTCCATCTGCAACCCCAAAAGTGAAATCAAGATGCTCAATCGGCTGCAGCTTGTCCTGGACCACTTGCAATTGGCCGGAATCAAGCAGCGGAGACGGAAGCAGTAGAGTGTCGTCTAGATAAACATCCAGCGACATCACATGGGCCTCGCGTAATGGATCGATGGGCGGATTCGTAACCTGCGCGAAGCGCTGCTTGCAGTGATCCCAAAGGGGGCGCCGCATGGTTGAGAAATAGGCTGAGGGTGCGTCGTCCCCCATGCTCCAGACCGCCTCCTGTCCATTTTGAACCAGCGGTTGGAAAAGCAATCGAAACTGATCTTCACTCCAGCCCAGCGCTGCCAAAACTTTCTCCGGCTCCGATGCCGAGGCGATAGCAACCTGGTCCGACGGGTTGAGTCGCACCGCCGCAGCGCTAGAAACAAATTGGTGCCATTGACCAAGCTCGGGCACTCCTCCGGGACGGAGAAATCTGCCCTTCGCCGGATCGACCACGAGCATTTCACCCGGTCCCAGTCGTTGCCGTTCAATCACTTTCTTGTCCTGCAAGTCGGCAATCCCCACCTCCGAACCGGCGACGACTAGTCCATCCGCGGTCAGCGTATAGCGCAGCGGCCGCAAGCCATTGCGGTCGAGCTTGGCGCCCACGGTGAAGCCGTCAGTAAAGATCAGTGCCGCGGGACCATCCCACGGCTCCTGCTCGCGCGCGTGGGCCTGCAGAAAGGATTGAAAGTCCGAGTGCATGCTGGCATCGTTTTCCCGCGCGGGGGGAACCATGCACCACATGGCGGCAACTGGGTTGTAGCCTCGGCGCAGAAAGATTTCCAGCCCATTGTCGAAGTTCGCGGAGTCGCTCACGCGTTCCTCAAGCAATCGCACTGTTGCCGGAAGGCTAAGAGTCTGGCGCAAAGTGACTTCTTTGGCGCGCAGCCATCGTCGATTCGCGCTGATCGTATTGATCTCGCCGTTGTGTGCCACGAAACGGAACGGTTGCGCTAGCGACCAACTGGGGTTCGTGTTAGTCGAGTAGCGCTGATGGAAGATCGCGAAGGGACTGGCAAAATCCGGATCCGCCAGATCGGAATAGAACGCGGGCAATTGCTCCGGCGTCAACAATCCTTTGTAAACCACGGTTCGCGAAGAGAGGGAACAGAAATAGGTTCCCTCCGGCGTCTTGGATTCCACTTCTTTGCGCAGACCAAAGAGGTCCGATTCCAGATCGACGGGTTCTTCCACGGGAGCGAAAAAGCATTGCTGGATGACTGGAAGAGTATCCAGCGCGCGTGGGCCAACAATCGAAGGATAGGTCGGGACCGTGCGCCATCCCAATAATCGCAGCCCGCGATCCCAGGCAAGCTTTGCGATCCATGCGCGCGCCACGTCCTCTTGCTCGCAAGGCAAGAAGACCATTCCGAGCCCGTATACGGATGGCAATTCGATCCCGGCTTCGCGCCCACAATTTCTGACAAACTTATCCGGAATGGCGGTGAGCAGGCCGGCTCCGTCGCCGCTCCGGCCGTCGGCATCCAAGCCGCCGCGGTGGTCAAGCCGACGCAGGGCTTCGAGGGCTCGCTCCACCACTTCGCGCGAACCGGTGCTGCCAAGTTGCGCCACGAATCCCACGCCACAGGCATCGTGATCGACGGAAGCGGAGCTGCGTGTCATCTTATATGGTGTACCTTCCGAAGGGTTGGAAAGTACAATCAAGAATTTCGATGACAGCAATGAATTTTTCGGGAAGGCAGTCGACCAACGACGCCTCACTTCGCTAAGGCCCGGCCTGCAACGCTTCTCTCAATGCGGCCTCCACTTGTTTCAGGTGCTCGGGCGCCAGCTTCCTCCGGTTCGCTGTGAGATAGAAGACATCAATCGCCATCTGCCCTTCGGTGTCGATGAGAGCAATTTCGATGTTGCACTTGTGATGGGAGAAGCAGGAGGCAACCGTGTGCAAGAGCCCCGGACGGTCCTGCGCAACCACCTGTACCAGCGTGCTGTTCGACGAGCAAAGGTTGTCAGAGTGAATCGAGGTCTTTATCTTTAGCTTCGGCGTGCCTTTCTTCTCCTCGGCTTGCATCCGGCTCTTCAACATGCGCTCCAGATCTGTTTCTCCGATGAGGACCTCGCTAATGCCGCGCTTGAAACGCTCCCATTCCGAGAGGTTCAGTTCAAGCGTGCGGAAGCGGTCGGTGAAATAGAATGTATCGACGACCGTTCCGGCTTGGTTCGAGAAAGCTGTCGCCTTCACAATGTTCATGCCCCAAGCGGCCAGTGTTCCAGCCACCTTACCGAAAAGAAACGGACGGTCATTCGTAACCAGCGTTAGTTCGAACCAGTGGCGGCCGCGCGTTAGATCAAGCTGGATGGGGTGCTTTCCCAGGCTTTCCGCCATTTCCAGATGATGCAGCACTTCGTTGGCTGGATAGGTTCTCAAATAGCGCTGCGGCAATCCTTCCAGAAAACCTTTTACTCTTTTGCCCGCGGCGGGAGCCAGAGTGCGCAGCTGAGCGATTTTCTCGTCATCGACATCGACGTCCGGGTGTAGTCGCTGGTCCACATTGCGATTCAGTTGGTTCGCGGCTGCAATGTACAGTTGCCAGACGTTCTCAGCTTTCCAGGGGGTTAGCGCGTCGGGGTTGACCGCCTTGATGTCCGCGTAGGTGAACAGGCAGAGCATCTTTAGCCGCTCAGGGGTGCCCACCCTTTCTGCGAACGCAGCGACTGTTGCTGAATCAAAGATATCGCGGCGGAGCGCAGCCGACATTTCCAGATGATTGGCAATCAAAAAGAGGACGGTCTCGCGCTCCGAGGACTCGAGATCCAGGCGCTCCAGACATTGTTCCGCAATGGCCAGGCTACCTTCGACATGATTTTCGAAAGATGCGCCCTTGCCGGTGTCATGCAACAAGAGAGACAAGTAGAGCAATTCCGGCTGTTCGAGTTCGTTCAGAATTTCGGCATACTGCTTTTCCCATTCCGATCGCGGCTGCCGCAGCCAGTGCAGGCTCTCGATTGCCAAAAAAGAATGCTCGTCGACCGTGAAGCGATGATAGAAATCGCGCACCACCAGCGCGTCAATCGTCTTTAGTTCCGGTAGGAGCAGCGTGAGCAGCCGTAGCGAATGCATTGCGCGCAGGGCTTGGGCGGCATGTGGCTGGGTCAGAATTTCTCCCATATAAAGCCACAGCTCAGCTCCCTTGGGCGGCGTAGCGGCCAGGGACGGCAACACCTGCTCAATCTTGTATTCCGTGGTCGTGCTCAGCCGCACGTCATGATGGGCCACGAAATGAAAAAGACGGAGCAATACTTCCGGGTCTTGTAAAGCGGAGGACTGGCGCAGGAAAACCAGGCCATCGACCACGGAAAAGTCAGCATCGGAGACTCGCGCCCGCAAGTTATGAAAGTGCCGGGAAAGCGAAGACCACGCCGCCGGGATTTCTTCCAACAACTGGGTCGCGGTGCGATGAATCGAACGGGCGTGGCTGAAATAAATCCGCATCCAGTTGGCCGCAGAGAGTTCTTTCGCTTCATACACCCCGATTCCGCGTTTGGCAGCTTCTTCCTGCGCCTCCCAGGACAGCAGGTTGTCGTCTCGGCCGTAACGAAAATGCAGGAAGCAGCGGACCGACATCAGAAAATCGAGCGCAGGTTCGAACTGCTTACGCGCCGAAGTTGACAGCAGCGACTTGGGATCAGGCCAGTCGTGCAGTTTGTCCATGGAGGAGAGCAGGCTGAGCCAAAGCGCGACGTTGCAATCCCGCAGACCGCCCGGAGTGTCCTTCACGTTCGGCTCGAGATGGAAGATTGTGTTGCCGAATTTTTCGTGGCGGCTGCGCGTCACCTCCGCCAGCCTCTGCAATAAAGATTCCGCCTCTCGTGTCATCAACTTGGGAATGACTTTGTCGTGCAAGCGCGCGAAGAGTTCGGGATCCCCGGCAAGATAACGGCAGTCCAGCAGCGAGATCGCGAACTCGACATTGGTGGGATCGAAGCGATCGCACTCTTGCAGGATGCGCGTGGCCGGACTCACCTTCAGGCGCAGATCCCACAAGCCCTGCGAAAAACTTCGTGTCTGATCTTTGAAAGTCTGCTCCGTTTCCCGGTCGGCATGAAGAAAGAGCAGATCGATGTCCGAGTGGGGAAACAGCCAACTGCGGCCGAATCCGCCCAAGGCAACCAGGGTAAAGTTCCGTGGACCTCGTTCCTCCGGAAAGATGGTTTCCTTCCAGAGATGGAGCGCAATCTTTTCCACCAGCGCAGACCGCTGGGTGATGGCCGCGCAGCCATTCCCAGTGCCGGCAAACTGCTCCCGGATTCGGGCCGATTCCTCAGTGTAAAGATCGCGTAGTTCGCTGCTCGATGAGCCTGCCGTGGTCATGCTGTTTGATCCGGGCCGAACCTTACGCACTTAGCAGCGTTCTTGTGGCTGGGGGATGTTGATTCGATCTACGCTCCTCGCGCCCGCTCTTCCGCTTTCACAGGGCATCCTCTCCGCGCTCATCATTGCGAATCCGAATGATCTCATCCACACGCGAGAGAAAAATCTTCCCATCACCGATTTTTCCGCTGCGGGCCGCCGTAGAAATCGCCTGCACGACCTTCTCGACCATAGTGTCGGCGATCACCATTTCAAGCTTGATCTTGGGAATGAGGTCGACGGTGTATTCCCGGCCGCGGTAGAACTCGGTGTGGCCCTTCTGCCTGCCATGGCCGCGGGCCTCGAGCACGGTCATGCCCTCGATGCCAATCTCGTGGAGGGCAGTCTTCACGCCGTCCAGCTTAGAGACCTGGATAATTGCTTCGACTTTGGTCATCGTGATTCGTGTCCATCGTTACTTCACAGCTTTGTTTGGGGAAACGAACTGCACAAACACTGCACGCATTCTACCCGAACCGATGAGGTGCAGTGAATTCGGAGATGCACGGGCGGCCAAACACGAAAGTAAAGACCCATGCGGCCACCGTCCAATGCATAGTTCTTATGACAAGCATCGGAAATATCTCTGCAATAGAAAATGGGGAAGTGTTCCACGTGGAACACTGGGGGGTTGCAGGCCCACGGGCAATATTCCTTCTATAGCTATAAGATATAGTTACGGTAGGTCATTCTGTTGATTGGGGTTGGGCGAGGGCCGGGATTGCGGCAGTTTAGCGTGGTGCTTTGGCTGGGGGCGAAGGTGGGCCACGCCGATTCCCAGCTCCCCCCAGCTAGATTATGGGCGTCCCCCAAGAACTGCCGCTTGCGGGGCAGACCCAAAGCGTGCCGCCAGATCCACTGCTGTTCGAGTACAGGCTCCCGCCGGGGCACGGAGCGTTCGGATTCGGTGCGCTGGTCCCGCTCACCCAGGTGGCCGCGTTT
>Ga0116219_10000486_pt1 | contig 41180 bp, 36 predicted proteins | sample Sb_taG_4_FD_91019 | JGI IMG/M metagenome (GOLD analysis project Ga0116219, IMG submission 91019) | Peat soil microbial communities from Weissenstadt, Germany - Sb_50d_6_BS metaG | ecosystem: Environmental > Terrestrial > Soil > Wetlands > Peat | place: Germany: Weissenstadt | collected 2010-09-21 | reverse complement strand
CATCGCAGGCGAGTACACCGCGCCCCCTGCACAGGGGCCCATCACGACGCTGATCTGAGGGATGACACCTGACGCCTCGACATTGCGGTGGAAGATCCCCCCGTAGGAGTGAAGCGATACGACACCTTCTTGAATCCGCGCTCCCGCTCCGTCGTTGAGCCCGATCATCGGCACCCCGATCGACGCGGCGAGGTCCATGACCTTGTGGATCTTCTCCGCGAAGACCTCGCCGAGCGCGCCGCCGAAGACCGTGAAGTCCTGGCTGAAGACGCAAACCCGACGACCGTCCACGGTGCCGTAGCCGGTGATCACGCCGTCGGTGTAGGGCCTCTTCTGCTCGAGCCCCATCCCGTGGGCCCGGTGTCGAGCGAGCATGTCGAGCTCGCAGAACGAGCCCTCGTCAAGCAGGTGCTCGATGCGCTCGCGAGCGGTCATCTTGCCCTTGGCGTGCTGGCGCTCCACCGCGTGGGGGGAGCCCGCGTGCAGGGCCTCTTCCTTGCGCGACTTGAGCTCCGCCAAACGCTGCGACATCGGGTGCTCCATGGGCCGCGAGGCTATCGGAGCCTCTTCCACAGGCGGTCTTCGGCGCACCGGTTAGCGGCCTTCGAACCGGCCCGGGCGGGTGGCTCCTCTGGCGCGAGCCACGGGGGCTCCTCGGCCCTCTGGGTGCGGGCTCGGCCGACTCTTCGCTCCTCTGGGTGCGAGCCCGGCCACGTTAAGTGGAACGTGTTCTCGTTTCTAGAACACGTTGCGCAAGAACCCACCTGGCGTGGCGTTTCACTAGGACCGGGGGGCGGTACCGAACGGGGTCGGATACGAACCGTCCATCCGGCGGACGAATCGCGTGGCGTCCGGGGGGGCGTGCTAAGCGGGGGAGGGGACTTCTGTGTCGCGACTCGAAGTGGCCAATGTCGAAGTCCGCTTCGGCGGCGTGGCGGCATTGCGCGGAGTCGACCTCGGTGCCGACGCCGGTTCGGTCACGGGACTCATAGGGCCCAACGGAGCGGGCAAGACGACCCTCTTCAACGTCGTCACCGGACTCTGCAAGGCGAACAGCGGAAAGGTGCTCCTCGACGGGGAGCCGATCGGTCAGCTCGCCCCTCATCGACGCGCCCGCCTGGGGATCGCACGGACGTTCCAGCGCCTCGAGATATTCGGCTCTCTCACCGTCCGTGAGAACATCCTTGTATCCGCCGAGATCCGACGGAGGTGGGCCAGAGACGGCTCGCGCCCGCGCGACGTCGCCGAGGAGATTCTCGCCGAGGTGAACCTCGAGCACCTCGCGAACGTCCGCGCCGACACCCTTCCGACCGGAATGGCCCGGCTCGTGGAGGTCGGGAGGGCCCTCGCCACCCGCCCTCGCGTGCTGCTCCTCGACGAGCCTTCCTCTGGTCTCGACGACCGCGAGAGCGACGAGCTCGGTGAGCTCCTGAGACGAGTCGCGGGCAGAGGGGTCGCCGTGCTTCTCGTCGAGCACGACGTCGAGCTCGTCATGTCCGTCTGCTCGCTCGTGCACGTTCTGGACTTCGGCCGGATCCTGGCCGTCGGCACACCCGCGGAGATCAAGTCGAACCCCGAGGTGCGAGCTGCCTACCTCGGGACCGAGGAACCGGACGGCAAAAGTGACAGAAGCGAGGTGACGGGTGCCTACGCCTGACGGTGCGAGCGGGTCCAGCTTCGGTGGTCGGGTGAACGTCATCGAGCTTCGTAACGTGCGCGCGGCCTACGGGAAGATCGAGGTTCTACACGGCATCGACCTCGTGCTGCCCGCGGGAATGGTGCTCGCGATGCTCGGTCCCAACGGGGCTGGGAAGTCGACCACCTTGAAGGTCGTAAGCGGGTTGCTGCCTCTGAGCGAAGGCTGCTTCCATGTGCTCGGGCGCCACGTGAACGGGGTGGCCCCCGACGCGCTCGCACGCGCGGGGGTGTGCACCATCCCCGAAGGTCGCGCTGTCTTCCCGAATCTCTCGGTGACCGAGAACCTGCGCATGATGACCCACACCGGCACCGCGCGATCGGCGGTCGAAGAACGAGCCTTCTCGCGATTCCCACGCCTGGCCGAGCGGCGCCGGCAGCTCGCCGGAACACTCTCGGGTGGGGAGCAGCAGATGCTCGCGATGGCAAGGGCTCTGAGCTCCGAACCCGCAGTGCTGCTCCTCGACGAGATATCGATGGGACTAGCACCGCTCGTAGTGGACGAGCTCTACGACGTCGTCGCACAGGTCGCTTCAGAAGGTGTGGCCATCTTGCTGACGGAGCAATTCGCCCGGGCAGCACTGAAGGTCGCTGACAGCGTCGCGCTCATGTCTCAGGGCCGCATCCTCGTGTCGTGTGCCCCGGCCGACCTGCCGGAGGATCTCGCCGCCCACTACCTCGGCGGCCTCGGCGAGGTCGGCGCAGACCAGGAGCAGGAGGTGCGGGTGTGAGCGCGCAGCGTCTGTGGAGAAGGCGTGCCGTGTCGGTCGCAGCTGCCTGCGTTGCGAGCATGGCGGGCGGTGCGTCTCTGTTGTTCCTCGGCGCAGGATCCGCGGCAGCGAGCACCACGACCACGACGACGACCGCTCCCTCCTCCTCGTCCTCGTCGTCCTCCTCTTCTGACTCGTCCGCCTCGCTCGGCGGGTTCCAGACGCTTGGGACGGGGTCGGGGATCACATGGACCTACGAGCAGCCCAACTTCCCGATTCCTGCGACCCCCTCGCTCGAGTTCCACCTCGGCTACTCCCAGACGAGCTACAACTCCGGTCCCACCGGGGAGTCGCTCGCCAGCACCATGTGGCCCGGCCAGGCCGCAGCGAACATCGGCGGGCAACTGGGCCTCGTGCTCTCGCCTTACTTCGGAAAGAACACACCCAACATCGTCATCCCACCGTGGCCGTTTCAGGCGGCCACGTCGTTCCCGGCCGGCCCGACCACGCCGACATCTGCCTCCCAGGACAGCCCAGGGGTGCAGATGGAGTCGAGCTCGACTGACGCAGGTGGGACCGCGACCGCCGACTTCGGGACGTCGAGCGGGGGGGCGAACTCCTCGGCGCTGCCCTCCGGGTTCATATCCGTGCAGTCCTTCGGGAGCACAGTCCAGAGCACCGTGTCCAACGGCGACGCGGTCTCGGAGGGAACGTCCGAGCTCCACGGCGTCTCGATCGCGGGCGGGCTGATATCGATCGGCGCGATCACCTCCACCGCCACCTCCACGAGTGACGGCAACGTGGGTCAGGTCTCGGGCTCGAGCACCGTCAGCCAGGTGACGGTGGCGGGCCAGACGGCCACACTCGACTCCTCGGGCATCAACGTGGCAGGCACCGGCCTCCCTGTACTCGGTTCGATTCTGCCCTCGGTGGAGAAAGCCCTTCAGATGGCCGGGATAACGATCACGCTCACGAACCCGGCCGACACCGTGAACGGCGCATCGGCAGAGCGCGTGTTGAACGGGGTCCAGATTCAGATCGACCTCACCGCGCTCGACAAGCAGATCAACCAGCTGGTGGCCTTCCTGCCGAAGCAGTTCCAGAGCAAGGTGCTCTCCGAGCTCCCGCTTCCCATTCCGAACTCGCAGATCATGACCGTCGATCTCGGCTCCATGGACGTGAAGTCGGCCGCCTCTCCCCCTTATGGCGGTGCCGGCTCCTCCGGCGACACCGGCGCGACCGGCTCGGGCACCGGACTCGGAACTTCGCCGGGGACGTCCGACCTCGGAAGCTCCGCGTTCCCAGGTAGCGAGGGAACTTCGGGCACACCGGGCACAGCGGGGTCTGCCGACTCCTCTCCGAGCGCGGGGACGGGGCTGGCCACGGCAGCCGCTCCGGCGAAGCTCTTCCAGGGGATCGGAGCCGGATTGATCGTCCTCGGCGTCATATTGGCCCTGCTCTTGGCGGGGGTGCTCTGGCGCGCTGATGCCGCCGTTGGAGCACTAACCGCCGCCCCGGCGTGCGTAGGTGAGGAACCCGCGAACCTTCTGGGAGGTATCTGAGATGGCTTCTTTCTCCATCACCACTGAAGAGCAGGGACGCCAGAGGAGGGCGATCTCCAACCGTCTCGCGGGGCTCGCCCGAGCGGTAGAGGGGACGAGGCGCGGCTCGCGCTTCGACATCCGCCAGCTGATGCTCGCATCGGGCGCGACCTGCATGGCGCTGGGGATCGTGGCGATCGTGCTCGGTTGGTACGGCGCCGCCCACAGCTCATATCTCTTCCAGGAGATCCCTTACCTGATCTCGGGCGGCCTGTTGGGCGTCGCCCTCGTCGCGGGCGGGGGCTTTCTCTTCTTCGCTTCGTGGTTCGTGCGAATGATCGAGGACAACCACCGCTACGCGGCCCGGGTAGAGCAGACCTTGAGCCGTGTGGACCACGTGCTCGGGGCGATCGCAACCGACGCGGCGGCGGCTGCATCTGACGAGGAGCCTCGACTGAGCGAAGGCGCGACGCGCATAGGTGCGTCGTTTGCCCACCCGGCCGATCCGTCGGAAGAGGGAACCACTTGGCGGTTCACGGAGGGCCCGAAGTCGTGAGGAACAGATTTCACATCGGGGGGCGGAGCGCGAGGTCTCGGATCGACGCAGATCGCGCCAGACGGATTGGCGCGATCGCCGCTGCCGCGCTCATGGCGATGGGGCTGGCTGCATGCGGATCACGACTGGCGGGAACGGCGCTTCAAGCTGCCAAGGGGCAGGCAAGTGGGAACGGCACGTCTTCGGGGCGTTCATCGGGTCTCGGGGCAGAGACCGCCGGATCGAGCGGCACCGCGGGTTCGAGCGGCACCGCCGGGACCAGCGGCTCGGCGGGATCCACCGGCACCGGGGGGGCGGGCACGGCGGGTGGAGGAGCAGCGGGGGCCAACACGGCAGTCGGGGGAACCACTGCGTCGTGTAATTCCTCCGACAACGGTGGAGCGACCGACGTCGGCGTGACGGCCAACTCGATCACGATCGGAAACATCGCGAGCATCTCGGGTGTGGCGCCGGGTCTCACCCAGAGCGCCCAGGCGGCTACCGAGGCCTTTGCCGCCTACGTGAACAGTGCGGGCGGGATCTGCGGCCGCATGCTCAAGGTCCAGACCTTCGACGACGGCAACGACACCGGCAACAACGCCGCCGACGCGCAGCAAGCGTGCCAGAGCGATTTCGCGCTCGTCGGCAGCGCGTCGGGCTTCGACAACGGAGGGGCTTCTGCGATTCAGTCGTGCGGCATCCCCGACGACGCTGCAGAGATCAGCACCCACGAGCTCGGAAACGTCCCGAACGTGTTCGGGGCGAGCCCTGGCAATGCGCACTACTGGCCGACCGGACCCGCAGTGTGGCTCAAGTCGCAGTTCCCGAACGCAGTGACCCACGCCGCGATGATCTACCTGAACGCGCCCGCCACACAGGAGCAGGCTCAGGCCGAGATGCAGGCGTACCAGTCGGTCGGCTTCAACTACATCTACAGCGTGCAAGTGTCGCCGACCGAGCCCAATTACGCCCCGTACGTCGCCAAGATGCAGTCGGCAGGTGTCCAGTACGTAACCGAGTACTCCGACGACAACTCCGCCGCCCGCCTCGTCCAGGCGATGGCGCAGGCCAACTTCCAGCCTCAGGTGGTGGACTGGTTCTCGGAGGAGTACACACAGCACTTCCTCTCCGAGAGCCAGGGCGATGCCAACGGCAACCTCGTGCTCATGGCCACGACCCCCTACGAGGACTCTTCCTCCAACCCCGGGATGCAGCTGTTCTTGAGCTGGCTGAACCGCGTTGCGCCGGGAACCCAGCACGACATATTCGGCGAGTTCGCCTGGTCCGCGGGCCTGGCCTTCCTCCAGGCTGCCAAGGCGGTAGGCGCGCACCTGACGCGAGCCGCGCTCATCTCCCAACTGCAACAGATAGGTAGCTGGAACGGCGGTGGAGTGCAGCCGCCGGACCAGAGTTTCGGGCAGAAGATCCCGAGCCCTTGCTTCTCGTACTTCAAGATCTCAGGAAACGGCTTCACCCGGGTGTACCCGTCGGCGGCGGGCAGTATCGACTGCACCTCGGGCGGTCTGGTCCACTACTGACATGACCGCCGGACGCTCTTGAGGCAGCTGCGATGCACGAGTTCCTGACGTTCACGATCATCGGTGTCGTTACGGGTGCGGCGTACGCCGTGTCGGCGAGCGGCCTGGTCGTCACGTATTCCACCTCGGGCATCTTCAACATCGGCCTCGGCGGCATCAGCATGGTCATGGCGTTCGTGTACTGGCAGCTGGTCGTGCCGTGGCACGTGCCCCAACCCTTGGCGCTCCTGCTGGTGGTCCTCATAATCGCCCCCGCGTTCGGGGCGTTGATCGAGCTGACATTCGTCCGCCGAATACGCGACAGCAGCCTGGCGGTCACGCTCGCGGTCACTGTCGCGTTGCTGGTTCTGCTCATAGGCGTCGGCCTCTACGAGTGGTCCAGGAAGACGGCGCTCGCCCCCGTGTTCTTCAGGGGCAGCGGATTCCACCTATTCGGTGTGGACGTCAGCTGGCACCAGGCCATCACCATCCTCGTGGCGATCGGCCTGGCCGGGTTCCTGCGAGTGTTCCTCTACAGGACGCGAACCGGAATCTCGATGAGAGCGGTCGTGGACAGCAGGGAGCTCGCGGCTTTGAACGGTGCGAGGCCCGCCTGGCTCGGAACCTTCAGTTGGGCGTTCGGCTCCTCGCTCGCGGCGCTGGCGGGAATCCTGATCGCACCTCAGCTACAGCTGAACGTCTTCAACCTGACCCTGCTCGTCGTGAACGCATACGCGGCCGCAATGTTCGGCCGCCTGCGCAACCTCCCCGCCACCTTCGCCGGCGCGCTCGGGCTCGGACTGCTCAGCTCCTACGCCGTCGGATACCTCCCCACGAGCGGCTTCTGGGGGACGACGGCGGTCCAGGGATTCAGGCTCTCCATCCCGGTGATCGCTCTCTTCGCCGTTCTCCTCGTCCTGCCGTCCGACAAGATCGAATTCGGGCGGGCGGGTGGGCAGAGGTCCACGCTAACGGTTCCGTCGTTCCGGCGGTCCGTCGCCGGCGGCCTCGCGCTCGTCGTGGGAACCGCCATCGCGGTCAACCTGGTGCCGAACTCCGACCTGTTCCAGCTCGGCATCGGTCTCGCTGAGGGATTCATACTCCTGTCGCTCGTGCCGCTCACCGGCTGGGGCGGGCAGGTGTCGTTGTGCCAGATGACGTTCGCGGGGCTCGGCGCGTTCGCCATGTACAAGGTGGGACACGGCAGCTCGCTTCTCGGACTCGTCGCGGCGGCGGGGCTGGCAGGAGCGGTCGGCGCGATCATCGGATTGTTCACCTTGCGGTTCAGGGGTCTGTACCTCGCGCTCGGCACCCTGGCCTTCGCGGTCGCCATGGACAACATGTTCTTCCCGGCGCCTTCGGCCTTCACGTTCGACGGAGCTGTGCCCATTCACCGCCCGAGCTTGTTCGGTCTGCACGTGAACGGGACCCACGCGTTCATCATCTTCTTGTCGGTCCTGTTCGCGCTCTTGTCGATCGGCCTTCTCGCGCTCAGACGCGGTCCTTTCGGCCGCGTCCTCAGCGCGATGAAGGACTCCCAGGCTGCCTGTACGACGCTCGGGCTCAACCTCACGATGACGAAGCTCGCCGTGTTCGCTCTCTCTGCGGGGATCGCAGGGCTCGGAGGAGCTCTCTACGGTTCGATGCGCACCATCGCCGGCGCGCTCGACTTCCAGAGCGAGTTGAGCCTCGTGATCCTCCTGCTGGTCGTCGTCTGGGGAGCCACGTCGACGAGCGGTTCGCTGTTCGGGGGATTGAGCCTCGGCGTCATCAACATCGTCGCCGGGCATTTCCCGTCGCTCGCCAACAACCTCGAGTACCTCACTCCCGGGCTCGCCGGAGTCACGCTCGGCTCCTACCCCGACGGCACCATTCCCTTCCTCTCAGAGCGCTTCCGGGCGTTCACGTCCAAGCGGGCGGTCGAGCCCAAGGCGGCGATGACGAGCCCGGTTCTCGCGACTGAAGCTGCCGGAGGGGGGCTCGGCTCCACAGACGGCTGATGTCCGAGACGACACGCGCCGAAGAGCACACGCCGGGCCGGGAGCACCTCCGCAGCGTGCCGGGTGGAAGACTTCGCAGCGCGAATACCCGAAGAGCACCATCAGAAGCGGACCCGCCCGCTCGAAGCCGTCGCAGCACGCGGGGGCGCCCACAGTCGCGCTCGGAGGCACGCCGAGCGCGCCGCGAGGCCGAGGAGCGCAGGTCCCGGCGCGAAAGCGAGCGCGGCGGACGGCGCGTCGCACTTTCGCCGCTCGGGATCGTGCTCGCCATTGCAGCGGTTCTCGCCGTGTTCATCGGAGTCGCGTTCGTGACGGGATTCCTCACACCGCCGGGAAGCTCATCTCCCGCCGGCCCTCCCGCGTCGGCCCAAGTCGTCGCGAGGTCCCAGGCGGCGTCGGTCACCTTCGAAGGATCGGTCGGATGGATCGCAGACGACGGAAACGGCACCGTGCGGCCATTCAACGTGAGCTCGGGGAGGTTCGTCGGCGCCGCCACCGAAACCGGCGGGAGACCGATCGCGTTGTCCGCCGGCTACGGCGGCATCTGGGTGGCGGACATATCCGGGAACCAGGTGTCGGAGATCTCGCCTTCCACGGGCAAGGTTTCCAAGTCACCGGTGCAGGTCGCCCAGGGTCCCGTCTCCGTGGCCACGGGAGAGGGCGGGGTGTGGGTCGCGAGCCTCCTCTCGGGCACGGTCAGCCTTCTCGACCCCCGGACCGGGAACGTCCTGGCCTCTGCAGCTCTGCCCGACGGGGCCGTGCGGCTCACCTTGGGTGACGGATACATCTGGGTGACCGGTCAGGCGAACTCGCTCACTCGCGTCGACCCGCACCCACTTGGCCTGTCGCTCCAGTCGAAGTCCGTTCGCGTCGGAGAGGGCCCGATCGGAGTCGCCTTCGGCGATGGCTCGGTCTGGGTCGCGAACGCGCAATCCGGCACGGTGAGCAGGGTCGACCCGCGCACGATGTCGGTCACCGGGACTTTCGGAATCCCCTCTGGCTCTGGGAGTTCGGGAAGTAGCGGGTCGGACCCTACGAGCATCGCGGTCTGGAACGGAAGGGTGTGGGTGGGCGTCGGCCAGCGCGCGGCGGTCGTCGCGCTGGACCCCAGGACCGGCGCAGAGATCGGATCGGCCGTAACACTTCCGGGGGTCGCACGCGACCTGGTCGTCGGAGCACAAGGCGACCTCTGGGCCACCACGGCGAACCCGGGCACCGTCGTCCGGTTCACCTCTAACTGAGGTTGCTCGAGGAGATGGGTGAGCCGGAGGGCTACTCCTCGACGAGCTCGACCAGGGTGCCGAAAGCCCCCTTGGGGTGCACGAAGGCCACCGTCGTGCCCCGGGATCCCGGCCGCGGCGCTTCGTCTATGAGCCGCCCACCCGATGCCTTCACCGCCTCGAGCGCGGCCGCGCAATCGGCGACCCGGTAACCGACGTGGTGCAGACCCTCGCCGTTGCGCTCGAGGAACTTCGCCACCGGTGAGTCGGTGCGCGTGGGGCTCACGAGCTGGATGTACGAGTCCGCCACGGCGATGAGCGCCTCCTCCACCCCGTCTCTGTCGACGCGCTCTCGGTGTGTGACCTCTTCCCCGAAAGTCTCGCTGTAGTAGGAGATGGCCTCGTCGAGGTCGTTCACCGCGATCGCGACGTGGTCGATCTCCGTTAGAAGCGGTGGGCGGCGGCCTCCGGCGGCCTCGGAGCTCACGCGCCGTACCTGCGGAACAACGTGATTCGCCCCTCACCGACCTTCTCGCGCGTCTGCGGATCGTCCACGCCGAGACCCTCGTGCGGGGAGAGGCACAAGACGCCGATCTTCCCCTCGTGCATGTTGTGGTGCACCTGGTATGCCGCCTCCCCCACTTCTCCGAGCGGGTAGACGACCGAGAGGGTGGGCATCACCTTGCCGTCGCATATGAGCTGGTTCGCATCCCAGGCTTCTCTGTAGTTGGCGAAGTGGGATCCCTTGATGGTCTTGAGCCGCATCCACAGGTGACGATTGTCGTACTCGATCATGTACCCCGATGTGGCGGCGCACGTGACCACAGTCCCACCGCGCTTGCACGCGAACACGGATGCCCCCATCGTCTGTCGCCCCGGATGCTCGAAGACGATCTCGGGGTCGTCACCGGCGAGCGCGCGGATGTCCTTGCCGAGACGACGCCACTCGGACTCGTCCTGGGTGTGCTCGTCGGACCAGAAGCGGTACCCGGCGGCCTTGCGGTCGATTACAGCCTCCACCCCGAGCTCGTGCAGCAACTGCACCTTCTCCGGCGACGACACGACGCCGACAGGGACCCCTCCGCCGTTCAGCACGTGCTGAACTGCGTATCCACCTAGTCCACCGCTCGCGCCCCACACGAGCACCCGGTCACCTTGCTTCATCTCTGCGCCGTTTCGCGAGACGAGCATGCGGTAGGCCGTCGAGTTGCACAGCGCGTTCACAGCCGCCTCCTCCCACGTCAGGTGCGCCGCCTTCGGCATGAGCTGGTTGGCCTTGACCACCGTGAGGTCTGCCAGTCCACCGAAGTTCGTCTCGAACCCCCAGATGCGCTCGTTCGAGGCGAGCATCGAGTCGTCGTGCGAGGACGGGTCCTGATCGTCGACGTAGTTGCAATGGACGACGACCTTGTCGCCCGGCTTCCAGTTGCGGACCATCGACCCGACCCGGATCACCACGCCCGAGGCGTCGGAACCGACGACATGGTGCTCGAGCACGTGACGAGCGCCCCAGACGCTCTCCTTTCCCAGTCGCTGCAGGAACCCGAAGGTCGGCAGCGGCTCGAAGATCGAGGTCCAGACGGTGTTGAAGTTGATGGCGGACGCCATGACCGCCACGTACGCCTCGTCGGGGGCCAGCTCGGGAACCGGCACCTCGGACACGTGGAGGGACTTGCGCGGGTCCTTCTCGGCCGAGTCGAGGCCGGCGAACATGTCGACCTCCGAGGCGAGAACGTGCGCCGCCCTGTACGACTCGGGGAGCTCGATCGCCGCCAGCTCGTCTCCGCCAGCGCCCGCCAGGATCGCTTCTGCGAAAGCTTGCATGGCCCAGGACGATACCCGTAGAGGCTCCCGCCCACCTCACCCGGTGGGCCGGTCTCCAGCGCTTCCTTTAGAATCGTGCACCTTGGGCGTCCGAGTGGTCGCCCACCGAGCCCCACCCCGGAGGTAGTCATGGCCGGTTCCGTCATCCTCGCAGGTGCCCGCACGCCGATAGGCAAGCTCTCGGGTGCGTTCGCCGGCTTCAGCGCGATGGACCTCGGAGGATTCGCCATCGCGGCGGCACTCGAGCGAGCCGGTATCTCTCCCACGGACGTCGACTACGTCTTCATGGGCCAGGTCCTCCTGGCGGGCCAGGGGCAGATCACGGCTCGCCAGGCGGCGACGAAGGCCGGCATCGCGATGTCGGTCCCGGCGACCACCGTGAACAAGGTGTGTCTGTCCGGTCTGAACTCCATCTACCTCGCGGACCTCCTGATCGGTGCGGGCGAGGCGGACATCGTCGTCGCAGGCGGCATGGAGTCGATGACACAGGCGCCGTACCTGCTCCCCGGCGCACGTGCCGGCTACCGCATGGGGGACGGAACCCTCGTCGACTCGATGATGTACGACGGCCTCTATTGCCAGTTCGACCACTGCGCGATGGGACTCGGCACCGAGAATTACAACAAGGTCGCCGGAATCAGCCGCCAAGCCCAGGACTCGTTTGCCGCGCTCTCGCACGAGCGCGCTGCGACGGCCATCAAGGACGGCCGCTTCGCAGACGAGATCGTCCCCGTGTCGGTGCCCCAGCGAAAGGGCGAACCCGTGGTGGTGGACACCGACGAAGGTGTGCGCCCGGGCACCACAGCCGAGTCCCTTGGCGCGCTGAAGCCCGCCTTCGACAAGGAGGGGACGATCACAGCGGGTAACGCCAGTCAGATCTCCGACGGCGGAGCGGCGGTGGTCGTCGCCTCCAAGGCCAAGGCGGAGCAGCTCGGCATCGCGCCGCTGGGTGAGGTCCTGAGCTACGGACAGGTCGCCGGGCCCGATGCGAGCCTCCTGCTCCAACCGGCCAACGCGACGCGTCAGGCGCTCGCCAAGATCTCGAAGTCTCCCGCGGACGTGGACCTCTTCGAGATCAACGAGGCGTTCGCAACGGTCGGTCTCGCCTCGATGGCCGACCTCGGAATCACCGAGGACGTCACAAACGTGAACGGCGGAGCGATCGCCCTCGGCCATCCGATCGGGATGTCCGGGACACGTCTCGCCCTCACGATGCTGCACGAGCTTCGCCGCCGGGGCGGAGGGCTCGGGGTCGCAAGCCTCTGCGGGGGCGGCGGCCAGGGCGACGCCCTCGTGCTTCGCGCCGCCGGCTGACACAGCGACCTGACAAGGCGGCCTGACACAGCGACCTGACAAGGCGGCCCGCGGGAGGCGAGCCTCACCACAGTCCCATACCCGCAAGTTGGCCGTTCACAGGCCGTTCCCCTCCACAGAATCGAGGGTGGACCCGCTGCCCGGAAAGCGGTGGGCTGAGCATGACTCAGCCGGCACGGGAAACGGATCGAGGGGGATGGCTATACACCGGCGGCCAGCCGTTGCGCGTCGCGTCAGAGAGGTGGGTCTCGGGATCGCAGCCGGGACGCGCTCGCTGCTGACCGGTTCGCGTCGAAGGGCCGCGCACCTTCACCACTCTCGGCGCCGCGCTCTGCTCGCCCGGTCGTCGCTCGGAATTTTGGGAGCGTTGTTGGCAGCTGCCGCGCTCGGAGCCCCGTCTTCCAGCCGAGCCCAGCTGCACGTCGCGCGCACCTTCGACGCCTCGGCTTGGCCGGGGCTGCTCGACCGCACTCCGCCCGCCGTGCTTCCCGTTCAGTCGCCCACTGCCCCGGCCGCGACGTCCTCGGCCGCCCTCCCCGCCGCCTGCTCCCTGTCGGGGGACCCAGCTGCTCAGCTCTCGGCCGCGCTTTCTCCTTCGGGTTCGACGAGCCCCGCGCCGTCAGCACTTTCGTCGGCGCCCAATGGCGCGAGCTCCTCGGCTCCCCAGGCCTCCACCTCTTCCTATATCCGGTCGTCGGCGTCCGCTTCGGACCGGGCCGCACCTGAGAGCTCCCCACAGGTGTCGCCCGCGGTGCAGAAGATCACGACGGCAGCGGGAGCGGCCAAGGCGATCCTGACCGGTTCGACGAGCTCGACCAGCCCGACGGGCTCCACCACTTCCCCTGCGAGCAGCTCGGTTCCCGCGCCCGCAAACCCGTTGGAGGGAGCCGTTTCGTCTCTCAGCCAGACCCTCCAGTCACTGCTGGGGCAGCTGCCCGGCGGTGCGTCCGCATCGAGCACGAGCCGGCTTCTTCCGTCCCTCCCCGGTGTGCTCGCCCCGTCGTCGTCGACCTCGACGAGCACATCTCCCTTGCAGAGGCCGACCTCGGGTGGGTCTGCTCAGGGAGCTACCGGGCCGGGCGCCTCGACTCCGGGGAGCGGCTCAGCGGGTTCGTCTGCAGCAGCAGGCCCGGATTCGACCACACCTTGGTCGGGCCTCGACTTGAGTATCGGCTGCGACCTCATCGGCCTCGGGACCGTGGGAACGGTGGCCCCCGGTGAGACCGCGGCACAGGCGGGAGCGGTGAACGCCGCCATGTCCCTGCTGGGGACTCCTTATGTATGGGGAGGCGAGTCCAAGGACGGGTTCGACTGCTCCGGTCTCGTTCAGTTCGTCTTCGACACGGTCGGAGTGCAGCTCCCACGTGTCGCGCAGGACCAGTACGACGCGGGTCCCGCGGTGCCTCCGGGCCACGCGGTCGTACCGGGGGATCTGGTCTTCTTCGGAGATTCGCCCACATCCGTCGAGCACGTTGGGATCTTCGTGGCAGACGGCCTCATGATCAACGCCCCCTACACGGGCGCGGTGGTCAGATTCGATCCCGTCGACAACGGTCTCCCGATAGTCGGTGTGACCTCGCCCGGCGGGCAACAGATCGCCTGATCCGGTACCGGCGCCCCACGCCCCCCGGAGGTGTCGGTACCGGTCAGGCGTCCAGTTCTCTTCGCCCCTCGAGCGCTCGCCCGAGGGTGAGCTCGTCGGCGTACTCGAGGTCCCCGCCGACCGGCAGGCCGCTCGCAATGCGCGTCACCTTGAGACCTATCGGCTTCAACAACCTCGCCAGGTACATCGCCGTGGCCTCTCCTTCGAGGTTCGGGTTGGTACACAGGATGACCTCGGTGACCTGACCGTCCTCGAGGCGCCTCAGGAGCTCCTCGACGCGAAGCTGCTCGGGCCCGACACCTTCTATCGGGTTCAGAGCACCTTGAAGGACGTGATAGCGGCCCCGGAACTCGTGCGTCCGCTCGACCGCGACGATGTCGCGCGGGTCCTCGACGACGCACAACAAGGAGCTGTCGCGCCGGGGGTCCGAGCAGAACTCGCAAAGCTCACCTTCTGCGACGTTGAAGCAGACGGTGCAGGAGGTGACCTTCTCCTTCATCGTGACTATCGCGTCCGCAAGACGCAGAGCATCCTCCGGCGCGACCTTGAGCAGATAGAAGGCGATGCGCTGCGCGGACTTCGGCCCGATGCCCGGGAGACGGCCCAGCTCGTCCACGAGGGAGCGCAGCGGGCCTGCGTACATTCGCTACACCTCCTGGGCCCCGGGGAACGCCAGCTTGATCCTCTCCTCGGGGCTCGGCCCGGCACCTGCCGGGTCGGTCTCGGCCTCCAAGACCGCCGGGTCTAGGTAGTCGGCCTCGCGTGAAGTGTCTGCCGCCGCTGCAGGAGGATCGTCGGTCGCGAGCGCCACACCTCGAGGGTTGGGCTCGCTCCGAGGCGGCCCGTTGACAGGGTCCTCGTCGACCACCAAGCGAAGTGGCACTGCCGTGCCGAAGTGGGCGGCGAGCGCAGTCTCGACCTCGAGGCGGACCTCCTCGCAGTACGAACGGTGCGTCTCGTTCGGGAGCGCGAACACCGCGACCCCCTCTTCGCTGGCCACGAACCTCCCGACCCTGAAGCGTGCTCTCGCGCGACCGGGAAGAGACGAGAGAAGCCCGTCGCCCCACACCTGGACCAACTCGTCGCGAGACGGAAGGTTCGACGTGGCGGCCGGGACCCGGGCAGAAGTCGCGGTGGCCACTCCGCCGGACCCGGACTGGGCGGAGGACGACGTTGCAGAGGTCGCGCCGGGCGCGCTGACCCGGCGAGCTTCGGAAGCAGAAGCGGGAGATCCCCCGGTCCTGCCCGGGCCGCGAAGCGCCCCCAGGGCCTTTCGAGCAAGATCCGGCCCGCCCAAAGAAGCCTCGCCGGGTGCTTCACCCGACGGTTCCGAAGAGCCTTGGAGCTCGGACCCAGCCCCGCCCCCACCCGTCGCAGTGCCCCCGGCCGAGTCACCCTCGCGGCTCGACGATCTCGAGACCCTCGATGCGCGCGCCGGTGGCGAAGCCCCCGGTGGCGCCGGACGCGCCTCGGCTGTTCGAACTGGAGGAGCCGTTGCGAGCTCTGAAGGCGGACCCGAGGAGAGGGCGCGCTCGAGACGGTCGATCCTCTCCAGGATCGCCGCGCTCGAGTCGTCGAGCTCGGGGTGGGCGAGGCGGATGAGCGTCGCTTCGAGGTGGACTCGCGGATCAGGAGTGTCTCGCATGTCGACGAGGGCGCGACCGAGCGCCTCGACGGCTCGCACGACGGCCGGAAGGCCGAGCCGACGCGCCGTGTCCTCCACCTGTGACCGCTCGTCCCCAACCATCGACACGAGCTCGGGTGCGAGCATCGCCAGGAACCCCTGCCGGAGGTAGTCGGCGAGCTCACCCGAAAGGCGCTGGGCATCGTGACCCGCGTCACAGGCCTTCGCCACACCGAGCAGCACCGCACTTGCGTCGCGCTCGGATAGCGCTGCTGCGATCTCGGCGAGGACGACGATCTCGTCGCCCAGCGTGCCGCCGGCTGCCACCTGGTCGAGCGCCGACAGGGCGTCCCTTGCCGACCCGCGGCCGCGGCGCACCGCGCTGTCGAGCGCTTCGTCTTCGAGTTCGAGCGCGGCCTCCTCGCGAACGCGTCTGAGGAGACCTGACAGGATCTCGGGGCCGAGAAGGCGGAACTCGAAGTGCTGTGTACGGCTTCGGATCGTGGGCAGGACCTTCTTGGTGTCGGTGGTCGCCAGCACGAACACCACGTGCCCCGGGGGCTCCTCGAGCGTCTTCAACAACGCGTTCGACGCCGCAGTCGAGAGCATGTGAACCTCGTCCACGATGTAGACCTTCCACCTGCCCGGTGTGCCGAGAGCCGAGTGAGCCACGAGGTCTCGCATGGCGTCGACGCCGTTGTTCGAAGCGGCGTCGAGCTCGTGGACGTCCATCGAGGTCCCGCGCGCAATCTCGACGCAAGACGCGCACACCCCGCACGGCTCTCCGTCTTGCGGGTTCGCGCAGTCGAGCGCCTTCGCCAAGATGCGCGCTGTGGAGGTCTTCCCGGTCCCGCGCGGGCCGCTGAAGAGGTACGCGTGACCCACCCGGGCGTCGCGAACGGCGTTTCGCAACGCGAACGTAACGTGGTCCTGCCCTAGCACCTCGTCGAAACGTTGTGGGCGAAAACGGCGGTAAAGAGATTGGTACGCGGCGGGCTCCGGGTCGGCAGGAGGGGTCACCGCGGGCAGCCTACCGGTGGGCAGTTGCAGCACGGCGGCCGATGCCCGGTGCGACGGCCAGGTTTGCTGCGGCACACGAAACTTACCCGCTGAGAGCTGCTGCCTTCCGGCCCTGACTCGGTTCACGGGTGCCCGTTGCGCAGGACCCGGCCGCCGCACCGAGCATCGGCCGGCGCCCGGAAGACGATAGCCTGCCCCTCCTTGGGGCCGGGTAGCCCTCGGAGGAGTGCGAGAGCGGCCGAATCGGCACGACTGGAAATCGTGTGTGGGGAAACTCACCGTGGGTTCAAATCCCACCTCCTCCGCACAAAGCGGAAGGTGGCGACGAGACGTGACCTCGAAGTTTCTCGGCTCGGAGGATGCCGCGACGCCGCTGGACGACGACGAGGCCGGGATGAAGTTGTCGCTCGAGGAGGCAGGCGTCGCCTCGACGCACGGTGACGTGCCGGTCGGGGCGGTCGTCGTGGCGGGCGGCCGCGTCGTCGCCTCGCGTCACAACGAGCGCGAGCTGCGACAGGACCCCACCGCGCATGCGGAGATATTGGCGTTGCGTGACGCCTCCCAGGCACTGGGATCGTGGAGGCTCGATCAGGCGACGATGTTCGTCACCCTCGAACCATGTCCCATGTGCGCCGGCGCCGCTGTCGCCGCGCGCCTCGGACGGCTCGTATTCGGCGCCACCGACCCAAAGGCCGGCGCGTGCGGCTCTCTCTACAACCTCTGCAGCGATCCGCGCCTGAACCACGAGCCCCTCCTGACCGGTGGTGTCCTGGCGGGAGAAGCAGGAGCATTGCTGACCGGCTTCTTCTCCGAACGTCGATGACCAGCGGTGTCGCTAGGTGACAGGTCCATGACCGACCGTCCAGCTAAGCCCGCCCGAGACGAACGCACGGTGCTCACCACCGGAGCCAACTCCGGAATCGGACTCGCCACCGTGCTTCACCTGGCGCGCCTCGGGTTCCGCTCGGTGGGCACCGTGCGCTCGAGGAGCAAGGCTTCTCAGGTCTCGGAGGCGGCAAGGTCTGCCGGGGTCTCGGTGAAGACGGTGCTCCTGGACGTCACCGACTCCGATCGCTGCGCAGCCGTCGTCGGGAAGGTGCGTCCCTGGGCCATCGTGAACAACGCCGGATATTCGGGCATCGGGGCGATAGAGGACGTGAGCGACGAGGAAGCCCGGCGTCAGCTCGAGACGATGGTCGTCGCACCGATGCGACTCGCACGACTCGCACTGCCGCACATGCGAGCAGCCGGAGGGGGTCGTGTGGTGAACGTCTCCTCCATCTACGGGCTGACCACCACCCCGCTGAGCGGCTGGTACCAGGCGTGCAAGCACGCACTCGAGGCGACTTCGGACGCATTGCGGCTGGAGGTCGCCCGCGACGGGATAAAGGTCGTGCTGGTCGAGCCGGGTGGTTTCAAGACCGGGATCTGGGACGAGATCGAATCCGTCGCCGCACGAGGTGACTCTGCTTACGAGGATTCGTACCGACGGATTCGCGCGTTGTTGCAGCCCTTCATCGGGTTCATGGGAGAGCCCGAAGGAGTGGCCAAGGTCATCGGCAAGGCGCTCTCCACTCGCTCTCCTCGAGCCCGCTACCTCGTCGGGCCCGACGCCAAGGCCATCGCCTCTGCACAACCTCTGATCCCGACCGAGATTCGCGATCGCGTCACTCGGCTTCTCACCGGCCTTTGACCTCGCCGGGACCGGTCGACCATGGGCGGCGCCGGCTCCCCGGTGCCGACGCGAACCCTGGCGGGGACTCAGCCCAATTGGCTCTAAAGTTCTCCGCGGTCATCCGCCTGGACGAGACACGCGTTTGACCTAATGGAGGAGTGCGAGAGTGGACGAATCGGACGGTCTCGAAAACCGTTGTGGTCGCAAGGCCACCGTGGGTTCGAATCCCACCTCCTCCGCCGTGACATCCCGACACAGCCGGGCCACACACAGATGACGACACCGACACCGGGAGCTGACGCAGCCGCGACCTTCGATCCCGAGGAGGTTCGCGCCAAGTACCTCGCCGAGCGCGACAAGAGGCTGATCCCCGGCCGCGCCGACATCCGCAACCTCAACACCGACGAGCACTTCGCCCACTTCCGCGACGACCCTTTCACACCGGTCGTCGAGCGCGCCCCCATCGCCGAAGACGTCGACGTCGTGATCGTCGGTGGGGGGATCGCCGGGGTCGTGGCCGGCGCCCAGCTCCGCAAAGCAGGTCTCGAGAGGATCCGCATCGTCGACCTGGCGGGCGGCATAGGGGGCACCTGGTACTGGAACCGCTACCCAGGTGTGATGTGCGACATCGAGTCATACATCTACATGCCGATGCTGGAGGAGCTCGGCTACGTCCCGAGCCGGCGTTACGCGTTCGGTGAGGAGATCCGGCGCCATCTCGTGTCGATCGCGGAACGCTTCGACCTCGTGCCCGACGCGCTCTTCCACACCGGAGTCAAACGGGCGGAGTGGCACGAGGACCGGGCGCGGTGGCTGATCCGCACAGATCGCGGCGACGAGATCAGCTGCCGCTGGTACGTGCTGGCCGTCGGGATCCTCAACCTGATGAAGCTGCCCACCATCGCTGGTATGGAGGACTTCGGCGGGCGTTCCTTCCACACCGCGCGGTGGGACTACGAGTACACGGGCGGCGGGCCCGACGAGCCCCTCACCGAGCTGGCGGACAAGGTCGTCGCCCTCATGGGAACCGGCGCCAGTGGTATCCAGTGCGTGCCGCCGCTCGTCGAGTCGGCGAAGCACCTATACGTGTTCCAGCGCACTCCCTCGGCCATCGGCGAGCGCGGGAACAGGCCCACCGATCCCGACTTCGCCCATCGGCTCGGCCCGGGCTGGCAGCGCGCGCGAATGGACAACTTCCAGGCGATCATGATGGGCCGGCCCATCGAGGTCGATCAGGTGGACGACGGGTGGACGCACCACTACGCGGCGGTCCAGCACCCCCCGAGGCGAGAGGGCATGACCGCAGCCGAGTACCTCCGCGGCGCCGAGGAGCTCGACTTCCAGATCATGGAAGCGCACCGTCACCGGGTCGAGCAGCTGGTCGGCGACCATGCCATGGCAGAGATCCTCAAGCCTTACTACCGGTACCTCTGCAAGCGGCCATGCTTCCACGACGAGTACCTGTCGGCGTTCAACCACCCGAACGTCACGCTCATCGACTGTCCCTCGGGCACCGACCGGATCACCAAGAAGGGCCCGGTCGTGGGCGGGCAGCAGTACGAGGTCGACTGCATCATCTACGGGACCGGCTTCGAGGCCGAGCTCACCCCGCTTTTCCGCCGCGTGGGTCACGAGATCGTGGGCCGTGGCGGGATCACCCTCGCCGAGAAGTGGGCGGACGGCGCCGCGAGCCTGTTCGGGATGATGAGCCGTGGCTTCCCGAACATGTTCGTCATGCCGGCGCCGGGGCAGCAGGCGGTCGTGACCGTCAACTACACCCAGCTCGCGGTGCTCGGGGGCGAGTTCGTCGGCGGCGCCGTACGGCTGCTCGAGGAACGGGGCGTGGAGGTCTTCGACGTGAGCGCCGAGGCCGAGGAAGCGTGGACGCAGAAGATCGTCGACTCCTTCGTCGACGCGAGCGCCGTCATGTCTCTCTGCACGCCTTCGCGCATCAACAACGAGGGCCACCCGGAAGCGCTGAAGCCCCGCAACGGCAACTACGGCCGCGGGATGGGCGATTGGTTCGGTTACCGTGAGCGGCTCGAACAGTGGCTCGAGGCCGGCACGTTCGAGGGCCTGGAGCTCGAGGTCCCGTCCACGGCGTCGTGAGCGCGCGTCAGCAGCTCGCCGTGGTCACCGGCGGCGGCGGCGGGATCGGAGCGGCGATCGCCGAGGAGCTCGGCCGCGGCGGCTGGTACGTCGTCACCCTCGACCCCCTCGTCACCCTCGACGGCTCCGAGCAGCTCCCGGAGCCGGAGGAGACCACCGCCGGTCGCATCGTTGCGGCTGGTGGCTCGGCCCGGGCCTCGTCGGCGTCGGTGACCGACGGGGAGGCGGTCCGCGCCTTGTTCGCGGAGCTCGTCGACGAGCACGGCGGGCTCGACGCCGTCGTGAACGTCGCCGGGATCACCCGGCAGACCTTCTTCGCCACGGGCGCGGAGGAGGACTGGCTCGCAGTGCTCTCGGTGCACCTCGGGGGATACCTCAACGTGCTCGGCGCCGCTCTTCCTCTCATGTCCGAGGCCGGGCGCGGCAGCGTCCTCGGTGTCACATCCGGGTCAGGTTGGCGGGCTGCCGACGCCGGCGCGTACAGCTGCGCCAAGCGGGCCGTCGCCGCCATCACCTGGCAGCTCGGCCGGCAGGCGCCCCCAGGCGTCACCGTCAACGCGATGTCGCCAATCGCCGCCACCCGAATGGTCGCCGCTGCCGTCGAGCGCGCCCGGCAGGCTGGCGGGCCCGCACGCGGTGGCGGACTCTCACTGTTCAGCACGATGCCGGGCCCCGAGGCCCTCGGGCCACTCGGCGCGCACCTCGTAGGTGACGGATTCCGGTGGTGCAACGGACGGGTGCTCTTCGCCGGGGGCTCGGAGGTGGCGGTCATCGACGAGCCCCGCCTCCTCGAGGTGGTGCGCAGCGAAGAGGCCGTCTCCATCGAGCGCGTGCTCGAGGCTGTCGTCCCGCGCGCGTTCGCCTCGGCCGAGACCAGCCAGGTGAGCGACGGGGGCGGCAACCCCCGGTTCGGGCCGATCTTCGACGAGCCGGCCCCCGTCGAGGTCGCATCGGCGCACGTTCGATCGTGTGCCCTGGTCACCGATCGCCCCGTGCTGGCCGCGTCGCTCGCCGCAGCACTCGAGGCAAGGTCGGTCACGTGCCACCGCGTCGATGTCGCCCACGGTTTTCGCGAAGCCGCCAACGCACTGCTCTCAGCCTCGGACGCCCATGGGCCAATCGATGCAGTCGTCGTCGCCCCCGCGGGTAAAGAGCCGACGGGCTCCTCGTCGAGTGGTTGGGGGCGGGTGCTAGCCGAGCACCACGGGATCGTCGAGGGCATACACACCGATGCGGCATGGGGGCGCGCAGCCTCCGACTACTCCGCAGGCGCCGGCCACCCGGTTCAGCTGGTGACGCTCACCGACGCCACAACCACCGGAGGTCGGAGCCGAGCCCAGGCCTCGGCGCAGCTGGCACGAGCAGCCGCGGGCTCCACCGAAGGCCGCATCACGGCATTCGCAGCGAGCATCGAGGCTCCGGAGGCCGCCGCCGCCAGGCCGGGCGCCGAGCTCGTCGCCCACCTGCTCGCCCACCCTGAAGCAACGGTTCTGGCCGGTGCGGAGCTGGCGATCGGCGACGGCTGGCTCGGCCTTCGCAGCCACCCTCGACCTGTCGGCAGCATTACCTACGGTGGTCCCACCGTCCCAAGATGGCTCGACGACAGGCTCCAAGAGGTCGTCGGCGCCCTCGACCACCAAGCGCGTACGGAGGACTGAATGGACGCCCGGCCCACACGCGTCGTCGACGCTCACGTGCACCTCTGGGACCCCGCGCGCTCGGATTGGTACCCGTATTTGTCGCGCACTCCCGAGGGAGGCGGGGGCGATGCGACGAGGATGTACCGCCGCTTCGATGTCGAGACCTATCAGGCCGAGACGACCCGGTGGAACGTCGAGAAGATCGTGAACGTCGCTGCCGCGACGGGCCGGCACTCGATCGACGAGACCATCGAGCTCGATACCAACGCTCATGTCGCCGGTCGTCCCGACGCCATCGTCGGCGGTCTCCCCCCGACAGACACCGTGGCTGAGGCGATCGAGCTGATCGACCGGCAGATGGCCGCTTCACGCTTCCGTGGCGTTCGCCCGATGGGGGCAAACATGGGGCCCCTTCCCGACACCGCAGTGCTCCGCGCTCTCGAGGAGCGGGGCCTGTTGTTCGAGCTCATGACCCATCCCGACCAGCTCCGAGCGGCAGCAGGGCAGCTCGCCGGCTTCGACGACCTGACCGTCGTGGTCGAGCACACAGGATGGCCCCGCTCGGATTCCGAAGACGAGCGCGCCTTGTGGCGGGACGGCATCGACGCGCTGGCCGGCGTCGGTGACAACGTCGTTTGCAAGCTCTCCGGCCTGGCGATGCCTTTCGAGTCCATGCGCATCGACGCCTTGGCGCCGTGGCTCGAGTACGCCATCGAGGCCTTTGGTGCCGACCGCTGCATGTTCGCCAGCAACTTCCCCGTCGACGCCGTGTACGGCACCTTCGACGAGCTCTACTCCACGTTCAGCGCCGTGACGGGCGGCCTGGACGACCAAGAGCGCGACAAGCTGTTCGCGGGCAACGCCGAGCGCGTCTATCGCTTCTAGCGGGCGTTCAGCGAGGGGAGCGGGCACCGACCGGTCCTGCGCAGGACAGGTCTGCGTCGAACAGGGGTACGTTCAGGTCGTGACGACGGACCATGGACCTGACCTCGCGCCCAACGCCGGACGGTTCTCGGGTTTCTCCGACCTCTACGACAGCGTGCGGCCCAGTCCCCCCGCGGCGCTCGCCGAGGTCCTCATGGCATATCGCGGCAGAACGGACCTGGACGTGGTCGACCTCGGAAGTGGCACGGGGCTCTCCACACGATGGGCGGCGCGCTGGGCGATGTCGGTCACCGGCGTCGAGCCGAGCTCCGACATGCGCTCGATCGCAGAGGGCCATCCGATTCCGCATGTTCGATACGTGGCGGGTTACGGACACGAGACGAACCTGGACACCGACAGCGCGGACGTCGTGATCGCGGTCCAGGCGCTTCACTGGATGGAGCCGCAGTCGACTTTCGCCGAGGTGGCGCGCGTCCTGCGCCCCGGAGGCGTGTTCGCCGCCGTGGACTGCGACTGGCCCCCGACAGTGGGATCGGCCGAGCTCGAGCGCGCGTGGGCGGACTGTCGCAAGACGATCCGCGTTTACGAGACACGTCTCGGCCACGGAGCGAGAGAGGAGGCTCTGCATGCCCCCGTCGGAGAAGCAGACGAGTCGGCTGCGTCCGGCTACTCGGGTCGGGATGCGCACGTGGACCGAGTTCTCGCCGAGGGCGTGAAGAGCTGGTCCAAGGACGGCCACCTCGAGCGCATGAGCGAGTCGGGCCACTTCGCATGGTGCCACGAGCTTGCGCTTCATCAGGAAGAGAAAGGAGACGCCAAGCGCTTCGTCGAGCTGTTGAAGAGCCAGGGCGACTACCAGACCCTTCTGCGAAACGGGCTCGACGACCAAACGCTCGGCGTGGACGACCTCGCCGCGACAGCCCGACGGGTCCTGGGACCTCGTGAACGCAGTTGGTGGTTCACTTACAGGGTTCGAGTCGGAGTCGTCGCCGTCGCCCGGGAGGCCTGACCCGCCCGTCGCGATCTTTCCTCCAACAGCTCGGCCGTCTGTCGGCTCTTCTCGTCCAGCTGGGCGAGCGCAGAGGGTTCTGGTTGCACTCCGATGCTGTTCAAGGTCATCGCCAGCATCTCGTAGTGGCCGACGACCATGCAGAGCTCGATGAGCTGGTCCTCTTCGAACTGCACGGCGAGCCTCGCCCAAGTCGAGTCGCTCAAGACCTTCTGCGAGTGCAGCTGGTCTGCAGCTTCGATCAGCAGATGCTGCCTTTCACTGAGCGCCGCCCCGGCTGCCGGGTCGGCGATCGCTGCCACTTCCCCGAGTTCCAGGCCCGCTGCACGTGCGAACGGGACATGTTGCGCCCATTCGTAGGGCGAAGAGCTGTTGACCGCCGAGCGCAGTATCAGGACCTCGACATCGCGTCGAGGCAGACGGCCCCTCAACAACAGCGTCGCGGCAAACGGGAGCCACCAGCGAAAGAGCCGGCGGTGGCGTCCGAGGCTCGAGAACACCCGCTGCGGATCCCCTCGCGTGGCGCGTCCTGCCCCCCACGCCACTATTCGCGAGAGGGGCCCGAGCTGCCCCGGGGCCACAGGAGCGAGGCGGGACGTCTCTGCGGCGACGCCCGCCGGGCGAACCGTCATGGGATCACGGGGCACAAAGTCCATGCTCGGTTCCGGCGCTGCGCGCCGCCAGGGGCAAAGGTCATAGACGAGTTTCTGCCCTTTGGCCCTGGGCAGAGGGGGGCTCTGCGCAGATGCTGACAAAGGGAGAGGTTTTGCCATGCCCAGAGGTTGGCTGATGATGGAGCAGAGCCCGGGCGGGGAGCGTGCGCCGCACGTCGCCCGGGTGGAGAGCATCGGCCGAAAGCTGCCCGAGACGCGTCTCACGACCGATGAGCTCATGGCCTCGACCCGCCACCGGACGCACATCGACCTCGAGCGCCTGACGGGGATCCACGAGAGGCGGGTGTCGAAGGGAGAAGAGGACTCGCTCAGTCTTGCGGCAGGAGCCGCCTCGGATTGCCTGCGCCGCTCGCGCCACAGTGCAGCCGACATCGAGGTGCTCGTCAGCTGCAGCATCACCAAGTACAGAGACGGGCTCACCCAGTGGTTCGAGCCCACGACGAGCCTTGCCGTCGCCGAACGGATCGGTGCGTCGAACGCGATCACCTTCGACATCTCCAACGCGTGTGCAGGGATGCTCACCGGGGTGTTCGTCGTGGGAGACCGCATTCGCCGCGGCGAGATCTCGTGCGGGATGGTCGTGAGCGGCGAGTACATCTCCCAGCTCGGCCGCAATGCCGCCAAGCACGTCCGAAACGTCCTGAGCGCCGAGCTCGCCTCGCTCACCCTCGGGGACGCGGGGGCAGCCGTCCTGCTGGAGCGCGCGCCCGAAGGAGCAGCGGGCATCTCCGTTGCCGGCTTCACGACGGTGTCCGAACACAGCCGGCTCTGCCTTGCATACCCCGCGCGTCACGACCAGGGTGCGCGGATGTTCACGAAGTCACGAGCCATCCAACGCTTCGCAATCGCAGACACGCCGATCCTCCTCCAGGAGGCTCTCGACGCGGCCGGGCTCTCGCTCACCGACATCGACAAGGTGATCCCCCACCAGACCTCTGCCCGGGCCATCCGAAAGGGGATGAAGGACATCTGTGGGATCCTCGGAGGTGAACCCAAGAACCCCGCTGTGGTCACCGTCGACCACTACGGAAACACGGCTTCGACCTCCCACTTCGTCGCGCTCGTCGAGGAGCTGGAAGCGGGGAACCTCGAACCCGGGGCGCGGGTGGCCCTCGTCGCCCTCGCTTCTGGGATCGAGATCGGTGTGGTTCTGTTCACGGTGGACGACGAGTTGGTGAGCCTCTATGGCAACGCGGCTTGAAGCCCCGGCCGTCGCGTCGTCGCGATGGGTGCTGCGTCCCAGCGCGCGCAAACTGGCCGACAAGGCGAGCCGCATGGCCGTCGACCGTGCCGGCATCGAGGTGAGCGACATCGACCTCTTGGTCAACACCGGCCTCTACCACGACCGCAACCTCGGCGAGCCCGCCATGGCGGCGCTGATCCAGCAGGACGTGGGGATCCGCCCCGAAGATCCACAGGCGGGGGGCCACGGCGCGTTCTCCTTCGACATCGCAAACGGCAGCTGCGGGGTCCTGAGCGCCCTCCAGGTAGCCGACGGATTCCTCTCCTCGGGTGCGATCGACCACGCTCTCGTCGTCGCCGGTGACGCCGATCCCGGCCACCGCATGGCGCCGCACTTTCCGTATTCCGCGGACGCGGCGGCGGTCGTCTGCAGTCGGGACGACGGGCGGGCAGGGCGCGTAGGAGTTGCCGGCTTTCGTTGGCACTCTGCCCCCGAGGACGGCGATCTCCTGCTAGCGCGAGTCGGATTCGAGCGCCGTCGAAACCTGCTTCGCATCGAGGAGGACCCGGAGTTCGGCTCGCGAGCAGCCCGATGGGCGGCCAAGACCGCAGGCTCCCTGCTCGCCGACCACGACGTAAAGGCCGCGGATCTCGATCTCGTGGTTGCGAACCCGATCAGCGACGAGTTCCTCGAGACCCTCTCCGAGCAACTCGGCGTCGGCGAAGAACAGATGGTGAGGGTCGAAGGTGCACAGACCGTGCACACCGCGGCCCTCCTGGTCGCACTCGCAGCCGCCGATGGTCAGGGGCGGCTGAGCGAAGTCCGGCGCGTGCTCCTGGTCTCGGCTGGAGCTGGGATCGTGGTCGGCACCGCACTCCTCACGCGCTGATCGCACCTCCTTGGAGTGGCACAACCGCCCGATCAGGAGGTCGACGCGCGCGCAGCGGGCCGGGACCTTCGGCGGTCGCTCTCACCCAGGATGCGCTTTCTTGCCCGTACGGACGACGGAGTGATCTCGACGAGCTCGTCGTCGGCGATCAGCTCGATCGCGGATTCGATCGTCAGCTCGCGAGGGGGGGCGAGCTTGATCGCTTTGTCCGAGGCATGGGTGCGGATGTTCGTCTTCTGCTTCTCGCGCGTGACGTTCACGACCATGTCCTCGGGCCTGGCGCTCTCACCGATCACCATTCCCTCGTAGACCTGTGCGCCGGGGCCGATGAACAGCTCGCCTCGAAGTTGGAGGTTGTCCAGTGCGTACGACGTGGCGACACCCATGCGATCTGCGATCATCGCTCCTCCCCGTCTGTGGGGAAGCTCCCCGAACCATGGTGCCCAACCTCGGTGACGCGAGTGGAGAAGCGCCGTACCTCTCGTGGCGGTCAGAAGCTGCGAACGGAACCCGAGCAGCCCGCGCGCGGGCGCCTCGAACTGCACGATGCTGCGGCCCGGGTCACCCCCACGCACGTCGAGGACGGTGCCTTTCCTCGGAGCGAGGGCCTGGGAGACCGTGCCCACGTGCTCGTCGGGCACGTCCACCACGCCCTCTTCGACCGGCTCGTGGCGCTTGTCGTCGATGAGCCGCGTGAGGACCTCGGGCCGGCTCACCTCGAGCTCGTAACCCTCGCGCCGCATCGACTCGATCAGCACGGCGAGCTGAAGCTCCCCACGGCCCGAGATCTGGAGCACGTCCGGCGATCCCGTGTCCTCCACGCGGATCGAAACGTTGCCCAGGACCTCGAAGTCGAGCCGCTGTCTCAGGTGCCTCGAGGTGAGAAACCTGCCGGCCTTGCCCGCAAGCGGCGAAGTGTTGACTCCGAAGGTCATGCGCAGCACCGGCTCGTCCACCGTGAGCCTCGGCAGCGGGTCGGGGTCGTCCGGGTCTGCGAGAGTGTCGCCGATCTGGACCTCCGGGAAACCCGCGAGCACGAAGAGATCGCCTGCGCCCACCTCCTTCGTCTCGGTCCTCCCGAGTCCCTCTATGGCGAGCAGTTGTGCGGGTTTTCTCGCCACCTGAGTTCCTTCGGCGTGCACCAAGGTCACCGCCTTGTCGGCGCGGAGCGTTCCCCTCACGACTCTTCCGATCGCCAGGCGGCCCAGGTACTCCGAAGCGTCGAGGTTCGTGACCAGGGCCTGGAGCGGAGAGCCGGGGTCACCGATGGGCGCGGGGACCGTGTGCAGCACTGCGTCTAGGAGAACGGACAGGTCCGCATCTTGCGGCGGCATGCACACACCCTCTGCCGCGCGACCCTCGCTCGCCACGGCAGAGACCACGGGGAACTCGATGTGGAGGTCGGGAACTTCCAGGTCCAAGAAGAGCTGGTAGATCTCGTCCAGCACCTCGGACGGACGGGCGTCGGACCTGTCCACCTTGTTGAGCACCACCACCGCCGGCAGATCCGCGGCCACGGCCTTCGAGAGCACGTAGCGGGTCTGCGGCAACGGCCCCTCGGCCGCGTCGACGAGAAGAAGGACACCGTCCACCATCGCCAAAGCGCGCTCCACCTCCCCGCCGAAGTCGGCGTGACCGGGAGTGTCGACGAGGTTGATCTTCACCCCGCGCCAGTGGACGGAGGCGGCCTTGGCGAGGATCGTTATCCCGCGTTCGCGCTCTTGGTCGGTCGAGTCGAGGACTCGTTCGACGACCTCGCGTCTGCCGAATGCGCCGGTCTGGCGCAGTATGGCGTTCACCAGCGTCGTCTTGCCGTGGTCAACGTGCGCAACAAGCGCGACGTTGCGGATGTGAGCTACGTCCAAGTGTGCGTTCTCAATCGAAGTTCGGGCGCCGGTCGCGTGTGCGCTTGAGCTCGAAGAAGCCGTCGGTTCCCGCCACGATCATCACGCCGTCCCAGAGCCTGCCGGCGTCTTCTCCACGCGGCGTGGGCGTCACCACCGGGCCGAAGAACGCGCATCCGTCCACGCTGATCACCGGCGTCCCGACGTCGAGGCCGACCTGCTCCATGCCCATCGTGTGCGACTTCTTTATCTCTTCGTCCAGCTCATCGGTCAAGGCCGCCTCGAGGATCGACTCCGGGAGGCCCACTTCTGCCACCGCCTCCTTCAGCGAGTCGAAGCTCCTTCGGTTCTCGTTGTGAAAGCGCGTCCCGATAGCGGTGTAGAGAGGAAGCAAGATGTCGTCGCCTCTTTGCGCTGCAGCGGCGGCGCAGATGCGCACCGAGGCCCAGGCCTTCTCCATCCGCTCGAGGTACTCGTCGGAGAAGCCCTTCCCCTCGTGTTGCTGGAGGTTCAGGTAGGCGAGAGACATCACGTGCCAGCTCGTGGTCACCGGCCTCACCTTCTCCACTTCGAGCATCCACCTCGAGGTGATCCATGCCCAAGGGCACACAGGGTCGAACCAGAAGTCGGCGTGTTGGCGCGAATCGGTCATGATCGTTTGAACGCCTCAGGCCCTTCCGGTCTTCCCCGACGACTCGCCCGCCGTGGTGGCTCCGGCGCGCGTCTCGAGCCAGCGCCTGAATCCCGCTGCATTCGAGTGGACCCCGTTCAGGGTCTCGAGCTTCCGGCGATTCGCCGGGTCGACACCCTCGAGGGCGCCCGCGAAGTGCTTCTCCAGGGCTGCTGCGATGTCCTCACCCTCCCGCCAAGCCTGCTCGGCGACCCCCGCCCATCGGCGGAGGGTCTCCTCGGCTTCTTCGAGCACGGCGGGTGCGTCCTCCACGAGCCCGTAGTGGGCGAGCGCGAGCCCCTCGGGCTTGCGGTCGACGAAGCGGTGAATGGATGTGATCGCCTGGTCGAGGTCGAAGTCGGGGGGAGGTGTCGCCGGACGGAGCACGCCGGCGTCGGGAAGGCGAACTCCTAAGGCATCGCCCGCGAAGAGGATCCCGCTCACTGAGTCGTGAAGGGCGAGGTGGTGCTTCGCATGGCCCGGCGAGTCGACTGTGGTGAGCACTCGTCCCGGTCCGAGGCGAAGCTCCTCGCCGTCCGCGAGCACGTGAATGCGATCGGCAGGAGTCGGGTCGAGGCGGCCGTAGAGCGAGTCGAGCAAGTCGCCGTAGACGCGCGAGGCCGAGTCGACGAGGCGCGCGGGATCGACCAGATGTCTCGCTCCTCTCTCGTGCACGTAAACGGTCGCGGAGGGAAAGGCGCGAGCCACGTCGCCCACGCCCCCGGCGTGGTCCAGGTGGATGTGCGTGACGGCCACACCTGCGAGCTCCTCGGCTCCCACCCCCATGGACGAAAGGGCGTCGAGGAGCACCGGGACCGAGCTCTGGCTGCCGGTCTCGACGAGCACAGGCGCAGGGCCGTCGAGCAGGTACCCCGCCGTGACGCGCTCCCAGCCGCCTAGGAGCGTGTCGATCTCTATCACCCCCGGCGCGATCTGCTTCAACGGCGTGGCCTCACGAGCAGCTTCACTTGGAGACCTCGATGACCACTTTGATGTCGTCGGGCCGGCGCGCGAAGGCTTCCTCGAAGCGATCGAGCGGAACCGTCCGGGTGATCATCTTGCCCAACCACCCTTTGTCCGCCTTGGCCAGTGCCTCTGCCGCGGCTTGATAGTGGAGGCGGTTGGCGTTCACCGAACCGACGACGGCTTCGTTCTCGAGGACCATCGAGCGGTTCAGCATCCCTGCGTCCACCCCGAGGCTCCGGCCACCAGAGGAGAGGCCGGTCAGGCAGACCACACCGCCGGGACCCATGTGCTCCATGGCGTCGAAGACGAGGCTCCCCACTCCGGTGCACTCGAGCACTACGTCGGGCTGGTCGCAGGCGTCCTCGACCGTGCCCGTGTGGTAGGTCGCCCCGAGGCTCTTCACGAGATCCGGCTTGGCGCCGCTCGTCACCTGGTCGAGGACGTGCACCTCGAGCCCCCGCTGGACGCCGAGGAGGGCAGCGAGAAGACCGATCGGCCCCGCCCCGGTGACCAGGACGCGCTTTGGCTCCCAATGTGCCCGGTTGCCGATCCTCTCGACCTGGTCCCAACCCTTGGCGAGCACGCTCGTCGGCTCGAGGAGAACGCCCAGACGCCCGAGAGAGGGATCCACCTTCACCACGTACTCGGGCTCGATGCGGTAGCGCTCCGAGCAGTAGCCGTCTCTCTCCTTGATCCCACGTTCGGTGTACTGGCCGTTGCTGCAGAAGTCCCATTGTCCGACCGCGCAGTTCGGACAAGGCACCGGGTCGGGACGCCGCACTATCCCGACGACGAGATCTCCCGCCGAGACGTCTGCCCCGGCTGGGGCTTCGAGCACCCGACCCAGAGACTCGTGTCCGATCACCAGGCGCTCGCGCCCGGGTGGGGCCCACCCGTAGTCTCCCGCGGTGATCTCCACGTCGGTCCCGCAGACGCCGACCGCGAGTGTTTCGACGAGCACCGGACCGTCGGACTCGGGTGGGTCCTCCACGTCGTCGAGTCGCGCGGTTCCTGCCTGCTTCGGGATCACTGTGAGCGCCTTCACTTGATGGGCCTCCCGACATGAACACGGTTGCGGTTACGTGACTGGCGAAGTGGCCCTCGCCACTGCCGCTTCCACAGCCGCCTGCCGATGAGCTCCACCTGCGCTCGGTTCTCCTCCATGTTGGCCACTGCGGGGTGGCCCGAGAGGTTGAAAGCAGAGTTCACGAGCGAAACGTGCGAGAACGCCTGGGGGAAGTTCCCCACCTGGCGCTTGGCCTTGGCGTCGTACTCCTCGGCGAGAAGCCCGAGGTCGTTTCTCAGACCGAGTAGGCGGTCGAACAGATCTCGGGCGTCCTCGTGTCGACCCAACAGGTAGAGGCAGTCGGCCATCCAGAAGGAACACGCCAGGAACGCACCCTCACGACCCTCGAGCCCGTCCACGTCATGGGCCTCCTGAGCGCGATAGCGCAGCACGAACCCGTCCTCGGTCAGGTCGCGTTCGATGGCCTCGATCGTCGAGCGCACGCGGTCGTCTGTGGCGGGGAGGAAGCCAACCAAGGGGATCATCAAGAGGCTCGCGTCGAGCGCGTCGGATCCGTAGTACTGCGTGAAGGCGCCCACGTCCTCGTTGTATCCCTTGGCACAGACCTCCTCGTGTATCTGGTCGCGAAGGGCCTTCCAGTGATCGACGGGTCCTTCGTACTCGCAGTGATCCACCATCTTCAGGGCGCGGTCGACGGCCACCCACGCCATCACCTTGGAGTGGGTGAAATGGCGCCTGGGTCCCCGGACTTCCCAGATGCCTTCGTCGGGCTCCCTCCAACCTTTCTCCAAGAACTTCATCAGCTCGAGCTGAAGCCCCCACGCGTCGCCGGGGGGGTCCCCGACTTGCGACGCCTCGTATAGAGCAGACATGACCTCGCCGTAGACATCGAGCTGGTACTGGCCGGCGGCAGCGTTGCCCACGCGCACGGGTGCGGAGCTCTCGTAGCCGGGCAGCCAGGGGACCTCCCATTCGTCGAGGCGGCGTTCGCCGGCGGGTCCGTACATGATCTGGAGGTCCGCCGGGTCGCCGGCAGCCGCCCGTAGCAGCCAGTTTCGCCAGGCCATCGCCTCTTCGAAGAAGCCGCCGCGCATGAGCGCCTCGAGCGTGAGGGTCGCGTCGCGCAACCAGCAGTACCGGTAGTCCCAGTTCCTGCTCCCGCCGAGAGTCTCCGGCAACGACGTGGTCGCCGCCGCCACGATCCCCCCGGTCGGTTGGTAGGTGAGCGCCTTCAGCGTGATGAGAGAGCGGATCACCGCGTCACGCCACTCACCCTCGAGGGTGCACGCCATCGCCCACTCCCTCCACCAAGACTCGGTGTCCTCGACCGCGTATCGGGCGTTCGAAGGTCGGGGTGCCTCTTCGTGTGAGGCATACCATGCGAGATCGAAGGTCTCGGTCTCCCCCTCTCTGACGGTGAACTCGGCGACCGTCGTCATGTTCTCGCCCCTCGTCTCGACCGAGCTCCATATGCTCAGTGCGTCCGGGCCCGCCACTGCGGCCAGCAACCGACCCGCTTTTCGGACCCACGGGACGACCGACCCGTAGTCGCAGCGCAGCACGAGGTCCATGCGCATCGGCACCGATCCGCTCACGCCCTCCACGAGACGCACGACCTGAGGGTGGTACTCGCGTACCGGCATGCAGTCGACGAGCCTCACCACGCCGCTCTCGGTCTCGAACTCCGTCTCGAGGACCAAGGTGTCTTCGCGGTATCGGCGCCTGAGTGCCTTCACTTCGGTGATGTCGGGGTGAGGGGCGATGCGCCAGTAGCCGTTTGTCTCGTCGCCGAGAAGCTTGGCGAAGCACGACGGCGAGTCGAAGCGCGGCAGGCACAGCCAGTCGATGGAGCCGTCGCGCCCGACGAGTCCGGCCGTATGGGTGTCGCCGATCAGTCCATAGTCCTCGATCAGCATCGGGCCTCGATCAGCATCTGTCCCGCGATCGGCATGCCGGGGCCTCCACTCGGGCTCATCCCGGTCATTCTGCCCTTTCAGCCGGCAGTGCAAGCTCCGGTCGAAACCGGAGCCGTCGCGGACCGGGCAGTGGCTATGTCGCTCTCGACTGCAGGCATGGCGAGCGCGTAGCCGATGTTCGAATCGCTGGTGGATCGGGCGAACACGACTCCGATCACTGTCCCGTCGGGGATGCCGTTCGCGGAATCACCCGATGCCACCAGTGGGCCCCCCGAGTTTCCGGGACGGACCACCGAGTCCAGCTCGTAGATCTCGCGGGTCGTGGTTCCTGTTCCGTAGATGTTGAGACCGGTGGCCGCGAACGCCGCGGCTACCCCCGCGGGGGAGTAATTGAAAGGGCCTCCTTCGGGGTAGCCGAGCACGGCACCCGTCGACCCGACACGCACGGGTGAGGATCCCCCGATGAGGGGAAGCACGGGGTCGTCGAGACCCGACACCCGCATCACCGCGATGTCGAGCTGGGGGTCGAAGAGGACGACGGTCGTCGAATGCCGGCCCGCCGAGTCGATGACGAACGGGTGCGCGATGCCTGCGACCACGTGGGCGTTGGTCACCACGAGACCCGGTGACGCGACGAATCCCGAACCCTCCTGTATTACACCGCACCCGGAACCCGCTATCTGAACCGTCGACGGTCCCGCAGCCGAGACCGCTGCGGCCACCGCCGAGTCGCTGGGCGGCGTCACCGGCTTCGCCGTCTGCGGAGGCAGCCCGGCGAATACGACCGGGAATCCCTCGGAAGCGAGGAAGGACTCGATCCTGCTGAAGACCGCCGGCGGGTTGGGCATCACGTCGTCCATGGCGCGGACGATGCGCGAGTTCTCGAGTGCAGAGTTGAGCGAGGTGAAGCGGCTGTTGGAGAGGATGCTCGCGACCAGCCAGGTGGCGACGAGAGTGGCGAAGACAGCCACCGCCACTCCTGCTGCCGAGTCCACCGGTCCGAGGCGCAGTCTCCGAAGAGCCGAGGAAGAGTGTGCACCGAGAAGCCGTCCCACACCTCCGAGGGCCGCCGCCATCCCGAAGACGACCACGGCCGCGACGAGCGTCTTGGCCGGCGTGCTGTGCACGAGACCCGCGAGTGGAGGCGTCATGAGGGCTCCGAGGAAGAGGCCGATCCAAAAGCCACCGAAGGAGAGCACCTGCGTCGCGGCACCGAGCCGCAGCCCGTGCACGCCCGAGAGCGCCACGAGGAGCAGCAGCACGATGTCGACCCAGTTCATCGTGGTAGATCCTCCCCCACGGGCCGCTCCACGTGCGAAGAGAGGGCTAGCGTGACAACGGATCGGACGAAGCGGGGAGAAGCAGGCCAAGATGCCCGACGAGGCTGCTGCGCCCGATAACGGGCAGACCACAGAATCCGAGAATCGCGAGGCTCCCCTGCCGCCTGGATCTTCGGCGCCCGACCAAGCAGAGACCTGGTACCCGCCACCCGGTCACCTTCCGCCCGCTTACCCCCCGGCCGCGTATCCGCCGCCTTCGTATCCGCCGCCCGCGTACCCACCGCCGGGATACCAGCCCCCGGTTTACCCCCCTCAGGGCTACCCGCAGGCCGGTCACCCGCCCACCCCTTACCCGCCGTCGGGATACCAGACCCCCGGTTACCCACCTCCGGGTTACCCACCTCCGGGTTACCCACCTCCGGGTTACCCGCCACCCGGCTACGGACCCCCCGGCTACGGACCCCCCGGCTACGGCTACCGCGTCGTCGCCGGGCCGGTCGACGTCCTCGGGCGCCCCATGGCCGATTGGTGGCGACGTCTGCTCGCATATCTCCTCGACGCGGTGATACTCGGCATCCCATGGTCGATCGTGATAGCTCTCACGGGCCTCGACTCGACCACGACGACCAACAACGGCGCGACGGTCACGACGACGTTCACCTCGGGAACCTGGGTCGGGATAGGGATCGGGTTCTTGGTCGTCCTCGGATACTTCTCGTTTCTCGACGGAAGCCGCTCCGGCCAGACCCTCGGTAAGAAGGTGCTCGACATCGCCGTGCGAGACATCTCGAGCGGTGGACCGATCGGCGCCGGTCGGGCGCTCGCTCGCCGCTTCGTCTTCTTCGCGTTCTACTTCTTCTTGATAGTCCCGTTCTTCATCAACGCACTGTCACCCCTTTGGGACCGCCGGCGACAGGCCTGGCACGACCACATCGTTCGCTCGTGTGTCATAAAGGTGCACTGAGATCCGCGCCCGGGGAGATGCGAGATGACCAATTCGGCTAGAGCTCAGAGTGAGACGAACGTGGTCAAGCTTCTCGCAGACGTGCTCGGTGGGGACAGGGTGACGGCGAGGGATGCCATCGCCGACGACTACGGACACGACGAGGCATTGACCGCAACGACCCGTCTGCCCCTTGCGCTCGTGCGTCCCCACAGCACGGAAGAGGTTTCGGCGATCCTCGCTCTAGCCAACGAGCACCAGTTCCCCGTCACGGCGCGAGGCAGTGGAACGGGGCTCTCGGGGGCGGCGATCCCGTCCGCGGACGGCATCCTCGTCTCGTTCGAGGAGATGAACCGCATCCTGGAGATAGACCCCGTCAACCACGTAGCGGTAGTACAGCCGGGGGTCACGCTGCAGGAGCTCGACGAGGCCACCGCCCAGCACGAGCTCATATACCAGGTGTTCCCGGGCGAGAGCTCGGCGTCGCTCGGCGGGAACGTCGCCACCAACGCGGGCGGGATGCGCGCCGTGAAGTACGGCGTGACGAGGCACCAGGTCCTTGGACTGGAGGCCGTGTTGGCGAGCGGCGAGGTGATCCGCACCGGTGGGAAGTTCGTGAAGGTCTCGTCGGGATACGACCTGACCCAATTGATGGTCGGCTCCGAGGGGACTCTGGCCCTGGTCACCGAGGCGACATTGAAGCTCCACCCACGTTCGCCGCACGCGGCGACGGTCCTCGCCCCCTTCTCGACGCTCGAATCCGTGACGGCGGCGGTACCCAGGATCATCGGATCCGGCTCTGCGCCCCTGATACTCGAGTACGTCGACCTGCTCACAATGAACGCGATAACCGCAAACGTCGGACTCGACCTCGGGATCCCTCAACAGATCAAGGACACTGCACTCGCGTACCTGGTCGTAGTGCTCGAGAGCTCGCACGAGGACCGGCTCGACGAGGACGTGGCGAGCCTCGGTGAGCTTCTGGGTGATCTCGGGGCCATCGACGTCTACGTATTGCCCCCACATGCAGCGTCACAGTTGATCCAGGCCCGAGAAAGGGCGTTCTTCGTGGCGAAAGCTGCAGGAGCGGACGACCTCGTGGACACCGTGGTACCTCGCGCCGAGGTGCCCAGGTACATGGCGGAGGTGGGGATCATCGCGCAGGAGCACGGGGCACTGGTGAGCGGGTGCGGGCATGTCGGAGACGGGAACGTGCATATGTCGGTGTTCCAACCCGACCCCGAGCGCCGCGAGGCTCTCATGCGCGCGATCTTCGCAGCGGGTGTGAGGCTGGGAGGGGCGGTCTCGGGGGAGCACGGGATCGGGTCGGAGAAGAAGAAGTACTTCTCCGAGTTCGCAAGCCCGGCGAACATCGCTCTCATGACGCAGATCAAGAAGTCGTTCGACCCTAACGGGATCCTCAATCCCGGCATCATCTTCGACGCTGAAGACGAGCCGTCTTCAGCTCGTACGGACAGGGGGAAGGGAAGTTGAACGGAGCCCAGGCATTGATGCGCACCCTCGTCGCTTCCGGCGTCGATGTGTGCTTCACGAATCCCGGCACCTCCGAGATGCAATTCGTCGCCACGCTCGACCAGGTCCCCGACATGCGAGCGATCCTCGGGCTCTTCGAGGGAGCGGTCACGGGGGCCGCAGACGGATACGCCCGGATGAGCGGGCGGCCCGCTGCAACATTGCTGCACCTCGGTCCGGGGCTCGGTAACGGGATCGCCAACCTTCACAACGCGCGCCGCGCGCACACACCTGTGGTGAACATCGTCGGGGACCACGCCACGACCCACCTGCGCTACGACCCTCCTCTCGCATCGGACATCGAAAGCCTGGCTCGCCCCGTGTCGATCTGGTTCCGTGAGTCGAAGACTGCGGGCGACCTCGCGTCCGATGCGGCCGAGGCCGTGGCCGCCTCCTTCGGGCCTCCGGGTGGCGTGGCAACTCTGGTTGCACCTGCCGACCTCTCATGGACCGAGGTGGCCGGGCCCGCCGCGCCCGTGAAGGCGCGCAAGCGCGAGCCGGCGTCCGCTGACTGTGTCGAAGAGGTCGCGAAGGCCCTTCGGTCCGGAGAGCCGGCCGCTCTGTTCCTAGGGGGGACCGCGCTTCGGGAAAAGGGTCTCCTCGCCGCCAAGGCCGTCTGTGAGACAGTGGGCGCCTCACTTCTCTGCGAGACGCTCCCCGCGAACATCGAACGGGGTGGGGGCCTTCCGGACCCCGAAAGGCTCCCCTACTTCGCTGAGCTCGCCATCGCTCGAATGGAGGGACTTCGTCACCTGGTGCTCGTGGACGTCGCCGCTCCCGTCTCGTTCTTCGCCTATCCCGACGTCCCCGGATATCTCGTGCCAGGCGACTGCGAGGTGCACGTGCTCGCAGAACACGCCGACGACGCGCCCGCCACACTCCAAGCGCTCGCCGACGCGCTTTCGGGCGTGGACTCCCGATCAGAGAAGGCCGACAGCACCGCCGAGGCGTCGGCTTCGATATCGGCCGGCCGCCCTGATCGACCGACGGGGCCACTCACCGCGGAGACCGCCGCGGCTGCCATCGGAGCGCTCCTTCCCGAGGGCGCAGTTGTCTCCGACGAGTCCAACACGTCGAGCGTCTTTCTCCCTGCGGCGACCGTCAACGGGCCGAGACACGACTGGATGTGCCTCACGGGGGGCGCGATCGGACAGGGAATCCCCCTCGCCACCGGCGCCGCCATCGCATGCTCCGGGCGAAAGGTGCTCAGCCTCGAAGCAGACGGGAGCGCGATGTACACCATGCAGGCGCTGTGGACGCAAGCACGCGAGGGCCTCGACGTCACGACGGTGATCTTCGACAACCGCTCCTACGCCATCTTGAATTGGGAGCTGAGCCGAGTGGGCGCGGGAGCGGCGGGTCCTAGGGCGAAGGCCATGCTGGAGCTCGACCACCCTGATCTGGATTTCGTGTCGCTCGCCAAGGGCATGGGGGTGCCCGCGACCCGGGCGACCGACGCAGAGCAGTTCACTACCCAGCTCGAGCGCGCCCTCTCCGAGCCCGGACCGGCTCTGATCGACGCCGTCCTACAGCGCTAGGCCATTCGGGCCGCCGAAGCTGATCGCGGCGCTCGGGCCGCGAACGCCAAGTCTCAGAGGGCTGCGAGCACCGACTCCACGGAGCTCACGTTGAGGCCCGGTCCGGGCTCGACGAACAGCGAGGTCACTACCCCGTCGTCAATGATCGCTGCGTAGCGCTGCGAGCGCGTCCCGAGCCCGAAGCCGCTCCCGTCCATCTCGAGTCCCATCTGCTTCGTGAATTCACCGTTTCCGTCGGCGAGCATGAGGACCGATTCGCCGACTCCACGGTCTTTCCCCCAGGCTCCCATCACGAAGGCGTCGTTCACCGACACGCAAGCGATCCGGTCGACTCCCTTTGCATGCAGATCGTCGGCGCGCACCACGTACCCCGGCAGGTGGTGGTCCGAGCACGTCGGGGTGAACGCGCCTGGTACACCGAATAGCACGACCTTGCCCTTACCGAGCACCTCGCCGGAACGGACGGGCCGAATGCCGTCCTTCGTCATCGTGTGCATCTCGACGTCGGGGAGCTTGTCGCCGACAGCGATGGTCATCGCACCTCCAAATTGGTCGGGTCATGTATGCATCAAACGTCCAGCAGAGCTTCTCTCACCTCGCCTCAAAGGGCCAAACCGCGCCTGCATCGAACGCAGACGTTCGGCGTCCACACGTTCTCCCGCAAAGCAGCCCAGCGGATCAGGGCGCGCCCGGGCGCCCATTCCGAACGTTGGTGACGCCCGACCACCAAGAGGTGAACCGAACGAGCATCGGCCTCCTCGAGCGCTGCGGCGGCCGAGTGGAGGTGGGCGCCAGTCGTATATGTGTCGTCGACGAGAAGTACTCGCCTGCCCTCTACGAGCTCGCGCCGACATACGTAGGCGCATCTGTCTGCCACGTTTCGATCGAGCCTCCCCGGTCCCACGAACAGCGCATCCGCGAGCCCTCGACCTTCGAGGCCTGCCATGCGCAAGGTGCTCCCAAGCGGATGCGACGCCGCGCCGAGACCGAGCGACGGCACGACGACTGCTGTGTCGTAGCCGTCGGGCGCGACGCATGTGCGGTGGGCCTCGAGGAACGAGCCGATCAGCTCGGCCAGGCGGTTCCTCTGCCGGAACGCCAGATGATTCGGCCGCCCCTTGTACTGCTTCAGAGCGGCGTACAGGCCGGTCGCCCTCGTGGTGAGCGAGATCGGGGTGACGGGGTGCAGCGGCCGGTCGACCCCACGCTCCACTTTCGTACAGCTGGTGCACAGGTCGCGGGCTTCGTCCGAAGGCCCACAACAGACGCGGCAGATGCCCGGGCCCGGTGGCTTCACGGCCAGGCACGCCCGGGAGAGCGCCCCGACGGGGTCGACCGAGGAGTCGACCCACGGCCGAAGGCGCGGGCGCTCGAAGGTCGCCTCGGCGAGGAGGCGTACCCCGTCTCGCCCCGGAAGGTCCGTAGCCGCTTCGTGCCAGCCGAGCACCACCTCGAACTCTGACAGGCACCTGTAACGGCGAGCGCCGGTAGTGTCGAAGACCATGGGTGTGAAGGAGCTGGGCCACGTCGTTCTGTACGTGCACGACCTGGAACGCTCCGCCGCGTTCTACAGAGACGTCCTGGGCTTCCGTCAGGTGTTCGCGAGCCCGGACTCGCCGTTCAAGGCAGCCGCGTTCTCCTCGGGCCGCACTCATCACGAGCTGCTTCTGATCGAGGTGGGTGAGGACGCGCAGGAGATCCCGCCAGGCAGGCGAGTCGGGATGTACCACTTTGGCTTGAAGGTCGGCGACACCGACGACGAGCTGCGCGAGTCGCTTTCGAGACTCCGTGGAGCGGGAGCGACGGTCGTCGGCTTCGGCGACCACGGGTTCACCCACAGCGTCTACACGCTCGACCCCGACGGCAACGAGGTGGAGCTCTACATCGACGTCGCGGGTGTCGACTGGAACGACATGTCGATCATGGCCCGACCGACCCAGCCTCTCGAGCTTTGAGCCCGGGGCGGCCGGCGCGTCTGATTCCGGGGGCCCTGTAATGGAGCCTGTCGGGGAGAACTGGCAGCGCGCTGCCGCCATAGTCGCCCATCCGGACGATCTCGAGTACGGGATGGCGAGCGCGGTCGCGCGTTGGACTTCGCAGGGCAAGGAGGTCTCCTACGTGCTCGCCACGAGTGGTGAGGCGGGCATAGACGGCTTGGAGCCGGACCAGACGCGCCGCGTGCGCGAGGAGGAACAGCGAAGAAGCGCGGCAGCGGTGGGCGTCGAGCATGTGGAATTCCTCGGCCACGCCGACGGTCTGATCGAGTACGGGTTGTCACTTCGTCGCGACCTCGCGGGGGCCATCCGCAGGCTGCGCCCTCAAGTCGTCTTCGCGATGAACTTCGATCTCACCTGGGGTGAGAGCGGCAACGTCAACCACGCCGATCACCGCGCGGTTGGGCTCGCAGCCCTCGACGCTTGCCGCGATGCGGCCAACAGGTGGATCTTTCGCGAGCAGGGTGAGCAGTGGCAGGGGATCGAGAACGTCTACGTCGCCGGCTCGAGCTCTTCCACGCACTACGTCGATGTCACCGAAAGCATCGACCTCGGTGTCGCGTCACTTCGCGAGCACCGGCTCTACATCGAGGGCTTGGGCACGGAGTTCGACCCCGACGAGTTCCTCCGCCAGATCGCCGGATACGGGGGGATGGCTGCGGGATGCGAGTACGCGGTTCTGTTCCAGGCGTTCAACGCCGGCTAGGCGGTTCCGGGATTCGCCGATTGACAAGCCACCCGGTTCCTGGAGCGGCGGCGGACCTCGCGGAGGTGTCTCCAGGCGATGAGACAAGCGTCGAGT
>Ga0116219_10000482_pt1 | contig 41302 bp, 32 predicted proteins | sample Sb_taG_4_FD_91019 | JGI IMG/M metagenome (GOLD analysis project Ga0116219, IMG submission 91019) | Peat soil microbial communities from Weissenstadt, Germany - Sb_50d_6_BS metaG | ecosystem: Environmental > Terrestrial > Soil > Wetlands > Peat | place: Germany: Weissenstadt | collected 2010-09-21 | reverse complement strand
GAGGTTCAATAGCCCGGCTTTTAGGCTCGCTGTCTACGCTTCGCAGGGTGGGTCGCCCCACCGCCACGCAAGACTCGCTTCCAGGTGCTGGCTAGGCTTTCCTGGGCGGGCTTGGCTACCCGCAAGGTTTCGCTGAAAGGTTTCCGACGGTTGTCATCCTCCTTTCCCGAGCTTTACTTGGCGCAAACCCCTTTTCTTTCCCGCTTCGTGAACCTGTATCACGCCTCGTGGGACCACCACAGCAACCTCGACGCGGAATTGGCCTTCAACTGCGGCATGGCCGACCAGCCGGTGGCGGCGCTGCTCAAGGACCTGAAGCAGCGCGGCTTGCTCGACGAGACGCTGGTGGTGTGGATGTCGGAGTTCGGCCGCACGCCGCTGGGCGAGAACCGCAACGGCAACACCAACGTGAGCGGCCGCGACCACCACCCGTTCGCCTTCACGCTGTGGCTGGCCGGCGGCGGCGTGAAGGGCGGCACGGTCCTCGGCAAGACCGACGAGATCGGCTGGAACGTGACGGAAGACCCGGTCCACGTCAACGACTTCCACGCCACCATCCTGCACCTGTTCGGCCTGGACCACCTGCGGCTGACGTACCGCTTCCAGGGGCGCGACTTCCGGCTGACGGACGTGGCCGGCAAGGTGGTGACGAAGCTGCTGGCGTGAGCGGAGCGAGGAGCGGCGGGGACCGGTTACGCCCCGGGCGGAAAGAGCATAACAAGTTGTTCATCCGAGGGCAGGAGTATCAGTTGTGAAGACGATCGATCTGGGGACAGCAAACCTGACGCTCAAGAAGTTGCTGCAACTGGCCGGGGAGGAGAATGTCGTCCTGCGAACCGCAGAAGGGCGGGCCTTCGTCCTGGCGGAAATCGATGACATCGCCGACGAGGTCGCGCGGGTGGCGCAGCACCGCTCCCTGATGGCGCTGTTGGACGAGCGCTCGAAGGAAGCGCCTGCCCACTCCCTGGACGAAGTCCGCAAGCAGCTGAAGGCGAAATAGCGACATCACGTTTCGACCCGGGAAGAAACAAAGTAGGGGAATCGGGGGAAATCGGCGTCAGTTCATTTTTCCGCCGCTTCGGCCTGACAGCCGCGAATTCAACTCGGTAAAATGAACTGAGACAGATTTTCCACCCGGGGGCACTGGTCGAAATGAACTATACGCACCAATCCGCGGTCAGGCACGTGCGGCCAGATGAAGATGACGCCAGCCGTCTGATGGTCGAGTTTTGGGCGTATAGTCCGATCTGCTACCTGACGAAGAATCACCCCGAATTCGAGCGCATCAAGCAGACCTTGGAGCGCGCGGTCGCGCTGGATGAGCAGGTGGTATTTGCTAACCACGGGCATATGGTCGAAGGAGATACGGAAACTTGGTGGAAGCTCATGGACGTCCGACAGGCTTAAGTCCCTCTCAACCCGAGAAATGCCGAGCCTACGGATGCGACAGACTGGGCCGGCATCAAAGACATCCTGTCTTAGCGATCCGCGTCCCCTTGGTTTTCCCCTTTCCATCGCTTTTCTGAATGCGGAGAAGTAGCCTTGTCGGATCATGCCGGAGCCCACTTCGACCGGCGCTCGTTCTTTGGCAGGAGATCCTCGAAGTCGGAGGAGGCGACGGCGTCCATGCAGGAGGACCACAGCGATCTCAGCAGCGCGCCAATGGACGCGACGTAGTCCTCGGGCGCGACACCCTTCACCGGATCGACTTCCAGCGTATAACGGAAGTACAGCCAGCGGTCCTTCCCCGTGTGCGCCTTCCTGGGATCGAAGTCGTCATTCTCGAAAACCGAGATGTCGAGCGTCTGCCCCCTGACCGCGTTCATGCAGCTGGACCCGCCGGCACAGCGAGCGACGAACGCGACAAACTCCCGGAAGGGCATCTCCGCCTGGACGTTGATTCGGCAAAAGAGGTCCATGCTGTCGAAATCAGGTCCCATCGAATCCACCTCAATTGTTGCCCTGGCGCAGCGTGATGAACGGCCCTTGGTCGAACGGCCCTGCTTCGCGGATGACAGTGACCTGCACGCCCTTGGTGAAGCCCAAGCCCATTTCTTCGTTGACGAGCCGCTGAATCTCCTTGCTGACGCCGCTGATGCCCGCTTCACCTTGGTGAAGCCGGCCCCGCTCAAGGGCCCTCTGCAACGTTTTCCACTTGTCCCCGCCCTCTTTGACGCTCGCCAGCCGCTCCTGGACCAGTTGCTCGAACCGCTCGGCAGAAACCCGAATGCCGATGTCGAGGTCCGCCCCGGGAGCGGCTGTCCCGCGCCCGCGGCTTCCGTGAACGAGGATGTCGCCGCCGAAATCGCCCGTTCGCCCCGCCTCCTGCCCCAAGCGCTGCCGAAGCCGGGCGGACACTTGCTGAAACTGCTCCTCCGTCATGCCTTGGGGCGGCCCCATTTTCGTGAAGACCCTATCGTAATTGTACCGGGCTTGGTCCGTCTCTGCGACTGCCTTCATGGTCTTTACGAGCTTGTTGATCTACCCAGCGGGACCGGACCTCATCCCTTTCCACCCCTGGAGCCTAGCCGTATCCGAGCAGCTCATCAAGGACTTTCTCAGAAAGATGGCGGCGCTGGGCGAGTCCAGCGCCGCCATCGGCCGCGTCGTTTCGCCGTGCGCCGGGAACCGGCATGGCCCCCGCGCGGTCCCCATTTCGGCTCCCCGTTAAAGGGGCGGAAAGAGGGGGCGGAAAGAGGAGGGGGGGCGGAAAGAGGACGCAGCGCGTTCTCACCTTGTTTCATGGAGCACCTCATGAATCCCACGCTACGGCTTGCGTTCCACCACCTCGAACGCCGAACCCTTGATCTTGCTGAACTCTTCGTGCAGGAGGGGGATGCGCGAATCGGGCGCCACCGAGATGGTCCAATCGAGGCCGTTGTCCGCGACGAACATGCCGTACTTCTTCAGGCCCTTCAGGATCGCCTGCGCCTCCGGCGAGAAGCCGCTGATGTCGAAATCCTTCTTCAGCCGGAGGCGCTCGCCCATGCGCGGTAGGTTTTCGTTGGTGTCCTTGCTGGCGTAATGCGTCGCCGGGGAGACGTAGGACCGGCGCGTCTTCCCCACGCCCACGCGCATGGCATGCTCGACCATGCCGCGCTTGATCTCATCGTAGCGCACCGTCGCGGGGAAGATCGGCAGGCCGGCGGCGTCTGCCGAGGTCCACCCGTCCGGCCGCAGCTTGTTCGACTTCAGGTCGAAGATGGCCGCACCCGACGCGATCCACCCCTTGTCGGTCTTGCGCATCTGGTAGAACTCGTACAGCATCCGGTTGGTCGGATCGACGACCAGGGCGTGCCGGTCGATGTCCCCCTCCTCCTTGCGCTGCACTTCGTCCAGGGTCAGCCCCTTGTAATTGGCCGGGTAGCCTTCGATCGGCGTGTTGTCCGGCACCGGGTAGGGGCCCTTGTCCGACTCGGCGGAGGCCGAGCCGAGCTTGACGTCGATCTTCTTCTGGTCGGGCGGCACCAGGACGTAGCCCATGTCGGCGTTGTAGCGGAACTTCTTGCTGGCGCCGATCGACTCGATGATGTTCTTCGAGTTGGGATGCAACGGCCAGTCCTCGACGACCAGGTTCCACGGGTTGTCGGGCGGGAACACTTCCAGGGCGGACACGATGGCGTCGGCCTGCGGCGTGTCGAACAGGACCGGCTTGTCGATCTTGGGCATCTTGGCGGCGCGGATGCGCTCCAGCCGGGCCGCGTCGCCGTGGACCTGCGCCGGCGTCACCGGCGCGACCTGACCGACGACGAATGGCGTGATGGTCAGGTCGATGTCGGTGTTGCCGACCTTGCCCTTGATCTTATAGCCGACCAGCGGGTTGAGGCCGCCGACCGCCGGGCCGACGGCGGGGCCCGCCGCGGGCGCCTCGGTGCCTTCCAGCACCATGTCGCCGAAGTACAGCGTCGGCCCCTTGCCCTCGCTGTCGGCGAAGTACCACTTGTGGATGTCGGTCAGGGCCGGGGCGGAGCCGTTGGTGTTCTGTAGATCGTCGATGGCAATGGTGACCTCATTCTTGCCGGGCTTGAGGACGACCGGCACTTCAATGCGCGTGTTGTAGTTCGTGCTGCGGGCGTGGAAGATGTTCAGTCCGAGCTTGACGGTGTCCTCGCCCGGGTTGAAGACGTTGACGTGCAAAGTGGCGAAGGGCTTCCAGTTCTTGACCTTGGCGACGCGGTCGCCGACGGAGTCGCCCTTGAAGAAAGCGACCTTGAGGGCCTTGCCGCCGAGTTCCTTGAAGTCCTCGACGAGTTCCGGCTTGGTTTTGTCGTCGGAGCCGATGGCGCTGAAGGTCTGCCCCTTGCTGACGTTGAGCAGGTAGGCCTTTGACGCCGGCGCCTGGCCCGGCGTGGACGCCGTGGTCACGATGAGGCCGGCGGCAGCCAGCAGCATCAGTGGGATGCGGAAGCGGATCACAGGGATTCTCCTTGTCGAAGTTGTGATTTTCAGTCAGCAGGCATAGATCGACTTGAGTTCTTCTGTGTTCATGTGACCTCCTTCTTCACTGGAGGCGACCTCGCCTCGATCGGCCCGGCCACGAAATCCTGGCACGGTCATCGGTTCCCGCAAACAAACACGAGGCGGATATCCTCACCTCGAGGACACCTGCCCCGTGCCAAATGGGGCGCTCTGTTACGGCTTCAGCCGAACCAGGGCCGATGAGATTTTACGAAACCAACCAGCCAGGTTCTAGGGGCTTCCTCGCCGAAAAAACGAGCGACCACGAACGGGGACGCTTTCCACGCGTCACTTCCGAATCCCTGTCCGGGGACGACCTGCAATGGGGACACGGAGGTCAACTGAGGTCCGCTCCAGCATCATTGTCACTTGAAGCATCCAATTGATGGATGAACTTCCGGAAGGCGCTCACGAGAGTTTCTTCCCAGGCCGAGAGTCTCCAGAAGACTTCGGCGCGCGGATGGCAGGCCAGATAGCGCCGCGGGTCAACCTGGAGAACGGTCTGGGGCCCTGGGAAAGCCTTCGCAAGTGTAACCGTTCACGAGAAGATTTAGGACATGCTATTTATCCTTTTATCCGCATTTTCACACCCTTACCTGTCCCCGTCCTTGACTCTCTACTCATTTCATTCCCGTCGGACTTTCTTGCCGTATTACCTCCGATATCGCCCTTACCTTGCCGACGCTTCCTCACTCCTGTCCTCCCTATGCTTTTCTTCACAACTACAGACCTTCCCCCAGTCTTCGCCTGATCTCTGCAGGCGCTGACAAGTGACGCTTGTTCTCTTTCCTGCCCTGGCCTTCGGGCCGCACCGTCCCCTTCCCCTGGCGCCACACAGCCGACTCCTCGTCACGTCCCGAAAGCCGTCTGGCTTTCTTACATGCCCCAGAGTCCATCCACTCGTGCCGCCTTCCTCTTTCCTGGCACCTCCCAGACCTTCGCTGCGCGCCTACGCCACCACACGCTCACGTCACATACTCGGCACCAGCTTCGGTGGCTCCGTCTCCTCCCAATTCGCACTGACACTCTGCTGTAAAAACTCCAACACCTGCACTTTCGCAAGTTGTTCTGAACAAATAGCCAGGCAATGGCGGCGGTCGCGGGGTGAAAGGGAAGGGGTTCCTCGTATCCTTGAGGGTGTTGACAAGCCCGAAGGAATGGGAGGTCCCCCCATGTGGACTATGATAGACTCGCTGCGCCCCATCGTCGATGAACTCACCCCCGCCCTCACGCAACCCTCCTTCGCCACCAGTTGCCAACTCCTGCTCGCCTGGGTCATGTGCCTGGGCAAACACACCCTCTGTCGCGTCGCCCAGAGTGCTCATCCCGAGGTTGTCCCCGATCACCGCTGCCGCCACGGCTTGGACACCTCCTACAACTTCTTCGAGCGCTCCGCCTGGACCCCCCAAGGGTTTGGCCTATCCGGTGCTACCCACTGCCAACCCACCCGACGATCCCGTCCCATCTCCTCACGCACCCAGGCCATCGTCTCCGCCCAGCGCTCACTCACCGCCGCCGCACGCAGCGCCAATGCCCCCTCCGCGTTCTCCTCCTGCCACATCAACCCTGGCCCTTTCAAACGCAGATTGATCACGCGCCGGATCGCGCTTTCGATCGCACCGCTCCCCTGGGGCAGGCCACGACGCCTCAGCCGCTTGTACTCCAAGTGACCCGCTCGCGCGTGCTTGGTCAGATACCCCAAAGGCTGCTCCAGGTCCTTGGGGTTGCCTGCCGCTGCCCCGAGCGTCTCCAACTCGTCGAGCACCAGGCCCCACCAGCCCTCACGGAGGCATCCCCGCAACTCCCCGTACAGCCGCTGCCGCTCGTCCTCCGGCAAGCCCAAGGCCTCCAAAGCCAGGCTCAGGTTAGGCACGGCGTGGCACCAATCCAGCACACGCACCGCGCGGCCTGCCTCCAGATCCAGCCGCCGCTCCACCCACTCCAGCCGCTCCCAGATCCACGGCGCGCCGTCGGCCACGAACACCACCACCTCCGCCTGCCTGGCGCCCAGGCAGTGCAGGTGAACGGCCAACAACTCCATGGCCTCGTCGGGGCCGGCGAACGTGCCATCGATCCACGGCCGCGTCTTTTTCTTCAGCCGTCCCTGTTCATCGATCTCGAAGATGATCAACAGCTTCGGCTCACACCACTCGGCCTTGTAACGGCGGCGTTGCTTCTTCCCCTTGCCCTTGCCCTTTTGCTTGCGGATCAGCGTGGGCACGCGCGTGCGGCCGCCGTCGATCATGGCCGCCACGCGCCGGCCGGCCAGGTCGGAACCCGGCGGCAAGGTGCCGGCACGCCAGCGCAGCCGGTCGCGTGTGCGGCTGGTCAGCACGGCGGCGCCCAACTGCCGGGCGATCCGATGCACGACCTTGATGTCCAGAGGGGTGCCGCGTGCGGCCAGTTCTTGGCGTGCGATCTGGTAGGAAGGCAGCAGGGCGCACTGACGGCCCACCAGGCTGACCAAAGCCGGACTGGAGCCCTCGCTGATACCCAGGACGGCGAGTTCGGGATACATGCCGGCCCCTTCCCGCCCCCGCCCCTTGCCGGTGCGTGCCACCGGGCCGCAGTACAGGGTGGTGAGATACAGGACCAGTCCCCCAAGCAGGCGGAGCGTGAGGGGCCGCGTCTGAGGCTTGCGGAGGAGCCGGGGGGCCTGGGTTACTTTTTTTTGGCGGCGTCGGCGAGGGGTTGCTGTTGTGCGGCATGAGCGAGCAAGCTGGCGACGAGTTGGTCGGCGAGTTGGCCGAAGGCCAGGTGGATCTGCGGCTCCAGGGCAGCGAAGGCAGCAGGATCGCGTGCCAGTTGTTCGGCCCAGAGTGTTTGCTGGGCAGCCAAGTGGGCGTGTATCAAGGCAAGGGCCTTGTCCGGGGTGGGGACGGCGGGTCCGGTTTGGGAGTCGAGGCGGAAGCGCATGGGAAGTCTTTTCGGGTCAAGCCTTACCTCCTCGGATAGGATAGTGCTTCAAGCGGCCAGCGGCTCCCCTTTTTGGGAATGGACCCCGCCGGGGCGGACGGCGCACCACCGGCCAGTCGCCGGCCGCGTCTCGGGTACGCAGGTCCACCACCATCGCCCGCACGTCGTAGTTGTGAGACCGTGCGTAGGCTTCCCGCACCGCCCGCACCTCCAACAGCACGTCGTCCTCAATCATCGCTCATACCCTCCGTCGGCAACTCCTCCGGCGTGCTGATCAGCGGCGGTTCGTACCCGGCCGCCCGGCACACCGCCTCGATCCGCGGGCGCAGCGCCACGTTGGCTATAGGGGTGCCGTTCCACGTCAGCAGGTACTGCATCCCGTGGACCGCCGCCGTGGCGATGTGCAGCGCGTCCGCCGCGGCCTTCTCCGGCAACGGCACGCCGCGCAGCAACGCTTCCGCCAACTCCCCCGCCTCGGCCGTCTGCTCCAACAGCGGGATGCCCGCCAGGGCCGCCAGCCGATCCGCCGCGGCCTGCGGGTCGCCCGCCTGGCATTCCTGCACGACCAGACGAGACGAGTACAGGTCGAATCCGTCACGACCGGCCCACCACTCGCGGGTGATCTGCTGGTGCGCCGCCCGCACCAGGTCTCGGCTATGCCAAGCTGTCAACTAACTCGGGATGGTCGTCTCGACGTAAACGGTCGGCTTCATCCTGTGGATCCTACCGTGCCGCCGGACCCGCCGCAAGTGATCGACTTCCAGCATTGCAAAGTGAGGTGGACCCGTTCGGCCGCGTCGTTTCACCGTGCGGCGGGAACCGGCATGGCCCCCGCACTGTCCCCGTTTCGGGGCATGGTTCAAGCCGGGGTAACACTTGGCGCCGTAGGTCAGGCTTTCCAGCCTGACAAGAAGCGAGTCAGGCTGGAAAGCCTGACCTACGGTCGCGCCACCCGAAACTGCCCCGTTCTGAACCATGCCCGTTTCGGCTGCCCGTTATCGCCGCAAGCACAGATACGCCAGCAGGTCGCGCAATTCCTGATCGGTCAGCCGGTCGGCCAGGCCCGCCGGCATGATCGACGTCGGCAGCGCCCGGCTCTCCACCACGTCGCCAGTCTTCACCTTGAACCGCTTCCCCTGCTCATCGACGTAGGTGTACTGATCCAGGGACGTATCCACCAGCAGGCCGGTCCGTACCTTGCCCTCGGCCGTCTCCACCCGCCATGACTGGTAGTGGGGAGCGACCTCGGCGCTCGGCTGCAGGATTGATTCGAGGATGTGCCGGCGCGACGTGAGGCCGATGGTGCTCAGGTCCGGCCCGACGTCCTGCCCGCGCCCCTCCACGCGGTGGCAGCGGAAACAGCCGGCCAGCTTCGGATGGGCGAAGATGCGCCGGCCGGCTTCGGGGTCCTCGCGCCCGGCCAGGTGCTTCAGCCAGACGTCGGTGTCGGTCGCCTTCGGCCGATCCCTGGCGAATGGTTGGCCCAGCACGCGGGCGGCCAGGGCGGCCGACTCGGGACGGCGCTTCGCCAATTCCTCCAGCTGCTGGCGCTGCGGCGCCGTCAGCTTCGTATCGACCAGCGCCCGCAGCGCCTCGTCTCGCAGGGCTGTGCTGTCCGCCTCAGCCAGGCGCAGCAGGTCGTCGAGGTAGTCCTGGGCCCGCTCCGACAGTCCGACCAGCGCCTGCGCCCGGACCGCCTCCTTCTGGCGGGCGTCGCGGGCGACGTCGAGGAGCAGTTGTGTCCGCTTCGGGCCAGTCTGCTCGTCCAGCGCCCGCACCGCTTCCAGGCGCAGGGCCGTGTCGTCCTGTGCCAGCAGCTTCGCCAGCAGGTCCGCCGTCAAGCGCGGGTGCGTCGGCGGCACCATTTGCAACGCCTTCACGCGCAGGTCCGGCGGGCTGAGGTCGTCGGCCAGCCGGTCGAGGAAGTGCTCAGCCAACTTCGCTTCGCTCACCTCCTGGTCGTCGAGCCGGGCCAGCGCCGTCGAAAAGCCCAGGTACAGGCGCACGTTCAGCGAGCGGTCCTTCAGCGCTTCGACCAGCGGGGCGCGGTGCTGCGTCAACTTCTCGTCGGCGATCCATTTTGCCGCCAGGAAGCGCACCTCCTCGTCCTTGTCGGCGAGGAACTCGGGGACAAGGCGCAGCCCCTCCGGCCGGCCGGACGCCCGATAGGCGAGCAGCAGGCCGGTGCGGCGGCGCGAATCGGTCAGTGAGCGGCGCTCGATGGCGGCGAGCAGTTCCGGCGAGCGGGCCAGCTGCCGCACCGCCGCATGACGTAGGAACGGGTCCGCGTGGGACAGCAGGTCCAACAGGCGCGGCAGGTCGTCCTTCGTCCCGAGGCCCGCGACCGCCTCCGCCCGCACTTCCGCCGGTTGCTTCGCGTCGCTGTAGCGGCGCACGTCCTCACCCCGCGCCGCCAGGGTCCGGACGGCCAGGGCGCGGAGGCCGATTTCCGCGTCCTTGTCGGCGACGGCGGCCAGGTCGGTCTTGCGGTCGCCGGCGTCGATCAGCGCCGTCAGACAGGCGGCACGCACGCGCACGTCGTCGGAGGCCAGTTGCTTGCGGAGGAAGTCGCGGCCCGCCGCGTCGGCGGCCAACTTGCGAGCCGCCGACTCGCGCAACGGCCAGTGGGCGCTGAACAGGCCCTTGCGGGGGTCGGCCGGCCGGTCGATCTTGGGGGGGGCTTTCGGCCGAATGTGCCAGACGGCGCCCTTGTTGTGCAGGGTGTAGTCGCTCAGCACCCAGTCGCTGACGAACAGCGAGCCGTCCGGCGCCACGGCCAGGCCGACGGGCCGGAAGTTCTGGCCGCCCTGGACGAAGGGTTTGCGCTCCGCCGCGAACGAGGCGCCGCGCGGCTTGAGGACGTAGCGCTCGACGCGGTGGTCCGCCCAGGAGGTCACCAGCAGGCTGCCGAGGTACTCGCGCGGCAGGCCGTCGGACTCGTAGCTGAGTACCTCGCACGGCGCCTCGCCGACGCCGGTCACCATCGGCAGCGTCCCCGGCAGCTGGCCGTCCCAGGCCTGGAACGGATGGCGGCCGGCCCGGCCGTAGCGGAACTGGAAGCCGAAGTCGCCGCCTTCGATGACGTGGACCATCCGGCAAGGCGGCGAGGCGTCGGGGTCGTTGTCCACGGTGAACAACCGCCCGAAAATGTCGCGGCCGCTGCCGAACGGGTTCCAGAAGCCGGTCGCCACGCGGCGCAGGTGGCGGCCGTCGGCGCTGCAATGGAAAATGTTGCCGCCCTCGCCGCCCCCCGTCAGGGTCGTGCCGTCGCTGCCGACGAGCTTGTAGGCGGCGCCGAGGTTCTCGCCGATGCCGAAGTACAGGTCGCCCCGGGAGTCGAAGCACAGCCCCGACAGCCCGTTGTGCGGGTAGTCGCCCTTGGTGTCGAGGAAGACGACGCGCGTCTTCTCGTCGGCCTTGCCGTCCCCCTTGGTGTCGCGCAGGCGGAGGATTTCGCTGCGGGTGGCGACGTAGACCGAGCCGTCGGGGTGGCCGGCAACGTCCATCGTCTTGGTCGTGCCCTCGAAGAAGGTTGTGAAGCGGTCGGCCTTGCCGTCGCCGTCGGTGTCCTCGAGGATGCGGATGCGGTCGAACTTCGGCCCCTTGTAGTTGGGCGGGGGGAAGTGCGTGTGACTCTCGATGACCAGCAGCCGGCCGCGGGCGTCGAAGTCGAGGGCGACGGGGTGAACGATGTCCGGCGCCGCGGCGAAGAGATCGACGCGCAGGCGGTCGTCGGCGGCACGGGGCTCGTCCGCCCCCCAGGCCGGCGAGGCGAACAGCAGGCAGATGACGAAGAGAAATCGGGTCGGGTTCATGGCGTGTTTGGCTCCGGCGGGGCGGGTAGGTGGCAGCTCTCCCCAACCTCACTCCTTATCCGGCGGGCGCGTTGGGGTCAAGGACGTCCCCCCGAGGCGGCATCGGTGCGTGAGATGGCGCCCAAAGAGGGCCCTGTCGCCCTGGTTGAATGAGTGACTCAATTGTGTGTACACTGGAGGAGGAGTTTGAGCGAACCTTCCTGAAGGACACGCCATGACCTTTGACCTCCAGCGGATTCTCGAAAGCAAGCGCGCGCTTCGCCGGAATCTTGCGAGCCGTCCAGTGACCGAGAAACTGGCCATGCTCGATGCGCTGCGGGAGCGGGCACGCACGCTCCGCGCGGCGGCCACGCGGAAGGAATCCACCGGTGAGAAAAAGGGACATTCCTGATTTCGTAGCCCGGAAAAGGTGAATGTCGGCATTTCCCTTTTTCCCGCGGCACTGTGGCGCCTGAGTCGGCCGTTAACCGGGGCGGGCCCGTGGTGCTCCTCGGCGACCCCGCGGATAGCCGGCCGCAGAAAAATCACTACCCTGATTACAGTCTCGACAGGTCTCCCCTTCCCACCCGGGAAGGGGGGTGAAAGAGGGAAGCCGGTGTAAATCCGGCGCGGGGCCGCCGCTGTGAACGGCCAGGCCCCCGAACACACACGCCACTGCGGAAGGCTTCCTCCGAAGCCGGCCACGGGAAGGTCGTTCGGGGCCGTGACGAGCCGTGAGCCAGAAAACCTGCCTGCCGAGTTCCTGTTCCGACGCTTCGGTCTCAGGCGTCCGAGCGGGCAACGTCGCAGTCCGTCTGCACGTGCCGTTGCCGCCGGGGGTCCGAGTCCGACCTCGTTGCCCGGCCCGGCAGAAAGGACTGCTCCCATGAGGTTCCCCTTCCCCACCCGTCTTCGTTCCCCCGCGTTCACCCTCGTTGAGTTGCTGGTTGTCATCGCGATTATCGCGGTGCTCCTCGGCCTGCTGGTCCCCGCCGTCCAGAAGGTCCGCGACGCCGCCGCACGCACCAAGTGCGCCAACAACGAGAAGCAACTCCTGCTAGCCATCCACAACTACGCCGGCGACAACGACGGCCGGCTGCCCCCGGCCAACTTCTACCAGGTCGTCAACGCCCAGACCGGGAACGCCGCCGAGGGCAGCGCCTTCTACGCCCTGCTGCCCTACTGCGACCAGGACAACCTCTTCCGCCTGTACACCCAGGACCGGCCCGACGCCGGCTACCTGGGGGCCCAGTACGTGGCCATCAACCCCCTTCATGTCTGCCCCTCCGACCCGACGAGCCCGAACGGGATCGCCTCCCTGGACGGCAAGACCGCCACCTCGAACTACGCGCTCAACCTGGCGCTGTTCGGCGCCGGCGGCACCTTCAACGTTAAGGGGGCACCATCGCCTTATCGGATTGGCAACATCCCCGACGGGACGTCCAACACCATCGGCCTGGTCGAGACGTCCGGCTGTTTCCCCGCCTTCCCCACCATCAACCCGCAGTCCGGGACCGCGGAGAACTACATGACGTGGGACTACCCGGCCTACCCCAACACGCTGGGTCCTTACTGGCCCAACCCGGACGAGTTGCCGGGACAGCCGCACTTCACCGGCCTGTTCGCGCTGCCGCAGATCGGCGTCCGGCCCACGCAGGCCGACCCCAACCTCTGCCAGAGCTATCACACCGGCGTGATGAACCTCGGCCTGATGGACGGCAGCGTCCGCAACATCTCGGCGGCCGTCAGCGCGACGACCTGGACGAACGCCCTGAACCCCGCGGACGGCCAGGCGCTCGGCCCCGACTGGTAGTCCGAAGCCGGCTTCCCCCTCGCTCACCGGTTGCAGTTGGCGCGACAATGCGGAAGCTGCACAAAAGTCGCGCGTTGCGCGGGGCGACGGATGCGCGAGAATCTCTGCGAATGCCGATTGCTCCTCATCGACGGCGCCTTCACAAACCGATCATTTGGGCAAGCGGCGTCAAAGCCACCCGACGAAAAAACCGGAGTACACTGAGCGACCCTGATAAACCCAGCCGTTTGGGGGATCGCACATCGGACCTGCGAACCCGCAAACGCCTCCCCGGACGCCGGCATCTTCTTATTCAAGGAGGGACCGATGAAGAAGGAATTCGCCATCGTGCTGATCGCCCTGGGCCTGAGCTGTCGGGTCGCGAGCGCCCAGACATCCTCCGCCCCGCCCGGCTCGCCTCCTCCCCAGACGGTGCCGTTCCCCACCGACGCGGCGCAGACCTGGCACGACGCCCCGGATCACGGGGCGCCCTGGGCCTTCGGCGCGGGCAACGGCGAGGCCGGCTCCGGCGGGCATTTTGAAGGCGGCTTCGAGGCCCTGATCATTCGGCCGTACTTCGAGAGCAATCCGGCCCTGACGACCCGTGTTTTCACCAACTCCACCGACTTCGCCTTCCAGAACAGCAATAGTGCCCAGACGAATTTCGATTACCCGTACACTGTCAACCCCAGAGTCTGGCTGGGTTACGTCATGGATTGCGGGGTGGGGTTGCGCGTGGGCTGGTGGCACTTCGAGCAGGCCTCCACTTCGCAGACCCTGAGTCAACCCACGGCGCTGCCCGCCGGCACCACTCTCAGCACCAGCACGCCCTCGCTGTACGGGAACAACGGCCTGGGGATCGGCACGGAGATCGGAGGTACCACCGGCACGCCTTATACCCTGGCCGTAACCAGCGACCTCACGTTGGACGTGTGGGACCTCGAGGCCACCGCGGTCTACCATGCGGGCGGCTGCATCGTGGAAGGCTCCGCGGGCATTCGCTATGCTCACATCGCACAAAGTTTCGGCGCTTTCTCCGCCGAGTCCAACCTGACGGCTGCCGGGACAGGCCAAAGCGGCACCCTGATCGCCTCCCATAATTTCAACGGTGCCGGCCCCACCCTCGCCACCGAGGTGCGCCACGCCCTGGGCGACATGGGCCTTGGCGTGTATGCCAACGCGCGGGCCGCGATCCTGTTCGGCGACAGCTATGCCAGTGGCTTCGACGTGGTGACGACAACGACCCCTGGCTTCGCGACAGCGAGGACCGCCGACACGTTCCGCTCCGACCATCTCGGCGTGATCGGCGTCGGCGAATGTGAGATCGGCGTCGAGTACAGCCGGAAAATCGGCGACTCAGCCAGCGCGTTCGTTCGGGCCGGTATTGACGGTCAGATCTGGCTCGGCGCCGGCAGCGCCACCTCGCAGAACGGCGCCCTCGGGTTCTTCGGCTACACGGTGACGCTGGGCGTCAACTACTAATCCTCTCCTCCACACTTCCGAAACTGGGGCTGACCGTTTCGTGCCGCCCGGCGCGAGACGGCCAGCCCCTGGCTTTTCCCCGCCCGCAGCGCTCGCGCCGGGAAGGCCGCAGATATTACTCCGGCACCGAAGCTACGCACACAAGCCTGAGGCGCCAGGGAAGCGGGCCGGGGCTCCTTCGCTGGCGCCTCAGCTTGTGTACTTCTCTTCCTCGCTGGGGGAATAACCCTCCACAGGGCAAACCCGCGGCATCCCAGGCGCGTCAAGGCATCTTCGCCTTGACGGGCGCCGACAGATGGTGCGTCCGTTCCTCCTCGCGCTGGTGAGCGGTGTCCCGGCGGAGCCAGGTGCCGGCGAACACCACGGAAGCCGCGGCCAGCGCCCCATCGGGGGTCCAGTCCTCCGCGTTCGCCTCGGCCACGACGGGGGCCGACAAGGGCTGCGCGGCGGGCGCCTCCTCCGATCGGCCGGTCCAGCAAGCGTCGTTCGTCGCGGGCCGCAGGGCCGCGTCGGTGGCGTCCTGCGGGACGGCCTTCTGCGGCGCGGCGGACTCGTGGTCGCCCGTGGCGGGCGGGGCGGGTTGTTCGCCGCGCTCCTCCGTCGGCTCGCTGGAACCGATGGCCCCACCGAGTTCGATCCGCTCTTCGGCCGCCCCCGTGAATGACGGAGCGGTCGAAGCGGCCACGACGGGGGGCGCGAAGACCGCCGGGCCGGGTGTCACGACCGCGGCGGCCGCGCCCCGGCCGAGCAGACCATTCACCAGGTTCGCGTCCGCAACCACAGACACCACCCCGGCCCGCGCCTGTGCCACCGGAACGGACCCACCCGAGCCGTCGTCGCGTCCCGAGGTGTTGATCATTTCTGGGGAGCCGCCGCCGCTCTGCAAGGGGTTGCCGTTGAGGACCTGCGTGTTCGGCAGAGGAACGGTCGGGTTGGAGCCGGTGCCCACGTTCAGGGTCAGGGCGTAATCGCCCGTGCTGAAGACGGACGTGTCGGCCCCCTGCACCTCGACGTAGTAGGTGGTGTTCGGCGCCGCGCTGACATTCAGGCTCAGGGTGGCGCCGTCCTCCACGTTCGATCCCAGCGAAAACGTCTTGCTGGCGATCAGCGTCTTTGAGGAGTTGTAGACGCTCAGCTTCGGCGTGAGCAGGCTCAGCCCGGTCGACTGCACGGTCACCGTCATCGTGTTGGCGCTGTTGGACGGTGTGGTGAAGGTGTAGTATTCCAGCTGCTTCGCCTTCTGGAGGTCGAGGTTCGACACCACCGCGGTCAGGGTGCTGCTGCTGATGGTCGAAGAAATGTTGGCGGCGGTGGCGAAGGTGCCGTTGCTGCTGCCGTTGCTGTTGTAGACGTCGGCCGGGCGGCCGATGCCGTAGATGGCCTGGATGCCGTTGATGTCGTCCTGGCCGAGGTTGAGGAAGACGCTGGTGTAGTAGCCGTACATGACGGCGTTGGTGTACGTCGATTCGTCCAGGCCAAGGGCGTGGCCCATCTCGTGCATGGCCACCGTGGACAGGTCGTAGGTGGTGCCGATGGCGAAGGGTTGTGTGGTGTTGAAGGCGACGTCCCCGGCGACGGAGTAGTTGTTCACGGGCGGCGGGTAGTAGGTGCTGCCCAGCCAGCCGTTTTGTAAATCGAAGCCACCGACGCGGACGTCGCCCATGGTGGGGTCACCCTGCTGGTAGTTCCCCGAGCCGGCGGCGGCGCCGCTGTCGGCGATGACCGAGAAGTTGATGTTGGTCTGGGCGGCCCAGGTCTGGGCCGCCTTGATGATGACGTTCTCCCAGCCGACCGTGTTGTTGCTGAACAGCCCATTGAAGTAGCTGAACAGGTTGCTGGTGATGTTCCCGTTGGGGCCCGTGGCGACGACGGTGCCGTCGGGCTCGAAACTGAGCGTGATGAGCTGCGGGTTGGGCCAGGCGTTGCCGGTCAGGCCGTAGGGGACGATGCGCGATTCCAGGACCTCCAGCGCGGGCCGTGCATGCGGCAGCCGCAGCGAGCGGGGCGCGCAGAGAGGGCGGGGGCGGTGGGACTTCTGGGAGAAGAACATGCGAGAATCTCCGTTACCGAGACGGAGCCAGGAGGGCGGGCGTCACCCCAATGTGACGCCCGGCCTGGTCGGGAGGGGTGGCGCCCGCACCTCCGCTCTTCGGAGGAGGACGCCGGCCGCCCGCCGACCGGGGGACCGACCTGATGCCTCTCGGACCGGGCCCCCCGCGGGGTTGCCGCCGGGGCGATTCCCTTGGGTGAGGTAGAACCCATGGGGGGTCCGCCGTAGTCGCGCCCACCGGCGGGTCGCACGGTGGGAATAATTCCGCGGCGTTGGTTTCTTTTATCATTTCGTTCCTCCCCCCCCGGAGACAAGCGCTAACAGAGGGAGTCGGCGGAAAAAAAGGCATTTTTTCGGCCGCTCTTTGTTGCGGGCTGCGCTTTTTCAGCCCGGCGCGAATTCCGCGTTGGCCCGGCCGCCGCTGCGGGGCATTCCAGGCGTCATTTCCGTCAAAATCCGCGCGACCCGAAATCGCATGCTACAGTTCAGCCGGAAGCGATCGCGCATTTGGGTGAGCGGCCTCGCACTCGTGGCCGGGACCCCTCCCGGCCCATCCCCTGAGGAGGTCCGCAATTCCTCTCCCGGCCTGCCCCGAACTCCCCTGGGCAAGGCCGATCAGGGCGGCATTGCCGCCGCGCGCTCGCAGGGCGAGTAACGGGCCGGACACCGGCCCCGTGGGGAGGGACGTTCCTCGTGCTGACTCGGAAGCGATGCCGCCGCCTCGGGCGCCGCCGGCGCCCGATCGTCGCCCTGGGCCTCGAACTCCTCGAGGCGCGCTGTCTGCTCTCGGGCTCCGCCCCGCTCAACGAGACGTTGGGCACGGCCGACCCCCTCGGTTCGCTCGACTTCGGCGGCCACGCCGAGGCGAGCGCGGTCATCGGAGCCGGTCCCGCCGGCGCCGCCGACGTCTACTGGTACAACTTCCACCTGTCCGGCACCGAGTCGGTCCACCTGTCGCTACAGACCGGGGAGGTCCGCAGCCCCCTCGTCGGCGTCCTCTCGCTCTACAACGACGCCCCTTACGACCAGTGGGCTCCCACCGACCCCTACACCCCGACCGGCCACCGGCTCCTGGCCCAGGACGACGCGAAGGCGCACGGCGGCGATGCGACCATCGACCGCATCCTGGGCCAAGGGGACTACTGGGTCGCCGTCAGCGGCAGCGGCAACGACACTTTCAGCACCCTCATCGCGGACTCCGGCCTGGACGGCAGCACCGGGGCCTTCCGCCTTTCGACCACCACCAGCGACCCGGGGCCGGACTACGACGATCCGACCGTCCCCGTCGTCCTGGCGAGCGACCCCGCCCCCGGCGCCGAACTCGCCCAGTCGCCCTTCGTGCTGCGCTTCGACCTTAACACGGCCATCGACCCGACGACGATCATCACGTACAACGACAGCTGCAGCGACACGGCGCAGCTCTGGTTCAACACCACCAACGACTTCAGTTTCAGCCCGAGTTGCACCGCCACCCAGATCAACCTGTCCTCCGCGACCGTTTCCCTGGAGGCGACCGCCAACGAACTGCTCATCACACCCCCAGCGCCGCTGACGGCCGGCTACTACGAGGTCATCCTCCAGGGGGACGGACCCGGCCAGACCGACTACCACCTGGCGTTCCAGATCGACGGACTGCCCGGCAACCTCGACCCCACCTTGCAGCCCGGCAGCACGCCCGGCCTCCCTTACGAGGTCCCGAATATAACCGATGGCCGCCTGCACCAGCTCGCCGGCGCCATCGGCAACGACCCCACCGACCCCGCGGGCTTCGACGTCAACGGGGTGCAGTATTACCACTTCTCGGTCGCCGGGCCGAAGCCGTACGGCCTCGACGCCGAACTCTTCGCCGGCCGCATCGGCTCGCCCCTTGCAGGGGCCCTGACCCTGTTCCGGGTCGATGCCGGCGGCAACCTGGAGTACGTCGCCAGCAACGAGGGCACGCGCAACACCACCCTGACTACGGACAAGGTCAACCCGCAACCGCTCTACACCGACCCCGCCCTCTTCGTGCCGCTGACGCCCGGCGACTATTACCTGGCGGTCTCGAGCGGCCAGGACTACATTGACCCGACCGACCCGACCGCACCCTGGCCCTTCGACCCGACTCAGCCCGACAGCGGCAGCTTCGGCAACAGCACCGGGCCGTACGTCCTCAACCTGCTGGTCCAGCCGCCCGGCCCGGCGCCGCACGTCGTGTCCGTCGCGCCCGACACCGGGCCGGGCGGCGGCGGCCCGCTGACGTCGATCCAGGTCCGCTTCGACGAGCCGGTGAACCTGCTCTCGGTCGCCTTCCAGACCTACCTCCAGACGCAGTGGCAAAACGGCACCCTGTCCGCCGTTACCCTGTCCGGCCCCGGCAATGCCCCCGCCCCCCTGCGCCTCGAGTCGTACGACGCCGTCACGAACACGGCGACCTTCGTGGTCCTTAGCGCAGTGACCCCCGGCCAGTACACCCTGACCCTGTCCGGCGACGGCCCCGACGGGATTGCTACGTTCGACGGCAGCCCGCTGGTCGGCAACGTCCCCGGGCCGGGGGAGCATGACTTCGTGACGACCTTCCGGGTGTTCGGGAGCGCGAGCGGCCAGACCACCGTCCAGTCGCAGCCCGGCAACGACTACCCGGGCGAGGCGCAGCCGGTCGGCGTCCTCTACCCGGTTCAATTGAGTCAGGGTATCTTCTTTAAGCGCGGCCCGACGCCGAAAGCCACCGACACCGAGGACGACTACAGCATCACCGTGCTGCAATCGCGCCAGTACTCGTTCAGCTTCAGCGGGTCCGGCCTGCCGGCTCAGCTCACCGTCAGCGTCCTCAACACGGCGTCTGAGGTGGAATTTTCCTACACTTACAATCCCCATCACCCGCCGCAGCAGTTCTACCTGGACGCCGGAACCTACGTCCTGCGGGTGAGTTGGGTCGGGAAGCCTGCCCCTTACAGCATCAGGCTCAGCTACTCCGGGTCGGCCGAGAACCCGACGCCGCTGGTGATCGGCCCGGGGCCGGCGCTCCGCGTCCGCCTGTTGACCGGCACCGCTGACGGCGGCGCGGCGGCGACGGCCGCCGCCACCACCGGCGGCACGGCGGCGCCGTACGTGAGCCCGGCGGCCTCCTCGAGCAGCGCCCTGCCGGGCGCGTTCACCCTGCCGAGCAGTACAGTGCTCGCCCAGGGGTTCAGCCCGCTCGACGGGGTGGCCTCGGCCGGCGGCGCCGACGCGGCCGGGGGCGCGCTCGTCGTCCGCGCCCCGGCTGCCCCGAATACCGCCAACGCACTGCTCGGCGTGCTGATCGTGACTCAGGCCCCCCTCGACAACGCCGGCGACCCGGCGGCGCTCTCGTCGCCCGGTGACCCGGCGGCGGTCTCGTCGTCCAGCTCCCCGGCGGTGGGCGTGACGACGAGTCAGGCCCGCCTGAGCCCCGAGATGGCCACGCGGCTGCTGGACTCCCTGTTCGAGTGTTGGGGCCGCTTCGCCACGCAGGCGCCGGCCCCGGCCGTGAGGGCCCCCGTCCAGCCCGAGACGGGAGACGGAGGCGGCGAGGGCGCCCTGGGTACGGTGCTCCCCGGCCGGGGCGCCGCCGAGGGGGCGCCGCACGCCGTCCGGGAAGCGTCCTGGGGCTGGGCCTGCGCGGTGGCGATCGGGGCGCTGTTGGTGCCCCTGCGCTGGCGACGGGGCAGGAGGCCTGACGAGGATCAGGTCGGACCCGTTGGCGCCGCACCTTCGGAAAAACGATGAGCGAAAAGACGAGCCAGGACGCCGCCCAGCCCGCCCCGCGCCGCGACGAGCCGACGGTGCAGGTCGATTACCTCGACGCGCGCCGCCGCAAGCTCGAGGCGCTCGAAGAGGTGAACACCCCCCGCGCCGACGGCAGCCGACCCACCCCGGAGGAAGTGCTGTCCCGCTGGCCGGCCGACCCCTCCGTCGATGTCGATGTGGCCAGCGTGCTCTTCGAGGATTATCGCCGCCGCCGCGACAGCGGCGAGGAGGTGAGCCTCGCCGAGTACGAGAAACGCTTCCCCGAACAGCGCGACTCGCTCGCCGACCTGGTGCGCCGCCAGGACTTCTTCCGCTCGGTCGGGGCGGTCAGCGGCAGCGCCGGCGGCGGGCTGCGCTTGCCCGAGGTGGGCGAGGAGTTATTCGGCTTCCGCCTGCGCGGCCTGCTCGGCCGCGGCGCCTTCGCCCGTGTCTACCTCGCCGAGCAGGCCGGCCTGGCAGATCGCCCGGTCGTCCTCAAGGTGTCGGCGGTCGCCGGCGACGAGCCCAGGACGCTGGCGCAGCTGCAGCACACGAACATCGTGCCGATCTACTCGGTCCACGAAGACGCGGCCGCCGGCATCCGCGCGGTATGCATGCCCTACTTCGGCGGCGCCAGCCTGTCAGCCGTGCTGCAGCGACTGCCCAGCGGACGGCGGCCGGGCAGCGGCGCCGACTTGTTGCGGGCCCTGGCCCTGGCCGCGCCCGTCGGGCAGGATTCCGATCCTGCCACCTCACACAAGCCTGAGGCGCCAGCGAACTCACACAAGCCTGAGGCGCCAGCGAAGGAGCAACCGCATCCTTCGCTGGCGCCTCAGGCTTGTGTCAGTCGGCAGGATCGGAGTCCTGCCCCACGAGACCCGTCTGTGCCGTATGCCGGCTGGACCTTTCACCGCACCGCCGCCTGGGTCGTGGCCCGGCTGGCGGAAGCGCTACAGCACGCGCACGACCGCGGTGTGCTGCACCGCGACGTCAAACCGAGCAACGTCCTGCTCGACCGCGACGGCCAACCGCTGCTGCTGGACTTCAACCTCGCCCAGGACCTCAACAACGAGCCGGCCCGGGCCACCGTCGGCGGCACCGTCGCCTACATGGCCCCGGAGCACCTGCGCGCCCTGGCCGCCCGCGACCCCGCCCTGGCCCGCCAGGTGGACCGGCGGGCCGACGTCTACTCGCTGGGCATGGTGTTGTTCGAGATGCTGGCCGGCGAGAGCCCGTTCGACCAGAGCGCCAGCTACGCGCCGCTGCCGGCCCTGATCGAGGCGATGGCGGTGGAGCGCGGCCGCACCGTGCCCTCGCTGCGCAAGAAGCGGCCGGACGTGCCCTGGGGCCTGGAGAGCATCGCCCGCCAGTGCCTGATGCCCGACCCGGCGCGGCGCTACCAGCGCGCGGAGGACCTGGCCGAAGACCTGCGCCGCTTCCTCGACGACCGGCCGCTGGCGCACGCCCCGGAACTGAGCCTGCGCGAGCGCGCCGCCAAGTGGCTGCGCCGCCACCCGCGCCTGGCCTCGTCGGGGTCGGTCGGCACCGCGGCCGCCGTCCTGCTCCTGTGCAGCGCCGGCGCCCTCGTCGGCGTCCGCGGCCACCTGGCCACGGCGCGCGAGCAGTTGGCCGTCGCGGAGTCGGAGGATCGCCGTCGTGACTTCGAGGCCGGTGCCCTGAAGGCGCTGCGGCTGGGGAACACGCGCGACGACGTGCGCGGCGTGGGACCGGAAGCGCCGGAAGTGATCCGCACGGCCCTCGATCTCTACGGCGCAGCCGAGCACGACGATTGGCAGGAGCAGCCGGCCTGGAACCGCGTTGATCCGGACACCCGGCGGCGCCTGGCCGAGGACGTCCGCGAGTTGTTGCTGCTCTTCGCCTGGGCCGAGACTCGCCGCCAGGGATCGAGCCCGGAGTCGCTGCGCCAGGCGCTGGCACTGCTCGACCGGGCGGCGGCCGTGCGCGACGTGATGCCGTCGCCGGCCCTGGCGCTGGACCGCGCCGCCTACCTGGAAGGGCTGGGGCGGGCCAGCGAGGCGAAGGCGGCCCGCGACGAGGCCGCGCGGACGCCGCCGGCTAGCGCCCGCGACCACTACCTGCTGGCGCTGGGCCACGCCCGCGCCGACCGCTTCGCCGAGGCGGTCGCGGCACTGGACCGCGCCGTGGCCCTCAACCCGCGGCATTACTGGTCGTGGTGCCTGCGCGGCCTGTGCCACCAGAACCTGGACGAGCACATCCTGGCGGTGGCCGATTTCAGCTTCTGCCTGGGGCAGGCGCCGGAGGCGTGGGTCTACGTCAACCGCGGCTACTCGCTCTACGCGGCGGGAGAGCGGACGGAGGCGGTGCGCGATTACGACGCCGCCCTGGCCCTCGAGCCGGACATGGCCCTGGCCCACTGGGACCGCGGCCTGGCCCTGCTGGAGCTGGGGAGGTACGCCGACGCGCTGGCCGACTTCCGGGCGGGGAAGGGGCCCGTGCGCGACGAGGCGCTGCGGGCGCTCAACGAGGGGACCGCCCTGGAGGGGCTGGGCCGCGGCGCCGAGGCCGACGCCGCCTTCGCGACGGCCCTCGCCGGGGTGGCAACGGCACCGGCGCGGGTCCGCAAGGTCCTGCTTTACCGCTACGGCGTGGCCGTCAGCCGGCGGCTGCCGAAGGCGGCAATCACGGCCTTCGAGAAGGTGCTGAGGGAAGACCCGGAGGACGCCTACGCGCTGTACGGGCAGGGAGTGGTCCTCGTCCTGCACGGCGAGGCCGGCGCGGGACTGGCGCGGTTCGACCGCGCCCTCGAGGCGCGGCCGGACTTCATCGAGGCGCGGCGTTTCCGGGCTGTGCTGCTGGCGCGGAAGGGCCGGGCGGAGGCGGCCTTCCGAGACGTCAACTTCTGCCTGAAGAAGGAGCCGTCCGTCGGCATAACGCTTTATGCGGCCGCGTGCGTCACGGCCCTGCTCGGCTCCGAGGACGACGCCATGTCACGGCAGGCCCTCGACTTCCTCCGCCGGGCGTTCGCCCAGGGGTACGGGCGCGACAAGGCCGCCGCCGACGACGACCTGGCCAGCCTGCGCGGGCGGCAGGAGTTTCGCGACCTGGTTGGGAGTAAGTAAGCCGCGCCGCAGCCGCTTGCGGCTTCGCAGGCCCTGCGAAGCCGCAAGCGGCCGCGGTGTGAGCCGTGGAGGGTGTCATCGTGCTCACGGAACGGCAGGCCCCGAGGGAGCGCCGGCAGTATACGCGCGCCGAGCAGGCGCGGGCGCTGGCCGTCGTGCTGCGCGAGGAGTTCGGCGTCGGCTTCCGCTTCCATGACGCCGCCGACGGCAGCCCGGTCCCCGGCGGGGAGGGCGCGGCGCAGGCCCCCGGGTTGGCGGCGGGGCGCGTCGCCGAGGTCGTGGCCGGCGGGCGGGCGGAGGTGACGGCGCTGGCCGGCGGGACGTTTTGCCTGGCGCTGCCGCTGTCGCACGCGGGCCGCCCCGTGCTGGTCGCGGTCGGTGAGCTGCCGGCCGTCGCCCCGGGCTCGGAGCGGGAGCGCCTTCGCCTGCAGAAGTGGGCCCAGGCGGTCGCGGAGCGCCTGCGGCTGACGGACCTGATGTTCACGCGCAGCGGCGGAGGGCCCGAGGGGGCCGCCGCGGTCGCCCCGGGCGGCCAGGCCGGCACCGCCTGGGAAGCGCTGCTGACCCTCGACCACCTGATGCGCCGCACGCGCGTCTACAAGGACGCCGCCCACACGGCCCGGCGGGCCCTCGAAGGGGCGTTCCCCCTCATCCAGGCGCGCACGCTCCTGTGGGTGCCGGGCCAGCCGGACGCGCCGCCCATCGTGGTCGGCGAGGCGTGCCTGACCCCGGGCGACTGCCGCCAACTCGCGGCCGGACTCGTCGGCCGCGCCCCCGACCCCGCCGACCCGGTCTTTTGCAACGACGCGCCCCGGACGTGGGGCGGCCGCTTCCCGGGCGTGACAAACCTCCTCGCCCTCCCCGTTGTCGATCCGGGGCCGACGGGGTGGGTCATCGCCCTGAACAAGGGGACAGGGGACAGGGGGACAGGGAACAGGAAAGAAATCGCCCCTCCTCTGTCCTCGGTCTCCTGTCCCCTGGCACCGTTCCGCAAGACCGACGCCGTCCTGCTGACCCCCTTCGTCGCCCTGCTGGAGCTGCACGGGCGGGCGGCCCGGCGCTACCAGGAGCTGAAGGAGCTGCTCGTCGGCCTGACGCGCTCGCTGACGGCGGCCCTGGACGCCAAGGACTCGTACACCTTCGGCCACAGCGAGCGCGTGGCGCGGATCGCGGTCGAGTTGGGCCGGGAGCTAGGGCTGCCGGCGGACGACCTCAGCGACATCTACCTGGCGGGGCTGCTGCACGACGTGGGCAAGATCGGCATCCGCGACAGCGTCCTGACCAAGCCGGGGCCGCTGACGCGTGAGGAGTACGAGCACATCAAGCAGCACGTCACCATCGGCTACAACATCCTTTCGGAGCTGCACGCGATCCGCAATCTGCTACCCGGCGTGCTCTGGCACCACGAGCGCTGGGACGGCAAGGGCTACCCGCACGGCCTGGCCGGCGAGGCGATCCCGCTGCTGCCGCGCATCCTGGCGGTGGCCGACGGCTACGACGCCATGAGCACCGCCCGGCCCTACCGCGAGGCGGTGCCGCCGCGCCGGGTCGAGGAGATCCTGGCCGAGGGCGCCGGCGGCCAGTGGGACGCGCGGGTCGTGCAAGCGTTCCAGAACTGCCGCCAAAAGATTCACGCCATCCGCCAGCGCGGCGTCGGCGAGTCGCTGTGTGCTGCCATCGACGGCGCCCTCCGCAGCGCTACCCCCGCCGACCTTGTGGTCACGGGGGCCAACCACATCTTTGTGCCCGAAGACCGCCCCACCGCCCCGCCAGAGTGAATGGCCGCTGGCCAGCGCCGCGGCGGCGGGATAGACTAGAAAATGGGAGATTCCCCTTCACGATGGCAAGAAGGCCGGCACGGCGACCGTGCCAGCGAAGATGGAGGGCTCGGCCATCAAGGGTCCGGGGCACCGCAACAAGTTCGACGTGCGTAGGGTTTGGGAGTGTCCCGCGTGCCGGCGGCGCGTGCGCACCGGCGGACACGTCGTCAACCTGCGCTGCGACTGCGGGGCGGCGAGCGGCGCCGGCCCCGCGCTCTGGATGAAACTGGTCGAAGGGTCGCGCCCGCCCCCTCCGTGAGCGACTCCGAAAGGCACGGCGGTGCGGCGGTCCCCCCGACGACCGCGCGTATCCCTAACATTTCGGAGGTGAATCATGTCCACGGCAACTTGGGTCAAGAGTGAGCTGGAGCAGTGCGGCGTCGCCTTCGAGGAAATGCACCACCCCGAGGCGTACACCGCGCAAACGCTGGCGCAGCGCGAGCACTTCAGCGGCCACCGCGTGGCGAAGGTCGTCGTCGCGATGATCGATGGCCGCCCGGTGGAGCTGATCCTGCCCGCCAGCCGCCGTGTCCTCCTCGACCGCGTGCGGCGCCTGCTCGGCGCCCGCGAAGTCCGCCTGGCGAGCGAGCAGGAGATGGAGCAGTACTTCGGCGACTGCGAGACGGGCGCCATCCCGCCGCTGCGCCACTGGCAGAACGTCGAGGTGCTCATGGACACCGCGATGCAGGTGCCGGGCGACATCCTCTTCCCGGCCGGCACGCACAGCGACGCGGTCAGCATGCGCTTCGAGGACTGGTTCCGCCTCGTCAACCCGCCGGTGGCCTCGTTCAGTGAGGCCGAGGTGGCTCCGCTGCGGTGAGCCGTGGGGCGGCGGGGGGATGGCCGATTCCTCCGCGTGGCATTCCCCCCCCGTTCCTCACGGGCCGATCGAGGTGACGTAGACCATCTGGTTGTCGTGGCCGCTCACCAGCGCCTTGCCGTCCGGCGTGAAGGCCACGCAGTAGGCCACCGACTTGAGCTTCTTCGAGAACGCCGGCTTGCCGTCGGCCAGGTTCCACGTCGTCAGGTTGCCGCCGTAGCCAACTGTGGCAAGTTGCTTGCCGTCGCGTGAGAAAGTAACGCCGTACAGGTCGTCCGTCGTCGGCCCGAACTTCTTCGTCTCCATGCCGGTGCCGACATTCCAGACGTGGACGAGGCGGTCGAATCCGACCGAGTAGAGGGTCGCGTTGTCCGGGGCGAAGACCACGCTCGTCACGGCGCCGTCGTGCCCCTTGAGCGTCTTGAGTTCCTTCTGCCCGGCCACGTCCCAGAGCTTGATGAGTCCGTCAGCGCTCGCCGAGGCCAGCGTTTTGCCGTCGGGGCTGAAGGCCACCCAGTAGACCGAGTTGGTGTGCTCGCCAAGCTTCTTGACCTCCTTGCCGTCCTCGGGGTTCCACAGGCGCACGCTCTTGTCGGCGCTGCCGGAGGCGAGGATCTTGCCGTCCGGGCTGTAGGCGACGCTATCGACGATGCCGGTGTGCCCCTTGATCTCGCGGATCAGCTTGCCGTCGGCCACGTTCGACAGGCGGATGGTCATGTCGTGGCTGGACGAGGCGAGCGTCTTGCCGTCGGGGGTGAAGGCCACGCAGTACACTGGTCCGGTGTGGCCCTTCAGCTCGCGCAGCTCCTTGCCGGAAGGGAAGTCCCAGAGCTTCACAATGTTGTCGAAGCCGGCGGTGGCCAGCATCTTGCCGTCGGGGCTGAAGGCGACGTTGTAGACCAGGGCGGTGTGGCCCTTCAGTTCGGTCGGCGGCGCCTGGGCAGAGGTGATGCCGAACCAGGCCAGCAAAACGACGAGGGCGGCGAAAAGGCGGGTGCGCATTGGGGGAAACCTCGATGGTTGGCCGCTTGCGGCTTGGCAGGTCCTGCGAAGCCGCAAGCGGCTAGGGGACGGCGTCGGGGGCGAAGCCGCGCCGCAGGGTATTCTCTGTGATAGTGCGAGGCAGCACGAACTGCAACAAGTAATCCGGCCCGCCGGCCTTGGAGCCGATGCCCGACAACTTGAAGCCGCCGAACGGCTGCCGTTCCACCAGCGCCCCGGTGATCTTGCGGTTGATGTAGAGATTGCCCACCCGAAACTCGCGTTTCACCCGCGCGATGCTCTGCGGGCTGCGCGTGTACAGCCCGCCGGTCAAGGCGTACGGCGTGCCATTGGCGATCTCCAAAGCGTGGCTCAGGTCGCGCGCCTTGATGACCGCCAGGACCGGGCCGAAGATCTCCTCCTGCGCGATGACCGCCGCCGGCGGCACCTCGGCGAAGACGTGCGGCCCGACGAAGTAGCCCTCCTCCGCGAGGGCGCCCACCTCACCGGCGAACGCTAGCCGGCTCTCCGCCCTGCCCTTCTCGACGTACTCGAGGATGCGCCGCCGCGCCTCGGCGTCGATGACCGGCGGGACGCCGCAGCCGGGGTCCTCCGCCGGCGCCACCGTCAGACTGCGCGTCGCCTCGACCAGCCGCGCCAGGAACTGATCGTAGATCGGCTCCAGCACCACGGCTCGCGAGCAGGCCGAACACTTCTGCCCCGCGTAGTCGAACGCGCTGTGGACGACGCCGTGAACCGCCTCGTCGAGGTCGGCGTCCTCATCGACGATGATCGCGTTCTTGCCGCCCATCTCGGCCAGGACTCGCTTGACGTGGTCCTGGCCCGGCGGCGTGACCGACGCCTCGCGGTTGATCAGCAACCCGACGCCGCGCGACCCCGTGAAGGCGATCATCGCCACGTCCGGGTGATTGGTCAGCGTCGGGCCGACCTCCTCGCCGACGCCGGGGAGGTAGCTGACGACGCCCGGCGGCAGGCCGACCTCCTGGAACACCTCCATCAGCTTGGCGCCGATCACGGACGATTGCTCGGCCGGCTTCATGATGACGGGGTTGCCGGTCACGAGGGCGGCCGTGGTCATGCCGCACAGGATGGCCAGCGGGAAGTTCCACGGGGCGATGACGACGGTGAGGCCGCGCGGCTCGTAGAAATAGACGTTCTCCTCACCAGGCACGTCCATGTGGCGCGGCTCGGTCAGGCGCAACATTTCACGGCCGTAATAGTCGCAATAATCGATAGCTTCGGCCACGTCGGCGTCGGCCTCGCGCCACGGCTTGCCGCACTCGTAGACCTCCCAGGCGGCCAGCTCGAAGCGCCGCCGGCGCATCACGTCGGCGGCGCGGAACAGGTAGTCGGCGCGCCTGGCCGGCTCGGTGTCGCGCCAGCCGGAGAACGTCGCCCGGGCGACGGCGATGGCGCGCTCGGCTTGCGCCGCGGTGGCCCGGCCGCAACGGCCGACGACCTGAAGGACTTGCGACGGGTTGACCGACTCAATCCAGGCATCGGTCGGGACGATCTCGCCACCGATGACAGGCGGGTAGGTGCGGGCGAACTGGCCGGCGACCTGTTGCAGGGCGGCCTCCATCTGCCGGCGCGCCTCCTCCTTGGCGAAGTCGGCCAGCGGCTCGTTCTCGGTACTGAGTACTGAGTACTGAGTACTGAGTACTGAGGCGCGCCCGTTGCCGCTCCCGTCGCCGACCTTCTCACCTCTCTTCAGGGGATTCATCAGCAGCTGCTCCTCGGGGACGTTTTCCGTGAAGCTGGCGCGCAGGAACGACTCGTTGGCCGTGTTCTCCAGCAGGCGCCGCACCAGGTAGGCCATGCCCGGCAGCAGCTTGCCGTAGGGCGTGTAGACGCGCACGCGCCGGCCCAGGGACACCAGCGCCTCCTTGATCGGCTCGGCCATGCCGTAGAGCATCTGGATCTCATAACTGCGATCCGGCAGGCCGAGCAGCTGCGCCAGGGCGATGCCGTGCGCCAGGCTGCGGACGTTGTGACTGCCCAGGGCCACGCGGAACAACTCCGGCCGCTCCATCAGGAAGCGCGTCAGGTCCTCGTAACTGACGTCGCTCTCCCACTTGCGCGTGAACACCGGCACCGGCCAACCCTGTTGCGCCGCGACGACCGTCTCGTAATCCCAGTAGGCCCCCTTCACCAGCCGCACCCAGACGGGGGTGCCGCGCCGCCGCACCCACTCCGCGAGAACCTCCAGGTCGCCCGCGGTGTCTCGCAGATACGCCTGGAGGGCGATGCCCACGTCGGGCCAGGCGCGGAAGTCGCTCTCTTCCAGTACCTGGCGGAAGATGCGCAGCGTCAGGTCCTTGTAAGCGTACTGCTCCATGTCGATGTTGACGAAGCAGCGGTTGTGCCGGGCCGCGTGCAGGATCGGCCGCAAGCGGGACAGGACCACGCGACTGGTGCCGTCGGGGTCGATGGGGTCGAACTGGCTGTACAGCGACGACAGCTTCACCGAGACGTTGACGCGCGGCAAGGGGCCGCGCTCGTCGCGGTCAATGAGATCGACGGCCGGCCAGGCGTTGACCGCCCGGCTCAACCCCTCGACCAGGTGCAGGTATTGCCCCTGGTAGCTCGACGCTTCGGCCTCGGTGATGACCGCTTCGCCCAGGAGGTCCACGGTGAAGGCCAGCGATTGGCCGCGCAGGCGGGCGATGGCCCGGAGCGTCTCGGGAAGGTCGGAGCCTGCGATGAAGCGGCGGGCCATGCGCTCGGCGGACCACGCCGCGGTCTTCGCCAGCAGGGCGCCCAGCCGGCCGTTCTCGGGCAGCCAGCGCAGGCCGGCGTGGATCCAGCGGGGGACGTGCTCGCCGGCCTGGTCGAAATACTCGCGCAGGTGGCGGGTGATGTCGGCGGGCGAGCGCAGCAGCGGCAGGCAGTCGATGAAGCGGAACAGCTGCACCTTCACCGCCGGGTCGGCCATCGTCCACTCCATGAGGCGCTCGTCGAGCCAGGCGGGGGTCAGCGGCAGCGGGCCGCCGCGGTGCAGGCGCGCGAAGACCTCACGGCCGTAGTCGTGCGTCAGGGACTCCAACTCCGCGGCGGTGGACATGGTGCGGCCCAGGGACGAATGTTGCTCCCCCTATTCTAGCAGACCGGCGCCGCAGCCGGCGGCGAGGCGCTGTATGATGATGCTGAGATCTGCGACGAGTACCCCATTCCGAGAGACGTTGGGGATCATGAGCGCCTTCACCATCGGCAAGTTCCAGGTCGTCGGCCCCCTGGGGACGGGCGCTCACAGCACCATCATGCACGTCCGCCGCGCCGCCGACTCCAAGCACTACGCCCTCAAGGTCGTGGCCATCGGTGGCGCCGACGAGCAGAAGTTCCTCGACCAGGCGGAGCACGAGTTCCGCGTGGCCCAGATGCTCGAACACCCCAACCTCATCAAGATCTACGCCCTCGAAGAGCAGAAGGACTGGCTGTTCCGCGTCAAGAAGGTCCACATGCTCATCGAGTACGTCAACGGCAAGACGCTCGACCAGTTGCCGCGCGTCGCCCTGCCGCGGTTGGTGCAGATCTTCGAGCGCATCGCCGCCGGCCTGGTCCACATGCACCGCCGCCAGGTGTTCCATGCCGACCTGAAGCCGAACAACGTCATGCTCAGCCGCACCGGCGACGTCAAGATCATCGACTACGGCCTGGCCTGGATCAAGGGCGAAGGCAAGGGGCGCGTGCAGGGGACGCCCGAGTACATGGCCCCGGAGACGGCCAAGAACAAGATGGTTAACGAGCGCACCGACATCTACAACTTCGGCGCCCTGATGTATCGCCTGGTGACGTGGCGCCTACCGCCGCCGACGTTGTCGGTCGAGGACGGCGGCGTGCCGGTCGATGCCAAGATGTTCGAGCGCATGTTCAAGCCGGTCGAGGAGTTCGCCGCCGACACGCCCAAGCCGCTGCGCGACCTCATTCACCGCTGCCTGTCGTACAAGGCCCACGACCGGCCGGAGCGCGCCAGCGAAATCCAGGGGGCGCTCGACCACCTCGCCGAGAACCTGGTCAAGACGGACGACGACCGCCTGGAGATGATGGAGTTTTGACGCCTGCGCCTGGCCGCTTGCGGCTTAGCGTTCGCGCTAAGCCGCAAGCGGCCAGGCGCGCGAAACGAGGAGAGGGCGCCCGATGGCCGAGTACAAGGACCGTGAGCACTTCATCCCCATCCGTCGGGGGGAACTGGTCGATCTGCTCTGCGCCGACAAGGACCTCAAGCCGCAGGAGCGCGACGTCTTTCGCCAGTTCTGCCGCCTGGTGGGGGCCACGTTGCACTTCCAGTACAACCAGCGCCTGGAGGAACTGAAGGACGCCTACGCGCCATTCGACCCGGACCGCGATACGCGTTCGCTGCTGAAGATCAGCGCCAACGAGCGACAGCAGCGGCTCAACGAACTCTTCTCCGACTTCGGCTGGCTGATGGAGCGGGCCAACTTCAAGCACCTCTGCCGCGACGAACTGGAGCCGGCCCTGACCGCGGCCAGCGACTGGGGCATCAACATGGACGTGGACTTCGCCGCCTTCGAGCGCGTCGCCCTGTTCGCCCGCGGCGACGCCAAGGAGAAGCGGACGCGCCGCCGCCTGCGCAACTGCTATCGCGAGGAAGAGGCGATGGTGCCGGTGTACAAGCGCCTGGTCATCATCCTGAAGATGCGCAAGCACAAGCGGCTGCCGAAGGAGGTGGACACGCAGAGCGTCTACCTGAAGGTGTTCAAGGACATTCCCAAGCAGGACGTCAAGATGCTGCTGCCGGGCGCCCGGGTGTGCCTGTCGAAGTTCGACCGCGGCCGCATCGGCGTGCCGCTGCTGACCGGGGCCGGCATGATCGCTTGGCGTTTGGTCGGCTCGGTCTGGCAGAAGATCCTGGCATGGGGCGACGACGTGGTCAACGTGGTCCTGGGGACCGCCAGCGGCAACCCCTGGCTGATGTGGATCGTGGCCAGCGGGGCGCTCGGCTACGGCTACCAGTCGTACTACGGCTACCAACAGCTCAAGAAGAGCTACCACCTGTCGCTGACAGAGAGCCTGTACTACCAGAACCTCGACAGCAACGCCGGCGTGCTGACGCGGTTGCTGGACGAGGCCGAGGAGCAGGAGGCGCGCGAAATCATCCTGGCCTACTACTTCCTGTGGCGCTACGCCGGCGAGGAGGGCTGGACCAGCGCCAGCCTGGACGACTACGTCGAGACGTACCTGGAGGGCCGCACCGGCCTGAAGGTCGATTTCGAGATCGGCGACGCCATCGCCAAGCTCGAGCGGATGCACGTCGTCAAGAAGGCCGGCGACCGCTACAGTGCCGTGCCGATCGAGAAGGCCCTCGAAATGCTGGATTGGACATGGGACAACTATTTCAAGTACAATAACCCCGCGCCCGAGACGCCGCCGGTCCCGTAACTTGTTGGGAGTCATCCAGGTATGAGAATCTCCATGCGCGTGCCGGCCGGGGTGTTCGTCGGCCTCCTGGCGTTGAGTTTCGGGGGTTTGGGTTGCTCCCGGGACGAGTCGCCGCCGCCCGCCGCCACGCGCGGCGAGATCAAGAAGTCCGAGCTGGGCAAGCACGTCTGGCTGGAGACCGAGGGGACGCGCCGCCGCGTGCGGGTCGATGCGTGGGTCTGCCTGCGCCGGGGGGCCTACGGGCTGGAGTGCCTGCTCTGCCGGAGCAAGACCAAGGAGCACGAGTCGATCCTGGCGACGGCGGCCGACGCCCAGGTCATCCACACCGCTCTCGTGGCGGCCGGCGCCGACCCCGGCTCCCCCGCCCGCTTCGACCCGCAGTTCCGGCCGCCTACGGGGTCGCGGATCAAGATCACCCTGGAATACGAGGAACAGGGCAAGCTGGGGACCGTCCCCGCCGGCAGGTGGATCCGCGACGTGGCGACGAAGAAGGAGCTGGACACCGACTGGGTCTTCGCCGGCAGTCTCCTCTGGCCCAACCCCGATGGGCCGGACAAGCCGAAACAGTACGCCGCCCAGGGCGACGGCGCCTACGTCTGCGTCATCAACGTGCCCACGGCCATGCTCGACCTGACGGTCCACACCCCGAGTGCCCCGGAGACTCGGGCCTTCGAGCCGTTCACCGAGCACATCCCGGCAGTGGACACCCGCGTGACGGTCATCTTCGAGCCGGTCAGCGAGAAAAAGGGTACTCCTTCGATCGAAAAAGAGTAAGGTCACATCTCCCGGCCGACGGCCAGGGCCACCTTGCGGCACTCGGCCATCAGGTCGCGGAAGGCCGGCAGGGTCAGCGTCTGGTAGCCGTCGCTGAGCGCCTTCTCCGGGTCGGGGTGGACCTCGACGATCAGGCCGTCGGCGCCCGCGGCCACCGCCGCCCGCGCCATCGCCGCCACCAGGTTGGCCTTGCCGGTGCCGTGGCTGGGATCGACGACGATCGGCAGGTGCGTCTTCTGGTGCAGGTACGGCACCGTCGCCAGCGGCAGCGTGAAGCGCGTGTGCTCCTCGAAAGTACGGATGCCGCGCTCGCAGAGCATCACCTGCGTGTTGCCCGTCTTGAGGATGTACTCGGCCGCGAGGAGGAACTCGTCCATCGTGGCCGACGGGCCGCGCTTGAGCAGGACCGGCACCCCCGCCTCGCCGACCGCCTCCAGCAGCGGGTAGTTCTGCATGTTGCGGGCGCCGACCTGCAGGACGTCGGCGTAATGGGCCACCATCTTGACGTGCTCCGGGGCCATGACCTCGGTGACGACGGCCAGGCCGGTTTCGGCGCGGGCGTCGGCCAGCATTTCCAGTCCCTTCTCCTTGAGCCCCTGGAAGCTGTACGGACTGGTGCGCGGCTTGAAGGCCCCGCCGCGGAGCCCGGCGGCGCCCGCGGCGCGGACGGCGTGGGCGATCTCGAGAACCTGCGCCCGGCTCTCGACCGAGCACGGCCCGGCGATGACGCCGAGGGCCTTGTCGCCGACCTTCAGTCCGAGGGCCTGGACGACGGTGCGCTCCTTCTTGACCTCGGTGCTGGCCATCTTGTAAGGCGCCAGGATCGGGACCACCTGTTCGACTCCCTCGCCGGTTTCGAGCGCCTGCTTGGCGCCGTCGCGCTTCTCGCCGAGGGCGGCGATGACGGTGCGCTCGGTGCCGACAATGACGTGGCTGCGCAACCCCAGCGACTCGATCAGTTCGATGACGTGATCGACTTGCCGCTGGTTGGCGCCGGACTGCATGACGACGATCATGGGATGCGTCTCGCGGTGAAGTAGGTGTCAGGAACGCCGGGGCGCACCGCCAACGGAGTAACCGCGGATCGATGCGCGGGTAAACAAAAACGGCCCTGAAACCGCGTGGGTTTCAGGGCCGCATGGTTGTCCGACCGGGCAACTACACGCCGCACCATTCCCCTTCTTCCTTCAATTCGGCCACGACAAAGAGGTCGTGGAGGGTCTGTCGTTTGAGGCGTGCTTCGCTTGGCTCGGGACCCTTCCTTCAATTCGGCCACGGCAGTAATGCGGTGGAGAAGGGGAACCCCGGTGAGATACGCACCGGGGTTCCCTACAAACGTTTGCGGCTGCGTCCGACGGCAGCCCGTCGGCTGCGTTAGAGCAGCCGCACCTGCTTACTATTACACACCGGACCACCTCCTTCCGCTAAAGACACCCCGGGGACAATCAGTAAGCGGCCAACCGTCCGCGGGCTTTAGCCCGTCGCGCCACGTTAGCACGACCCAACATCGCTCCATTCTAAGCGCCGCCGGACGAGGGTCAAGAGAATTGCGGCGCCGCGGCCAGCCTCGAGCAGGGACCGCCGCGTGGCAGTCCTTCCGGCTATCGCTCCCACCCCCCGCCGGTGTACCATCACGGGAGGGTTCGAGTGGAGCCGCTGGGGCGCAATCGCGCCGAGCCGAAGGGAGCGTGAGAGATGACCATCGCCGAGAGCAACCAGGTGTACGAGGTCGTGCGGCGGGTGCAATCCTGGCCTGCCTCCCTGCGGATCGCGCTGGCACGGCGCATCCTGCAAACGCTGGAAAACGGGTGCCCGGCCGAGCCGGCTCCCGCCCTCCCGCGCGGCCCGTCCGCGGCGGAGGTCGCGGCCATGTTCAAGACGGACAAACCCGACGACGAGGAGTGCCAGCGCATCCTGGAAGAAGAGCTGATGAAAAAGTACGGCCAATGAACGTCCTCATCGACCTGAACTTGATCCTGGACGAGGGGGAAATGGTGGCACTCTTCGCAACACCTTACCTTGCTGCTCTTTGACTTCTGGCGTAATTGTCTCTTCTCGGCCCCGATAAGGACAAATTGCTCTGCAACTCAAGTCCACAAAGTGCTTAAGAAGAGTGTCACCGTTTGTCCATTTGTTCACTTGGCCGCAAACAGCTGGGGCCGCCATGATGGGGAAGGCACCGACACGCGATTGGCCGAACCCGACACGGGCGACGGTTCGGCTTCCAGGGGGCGAAGAGTCGGCAAAGGTGCGGGAGTTGCTCACGCGGTTCCTGGGCGAAGGGGCGGTGCCCGAAGACGTTGCGCACATGGTCGGCGCGCTGGACGATGCGACGGTGCATCTCGGCGTGGGCCCAGACGGACAGCAGATCCATGCTCGAATCGAGCATGCGGACTTCGAGCAGTGGGAGCGACATCTGCGGAAGGACAAGGACGGTAAGGTCTATATCTGGAACGAGAAAATGCGTATACGAGCCGACAAACAGCGGAGCGGGGTTGGCGCAAGCAGACTGCGGGCGCAGGTCGAGAACGCCTTCTATGGGGGAATCGCCTACATTGCTTGCCATGCGGCCAGAGTTAACGCGCAAAATCCCGATCCGCAGCGCTCCTTCATCGGCTTCTTTCTCTGGCCGAAATACGGTTTCGACCAGACTCTCGACGAACTGGAAAAGGGAACGGCTAACGCAGATGACGTCCGGAAGGGCACGCCCGCTGCATTCCCAGAGGTGGCGGGGATGATCCGGGAACAGTTCAGCGACGAGTTAGAATCCATCCAGGATTTGTTTGAAGAAGAGGGCGGACCCGAGTGGTGGCAAACCAACGGCGTGGAACTGTACCATGCCGTCTTTGACCTGACCGCCGGGTCTCGCTCACTGGAGGTCTTCAACGACTACTGGCTTGACCCCAAGAAAGGAGGTATCCCTCTATGCCTGAAGAACCCGATGTGAACCCGCAAGAAGAGGAAATTCTTGACCGAAACATCCGCAAGCGAATTGAGGCCAAGAAGCAACTGCGCGAGCGTGAGGCGGGGCAAGAAAACGTGATCGCAAAGCGGATCTTGGAAGCCTTGCAGTCGAGGCCAGAGGGAATGAACTGGGCCGAGATTCGGGAAATGTTCGACAAGAACCTAAGCGATAAGCAAATCAGGCAAGCGCTCCTGACCCTGAAAACCACAGCTGCGCTGACAAGAAACCAAGTTGAGAAAAATGGGGAGCACCCTGGCGAAAGATGGTTTCTCTTGGCGGCGTCTTAGCGGCCAAGGAAGAATAACTTCGTAGCCGCATTCGCCAGAATGCGGGTTGAATCGCCGGCTGGCCCGCCTTCTGGCGAATGCGGCTACCAACTCGGTTGGACGTTGTTCTTCCTTGGCCGCTTAGGGTACCTCAGCATGGCAAACAACGTGGGGGTTCTCGGCCTCCAGCTCCTTGAGCCTCTTGGCCTCGTCGGCCTTCATGCCGCCGTACTGGCTGCGCCAGCGGTGCAAGGTCTGCTCGCTGACGCCGAGGCGTTGGCAGACCTGGGCGATGCTCGGGCCCTGGGCCAGGTCGGCCTCGGCCTGGCGCAGCTTGGGGATGACCTCTTCGGCCGTGTGTCGCTTCATGGTTCGTCTCCCGGCCCCGCAGGGCCTCAGAGACTCTCATACCACATGGACCGGTTTTTGGGGAGCAGACCATATCGCCGCAGCCCCGGGCCGGTGTACCATCAGGGGAGGGTTCGGTTGGAGCCGCCGGGCGCAATCGGGCCAAGCCAAGGGAGAGTGAGAGATGACCATCGCCGAGAGCAACCAGGTGAACGAGGTCGTGCGGCGGGTGCAATCCTGGCCCGCTTCCCTGCGGATCGCGCTGGCGCGGCGCATCCTCGAAACGCTGGAAAACGGGTTCTCGCCCGAACCGGCTCCCGCCCTCCCGCGCGGCCCGTCCGCGGCGGAGGTCGAGGCCATGTTCGAGACGGATAAGCCAGCACCCGACGATGCCACGGTGAAGCAATGGATCGATGAGTACCGCATGACGAAGTACGGGAAATGAAGCCCCTTCTCGATATCAATGTCGTACTCGACTACTTGCTTGTCCGCCAACCCTGGTATTCCGACGCGGCCCAGGTCTGGGACGCGCATCGAAACGGCCGGATCGTGGCGGGAATCGCTGCGTTTACCCTGCCCACCATTTATTACGTGATCCGCCGCCAGACCAACCTGCAACGGGCGGCGGACGCGGTGCGAGTTTGCCTGGATACCCTGGACATCGTCCCCGTTCACCGCTCGACGCTGGAACTGGCGCGCACCCTTTACGGCAGCGACTTTGAAGACAACCTGCAGCTCGCCTGCGCGATGGAAGCCCAAAAGGATAGCGTTGTGACACGCGACCCGAGCGGCTTCCTGGGGTCTCCCCCCCTGTCTTCACTCCCGCCGACCTGCTCGCTCGCCTTGCTCAGGGGAGCCAACCCTCGCCGTGACCCGGGGCTCACGAGGCGCCGAGGCTCTCGATCCTCCCCGATGCTCGCGAACCCGCCTGTCCTTCCGTCGGTCCTGGTTGACAGGCACACTCCTCGCAGGTCTGATGGTGGGCATGATCGAGACCAAGTTTCCCTGTTGGGTCGTCTTCCGGCGGCTCGACAACGGGTTGGTGCTGGCCGAGGCGCTCGGCTTCCCGGAGGTCAGTCGCCTGGGCGCGGACCATCGACGGCTCGCCGAGCCGGTGCGCCGCAACCTCCGCCGCCTCCTGAAAGAGGCGCCGCTGTCCGCCCTGTACCGCCGCCACGTCGGCGGCGAGCCGGCGGTCAGCGCGGTATCGCTGGCGCTCGACCCGGCCGACCCCGCCGCGGGGTGGCGCGAGCCGCTGCCGCTGTCGTTCCCCATCATCACCTGGGACCACGGCGGCGCCGCGCTGGCGTTCGTCCCTGCTTTGGGGATCGAGGTCGTCGCCGAATCGCCCGCCACTCTGTCCGCCCGGCTCCCGACCGAAATCCGCGCCGCCCTGGCCCGCGCCCCCGCCCTGACGCTGCCTTACCTCGTCGGACTGCAGCGGGTCAGGCACACGGAGATCGATCGGCTCACCGTCGGCGTCCTGCTGCGGCCGGCCAAGGCGCGGGCCCTGGCCGCCGAGCGGGAGCGCGAGCAGACCCCGTCCGTGCTCGCCCGGGTGGCCAGCGACCTGACGCAAGCGCCGTCCGAGCCGACCTGGGGGCTCGGGCCGGCCGTGGCGCAGCTGGCCGAGGTGCTCGCCGCCTCCTCCCCGCGCAGTGTGCTGTTGGTGGGAGCGTCGGGCGTCGGCAAGACGGCGGCGGTGCGCGAGCTGGCACGCCGCCGTGCCGATTACAACCTCGGCGCGACGCCGTTCTGGGCGACCAGTGGCGCCCGGCTGGTCGCGGGGATGAGCGGCTACGGCATGTGGCAGGAGCGCTGCCGGCTGGTGGTGCGCGAAGCGGCCCGGCGCAAGGCGGTCGTCCACCTCGGCGGTCTGGTTGAGCTGATGCAGGTCGGCAAGAGCGAATACAACGTCCTCGGCATGGCCGCCTTCCTGCGCCCGTCCCTGGCCCGCGGCGACCTGCTGGCGGTGGCCGAATGCACGCCCGAGCAGGTGCCGATCATCGAGCGCGAGGATCCCCATCTGCTGGCCGCCTTCCACCAGCTCGTGGTCGCGGAACCCGAGGCCGCCCAGGGGCGAGCCATCCTCCGCCACGTCGCCGAGGCGTTGCCGCCGCCCGACGGCAAGCCGCTGGCCGACGACACCCTCGACGCGCTCGACCGTCTCCACCGGCGCTACGCCACCTACTCCGCCTACCCGGGTCGCCCGCTGCGCTTCCTCCGGGGTCTGCTGCACGATTGCCGCGACGAGCCGGCCGTCCGCCCGGCTCACGTGCTGACCGCGTTCGCCCGCGAGACCGGCCTGCCGCGCGTCCTGCTCGACCCGGCGGAGCGGTTGGACCTGGAGCGCACCCAGACCTGGTTGGCGGAGCGCGTGATCGGCCAGGCGGAGGCGGTCGAGCTGGTGGCCAACCTGATTGCCGCCACCAAGGCCGGTCTGACCCGGCCGCGGCGGCCCATCGCCTCGCTGCTGTTCATCGGCCCGACCGGCGTCGGCAAGACCGAGATGGCCAAGGCGCTGGCCGAGTTCCTGTTCGGGGCGCGCGATCGGCTCACGCGCTTCGACATGAGCGAGTTCAGCGACCCGCTGGCGGTGCAGCGCCTGGCCGGCGCCTTCGGCGCCGAGGGCCTGCTGACCGCCCGGGTGCGCGAGCAGCCGTTCGGCGTGCTCCTGTTCGACGAGTTCGAGAAGGCCCATCCGCTCTTTTTCGATCTCTTGTTGCAAATCCTGGGCGAGGGCCGGCTGACCGACCCGGCGGGGCGGCTCGCGGACTTCACCAACACGGCGATCATTTTGACGTCCAACCTCGGGGCCGAGTCGTTCCAGCAGGGGTCGATCGGCTTCGCGGGGTCGGCCGGCGCGGACGAGGCGGCGCGACAGGCGGCCGCACGGGACCACTTCGTGCGCGCCGTGCAGGCGTTCGTGCGGCCCGAGCTGTTCAACCGCATCGACCAGCTGGTGCCCTTCGCCCCCCTGGGCGCCGCCGTTATCCGCCGGATCGCCGAGCGCCACCTGCGGCGGCTGGAGACGCGCGACGGCATTCGCCACCGCGGCGTGACGCTCACCGTCGGCGCAGGCGTGACCGAGTACCTGGCCGATGCCGGCTTCGACGCACGCTATGGGGCGCGGCCGTTGCTGCGCGCCGTCGAGCGCGAGATGCTGGCGCCGCTGGCCCACGGGCTAAACCGCCACGGGACCGACTTCGCCCTCGCCGCCAACGTGAGCCTGGAGGAGGGTGCCTTGCGCTGTGCCGTCAAGCCGCGCACGGACGCCGCCGGCCGGCCACTCTCGGCCAGCACCGGGGCCGCCGCCCAGACCGTCGCGGCTGAGGAGGCTGTCCGCTTGCGCCGGCTGGTGCAGGCGCTGGAGAGGTGCCGGGCGCTGCGCGAGTTGCACAACGAACTGTATCAACTGGAGAGAGAACAGGAACGCTTCGAGAAGCGGCAGCGCGTCCACGCCGTGCGGATGGCTCGGCTGGCCGAGGCCCCCGAGGAGGTGCGTCGCCGCGCCCTCGCCAGTGCCCCGGTCGTCCGCCCCGCCGACCAGGAGCGCATGGCTCGCGTGGCCCGTCTCCGCCAGGCCGCCGACCGGGTGCGCGACCTGGTGATCGGAGCCGCGGCGCTCGAGGATCGGTGGTTGCTGCGGTTGTACGGCGAAGGCGGCGAAATTGGCCCGGACGAACGGGCGCTGACCGCCACCTCGGTGTCGGCGGCCTGGGACGAACTGTTGCTGTTCCTCTACTGCCGCGAGTTCCCCCGGCCCGATCGGCTGACGCTGGCGCTGTTCGCCGAGGATCCCGCCTGGTTGACCGAGTTGGCGGGGGCCTACGTCGCCGCGGCGAAGGGCATGGGGTTGGCCGTCGCAATGATCGCCTACCTGCTGCCGGACGGGGGGAAACAGGAGCGCCCGGCCGCCGGCAAGGAGCAGGCCGCCGAGACCGCTCCGGTATCGGATCAGGAAGGCGAGCCGCCGCGGCAGCTCTGGCGGGCGGACCGGCTCTGGATCCCCGCCGCCGGCCGCCGGCCGGAGCGAGAAGTCCTGGTGCGGAAGAAGGTCGAAGACATCGCCTCGTTCCTGGCGGCCCCGCCGCCGCGCCTGCCGGGCCTGGCCCTGAGTCTGCGCGGCGCCGGAGCCGCCCCGCGCTTCATGCCGGAGCAGGGACTGCATGTGTTACGCGACCCAAAAAATCCGCAACCGATCGCCTGCCTCGTCGAGGGGAGCGAGGCCGAACTGACCGACTACCTGCCGCCGCCGGGCATCACGCGCCGCGGCGCCATCGGCACACAGCCTCGCCGGCGTAGCTACGACCGCGGCCAGGAGGTCCTCGACGACGTGCTGCTGGCCGAGAAACTCCCCTGGAGAAACGACCCCCTGGCCCACGCGCTGGCCGAGGCGATCAACAAGCATCTGCGTCGGGCCATGAAGGCCCTGCTGGAGGAGTGACCCCTTCTTTCCCCCCTCGCCCCGGTACTCCGGGGAGAGGGGGGAAAGAAGGGGTCACTCCTCCAGCAGGGCCTTCATGGCCCGACGCAGATGCTTGTTGATCGCCTCGGCCAGCGCGTGGGCCAGGGGGTCGTTTCT
>Ga0116219_10000481_pt1 | contig 41316 bp, 37 predicted proteins | sample Sb_taG_4_FD_91019 | JGI IMG/M metagenome (GOLD analysis project Ga0116219, IMG submission 91019) | Peat soil microbial communities from Weissenstadt, Germany - Sb_50d_6_BS metaG | ecosystem: Environmental > Terrestrial > Soil > Wetlands > Peat | place: Germany: Weissenstadt | collected 2010-09-21 | reverse complement strand
TGGCTGTCGATCACCCCGCCGACCATCTCGGCGAGGGCCACCGCCTCCCGTTGCGTCTCGCAGGTCACGTTGCTCAGGCCGTAGACCAGCGGCATGTGGGCGTCGTAGAGGAAGCTCGCCGCCGCCTCGACCGCCTCGTCCACCGTGGCCGGCTTGCCGTCGATGAGCGCGTCGGGGTAGAGGTGCTCCGCGGTGTGGTTCTTGAACCAGGACTCCCCCAGGATGCACGCCCGCTTGGTCTCGACGATGCGCACGCCGTCGGCGTGCAGCTCGATGTCGTCGCAGACGCAACCGCAGAAGGTACACGTCGCGTTCTTTACAACAGTCAGTTCCATCACCGCTCCCTTTACCGGCTTATCTGGCCGTCCGAACCGGACGGGATGACGAACGTTCAGCCGAGTTCCCGGCCGTGACAGCTGCCGCGGATGCGGCGCGGCATGTACCGGCCGTGCTCGATCATCTCCCACGCCCGCGGCTGCTCCGCCACCGCTTCCGCGGGGGACGGAGGAGTCGAAACTCCCTCGGGCTCCCCGACAGCGCCGCACGACCTTTCCGCGTCCATACCTTCTCCCTTGCGAAAAAGCTCTGTTGCCTGGTAGAGGCGCCAGAGGAAGAGCGCGATAAGGAAGTCCATACCTTCCCCCGCCCGAAAAACCCGTGTTGCCCCCGCGCCTGGTCCCGCCGGCTCAGGGGGTGGCCCCCGGCTCGACCGGCTCGACCTCGACCTCCCAGCCCTTGGACGTGGGCATCCCCGTGCCGTCGGTGCTGCCGCCCATGAGGCGACAGGTCGGCGGGCCGTACGGGACGAACAGCATGCCGAGCGGAACCTTGCCTTCCTTGCACTGGAAGGTGGTTTCGCCGAACTCGGTGCGAACCCGCAGCGTCGCCCCGGCGACGACGCCGAGCGCTTTCATGTCCTCGGGGTGCATGATCAGGGTGTTCACGATGGCCTGGTATTCGGCGTGGTCCTTGCCGACGTTGATCTGCTGGCCCTGCTTGCTGGTCCGGCCGGCGTTCATGATGAAGCGCTTGACTGCCATCGGTCCCCTTCCTGTCCGCCGGCGCACCGGCTGGTGGTAACAAACGATCATTATAGCGGGCGCGATGCCCGTGCAAGGGGTGCGCTGCGCAGAAGGCAACAGACCTCGTGCAGCGGCCTGCCGAGTCGTGCGGCGCTGGCCCCGCAGGAGGTCGGGCCGGACGGTCCCCGAGGAGTGGAAGAAGCACTCGACGGACACGCGGAAGATCGACACTCGTTACTGCCGGGACCTGGTGGTCGCCTCGTCTGTCGTCGTGTTCGACCGCGAAAGATCGGATGAAACGAGTCGCAAAGAAACGGACTTCTCAACCCTGATCCCTCTCCCACAAGGGGACTAGGGGAGAAAGTGGGCTCCGAACCTTCCCGTCGTCTCCCGACTCCTTGAGTTCGATGACACACTCGAGGAGTCCTGCCATGCGCCCCTCAACGTATCTCGTCTTCGGCGACCTGCACGGCCGCGTCCTGCCCGCGTTCAAGCTGGCGCAGGCGTGGTCGCGCGAGCACGCTGTCGCCCTGGCCGGCCTGTTGCAGGTTGGCGACCTCGGCTACTTCCCCGACCCGAGCCGCTTCGACCAGGCCACGAAGCGCCACGGGGAGAAGGACGCGCTCGAAGGCGGCGTGCGGCTCGTCGCACAGCCCAGCAAGGAGGCGGACGCCGTCTTCGCCGGCGCGCCTTGCCCCGGGGCGCTGTGGTTCACCGCCGGCAATCACGAAGATTACGAATTGTTGAAGGAGTGGGAGCGGGGCGCCGGCCGTGGGGAGGACAGCTTCGTGGTCGATGCCTACGGCAAGCTGCGCTGCGTCCGCGACGGCCACGTCGCCGAGCTGCCGGGCGGGCTGCGCGTCGGCGCGCTGTGGGGCATCGACGACCGCGCCCCGCGTGCCCGCAAGCGGATCCCGCCGCGCGGCCGGATCAGCCACCGCGGCACGGCGGCGCTGAGCTGCGCCAACTTTGACGTGCTGCTGGCGCACGAGTCGCCGCGCGACGCCATCCTCGCCGACAGCGGCAGCGAGGAGATCGGAGCGGTCATCCACTGCGCCCGGCCAGCGTTCGCCTTCTTTGGCCACTACCACGGCACCGGCCGCCGGGTCGAGGGGGACTTCGGCGGCACGCGCGTCTACCACCTCAGCCACCTGGAGCTACGCTCCCGCGCTGAGGAGGGGTCGGTCGGCGTGCTGACCTGGGACGGCGGCGCCGGCGACTTCGCCTACCTCGACCCTGCTTGGCTGCGCACCGTCACGCGCCACAACTGGAAACATCGGTAAGACGGAGGAACCGCCGCGCCAACCGCCCTCGGGCAAATCGGTGTTAGAGCAAAGCGGTGTCAGAGCATCCTTCCAGCAAAAATGCTCTGACACCGCTTTATCGTGCTCTGACACCGATTTATCGCACTAGGCAATGATCTCGCGGATCACGTGTCCGTGGACGTCGGTCAGGCGGCGGTCGATGCCGTTGTGGCGGACCGTCAGCTTCTCGTGGTCGATGCCCAGCAGGTGCAGCACCGTGGCGTGGACGTCGTACACCTGCGTCGGCTTGTCGCGGTCGAGCGGCTTGTAACCCCACTCGTCGCTCGGACCATAACTGACGCCACCCTTGACGCCGCCGCCGCACAGCCAGTTCGTGAAGCAGTACGGGTTGTGGTCGCGCCCCCTGCCGCCCTGCGACGAGGGCATCCGGCCGAACTCCGTCGTCCACAAGATGATCGTGTCGTCGAGCAACCCGCGCTGTTTCAGGTCGCGGATGAGCGCCGCCGCCCCGCGCGCCATGCCGATCGCCAGCGGGCCGTGGTCGCGCTTGACGTCCTCGTGCGAGTCCCAGTTACGCCGCGGGAAGCCGTTGTCGTTGCCCGACCAGATCTGCACGAAGCGCACGCCGCGCTCCAGCAGGCGCCGCGCCGCCAGACATTTACGGCCGAAGTAGTCCGTTTCCTCGGCGGCGTTGATCTCCTTCGGCCAAGTCTGTTGTCCGTGGTCGAGGCCGTACAGCTTCAGGACGTCCGCCGGCTCCTTCGACAGGTCGAGCGCTTCCGGGGCGGCCAGCTGCATCCGGGCGGCCAACTCGTAGCTGCGGATGCGGGCGTCGAGTCGGCCGTCGCCGGGCCGGGCCGCCGCGTGGGCGCGGTCGAGGCGGCTCAGCAGGTCGTGGGCGTCGGCCTCGCTCTCCTTGCTGACGTAGCCGGCCCCCCGCCCGGGGAAGAGGTCGGCGATGGGCCGCTCCTGGCCGGGGTAGATGATCGTCCCCTGGTGCTGGCCGGGGAGGAAGGCGGCGTCCCAGTTCTTGGTGCCGTTGCTGGCGAAGCCACGGTGGTCGGGCAGGACCACGAACGTCGGCAGGTTCTCGTTCATGCTCCCCAGGCCGTAGCTGACCCAGCAGCCCATGCCGGGGAAGCCCGGCGACTGGAAGCCGGTCGCCTGCAGGTAGGTCGCCTGGCTGTGGACGCCGGTCTTGCCGACCAGGTTGTGGACGAAGGCCATGTCATCGACGCACGGGCCCAGGGCCGACACGACCTCGCCGAGCATCTTGCCGCAGCGGCCGTGCGGCTGGAAGTCCCACAGCGGCCGCAGCCACGGGCCCAGGCCGTCCTGGAACGCCTCGACGGGCTCGCCGAAGTCGGACTTCTCGCCGTGGTGCTTGACCAGGGCGGGCTTGTAGTCGAAGAGGTCGATGTGGCTGGCGGCGCCGGCCATGAACAGCTGCACGACGCGCTTGGCCCGCGGCCGGTGGTGCGGCAGCGGGCCGGCGGCTTCGGCCCCCTCCGCGAGCAGCGCCGCCAGGGCGATGCCGCCGAGGCCGCCGCCGGCCTGCCACAGGAATTCGCGGCGCGAGAAGGGACGGGATCCGGCGGCGCGGTCATCAGGTGAGTCGGCAGTCATGCGAACAACTCCTCGGTCCGGCGGTCTGCGGGCCCCGGAAGGGCGGCGGTTCTCCCTCTTCGAGGTCGCTATCCCCTCGCTGGCGCGTCGGGCTTGTCGGGGGAAGGGGCTAATCGATTGAGCGCTCGATGACGGTCTTATTTCTTCTCCTTGCCCGCGCCCACGGCCCGCCACACCGCCAACGCGGGGTATGCCTCGCGCTTCGGCGACAGCAGGCCCCACGACTTCTCGATCGGCAGTTTCGACTCCTCACTCTTCCACGGCAGATCGAAGGCCTCGAAAGCGACGCCGTGGAAGGTCCAATCTTCCGCGGCCGGCCGGCCCAGCACCCCCGGCTTGAGGTACGCCGCCCAGAACACCTTCTGACTTTCCGGGGTGTAAATGTCCTTGCCGTCGTGCGGGAAGCCGGTCTCCTTCAGGATCACCGGTTTCTTCGCCTTCGCCGTGAGTCGGGCCGCCTCGTCCCGGGCCCAGGCGGCGGCTTCGGCCGGGCCGAGGTTGGGCCGGTCGAACACCGGGTGGATGTTCGGCGCCAGGAAGTCGCCGAACTCGCGGACGAACGCCGACTCGTAATCCGCGAGCGGCTCGCTGGTCCACAGGGGCACCGTCCGGGGCAGCTTCGAGCGCAGCCGGGCGGCGGCGAACTTCACGTCGTCGGCCTCGTAGCGGCGGAAGTGAATGCCCTCGTTGCCGACCAGGACGCCGAAGACGAAGTCGTCGCCGAACTGCCGCACCAGGTCGGCGACGCCGTCCGCCTCGGCCGCCGACTTCGGGTCCCAGACGGCCAGGAGGACGCCGCGGAACTTCAGCTCCCGGGCCACCGCGAGGATGCGCGGCGTGCAGGCTTCGTGATAGCCGTACAGGATCAGGCCGTCGAAGGCCGGCCGCAGCGCCTCCAGGTCGGCCCGGATCGAGCCGGTCGCCAGCCGGCGCTGGTTCGTCTCCTGGCGCGGGTCGAGCTGCGACGGCGTGTAGGTGACCAGGGCGGGCGCCGGCTTGCCGGTGAGGTACGCGAAGAGGGGAAAGCGCTTGTCGGGCTCCTCGGCCCGCGCCGTTCCCAGGACGCCGGGGAAGGTGACGGCCACGGCCAGGACCAGCACGCGCGGCAGACGCCAACTCATACGGAACCTCCTCCGGCGGGGGTTGCGACGGATCGGGGCGACGGCGGGGGTCGGTTGCGATCTCGGCTGCTTCCTCTACCTCGAGGTTATCCGTCAATCCCGACGTCCGCGAGGGTTTCGGCCGTTGCGGCACGCTGCGACCAGGTTTTGAGCTGCTCGATATCCCGTGTGCCCTTTACCTTTGCATTCACCGGAGCCGGTACTTCCCCGAAGCGCCCCTGGAGAAACTCCAACAGTGCTTCCCGGCGCGCCCGGATCTCCCCCCTCTTTTCCCCTTCCTTCCTTCCTTCCGCCCTATGAAACTCAGAACCCGTCTGTCCCATGGCCATCAGCTCCCTTCGGAATTGGTCGGTCCCGGCCGCCGCCTCGATGCGCTCGAGCAAGGCGGGTTGCTCGGCCGTCTCCCGCTCATGATACACCAGCGCATGCAGGTACGACAGCAGTTCCTGCCGGCGCATCCGCTCCGCGGCCGGCATATCTTCCAGTTTCGCCGTCACCTGCTCCAGCAGCCCGCCGAACTCCGCCACCGGCAACTTGCGCCCGCGCACCGCCCGCAGCACCTGCCCGAAGGAACCACCCTGGGACTCCAACCGTTCCGGCGGCAGCGCCGGCAGGTTCACAAAGAGCGGCTTCATCGTTGGGGTGATCTTGCGGAACCGCTCGCCCAGCTCAATCAGATCGACCAGGTCCCCGAGGGACTCCCAGCGCTCCGTGCCGGTGTAGAGGACCAGCGGCAGCACCGGCTGGAAGCGCAGCCCGGCGACCGACCTGTGCTGCTTCAGCCACTCGCGCTGCTGCATCTTGAAGATCTGGACCACGTATTCGAGCAGCCGCAGGGGCATCAGCGCGTCGGGTTCCGACTGGTGCTCGAGGAGCAGGTACAGCCACAACCGCCGCGGGACGCCTTCGGGGCGATAGGGAGCGGTCAGGACGAGGTCCGACTCGACCTGGCGATAGTCCCTGCCGACGAACGTGCCACGAACGAACTTGAGGTGGAGAAAGTCGATCAGCGAGACGATCTCTTCCTCCGTCAGGAGGAAGAGATCGCGGACGTTGCGGCGATTCTCCAGCAGCAGCTTGATCCCGTTCTCGGGGAAGCGCCGCACCATCTGCCGTTGCCACGACCGCTTCATAGGGATGTCCCTCAGCGGCGCCCCAGAAATCGGGGCCGGTCCCCGGTGCGGGCGCTGACTCCTTGTACCCGGCGTCCCGCCGAGACTCAAGCAGAATCGCGGCAGGCAGGAAAACCAAGGGGTCGGGAGTCGCAGAGACGAATTGTCTCAACGACACCCGACCGGGGAGTCAGGCCCAGGCGTCCACGGCGACCGGCAGCGCCTCCAGCCCGCGCACGATCACCCCACCACGCCAGCGCAGCCGCTGCGGCGGAACGTCCAGCCGCAGCCCCGGGGCGCGGCGAAGCAAGGTCTGGACGGCGATCTGCCCCTCCAGGCGAGCGAGCGGAGCGCCGATGCAGTAGTGCGGCCCCAGCCCGAACGCCAGATGCCGGTTCGGCTCGCGCGACAGGTCCAGCCGGTCCGGGTCGGGGAATTGTCGGCGGTCGCGGTTGGCTGACGCGATCACCGCGAACATCAGCGCGCCTCGCGGGATCGTCACACCGGCCACCGTCACGTCTTCGCGGGCGAACCGCCGCGAGGTCGTCTCCACCGGGCTGGCGAAGCGCAGCAACTCCTCCACCGCCGGCCGGATCAGCCCCGGGTCGGCCCGCAGCCGGCTCAGTTGCTCCGGGTGCTCCAGCAGGGCCAACACCCCGTTGCCGATCAGGTTAACGGTCGTTTCATGCCCAGCTACCAAGAGGAGGAAAATCATCGCCATAAGCTCCTCCCCGCTCAGCCGGTCTCCCGCCTCCTCGGCCCGGATCAGCGCGCTCACCAGGTCGTCGCGGAGGGCGGCACGGCGGGCATCGATCAGCCGGCGGATGTAGCGGAGGAACGACCACAGGGCCGGCAGGGTCTTCCACAGCCCCCACCGGGAAGACGAGGAGAGCAGGATGGACCGCGACCAGCGGTGAAAGCGGTGCCGGTCCTCGACCGGGACGCCGAGCATTTCGGCGATGACCGTGGTCGGGATGGGCAGCGCGTAGTCGCGGATCAAGTCGAAGCGGGGCCGCCCGGCCAGGGCGTCCAGGTAGTGGTCGGCGATCTGCTGCACCCGACGCCGCATTCCCTCGACCAGCCCGGGGGTGAACGCCCGCTGGACCAGGTCGCGCAAGCGGTTGTGGTCCGGGCCGTCGGCGGAGAGCATGTTGCGGTCGAGCGGCTGGAAGGCGCGCGGGATCCGCGGCATCCGGGCGATTTGCTCCGGGGTGAGGGCGTTCGCCGGATGCTTGGCGAAGCGCTCGTCGCGCAGAACTGCCGCCACGTCGTCGTAGCGCGTCACCAGCCAGGCTGTCAGCCCGTTCGGCAGGGTCACGGGCGAGACGGGGGACTCCTCCCGAAGGCGGGCGTAAAAAGGATACGGGTCGGCCTTGAACGCCGGGCTGGTGATGTCCACCCCGGCGGGCCGCGGCCGACGAAACGCCATCAACTGCGCTAACAGTCCCATCAGACGGCCCTCGCTGTCTCGCGGGCGGAAATCACTGGTGAAGCGCCTGTCCGCCCCCTATACTCAAGTCTCATTGTACCCACCCGCCCCACCGTCCCACCCTCACGGAGCCTGCCGCAGCCATGAGAACGCGGTCGCTGCTTTTCCTCGTCGCCCTGCTCTTCGCCGTCCCGTCCGCTGCTTCCGCCCAGGTCGCGCCGGACAAGGTGCTGCCCACCTTCAAGGTCGTGGACGGCCTGCAGCTCGAACTGTTCGCCGCCGAGCCAATGCTCATCAACCCGACGAGCATGGACATCGACCACAAGGGGCGCGTCTGGGTCTGCGAGGCGGTCAACTATCGCAACAAGATGCACAAGAAGCCGCTCAACCGCCCCGAGGGCGACCGCATCGTGATCCTCGAGGACACCGACGGCGACGGCAAGGCCGACACGTCCACCGTCTTCTACCAGGGCCCCGAGCTGTACGGCCCGCTCGGCATCGCCGTCGCCAAGGACCCGACCGGCCCCGGTTACAAGGTCTTCGTCTGCCAGTCGCCGGACATCCTCGTCTTCACCGACAGCAAGGGCGAGGGTAAGGCCGACGGGCCGCCGAAGAAGTTCCTCAGCGGCTTCGGTGGCTTCGACCACGACCACGGCGTTCACGGCATCCTCATCGGCCCTGACATGAAGCTCTATTTCAGCGTCGGCGACACCGGCGTTCACGGCCTGCAGTCGTCCGACGGCAAGGGCCGCAAGTGGGAGAGCAACGACAGCGACTGCCAGGCCGGCACCATCTGGCGCTGCGACCTCGACGGCAAGAACCTCGAATTGATCGCCCACAACTTCCGCAACGAGTACGAGCCATGCGTCGATAGCTTCGGCACCGTCTTCGTCAGTGACAACGACGACGACGGTTTGCAGCAGACGCGCATCTGCTACGTCATGCCCGGCGGCAACTACGGCTACCACATGAAGCCGAAGAAGGTCAGCCACTGGAACGAGGAGATTCCCGGCGTGGTGCCGAAGATCTTGCGGACCTACTTCGGCAGTCCGACCGGCATGTGCGTCTACGAGGGGACGCTCTTGCCGAGGAAGTACCAGGGCCAGCTGCTGCACACCGACGCCGGCCCGCGCCACCTGCGATGCTACCACCTGACGCCGAAGGGGGCCGGCTACGACGTGGAGCGCGAGGACATGGTGACCAACGACAAGGACAGCTGGTTCCGACCGAGCGACGTGTGCGTGGCGCCGGACGGCAGCGTGTTCGTCGCCGACTGGTACGACCCGGGCGTCGGTGGGCACGGCATGGGCGACTGGACGCGCGGCCGAATCTACCGCGTGACGCCGAAGGGGCACAAGGGGTATAAGGTGCCGGAAGTAAAGCTGGATTCGCCGGAGGGAGTCAGAACTGCGTTGGCCTCGCCCGCGCTATCGGTGCGCTACATGGCGATGGCCCGGCTGGACGGAATGAAGGCCCAAGAAGTGTTCGATTGTCTCAAACCCCTCCTCACCACGGATACTCGGGGGTTCGCAGTTGCTCGAGCTTTCTGGCAGATAGGACGCTTGGCCCGCCGTAAGGACAAGAACTGGGAAGACAAAGAAGGGAGCACGGGTAGCGCGGCAAAAGATGACGTGAATCTCGAAGTGGTACCATTCCGCGTTTCGAAGGACTTTTCTGGCCAGACAGTCGCCGATTCACGCCTGATAACACCTCAGTGGTGCGCGGAGAATTACTCGTCAGCGATGCAGCGAGAGATCCTGCTCTCACTCCGCGACGCTGAACCGGCAAAGGCAAAGCCTTACATCGTGGAGCTCGCCAAGAAATACGACGGCCAGGACCGCTTCTACCTCGAAGCCATCGGCATCGCCGTCGGTCACTGGGACAAGGCGCGGCGCGACATCATCCTGAAGGACTTCGACAAGGAATTCCCCGAGTGGAACGACAAGGTCGCCGATCTCGTCTGGGAACTGCGTCCGCCGTCGATGATGCCGACGCTCGGCAAGAAGTTGACCGATCCGAAGTTGTCAGCGTCGTCGCGCGGCCGCATCATCGACATCCTCGCCGCGTCCGAAGATACCTCCGCGGGCAAGGCCATGCTCGACGTCCTGCAATCCGACGTGCCGGCCGAGGTGCGCGACAAGGTCATCGACAACCTGAAGCTATTCCTGCCGGGCAAGTGGAACGGCCTTCGCCCCAGCAAGGAATTGAGCACCAGCATCGACAAACTCCTCGCAAGGTCCGAGACGGCGCCGACCGGCCTGGCCCTCGTCGCCGCCGCCGAGCGCGTCGATTTCGTCCCGAAAATCGGGGAGCTGGTGTCGATGAAGGGTGCCCCCGACGCGGTGAAGGCGGCCGCAGTCAAGGCGCTCGGCGCCCTGCCGTCGGCCGACGCCATCCGCATCCTGACCGGCATGTTACCGCAGGCCAAGGCAGACACCCTCGGCGTCGCGATCGTACAGGCGCTCGGCCAGCAACTCGACGAGCGCGGTAAGAACAACACCGCCGTCCAGCCGGCGAGCGACACCCTGCACGCCCTGGTCCTCGACAAGGAGAAGAACGCCCTGGTCCTGCGCGAGGCGGCGGTGTCGGCGCTGGCCGGGTCGCGCAACGGCACGCAATGGCTGCTCGAACTCCACGACAAGAAGCAGCTGCCCGACGACCTGACGAAGAGCGCCGGCATCGTGCTGCGCAACAGTCAGTTCCCGGACCTGCGCAACAAGGCGATGCTCGCCTTCCCGCCGCCGGGCAAGATCAACCCGAAGAACCTGCCGAGCATCGCCGTCCTGGCCACGCGCAAGGGCGACGCCGGCCGCGGCAAGGCGCTGCTGGCCGCCAGCGTCAAGGGCGAGACGCAGTGTCTCAAATGCCACACGATCCGCGGCACCGGCGGCAGCATCGGCCCCGACCTGTCGATGATCGGCAAGAAGGCCAGCCGCGAGAACCTCATCGAATCAATCCTCTACCCGAACAAGGCCATCGCCGACCAGTACGTCAACTGGAACGTCGAGACGAAGAAGGGCCTGACCATCACCGGCCTCATCGTCGAGGAGGCGCCGGACCACATCCTGCTCCGCGACGCCAACGGCAAGGACACGCGCATCGACACCAAGGACATCGACTCGCGGACGAAGAACCCCAACTCGCTGATGCCCAACGACATCGTCGTCTACCTGAGCGAGGACGAATTGACGGACGTGGTCGAGTACCTGCTGACGCTGAAGACTCCGTCAATGACGCTGGACTCGTGGCTGATCGCCGGCCCCTTCGAGAACGGCCCCGACCGCGCCGGCTTGGAGAAGGCGTTCCCGCCGGAGAAGGAGATCGACCTCAAAGCGACCTACGACGGCAAGACGGGCAAGGTATCGTGGCGCACGGTCAAGGCCGGCGCCGGCAACTACTTCGACCTACAAGCGTTCCACGGCGCCGCCAGCCCGCAGTCGGTGTCGTACCTGTACCGGCAGATCGAGTCGCCAGCCGACCAGGAGGCGACCATCCTGCTCGGCAGCGACGACGGCTGCAAGCTGTGGGTCAACGACCAGCTCGTCCACACGTCGAACGCGACCCGAGCCGCTGCTCCGGAGCAGGACGTCGTCAAGGTGAAACTGACGAAGGGGAAGAATAAGGTTCTGTTGAAGATCGACAACGGCGACGGCCCGCACGGGTTTTACTTCAGCGTGGAGTCACCGGAGGAATTGAAGCGCTGAAGCCGCTTGCGGCTTGGCGTTCGCGCGATGGATCGTTTCGCGAAACGATCCATCGCGCGAACGCCAAGCCGCAAGCGGCCGGCGCGCCTTACTTGACCTTCTCGACCTCCGGCCGCGTCGGGTTCAGGATGAGGCGCTTGACGGCAAACAGGCCCAGGAAGAAGCCGATGAACAGGCAGATGACGCTGCCCCAGATGCGCCCCGGCAAGCCGACCGCGAACGACCACCATGCCTCCTTGTTGTCGGACTCCCAGCCGGGGAACAACGTCCAGAAGACGATGATCGAGCCGAGCATGATCAGCACGCCGATGGCGCACAGGATGCCCGGCAGCAGCCAGAGGAACTGCTCGTTGCCGCTGGTCTCGTAGGTCTTTTTCGCCCGGTGGCGCTCGCGCGTGCGGCGGTTGTAGCCGCAATTGAGGCAGATGACCTGGTCCTCGCTCTGCAACTCCTTGGCGCAGAAAGGACAGCGCGGCAGGAAATCGTGGTCGGTGACGCCGTAGGGGTTGGCGTCGTCATCCCCTGTCCCGTTGGCCTCTTTCTTGGCCTTGTCGGTCTCCTTGTCCTTGGCCCCCTTGCCGGCCTTGTCGGCCTCCTTGTCCTTGGCCCCCTTGCCGGCCTTGTCGCCTTTGCCGGTCTTGTCGGTCTTGTCCGCCGGCTTGGCAGCCGGCGGCGACTTGACGACGAAGACGTGCTGACACTCCTTGCAGCGGATTTTCTTGCCCGCCAACTCGGCGGGCGCCTTGATCTGGTTCTCGCACTTGGGGCAGGAGATCGCGATGGTGGTGGCCATGGTTGTACTGCGCTCTCGAGTCCGGGGGACGAGCCGCCTGTCTGGGAATCGACAGAGGTTCCTGTAAGATAGGAGCGCGCCCCGTCCGAATGCAAGCATCAATCAGCGAAGAGGCTCCCCCTGTGCCGCCGACCGCCCCTGAGCCCCGCATTCTCGTTTCCCTGGCGACGTACAACGAGCGCGACAACCTGACGCCGCTGGTGCGGGAAATTCGGCAGGCCGTCCCCTCCGCCGACGTGCTGGTGATCGACGACAACTCCCCGGACGGCACCGGCGACCTGGCCGACCGCCTCGCCGTCGATGACCCGCACGTCCGCGTCATGCACCGCGCCGGCAAACTCGGCCTCGGCACCGCCGTGCTGGCGGCCATGCGCTACGCCGTGGACGAGAACTACGATTACCTCGTCAACATGGACGCCGACTTCAGCCACCACCCGCGCTACCTGCCGGCCGTGGTGGGCGGCATGAAGCGCTACGACGTGATGATCGGCTCGCGCTACGTCAAGGGCGGCGGCACGGAGAACTGGCCGCTGTCGCGGCGGGTGATGAGCCGCGGCGTTGGCCTGGTGGTGCGGATGCTCATGCGCATCCCGGCGCGCGACACCAGCGGGGCCTACCGCTGCTACCGCGTCACCAAGCTGCGCAAAGCGCAGCTGGAGAAGGTGAGGTCGCGCGGCTACTCGTTTCAGCAGGAGGTGCTGTACCGCTGCCGCAAGGCGGGCTGCAAGATCGGCGAGACGCCCATCATCTTCGAGAACCGCCGGGCGGGGACGTCGAAGGTCAACCCGAGAGAAGCGGTGCGCTCGATGGGGATGATCGTCGTCCTTGGGCTGGCGGCGTTCTTCGGGATGGATTAGCGTGGCCGCTTGCGGCTTCGCAGGCCGTGCGAAGCCGCAAGCGGCCTACTTACCACTCACCGGCCCGGAGAACTTCACGCTCCCCGGCCCGAGCAGTTCCTCCAACTCCGCCGTCGCCACGGTCCGCGGGTCGATGGCGAACTCGTCGGACAGCTTCAACCGTGCCCAGCGCCCGCCCGAGTCGCGCACGTCGAGGTACACGGTACACGATCCCTGGGCGCGCTTCAGCGTCCGGCCGATGGCGTCGATGTGATCCGGGCCGTGCTCGTTGAGCCGCAGTGTGATGAGCATCAGGCGCGTCAGTTCGCGCTGCGCCTGCTCGACACTGAGGAAGCGCGTCAGTAGCAGCATCGGCTTGCCGTTCTGGCGGCGGGGGTCGATGGCGCCGCGGACGAAGCAGACCTGGTCGTCGCGCGGCTCCTCCTTGTGGCGGGCAAGGTCGTCGGGCCACATGAGACACTCGATGGACCCGGTCATGTCCTCGAGGTAGCAGCGGACGAATTTGCTGTGGCCGTTGCGCGCCTTCTCGGTGTTCTTGAAGCGCACCTGCGACAGCATGCCGCCGACGACGACCTCCTGGCCGGGCGCCAGGGTGGCCAGGTCGGCGACGCAGCGCATCGAGAAACGTCGCAATAGGCCCTCGTACTGCGCCAGCGGGTGGCTGGAGATGTAGAAGTCCAGCGCCTCCTTCTCGTACTTGAGTTTTTCGGTCTCGGGCCATTCCGGAAGGTCGGGCAGCGACACGTCCGGGGCGCTGGCGGCGGGACCGTCCTCCCCAATGGGGCCGAACAGGCTTAGCTGCCCCGCCTTGCGGTCGCGCAACGCCTCGCCGGCCGCCTGGACGGCGCGCGGCAGGACGTGCAGCAGCTGCGCCCGCCGGCCGAAGCGGTCGAAGGCGCCGGCCTTGATGAGGTTCTCCAGCGCCGTCTTCGCGACCAGCCGACCGTCCACGCGCTCGCAGAAGTCGAAGAGGTCCCGGAACGGCCCGCCCGCCTTGCGGGCGCGGACGATCTCGTCGGCGGCGCCGCGGCCGAGTCCCTTGATCGCGGTCAGGCCGACGAGGATGTTGTTGCCAACGACGGTGAACTCCGGGCCGCTGGCATCGACGTCGGGCGGCAACACCGGGGTGCCCAGGTTGCGCGCGTCGGCGATGTGCTCGACCTTCACGTCGCGCTTGTTGCCGTCGTCGATCTCGCTGGACAGTAGCGCCGCCATGAACTCGGCGGTGAAGTGGGCCTTCAGGTAGGCGGTCTGGTAGCCGAGCTGGGCGTAGGCCGCGGAATGCGAGGCGTTGAAACCATAACCCGCAAAGACGATGATCTTATTCCAAATATCATCGACAGTCGCTTTCGCCAGCCCGCGGTCCTGCGCCCCCTTGACGAACTCCGCGTAACGGTGGTCGATGGTCTCCTGTTTTTTCTTGCTGATCGCCTTGATGCAGGCGTAGGCGCTGGACAGCTCGATCCCCCCGAGCTGGTTAAGGATGCGCATGATCTGCTCTTGATAGACCATGACTCCGTAGGTCTTAGAAAGAACTTCCTCCATCACCGGGTGCTGGTAGACGGGCCGCTCGCGGCCGTGCTTGCAGTTGACGTAGGAATCGACCATGCCGCCCTGGAGCGGGCCGGGGCGGTACAGGGCCACGATGGCGATGAGGTCGCGGATGTTGTCCGGCTTCATCTGCATCAAGAGCGAGCGGATGCCTTCCGATTCCAGCTGAAACACCCCCTTGGCGTCGCCCTTCTGCAGCAGGGCGTACGTCTCAGGGTCGTCGGGCGGCAGGTTGTAAAGGTCCACCTTGATCCCGCGCGTCTGCTCGATTAGCTTGGCGCAGGTGTTCAGCAGGGTCAGGGTGCGCAGGCCGAGGAAGTCCATTTTGAGCAGGCCGACCTTTTCCAGATCGCCCATGACCCACTGCGTCGCGATGGCCGGCTCGCCGCCGCGGCCGCCCTCCTCGCTCTTGCGCACCGCCCGGTGGACCGGCACGTAATCGGTAATGGGTCCGTTGGCGATCACCACGCCGGCGGCGTGGATGCCCGCCTGGCGGTTCGTCCCTTCCAGCGTCTTCGCGATGTCCACCAACTCGCGCACCAGCGGGTCGGTGTCGTACGCCCCCTTGAACTCGGCGCTCTGCTTCAGCGCGTCGTCGATGGTGACGCCGAGCCCTTTCGGCACCCAGTTGGTGAGCTGATTGACGCGCGCCAGCGGCACGTCGAGGACGCGGCCGACGTCCTTCAGCGCCGCCTTGGCACCCAGCGTGCCGAAGGTGGCGATCTGCGCCACGCTCTCCTCGCCGTACTTCTGCTTGACGTAGGCAATGACCTCTTCGCGGCGGTCCTGGCAGAAGTCGATGTCGATGTCCGGCGCCTCGGCCCGGTTGGGGTCGAGGAAGCGCTCGAAGAGCAGGTCGTACTCCAGTGGATCGACGTGACTGAGCTTCAGGACGTAGCTGACCAGGGCACCGCAGGCCGAGCCGCGGGCGCCGGCCGGGATGCCGTTCTCCCGGGCGAAGCGCACGAAGTCCCAGACGATGAGGAAGTAGCTCGCGAAGCCCATGCGGCAGATGATGCCCAACTCGTGCGCCAGCCGGTCGCGCGCCGCCGGCGGCAGGTTGCCGCGGTAGCGCTCCAGCAGGCCCTCCTCACACAACTCGCGCAGGTGCTGTTCGGGAGTCTTGCCGGGGGGCGGCGTGAAGACCGGGAAGTGCCGCGTCTTGAAGTTCAACTCGATGTGGATCGAGTCGGCGATCTCCTGGCTGCGGCGGACCGCGTCTTCCTGATCGGGGAAGAGGCGGTACATCTCTTCCGGGCCGCGCACGTGGAACTGGTCGCCCTCGAATTTGAAGCGCTTGGGGTTGGAGCGCAGCCGCCCGGTGTTGATGCATAGTAGCACGTCGTGCGAGATGCTGTCGGGCTGCTTGATGTAATGGGCGTCACTGGTGGCGACCAGCGGTAGGCCGAGCTTCCGGGCAACGTCCTTCGCCCCCTCCTCGCACAACTTCTGGATCGGCAGACCGTTGTTCTGGATCTCGACGTAGAAGTCCTTGCCGAACAGGCGGGCGAACCACTCGGCCAGCTGCCGGGCCTCGTCCATTCGGTCCTTGAGGATATGGTCGCTGAACTCGCCGGCGGCGCAGCCGCTCAGGCAAATAATTCCTTCGTGATACGCCTCCAGCAACTCCTTGTCGATGCGCGGCTTGTAATGGTAGCCCTCGAGGAAGGCCAGCGAAGACATCTTGATGAGGTTCTTGAACCCCGTGGCATTCTTGGCGAGCAGCGTCAGGTGATGGTAGATGGCGTCGTCGCCGTCGTCCTTGTTGCGGTTGCGCGGCTCGCGGTCGCCGCGCCTGGCAGGGGCGACGTAGGCCTCGTAGCCGATGATCGGGTTGAGCCCCGCCCCCTTGCACTCGCTGTAGAACTCGATGGCGCCGTACAGGTTGCCGTGGTCGGTGATGGCCACGGCGTTCATGCCGAGCCCCTTGACGTGGGCGACCAGCTCCGGGATGCGGCTGGCGCCGTCGAGGAGGCTGTAGTGCGTGTGGCAGTGCAGGTGAACGAACGGCCGGTCTGCCATGACGAGTCTTCACCACAAAGGACACAAAGGGCACAAAGGAACACCAGACCAGAATACACCAAAGGCGACGATCGATCATCCCGAGTTGGGAAGATCGGCACGCCGTCCGGCCGTTCTCTTCGTGTCCTTTGTGATCTTTGTGGTTAAATCGGCCTACTCGTCCAGCACTTCCGGCTCCGAGATGGCCCGGACGTAGCGGGCGAGGAGCATCTGCACGGTGACGACGCGCTGCCAATCGGGGTAGTTGAGGGTGACTTGCGTGCCTTCGTCGTTGGCGCGGATGTTGTCGGTGGCGGCGGTCAGGTGGCGGTGCAGGAAATCGAGCAACTCGGCCAGGCGGGCGGCCTGGGCGGGGCTCATCTTCTGCGGCAAAGGCGGCAGCGGCTTGGCGCCGAGGAACAGGGTGCCGTCGGTCTGGGTCAGCTTCTCGTGCGTGGCCAACTCGAACTCGGCGTCGTGGTCGAACTGGGCGGCGAGGGCGCTGGCGTGAACGGTTGCCGGCAGGGATGACCCTTCGGCACCGGGCGTCGTCAGGGAGTTGAGCTGGGCCTGGCGGGTGCGGATTTCCTCGTCGGAGCCGAACAGCAGCTGCGAGCGGCCGATACTGAGGCGGTCGCCGGGCTTGAGGCGGCGGATCTGCACGACGGTGTTGTTGACCCGGGTGCCGTTGGTGCTCTCCAGGTCGGTGAGGATGATCTCGCCGCTGTCGAACTGCACCTTGGCGTGGTAACGGCTGACGCGCTCGTCGTTGAGGCGCAGGAGGTTGCCCTCCTCGCGGCCGATGGTCACCGGCGTGGGCAGGTCGCGGAAGACGCGGCCCTTGTCGATTCCATCCAGCACCCGAAAGGTAACAGTCGGCATCGAAGTACCCCCGGGACGTGTCCCGACACCAGCCCCGCCGGGGGGCCGACCTTCGTTGGCGCGTGCCGCCCGGCGGCGCAATCCCCCTCAGCAGGTCTTATAGCACAGCGGCGGCGCGGGAAGCAACTGCGGGGCGGCGCCCCGGGTCGCTTTCTCAATTGCCCATTGTCGAGCCCCACAGGCCAAATGTCAATTCCCGGGTCGCCGGACGACACGCCGGCATCTGCCGGAACCACGTCAGCTGCCGTTTGGCGAGCTGCCGGCTGCGCGTCTGGACGAGGCGAATCGTCTGGTCACGGGTGGCTCGCCCGTCGAGGCAGGCGAACGCCTCCGCGTAGCCGACCGCCTTGGCCGCCTCGCGGCTGAGCGGTCGCGGTAGCCGGCGCAGCGCCGCCGCCTCGTCGAGCAGTCCGGCGCCGAACATCTGCACCACGCGGGCGTCGATGCGGGCGTACAACTCGTCGCGCGGCACGTCGAGGCAGAGGACGCGCGGCGTACCGAGTACTGAGTACTGAGTACTGAGTACCGGGATCGACCACTGCGTTTGCCAGGCGCTCAGCGGACGGCCGGTCAGCTGCCACACCTCCAGGGCGCGGACGACGCGGCGCACGTCGTTGGGGTGAAGGCGGGCCGCACTGGCGGGATCGACCACCGCGAGGCGGGCGTGCAGGGCGGCGCCGCCGAGGCGCTCGGCTTCCTCGGTCAAGCGCTGTCGCAGCTCGGGGTCGGCGGGGGGGCCATCGAAGAGGCCGTGCAACAGCGCCTTGAGGTACAGCGGCGTGCCACCGACAACCAATGCCCGCCGGCCCCGCCCCTCGATCTCGCGGACGCACTCGGCGGCGCGCGCCAGCCACCAGGCGACACTCGCCGATTCCCACGGGTCGAGCACGTCGATCAGGTGATGCGGCACGCGGCGGCGCTGGTCCGCGTCCGGCTTGGCCGTCCCCACGTCCATGCCGCGGTACAGCGCCATCGAGTCCATCGACACGACCTCGGCGCCGAGGCGCTCGGCCAACTCGACGGCCAGGGCCGACTTGCCCGAGCCGGTCGGCCCGGTGAGGACCAGTGCATTGCGGAAGGTGTCGGGTGTCATCGGGGCGCGTTGGAAAAGTCCCGGGTGTCGCTTTAGTAATAACAACGGATCGGCGCACCGTTGCCAAGAGAGGAGCCACGCCGTGCCCGTGTTCGAGGCCAGCCAGATCTATCCGCGCCCGGTCGAGGAGGTGTTCGCCTTCTTCCGCGCCCCCGCCAACCTTGTGAAGATTTCGTCGCCCCAGCTGCACATGCGCCTGGTCGAGGGGCCGGCGCAGCTCGAGCTGGGCTCGCGCGTGGTGCTCCACGGGCGCCGCTGGGGCATCCGGCAGCGCGTGCTCAGCGAAATCACCGCCTTCGAGGCGCCCGTCACTTTCACCGACACCCAGGTCGAAGGGCCGTTCCGCAAGTGGACGCACACGCACCGCTTCGAGGCGGCCGACGGGGGGACACGCGTCAGTGACCACATCGAGTATGAGCCGCCCGGCGGACTGCTCGGCCTGGTGGTGACGGCCGGGATGATCGAACGCGATCTGAAATGGATCTTCGAGTACCGCACCCAGAAGTCGGCGGAACTGCTGGGCGGCTGAGGGATCATTCGACGTCCACGGCCGGTTGCAGGGCGCGGCCGTCGTCATCGTAGAACGCCTCGTGCAGTAGGAAGATGCCGTGCGGCGACAAGCCAAGGGCGTCGAGCTGCCGGCGCAGCTGGGCGAACGACGCCGGGTCGAGGCGCCGGCTGAGCAGGGCGCGGAAGTGGGCGGCGCACAGGTCCATCTCCACCGGCTTGCGCTGGCCGAGCGGGAAGGTCAGGAAGCGAACGGAGCCGACGTGAGCGCACAGGACGCAGGGGCGGCGCTCGGTGCGGAGGATCAACGGCTCGGCGTGGCCCTGGGCGAGCGCCTCCTGACAGTCGGGACAGCAAGGCAGGCCGTTGACGCGGTCCCACTCACAGCCCTCGGCGCGGCAGCGGCAGCACGGGTCCGATTGGGAAACGCATTCCAGAGCCACCACGCGCAGGCCGTTCATGTCGTGCCACTCCGTCGAGGGGGGTTGGGGGACTATCCCCTCCATCGGCAGACGACGGCGCAGCGCGTGAGGAATTGTCGGGAAAGGCGCACTCCGGGTCACTTCGGATTGGCCGCCCACTCGCGCCAGCGGGTGTTGAGCCGATCGACCGGCAGACTGATCCCATCCAGGGCCTGCTTGGTGGTCTTTTTCTGCTGGTTCTCCTCCGGCTTGAACGCTTCGAGGAGCGCGACAAACTTCGACTGTCCGGGGCCGTAGGCCAGAAAGTCGGCCAGGCTCGCTTCCAGGGCCGGGGCGTCGTCGGCCTCCAGGGTCTTGCCCCAGATGTCGGCGGCCTTCTGCCCCTTCTTGACCAGCGCCGCCGTCTTGCGCCGCTCCTCGACGACGGCCTTATCGGTCGGCCGGACGCGGTAGCCGGTAGCGCGACCGAAGCCGTTGAGCAGCCAGGCCGGCAGCGGCACCTTCGCCCCGGCCTTCTTGACCAGCAGCGCCGTCGCCACCTGCTCGGCGGCCTGCACCTCCGCGCTGGGATCGGTCTTGGCCCGCGGCGGCCCGCCGACGGCGTGCGGGAAGTCGCCCTCGATCCAGTGGCTGCCGGCGTCCTCGGCCTCGGCGTGGCGCTTCTCGACGCGGCGCACGAACCGGACGAAGTCTTCGCGCTCGGGGAGGAGGTAGACGGCGATCTTGCCGGGCCAGGGCTCTTCCTTCTCGTAGCCGAGCGGCTTGCGCGCCTGCTCGTAAGACTTCTCCAGGGAGGCGCCGATCTCCTTGAGGCGCTTCTCGTAGGACTTCGGGGCGTAGACGAGCAGGTGCGTCGTCTCGGCGTGGGCCGGGGCGCCACCGCCGCCGAGGCCGTCCCAGTTCTCCTCGGCGGTCTTCTTCTGCGCCGCCAGCTTGTCGGCCGCGTCGTCGGCGGAGGCGGCCGCCGAGGCGGCGAGCAGGAGCGGCAGGGCCAACAGCACGTGCGTCGTGAGTCGCATGGTGTGTCTCGCTCAAGGGGCCGGATGGTCGTCTAACGATTATAACGGATGGTGCGGCGCCCGCCGCGCCACAATTTTCCTATTGGCGGCGCGGGGCGTTGCGGAGATAGTATTCGGCAGGAGGTTTGCGGCGGCGCACGAGCCGCCGCACACCGTCCGAGGAGGATCAGGACATGAAATCCGCTTTCCGCATCGCGACCCTGGCCCTGGTGTTCGGCGCCCTGACCGGGGCCGCCCAGGCGCAGCTCAAGAAGTCCGACACCGTCGTCAAGGCCGAGGCCAAGGCCGACAAGATCGCCGCCGACGGCAGCCAGGTGGTCACCGTCACCCTCACCATCGACAAGGGCTGGCACCTGTACGCCAACCCCGTCGGCAACGGGGACCTCGAAGACAACCGGGTCGCCGTTTCCGTGGCCTCGAAGAACAAGCTGCAGGACGTGAAGGTCGATTACCCCGCCGGCACCGTCGTCAAGGACAAGACACTTGGCGACTACAAGATCTACGAGGGGGTGGTGACGGTCAAGGCGACCGTGCGCCGCGCCCAGGGAGACAAGGAGCCGCTCGACGTGACCGTGAAGGTCCAGGCGTGCAGCAAATCGCAGTGCCTCCCGTCGGCGACCCTCAAGCTGAACGTGCCGTGATCCCGCTAGCCGCTTGCGGCTTAGCGTTCGCCTCACCCGGGTGAGGCGAACGCTAAGCCGCAAGCGGCTAGCGGATTGGGGAGTCTCTCATGCAACGATTGATCTGCTCCGTGTTCGTGTTCGTGGGGCTCGCCGTGGGGGTCGTCCCGGCCGCCGACAAGCCCGACAAGCCGAAGCACACCAATCGCCTCTCCAAAGAGAGCAGTCCCTACCTGCTGCAGCACGCCCACAACCCCGTGGACTGGTACCCCTGGGGCGACGAGGCGTTCGCCAAGGCCAAGAAGGACGGCAAGCTCGTCTTCCTCTCGATCGGTTACAGCTCCTGCCACTGGTGCCACGTCATGGAGCGTGAGTCGTTCGAGAACGAGGCGGTGGCCAAGCTGCTCAACGACTGGTTCGTGTGCATCAAGGTCGATCGCGAGGAGCGGCCGGACATCGACACCGTCTACATGACGGCGCTGAGCGTCCTTGATCGGCCGGGCGGCTGGCCGCTGTCGATGTTCCTCACCGCCGACGGCAAGCCCATCTTCGGCGGCACCTACTGGCCCCCGGACGACAAGGAGGTCGAGGGCGGCAAGGTGAAGGGCTTAAAGACCATCCTCAAGGCAGTCCACGACGCCTGGAAGGAGAATCCGAAGGACCTCGAAGAACACGCCGGCAAGGTGGCCGCGGCCACGAAAGAATCGCTCGCCGGCAGCGCCCGCGGCATCGGGCTGATCGAACTGAATCGCGACCTCGTGACCGGCGCCGTCGATGCCCTGAAAGAGGAGTTCGACCCCGTCCACGGCGGCTTCGGCAACCCCAGGAAAAAGTTCCGCGGGACGAAGTTCCCCATCCCGCCCGACCTCGGCCTCCTCCACCACGAGGCGCAGCGCACGAAGGCCGACGACCTGCTGAAGATGCGTGAGCTAACGCTCGACAAGATGGCGATGGGCGGCATCTACGATCACCTCGGCGGCGGCTTCCACCGCTACAGCACCGAGCGCACCTGGACCGTGCCGCACTTCGAGAAGATGCTTTACGACAACGCGCAGCTCGTCGAGGTCTACGCCCGCGCCTACGAGGCGACGAAAAACCCCCTCTACAAGAAGGTGGTGCGCGAGACGCTGGCGTTCATCGGCCGCGAGTTGACCAGTCCCGACGGCGCCTTCTACTCGGCCCTCGACGCCGACAGCGACGGCACCGAGGGGCGCTTCTACGTCTGGACCGGCAAGGAGATCGATACGATCCTGACCGAAAAGGACGCGGATTTGGTGAAGAAGGTGTACGCGGCGGACGATCAGCCGAACTTCGAGGAAAAGTATCACATCCTGCTGCTGCCCAAGGTGCCGGACGAGGCGACGGAGAAGCGCCTGGCGCCGCTGCGGCAGAAGCTGTTCGACGCCCGGGCGAAGCGGGTGCGGCCGTTCCTGGACACCAAGGTGCTGACGGCGTGGAACGGGCAGATGATCGCCGGCTACGCCGTCGCCGGCCAGCTCCTGGACGAGCCGAAATACACCGCGACCGCGGTGAAGGCCGCCGACTTCGTGCTGGCGAAGCTGCGGTCGAAAGACGGCAGGCTGCTGCGCACTTACGGGGCGCGGCCCGGTGCCGCGGCCGAGGCGAAGCTCAACGCCTACCTCGACGATTACGCTTACCTGGTCCACGGCCTGCTCTGTCTGCACGACGCCACGAAGGACAAGAAATGGCTCGACGAGGCGAAGGGGCTGACCGACGTGATGGTGAAGTACCACGGCGACGAGAAGGGCGGCGGCTTCTTCTACACGTCCAACGACCACGAGAAGCTGTTCGCGCGCGGCAAGGACCAGTACGACGGCGCTCAGCCGTCGGGCAATAGCGTCGCGGCCCGCAACCTCGTCCGCCTGTGGCAGAAGACCGGCGAGGAACGCTACCGGGCGGAGGCGGAGAAGAGCTTCAAGGCGTTCGCCACGGCCCTGAAAGACAACCCGTCCGGGCTGACCACGATGGCCGAGGCGCTGGCGCTCTACCTCGACGCGGAGAAGAAGAAGTAGGATTCGGCTCGGTCCAGCGCACTCTTTCAGGCGCCCTCGGGGGGAAGCGGCTCGACGCCGAGCGCGCGGAGTTGTTCCGCCAACCGCTCCGCCCGCTCTCGCTCCGACTTGGCGCGCTCACAGCCCGTGGGGATGACGTTGCCCGCGCGGTCGCACCAGCGCAGCCAGACGTCGCCGCGTTGCCGGACGGTCGCCACGCCCTCTCCCGCAGCAACGACCAGACGCTGCGCGGGGGCACACCACCGCTCGTGTGTCCTTGCGGTGCCGTCCCGGGTGCTTCCCGACAGCAGTTAGCGAATTCCAGCGGGGGTTTCCGGGTTGAGCCGCTGCCAGTCCTCTCCCAGCCAGGCGACCACCGCTCTGAGAGGATCGAGGATGGCAGCTGTCCAACCAGGGAAGTTCCTTGAGCGCGCGGCGTAAAATAACACGCGCTCCAGAGCCTTACCTACTTCGGCGCGGTCTGGTGACGCCCGTGCCAATTCAATCTCGATATCGCTGAGGGCATTAGCCATCTTGTAGCTCTCGGGGCCTGCCAGTCCGGCCAACGACTCCTTGAGGCGGCGCACCTCAGAGGCTGCAGCGGTGTCCTCCGGGGCGGGTTCCACAGCCGGCCGGTCCCAGCCGGCGTTTCGCAGGATGTCGGCCACGTCTTGAAGAGCTTGCTTGGCCTTTGCCATGATCAGAGCCTCTCGATCAGCTTGACGATCAAGTTGAGAACTTGTTTCTTCGCCTCTTGATCGTTGGCCAGGGGAAGCAGCGCCGGGATCGTTTGCAGCGCCACGTTTTCTTTCCGCATTTTCGTCAGGCCCATCACGGGCACGAACAGAAGTGCTTCGAGGAGCCCCCCGGGCACGATGAAGTACCACTTCTCCAGATAGACGGCGACCGCCAAGAGGGCGAGCCCGCCAAGGAATTGCAGGACCAAGACCGCGGTCAGGACGAACTCCAGCACCACCATGCCGGCGTTGATCGAACAGGGCCCGGCGAACTCAGGGCCACGCTTCGGTGGCTGCGCCCATCGGCCGGGCGGTGCGGCGTGAGGCACGGCTGGAGTCTGGACGCCACGCCCTGGGGCGGCCTTTGCCGAACTTCAACGTCCTCGTTCCGGCACGATCCCCATGTCTTCGATCGTTCCGGCCTTGACGACGCGATCGAACCAGCCCTGGAGCCGCTCGACGTCGTCGGTGGCCCGCACCACTTTCTCGACGCCGCGCGGCACCTTCTCGAAGCGAATCCGCAGCTGACGCAATAGTGTCTGCTGGAGAGCTGCGATAGCGCCCTTTTTCTCCCCCTCGATGCGCCCCTCTTCGCGGAGCGCTTCAGCAATCGTCTGGCTCACGGTAACAACCTCCCGGCGCCGTGGGTCGAGGCGTACCGAGGCCACCACCCGCTCGCGCAGCCCCTCACGCTCCGGCACGGCACGATCATGATAAATCATCGCCACCAGGTACGACAACAGCTCTAACCAGCGGTCGCGCTCCGCCGCCGGCATCTCCTCCAGCTGGGACACGACCTGCGCCACCAGCGTTGCGAACGACTCGAACGGCGCCGACCGTTGCTGCACCAACTCCAGAATCCAGCCGAAGTAGCCGCCCTCCTTCTCCAGCCGCTCGGACGGCAACCCCGGCAAGCTCACGAACAGCGGCCGAAACTCCGGCACCAGCTCGGCCAAGAGCGCGCCGCCGTCCACCTGCTCGACGAGCCGGCCCAGGTCGTCCCAACGCTGCAGGCCGGTGTACAGCACCACCGGCAGGACAGGTTGAAGGCGGAAGCCGGCGAGCGAGCGATGCGTCCTCAGCCAGGCGCGCACCTGCCCCTTGTAGACCTGCACGAGATACTCCAGGACGCGCAGGATCATCAACGGATCGGGCTCGGACTGATGCTCGATGAGGATGTACAGGGTGAGCGTGCGCCGCCGACCGTCCTGGCGCGTGCGGAACGGCACCTTCAGCACTAAATCGGAGGCGATATGACGATAATCGGCGGCGACGTAGCTGGTGGGATCGACCGTCAGGTGGCGGAAGTCGATGTCGGGCAGCAGCGGCGTGCGCGTCAGGGCGAGCAGGTCGCGGACATTGGCGGGGCGTTGCAGCAACACCTTCAGCCCGTTCTCGCGGAAATGGCGGACGATCTCTTCGATGCGCGGCGCCATCAGGTCGGGTCCTCCGAGGAATTGGCCGGAGTCCTTATCGGCTGGGGCGTTTGGGCGGGCTGGCCAGGTTCACGTCGGGCAGGTGCTGCTGGGCGTACTCGACGAACTCCCAGTGATCGCGGAACGAGTGGTTGCAGCGGTATTGGAGATAGTCGAGGATCACGCGGCGGGCGCGGCCCAGGCAGGTCGGCATCTTGAGGAGATCGACCAGCTGTTGCGTCGAGAGGCGACACGGCAGCGGCTCGCCCGCCGGGCCGAGCAGGGCGAGGGAGGCGACCGGCCAGCCCGTACCGCCACAACCGCCGATGGCACCCGTTAAGGCCGATACGCGCCGGGAAATATCAGGCGGCTCACAACCGTTGAGGACAGCCGACAGGCACGCAGAGACTGGGTCTGGTGAATACTGAATCTCGTCGGGATCGCCAAGTTGACTCGGGATGCCAAAAAGAAGCGGGTTGCTGCCGCTGTAGTTCATCCTGCCGATGGCCAAGGTAAGGGTGGCCGCGACATCCGCAGCCGCCTCAGGTTTCAGCCAACCGCTACCTCCGACAGGCGCTCGGCCAGCAAACTCAGGGCACGGGCATTGGTCGTCTTGCTCATGGCCTGGGTGAGGACGGCGGCGGCCTCCGCGCTGACCCGGGCCGCCGCCTTTGACTCCATGCGCCCCGCCACCGCCGACAGGCTCTGCGCCAGCTGATTCAGGGCGTTGGCGTCGTTGGTCTTGCTCATGGCCTGGGTGAGGACGGCGGCGGCCTCCGCGCTGACCCGGGCCGCCTCCTTCGACTCCATGCGCGCCGCCACTGCCGACAGGCCCGACGCCAGCGGGGAGAGGGCGTTGGGATCGTTGGTCTTGCTCATGGCCTGGGCGAGGACGGCGGCGGCCTCCGCGCTGACCCGGGCCGCCTCCTTCGACTCCATGCGCGCCGCCACCATCGACAGGCCCTGCGCCAGCCAATTCAGGGTGTAGGCGTTCTTGGTCTTGCTCATGGCCTGGTCGAGGACGGTGGCCGTGGCAGCGGCCTCCTTCGGCTCCATCCGTGCCGCCACCGCCGACAGGCCCGACGCCAGCCGGGACAGTTCGTTGGTGTAGCTGACCTCGCTCATGGCCTGGGTGTAGTTGGTCTTGCTCATGGCCCGAGCGAGGACGGCGGCGGCTTCGGCGCTGACGCGGGCTGCCTCCTTCGCCTCCATGCGCTTCGCCAACCCCGACAGGCGCCACGCCAGCTGGGAGAGGGCGTCGGGATCGGTCGTCTTGCTCATGGCCTGGGCGAGGACGGCGGCCGTGGCAGCGGCTTCCTTCGGCTCCAGCCGCGCTGCCACCGCCGACAGGCCCGACATCAGATGGGACAGGTCGTTGTGCTCCAGGGTCTTGCTCATGACCTGGGCGAGGACGGCGGCGGCCTCCGCGCTGACGCGGGCGGCCTCCTTCGGCTCCAGCCGCCCCGCCACCGCCGACAGGCTCTCGGCCAGCGAACGCAGGGCCCAGGCGTCGGTGGTCTTGCTCATGGCCTGGGCGAGAACGATGGCGGCCTCCTTCGGCTCCAGCCGCGCTGCCACCGCCGATAGGCCCAGCGCCAGCGACGACAGGGCGTTGGCATCGGTCGTCTTGCTCATGGCCAGGGCGAGGACGGCGGCGGCCTCCGCGCTGACCCGGGCCGCCTCCTTCGACTCCATGCGCTCCGCCACCGCCGACAGGCCCGACGCCAGGTGGGAGAGGGCGTTGGGATCGTTGGGCTTGCTCATGGCCTGGGCGAGGACGGCGGCCGTGGCAGCGGCGTCCCTGGCCTCCAGTCGCGCCGCCAGCGCCGACAGGCCCTGCCACAGCGAAGAGAGGGCGTGGGCGTCGTTGGTCTTGCTCATGGCCTGGGCGAGGACGGCGGCGGCCTCCGCGCTGATGCGGGCGCCCTCCCTCGGCTCCAGTCGCCCCACCACCGCCGACAGGCCCTGCGCCAGCGACCACAGGGTCTTGGCGTCAGTCGTCTTGCTCATCGCCCGCGTGAGGCGGGCGGCCGCGGCGGCAGCGTCCTTCGGCTCCAGCTGCTCCGCCACTAACCGCAGGCTGTTGATGAGCACTTCCAGGGCCTCGTTGTCTTCCCTCCGGTCGATGGCCGCGGTGAGGACTTTGGCGACCGCGGCCACGTCCTGGGACTCCAGTCGCCCCGTCAGTTCCGACAATTGGAGTGGGAGCCACCACGAACCCAATTCGAGTTCGTTGACGCCGCTACCCCCCTGATGCCACGGCGGCAAAGCGGAGGCGCTCAGCCGGCCGGCCGCCCGGGCGACGGCCTCGGCGGCGGCGGCCACGTCGCGGCGCTCCAGCCGATCCGCCATCGCCACCAGCCCCTGCACCAGCACCCAAAGGACCTCGGCGTCGTTCGTCTGGTCCAGGCCCCGGCCCAGGATTTCAGCCACCTGACTCGCTGCCGCTGGGGTCAGGTCGTCCATCGCCGCAGCGATCAGCGCCACGTTGTTCCGCTGCTCGTCCCCCAGGGCCGGATCTTGCATCCGTTCCAGCAGCAGCCTCTCAACCGCCGCACGCTGCGCCGGCCCCAGGCCGATGGCGGCGTGCAGCGCGAAGCCGGCCTGATTCCGCAACTGCCGCGTCGTCACCGGGCCGCGCAGGGCTTGCTCCACGAAGCGGAACCGCGACTGCTCATCGCGGTCCTCGGCCACCTGCCACAAGGCAGCAATCTCCGGCTCGGTGAGGGGCTGCCACTTCCGCAACCCGAGAGGGCCAAGCCAGCTGCGGGCCAGCGACACCTGCGCCTGTTCCCGCGCTGCCTCGGCCTCCTTCTCCTTCTTCCGCGCCTGTTCGGCACTCTTTTCGGCATCGTCAGCGCGCCGGTCCGCCTGGATGGCGAAGTACGTCGAAACCGCCAGCAGCAGGACCACCGCGGCCTGCAAGCCGGCCAGCGCCGGATTGCGCCGGCACCAGCGCCACAAGCGCTCCGCCTTCCCCACCCGCCGCGCCAGCACCGGCTCGCCGTTGAGGAAGCGGCGCAGGTCGGCCGACAGGTCCGCCGCCGTGGCGTAGCGCTTGGCCGGCTCCTTCTGGAGACATTTCAGGCACACCGTCTCCAGATCGCGCGGGATGGCACGGTCGAGGCGGCGCGGCGGCTTGGGGTCGTCGCTCATGACCTGCATCAGCATCATGATCTTGCTGCCGCGGAAGGGCAACTCGCCGGTCAGCAATTCGTAGAGCACCACGCCGAGGGCCAGACGTCGCTACGGGCGTCGGCCTGGTGGCTACGGCCAGCCGCCTGCTCGGGGCTCATGTACGCCGGCGTGCCCAGGACGTGGCCGTCCTGCGTCATGGTCACCTCGGCCTCGGTGCGCAGGGCCAGGCCGAAGTCCATCAGCAGCGGCCGCCCCAGCTGCGGAGCCAGTCGGCCGGGCGCGGGCGGGTCTAGGGCGTACGGGACCATGATGTTGGCCGGCTTCAGGTCGCGATGTACAACGCCCATCGTGTGGGCGTAATGGACGGCATCCGCGGCGGCCAGCAGCGTCGCCGACTCCTGGGCGGTCAGCCGGCGCGTTTCCAGCAGGTCCTTGAGGGGCACACCGGTGACGAAGTCGCTGACGATGGTCGGCAGGCCGTCGAGCATCAGCACGTCGTAGACCGGGACGATGCCGGGGTGGCGCAGCTGGGCCGCCGCCCGGGCCTCGCGCTGGAAGCGCTCCAGTTCGTCGGCCGATGTCAGCAGGCCGCTGTGCGGTATCTTCAAGGCGACGGTGCGGTCCAGCGTCGTGTCGCGCGCCTTCCAAACGGCGCCGAAGCCGCCGACGCCGACACGCTCCAGGAGTTGGAACTTGCCCAAAGGCCGCATCGGCGCGGCACTCGTCGTCCTCCGGCCCTCGCCCAGCCGGAAGGTGTGGCCGCAGGCTGGGCACAGCACCTCGTCGGAATGGTCGTCGGCCAGCTGGATGGGGTTATGGCAATGCGGGCAACGGACGCGCTGCGATGGGGGCGTGCCGTTGGTGGGCGGCGCCTGCGGCGGCGCGGCCGGCTGGGTGGGAAGCGGTTCGGTGGGATGGAGGGGCAGTTCGGGCATGGCGACTCTCCACGGACAGCGGGCCGAGGTGTACGGCACCCCGCCGATTGTAAAGGAGAGTCGCTGCCTTCGCAAAAGGAATCGGCATCAGGCGGGCGGACCGTTGGTGGACGCCGGTGAGGCGACTGGCAGGTCCTCCAGGGCGACGACATGCACCAGCGCCACGCGCACGATACGGTCGTAGATCGTCGGAGTGGCCGGGTCGGGCGTCCCGATCGTCAGGTCCCGCCGTCCGACGAGGATCAGGTCGGGATGTTCGATGTCGAATCGCAACCCCTCACTGGCGATAATCCGCAGCGGCTTGAACGGCCGCTGCCGGAGCCGTGTCTGGATTTCCTCAGCTGTAAACATGAGAAGCCCTCCGGCAAAGATGCCAACCTTGCTATTCTAGCGACGGGGGCCAGGCCTCGCTCACAACAAACGCAGGAACCGCGGATACGGCATGCTGCCGTCGCGCAGAGCGTGCCGGGGGGTCTTGCCCTCATTCGACCTTCAATAGCCCAGGATGAATTGATCGCCCGGTCCGTTGAGGACGAAGAGGCACTGGCGCAACACGTCCAGGCCGATCAGCACGTCGATGTTCGGGAGAGGAACGGCCAACTCCGTGACGAGCAGATTCGGCCACACGAGAAGGGAGCCGGCGACCCCTGTTGGTCCATAGACGCTCAGGCTGATGCGGTACAAGTTGACCTGAACCGACCCTCCGGCCGTCTGCGTGCCGACCTGCTTGACCCTCACCAGCCCTAGTTGTCGGGCCACAGGACCGGCGATAGCTGTCAGGTCAGCAGCGGAGTCGAGCAAGGCTCGGACCGAAACCGGGCGCGGGATCGGCTGTCCTGCCTGCACCAGGGCGGCCGTGGCCTGATCATTCAGACCGACCAACCCCGGCACCGCCGGACCGTCGGGACTCAGCGGGAAGGTGAAGTGCGGCATGGCCAGAACCGCCAGGCTTGAAAGATGATAGGTTCCCACTCACGGATTCGTTGTACCAGGAACGACTGCATCAGGTACTTCTGATACCCCACTCGCAGCGCCTCGTCCTCGTCGGCGAAGAACTCTATGATCTCATCGCCCTTGATGAGTACGACCTGACCCTCACGGCCCTCCGCAAGAAGCCGCGGCAGTTCACGCCGGTATGTCTGGGACTCCTGGTCGAGCGGGCTGTCGGAGGGGAAAGTGGCCGCCTTCGTATAGTGAACCTTCGGCCGTGATTCCAACCACTCCCAACTTGTCATGTCGCTACCCTCCTTTCGAGAAGGACTATACCCGAACCCGTCCCGCGAGGCAGCGCCACTTTGACTGCGGGGCTCACACCATTCGCAGGAACCGTTGATAGGGCTCGCCCCAGCGCTCCGGCTGGCGCGGCTCGAAGCTCGTCACGTCGAACGGGTATCGGTCGATGCCGCGATGTGCTACGATGTTCGGTTAGTTGCGTGCTAAGCCAACGGAGGAGAGCCATGGCGAAGGGGAAGAAGCGGGTCACGGGGATTCCAGATGAACAGCCGGGGCGCGCCAAGCTCACGGCTGAAGAGTCGCTGAAGCGCATGCAAGAGTTTGCCAGGCGAAAGGAGCAATTCGTTGCCGCTGTCCGAAAAGGCAAGAATCGAGGTGTATCTGCCTGACGTGCCGAGGCCGGCGTACCAGGACCTTCTAGGCGTCGTGTTCCAGGTTTACCACGCGGAGTGAGGCGACCCGCAGAACTTGGCCCTGCTGCTTGCAGCAACGCCTGGGGGGCTTCTCTCAACAGGCACGCGGCGGCGGTGTGCGGTTGGAGTCCCGGCTTTAGCCGGTTTTGGCGCTCCCCACCGGCTAAAGCCGGGACTCCAACCGCACACCGCCACCGGGCACGTGGATCACAGCAACCCCAGGAAGCGCCGATACGGCTCGCCCCAGCGCTGCGGCTGGCGCGGCTCGAAGGTCGTCACCTCGAACGAGCGCCGCACCACCTCGCGCCCTTCGGCCAGCGAGCCGATCAGGCCGAGGCCGATCATCTGCACCAGCACGTTGCCGATCGCCGTCGCCTCGACCGGCCCCGCCAGCACCGGTCGGTCGCAAGCGTCGGCGGTGAACTGGTTCAACAGCGCGTTCTGGCCGCCGCCGCCGACGACGTGGATGACGTCGAGGCGCCGGCCGAGCAATTCCTCGAGCCGTTCCAGCACCCAGCGGTAGCGCAGCGCCAGGCTCTCCAGGGCGCAGCGCACCACCGCCCCCGGCTCGGCCGGCACCGGTTGGCCCGTGCGCTGGCAGAAGTCGCCCAGGGCGGCGGGCATGTTCGGCGGCAGCCAGAATGACGAATGATCGGGATCGACGAGGGAGGCGAACGGCGCCGCCGCCTCGGCCAGGCGCGTCAGCTCGTCGTAGGTGTAATCGCGGCCGGCCCGCTCCCATGAGCGGCGGCATTCCTGCACCAGCCACAGCCCCATGATGTTCTTCAGGAAGCGGATGGTGCCGCCGACGCCGCCCTCGTTGGTGAAGTTGTACCCCAAGGTCTGGTCGCTGATGAGAGGCGCCGGCAGTTCGGCCCCCATGAGCGACCACGTCCCCGAGCTGATGTAGCACCACGACTCGTCCCGCGCCGGCACCGCCGCCACCGCCGACGCGGTATCGTGCGACCCCGGCAGCACCACCGGCACCGCCGCGGCGCCCGTCTCCGCCGCCACCGACGGCCGCAAGTGGCCAAGGACCGTCCCCGGCGGCACGATCCGGCCGAGGATGTTCGCCGGCAGACCGAGCGCTTGCAGCAGCCCGTGCGCCCAGTCCTTCGCCGTCGGGTCGTACATCTGGCTGGTGCTGACGTCGGTGAACTCGTTCACCGCGGTGCCGGTGAAGAAGTAATGGAACAGGTCCGGCACCATCAGCAGCGACTCGGCCACGTCGAGCAGCGGCGAGCGGTCGCGCCGCAGCGCCAGGAGCTGGTAGAGCGAGTTGAAGCGCATGAACTGCAGGCCGGTTTGGCGGTAGATCTCGCGGCGCGGCACCTTGTCGAAGGCCGCTTCGGGGTAGCCTTCGGTGTGCGGGTCGCGGTAGTGGCGCGGGTTACCGAGCAGAGTGCCGCCGCGGCCGAGCAGGGCGAAGTCCACGCCCCAGGTGTCCACGCCGAGGGCGTCGAGGCTGCCCTTCTCCGCGACAGCCTTGCGCAGGGCGACGAGCATCTCGCCCCAGAGGCGGAGCACGTCCCAGTGCAGGCTGTCGAGGGTGCGCACGGCCCCGTTGGCGAAGCGGTGGACGACTTCGAGCTGCAGTCGCGAGCCGTCGAACAGCCCAAGGATGCCCCGGCCGCTCTCGGCGCCGAGGTCGTAGGCGAGGAGGTTCTTGGTCTTGGTCATTAGTCAGTAGTCGGTAGTCAGTAGTCAGTAGTCGGCAAACCGCCGTCAGTGTACAGTGAGGAGGAGTTCGGTGCCACTCATCCGCACGCAGCGGCGATCATCGCGGTCGGGCTACTGACTAATGACTAATGACTAATGACTAATGACTAATGACAAGGCATTTCGTGAAGCAGTTGGCCGACGGCGAGACCATCGAGGAAGTCTTCCTGGTCACCGACAAGCAGCTGCGGGCCAACCGCAACGGCAACCTCTACCTGCAGGTCGATCTCGCCGACCGCAGCGGCACCATCAACGGCCGCCAGTGGAACGCCGGCGAGCCGCTCTTCAAATCGTTCGACGTGGGCGATTTCCTCCAGGTGAGGGGGAAGGTGCAGCTCTTCCAGGGCGCGCTGCAGATCATCCTCAATCACGTCGAGCGGGTGCAGCCGGAGAAGGTCGGCCTCGACCTCGGCGACTTCCTGCCGCACACGACGCAGGACATCGATGATCTGCTCAAGCGGCTGCGCGGCGTGCTGCTGAAGCTGACCAACCCGCACCTGCGGGCGCTGGTGGAGTGCTTCCTGATGGACGCCGACTTCGTGCGCGACTTCTGCCGCGCCCCCGCCGGCATCAAGAACCACCACGCCTACCTCGGCGGCCTTCTGGAGCACGTCGTCACCCTGCTCGACGGCGCCGAACGTCTGCTGCCGCTGTACCCGCACCTGGACCGCGACCTGCTGCTGATCGGCGTCTTCCTGCACGACGTCGGCAAGGTGCGCGAGCTGACCTACGGCCGCAGCTTCGGCTACTCCGACGAGGGGCAGTTGATCGGCCACCTCGTCATCGGCGTGGAGATGCTCAACGAGAAGGTGGCGAAGGTGCCGGACCTGACCGGCGAGCCGTTCCCGACGGAACTGCTCTTGCGGCTGAAACACATGATCATCTCGCACCACGGCACCTATGAGTTCGGCAGCCCCAAGCTGCCCATGACGCCGGAAGCGGTCGCCCTGCACTACCTGGACAATTTCGACGCCAAGGTGCATAGTGTTACTCGCGACATCCGCGAGGACCGCAACGCCCTGTCGGCGTGGACGCCGTTCAACCCGCAGACGCAGCGGAAGCTGTTCAAGGGGAGCGTCCAGGGAGAAGAGTCGTATACGCCGACGCTCGAAACGGCCGACTGAGGTGCTGAGACACCCGCGAGTCGTTCTCAGGTACAATACAGTCGTTGTCGCTGCCGAACTGTGCCCGCAGAGGAGTGGCCATGTCAAGCGTCACCACCTGGGACCCGGTCGCCCCGGCAAGGCCGGCGCCGCCCGAGGATGCCCTCTACGAAATTGTCGATGGGCACTACGAGGAGTTGCCGCCGATGGGCACGCAAGCCGGCGTAGTCGTGTCGCGCCTGGCGCGGAAATTGGGGGTGTATGCCGAGGAGAACCAACTCGGCGAGGTCGTAAGTGAAATCCTGTTCGGCCTGACGCCGCGGGCGCGGCACAAGCCACGGCCGGACGTGGCCTACGTCTCCTACCTGCGTTGGCCCAAAGGCCGCCTCTACCCGCAGGGCGACCCGTGGCCGGTGGTGCCGGACTTCGTCATTGAGGTGGTGAGTCCCACGGACATCGCCAAGGCCGTTCAGGCGAAGGTCAAGGAGTACCTCGACGCGGGTGTGTCGCTGGTGTGGTTGGTGTACCCACAGGTCGGGTGGGTCGTCGCCTACGAGTCACTCCACCGGATGCGCGGCTTCACGATGGCGGACGATCTCGAAGCGGAGCCCGTGCTCCCCGGATTCCGCCTCCCCATGACCGAGTTGTTCAGCGATTCGGCCGCACCACCAACGAACGGCGAGGCGCCTCCCGAACCAGAGCCAAACGGGTAAAGGATCGGCAACCCTGAAAGGACACGACCCTCACTCCGGCCAGGCTCGCAACGCCATCGCCACAACCCGTGCGGCCCGGTGCGAATTCCGTCGCGCCGCCTTCAAGAATCGCCGGGCCGCGGCGAAGAAGAAAGAGTGTGGGTGTGGTCGTGTCGGTTGACTCCCGTTGTCGGGACCGATACCCTGAAATCTTTCTCCCGTGCCTTTCGGTAACCGACCTCTATGGCCGAACAGTACATCCTCACCCTCGAGCGCCTCAGCAAGGCGTACAACAAGCGCGAGGTCATCAAAGACATGACCCTCGCCTTCTTCCCCGGGGCCAAGATCGGCGTCATCGGCGGCAACGGCACCGGCAAGAGCACCCTGCTGCGCATCATGGCCGGCGTCGATACCGACTACCTCGGCACCGTCCGCCACGCCAACGGCATCCGCATCGGCTTCGTGCCGCAGGAGCCGCGCCTCAGCGAAAACAAGTCGGTCCGCGACAACATCGAGGAGGCCGTCGCTCCCACCCGCGCCCTCCTCCAGCGCTCCGAGGAACTGGGCGCCAAGTTCGGCGAGGACCTGCCCCCAGCCGAGATGGAAAAGGTGCAGGCCGAATTCGACCGCGTGCAGGACCAGATCGCCGCCGCCGACGCCTGGGACATCGACCGCCACGTCGAAATCGCCATGGACGCCATGCGCCTGCCGCCCGCCGACGCCATGCCGAACACCCTGTCCGGCGGCGAGCGCCGCCGCGTCGCCCTGTGCAAGACCCTCCTCCAGAAGCCCGACCTGCTGCTACTCGACGAGCCGACCAACCACCTCGACGCCGAGTCGGTCGCCTGGCTCGAACGCCACCTGCAGGAGTACCCCGGCACGGTCATCGCCGTCACCCACGACCGCTACTTCCTCGACAACGCCGCCGAGTGGATCCTGGAGCTGGACCGCGGCAATTACTACCCGTGGAAGGGGAATTACTCGGGCTGGCTGGAGCAGAAGCAGAAGCGCCTGGAAGTCGAGGAGAAGCAAGAGTCGGCCCGGCGGAAGACCCTGGCGCGCGAGTACGAGTGGGCGAAGATGGCCCCGCGGGCGCGGGTGGCCAAGAGCAAGGCCCGACTCAGCGCCTACGAATCCCTGGCGGCGCAGGAGGTGGACGAGCGGCAGGGCGAGCTGGTCATGCAGATCCCGCCGGGGCCGCACCTCGGCGACATCGTGGTGCGGGCCGAGCACGTCCGCAAGGGCTACGGCGACCTCCTCCTGATGGAGGACCTGACCTTCGACCTGCCCCGCGGCGGCATCGTCGGCGTCATCGGCCCCAACGGCGCCGGCAAGACGACGCTGTTCCGCATGATCGTCAGCCAGGAGCAGCCGGACGGCGGCCGCCTGCGCGTCGGCGACACGGTGGTGCCGGCCTACGTCGATCAGGGTCGCGACACGCTCACCAACACAGCCACGGTCTTCGAGGAGATCACCGGCGGCGTCGATTACTTGCAGCTGGGCAAGCGCCGCGTCGCCTCGCGCAGCTACGTCGCGCAGTTCAACTTCAAGGGGCCCGATCAGCAGCGCAAGGTCGGCGAACTGTCCGGCGGCGAGCGCAACCGCGTCCACCTGGCGAAATTGCTGCGCGGCGGCGGCAACCTGCTGCTGCTGGACGAACCGACCAACGACCTCGACGTGGACACGCTACGGTCCCTGGAAGACGCGCTGTTGAACTTCGGCGGCTGCGCCGTGGTCATCAGCCACGACCGCTGGTTCCTCGACCGCATCGCCACGCACATCCTGGCCTTCGAGGGCGACAGCAAGACCGTGTGGTGCGAGGGGAACTACCAGGTGTACGAGGCGCAGCGCAAGCAGCGGCTCGGCGTCGAGGCCGACCAGCCGCACCGCATCCGCTACAAGAAACTGGCGCGATAGTGCGCGGGTATCTTTGACGTCCAATCCGCTTGCGGCTTCGCAGACCAGACTGCGAAGCCGCAAGCGGCAGCACGGGTAAGCCAGCATGATGGAGTTACGGGAGGTCACGAAGGTCTATAGCCAGGGGCGGCGCACTGTGCGGGCGGTGCGCGGTGTCAGCCTGCGCGTGGTCGGCGGCGAGTTCGTGGTCATCATGGGGCCGAGCGGCTCGGGCAAATCGACGCTGATGCACCTGCTCGGCGCCCTCGACACCCCCACGACCGGCCAAGCCCTCTTCAATGACCGCGATCTGCGAGCGATGTCCGACAAGGAGCGCTCGCTGTTGCGGCGCAACCGCATCGGCTTCATCTTTCAGTTCTTCAACCTGCTGCCGACGCTGACCGCCGTGGAGAACGTGGGCCTGCCGCTGCTGCTCGGCGGCCAGGGTCGGAAGTCGGCCCGCGGCACGGCGTTGGCCGCCCTGGACCGTGTCGGCCTGGGGAACCGGGCCGACCACTTCCCCGAGGAGATGTCCGGCGGCGAGATGCAGCGTGTCGCCGTCGCCCGCGCCCTCATCACCGAGCCGGAAGCGATCCTCTGCGACGAGCCGACCGGCAACCTCGACTCGGCCAACAGCAAGGAAATCCTGTCGCTGCTGCGCAGCCTCCCCGAGGCGGGCAAGCGTGCCGTGGTCATGGTGACGCACGAACCCGCCGCCGCCGCCTATGGCGACCGCATCGTCCACATCCGCGACGGCCTCATCGACAGTGAGGAATCGCCCCGTTTAACCGCCGCCCTCGGGGCGGCGCGGGCGGGAGCGTGACGGTCGCGCCGCCCCGAGGGCGGCGGCTCAACGGGAGACGCCATGTTTGCGCTGTACCGAACGCTGAGCCTGCGCTACCTGCGGCTGCGCTGGGCGCTCAACGCCCTGGTGGTAGTGAGCATCGGCCTCGGCGTCAGCGTCTGGGTCGCCACGAGCGCCCTGTACAAGAGCCTGGAACAGTCGATCCTGGTCAGCGTCAACCCGATGGCCGGCGTCGCCGACCTGCAGGTCAGTAACGGCGACGCCGGCGTGCCGCGCGACCTGGAACAGCGCCTGGCCCGCCTCCCCGGCGTCAAGTCGGTGCGCCCCCTCGTCATCGAGTCGGTGCGCGTCGTCCTGAGCGACAACAGCCGCCACCCGGCGATGCTGTTCGGCATGGACCCGCCGCGGGACGAGGGTGCGGACCCGTCTTCTGAGGGCGTCAAGCTCCACTACGACCTCAGCGCCGGCTTCGCCTTGTTCGGCCGTCCGCCGGTCCTGGTGGGCAGCGGACTCGACGCGATTCTGCCGCCGGGGACGACGCGCTTCAAGGTGCTGGCCGCGGGCAGTACCCACGAGGTCGCCCGTGCCGGCACCGTCGAGGCGAGCGGGCCACTCGCGGGGTTGGGCGGCAACGTGCTGGTGATGCAGTGCGAGCCGGCCGCCAAGCTGCTGGACCGCCCCGGCCGCGTCAGCCGCATCGACGTCCTCTTCGAGCCCGGCAGCGATCCGGCCGAGGTGACGCGCGCCGTCCGCGCCGAGCTGAACGGGCCCGCCGAGGGGCAGGCGCGGACGCCGGAAGCGCAGGACGGCCGTGTCCGCGAGGCGCTGGCCCCGCTCAAGGTCGGCGCGCTCATCGTCAGCACCGGTGCCCTGGTGGTTGGCATGTTCCTCGTTTACAACACCCTGTCGGTCAGCGTGGCGGAGCGCCGTCACGACATCGGCGTGTTGCGCTCGCTGGGGGCGACGCGCGACCAGGTGCGCCGCCTCTTCCAGGGCGAGGCGATCTTCCTGGGCCTGCTCGGCTCGCTGGTCGGCATCCCGTTCGGACTGTTGTTGGCCCGGCTGCTCCTGGGCCCGATCGGCCGGTTGGTCGTCGAGTCGCTGGGGACGGCGGCCATGCGCGTGCCGTCGCTGGGCGACCTGTGGGTGGTGCTGGTGAGTTCGGCCGGGGCCGGCATCGCGACGTCGGTGGCGGCCTCGCTGGTGCCGGCCCTGCGTGCCGCCCGCGAGGAGCCGGCCGACGCCGTCCGGCGGGTGCCGCTCGTCGCCGGCCTGTCGGCGCGGGTCGCGCAGGTGGCCGCCTGCCTGCTGCTGATCGGGCTCGGCGTGGCTATGGTGGGCGGGCGGGAGCACCTGCCGTGGAAGCGCGCCTGCCTGTTCGGCGGCATCGGCGTCATCTTCCTGGCGGCGTTCCTGGCCATCGCCCTGTTCTCGGCCGTCTGCGCCCGCGTGCTGCGCCCCTTCGCCCAGCGTCTCTTTCCCATCGAGGGCCGCCTTGCTTCCGACAACCTCGTGCGGGTGCCGGGCCGCACCGGACTGGTCATCGCGGCCGTGTCGGCCTGCGTGGCCCTGATGGCCCACACCGCGGGCATCATCCGCAGCAACGAGACGGCCGTCATGGCCTGGCTGGACCGCGCCCTCACCGCCGACCTGGTCGTCACCTCCGGCGGGCCGGTCAGCGCCACCGGCCAGACGACGTCGATGAAGGAAGAGGTCGGCGACGACATCGTCAAGCAGCTCCCCGGCGCGCGCGCGGTGCCGATCTCCTGGCGCTTCGTCGAGTGGCCGCACGACGGCGAGGACGTGCAGGTGACGATCGCGGCCATCGACGCCGCCACCTACTGCGAGGCCAGCCGCGAGCGGCGGGCCGACCTGCCGCACCTGCCGCTCGTCCGCCGGCTCGCCGACGAGCCCGGCACGGCGATCGTCTCGGAGAACTTCGCGGCCCTCTACCACGTCAGCGCCGGCGACGTGATTCACGTCCAGGGGGTCGGGGGGCCGCTACGGCTGGAGGTCATCGGCGCCATCGAGGATTACGCCGCCCCGCGCGGCCTGATCCTGGTCCATCGCGACCATTACGCCGGCGAACTGGACACGAAACTCGTGGACATCTTCGACGTCTACCTGCCGGCGGGAACCGACCCGGCCGCGATCGAGCGGGCGCGCGATTCCCTGGCCCAGTCGCCGCTGGCCGCCGAGCATGCCCTGGTGCCGCTGACCGGCGCGGAGGTGCGGCAGCACATCCTGGTCGTGATCCGCAAGGTGTACAGCATCGCTTACCTGCAAGAGGTCGTCGTCGGCGTCGTCGCGGCGCTGGGGGTGGTGGCGGCCCTGCTGATCTCGGTCATCCAGCGCCGCCGCGAGCTAGGCCTGCTGCGCGCCGTCGGCGCCACGCAGGGGCAGGTGCTGCGCTCGGTGCTGTTCGAGGCGATGCTGATGGGGTTGATCGGCAGCGCCCTGGGCGTGCTGTTCGGCCTGCTGCTGGAGTGGTACGCGCTCAAGGTGATCCTGCTGGAGGAATCGGGGTTCCGCTTCCCGCTGACGCCGCCCTGGCGCGAGGCGGGGATCATCGCCGCCCTGGCCGTGACGACCGCGACGCTGGCCGGCCTGCTGCCGGCGATAAGAGCGGTGCGGCTGCGGATTGCCGATGCGATCGCCTATGAATGATGCAGCCGCTTGCGGCTTCGCAGGGCATGCGAAGCCGCAAGCGACTGAAACATCTTCTTGCAACTCGCCCCCCTCGCTGTGCGATTATCATTCCCATCAGTCTGCGCGACTTCCTGAACCGGATCCGAGGGAAACCATGAGCACCCTGACTATCGAGCTACCCGAGTCGTTGAAGAAGCACATCGAAGCGCTCGCCGCGAAGGAAGGCTACTCGGTCAGCCAGTTCCTCGCCAGCGCCGCCGGCGAGAAGTTGGCAGTCATGTTGACGCTGGACTACCTGCGCCGGGAAGCGGCAGCCGGGCGCCGCGAAGACTTCGAGAAGTACCTGGCGGCCGTGCCGGACGTCGCGCCGCCGGAGCACGACCGCCTCGACTGACGCGGCGTCGGCGGTCACGTGGACGATAAATCGACGTCCAGTTTCTGCCCCAGCGCTTCCGCCCACTGGTGCAGTGTCGCGAGCGTGGGGTTCAGCATCTTGCCCGTCTCCAATCGAGACAGGGCCGGCGGATCGACCCCCGTCCGCCCGGCCACCTCAACCCGGGCATTGAGGACGAGCCGATCACGGCAGCGACGATAGCGGGACGATGAAGAGGAACTGAGCTTGGAGGTTGTTCAAGAGACGGGCGTCCGTCGTCACCAGTTCACAGCCTTCCTGCTCGGCCAGGGCCACGTACAAGCAGTCGTAGACGCCGAGGCGAGCGGCTGACGAGATCTGCTAGGCGCGCGGCAGCAGCGGAAGCGACGGGAAGAGTGGCGGGAGCGTGTTCAGCATGTCGCTTCTGAGCTGCGCCCCCTCCGCCGGGGTGATGCGCCCCTGGCGCTCGGCGCGGGTAAGGGCATGGGCAACCTCGACGGGGAAGACGTCAGGGGCGAGCAACTCGTGGATGGCCTGGCGGTACTCGTCGCGGAGCTTGCGGGCCTTGTCGGTCTCCTGCTCGATGACCAGCCACTTGAAGCCGACGCACGAATCCAGAACGTAGATCATTCGGCCTCGCGCAATTCTCGGATGGCAGGGGTGCCAATGTCCAGCACGCCGTGCCTCTTGCGGAGCTGCTCACTGATCCGGTCCATGCGCTCACAGGCTTGCCGCATGGCCTCGGGGTCGCGAACGACCTTCGCGGCGCGCTCAGCTGCCTGGCGGAGTTCGGCCATGAGGTGCGAAGGAATGCCGGAGCCTGTCATGTCTGCAGTGTCCATCTGGTTCCGTTAAATCGGTGGATAAATCGAGACGGTAGCAACATCGGTGAGGGAAACGGACCCCTGCCGGCTTGCCCGGCAGGTGACGCAGGTCGCCGGCTAACCTGGCGCAGCGCTCCTGCCTTCGACCCCTGCCGGCTTGCCCGGCAGGTGAAGCAGGTCGCAGCCTAGACCCGGGGAACAGAGAAGGCGTTTCCGCGCCGCCCTTCTAGCCTGCGACCTGCTTCACCTGCCGGGCAAGGAGATCGTCCAGCTTATGGAGCGTTTCGTGCCAACGGTTTACGTCGATCCGGGGTGGACAAAGATGGGGGGAGCAGCTGCCATGACGGG
>Ga0116219_10000474_pt1 | contig 41508 bp, 37 predicted proteins | sample Sb_taG_4_FD_91019 | JGI IMG/M metagenome (GOLD analysis project Ga0116219, IMG submission 91019) | Peat soil microbial communities from Weissenstadt, Germany - Sb_50d_6_BS metaG | ecosystem: Environmental > Terrestrial > Soil > Wetlands > Peat | place: Germany: Weissenstadt | collected 2010-09-21 | reverse complement strand
GCGGCCGACGCGCCTCTGTGATCGCGTCGTCGCCGAGATCGTCAAAAGGTACTGCAAGCAAATTGGGAAACGAGTTCCGCTCTTCTCAGGCCACTCGCTTCGGGCCGGCTTTGCCACCTCGGCGGCGATCGCGGGGGCTTCCGAGAGGTCAATCCAGAAGCAGACGGGCCATGCGAGTGTCAACGTACTTCGAAGGTACATCCGAGAGGCGGAGATGTTTCGAGACAACGCGCTTTCTAAGCTTGATTTGTAGGGGGGCTCCACGGGTAGGGCGATGTATCCATTTGCCGAACAAACATGTTAGGCTTTGACAATGGAAAAGAAACTGACGTGGGAAGAGATTAAAAAACACTACAATCAAGAATGGGTAGAGCTCGTCGATTATGACTGGCCGGACACGGAGCCTTATCCTCGTGACGGAGTTGTGCGCGTTCACGCCAAGAACCGCAGGGAATTTGACGTGCTCATTTTGGAAGACCCACCCACTGATTCCGCTCTTGTCTTCGTCGGAGAACGGCAAGCTCCTCCTGGCGTAGTTCTTAATGCGAATCTCCATCAGTGGAGATAAGCCTGAAATGACTCCATACGCAATCACAACCGTTTTGGGGTTGCCCGTTATCACGGCAGTCGTTGCAGGACCGAAATATTCCAAGAGGATCCAGCTAATCTTCGATTCTGGGGCCGTTTCAACTCAGATTCACATCGGTACAATGAAATCAATTGGATTCGACTTCCATGATCGGACTCCTGACACTTCTATAAAAGGGGTAACGGGACCGGCAGAGAGGGGGTTCCTTGTTCAGACTTCCCGGTTTTTTATCCTTGGAAGGAGATTTCAGAATCAGACCCTCTCAGCCTTTGACTTCAACGACTGGGTTAAGGAAGGGATCGACGGGCTACTGGGTTGGGATTTGATTCAACAGTTTCATTTTGAGGTTGATGGCCCTCACAGCGCACTGATAGTGTTTTGACGCCCGCTTCATAACGGATCCCCGAGTCGTTCGGGGACCTCAAGGCTTTGGCCGATCCCGAAGGGATACCACGCTGCTGCCTTGAACCGGTGGCCCGGCGGAGCCTCTTGTCCCCGACGTTCACGGCACCGCGAGGCCGTATCGCGTCATGGCGATCACGGTACTGACCTTCTTGTCGCGGCCGAGTACCAGCACGCGGGCGGGACCCGCATCCAGGATGGGGCCTCGGGTCGCGATCAGGAGCGGTGAGGTGATCTTCTCGCCCTTGAGGCGGAAGAGGAGCCATTTGTCCTCGCCCGACTTGACGAACTCGATGGCGCACGCCAGTTGCACCGTGGGCAAACCTCCGCCTTTCCCGCTCGCCTGCGGAGTCTGGACGCCGCCGATGAGCCCCCCTAACTCATCGAACTCGGGGACGTTCGGGTCGAGGACGAGCGTCCCGTGCTTCCCGTCGCTCTCGACGAGGAGCCGGATCTGATGGACGGGTCGCCGACTCTCCTCCAGTACCAACCCGGGGGTGAGCGCCTCGGTCTGCAACTCCATGAGCGGCCCGTCGGCTCTCGCCCAGGGCGAGACGAGCACAAGGCTGGCTGCCGTCAGGACCACCGCACGACGCATGGGAATCCTCCTGGTCGACTTACGATGTCGATCTCGGTCTCGGGCGGGACGACGGCTCCCGCTTCCAGACTGATCGGTCAGAACTTCCTGGATTGACGTGTAGGTTCCTTTTATATCCGATCCGAAGGGATCAGTCCGCGTCTGGTCGATCGACGCTGGCCGCCCGGCCACGTCGTTGATCACGACGAATTTGATTTCGGACCTCAGGCGTCGTAGCGAGCATCGATTACTGTATCAGGTCACACGGCTTAAGTAATATAGCTTACATCCTTCATCGTCGCTCTTTGTAACTAGTTCGTGCTGGGAGGTTTATGGGTAACACAAGAGATTGCCTTACCAAAGCGGACCTCGCCTACGCCGTCTACGTTGCGCTCCCCGTCGACAAGCAGAAAGCTGCTCAGATCGTGGAAGACTACATAGAGCTTATCAAAGAGGCGTTGGAGAAAGAGAGCAAGGTCGTGCTCTCCCGTTTTAGTTCGTATGAGGTGAAGTTCAAGCCACCGCGGAAGGGTAGGAATCCTCACACCGGGGACTCGATCATCCTGCGGGCTCGCAAGGTCGTGAAGTTCAAACCCAGCAAGCCGCTTCGTAAGGCGATGAACGGCCAGCAGGTCACCGCGGAAGATGGGGTTGATATGGGGTCGCGGTCGGCCGCGACACGGACGGCGACGTCCTTGGCGTAGGCCAGACATCGAGGAACTCGAATTCGTAAACTTTGATTAACATAACAGATTCTCTATCATCGGTTGGGTGCGGCCACGCCTTTTTAACCGGAGCTATTTGTCATCTTCCCCTGGCTCGTCCGGCCCGTGAGACCCGGCTCACCCCTCGCGAATGCTCATGGCACGCTTCTTTTTCCCCGATGCACGTCAGCTGAGGCTAGGCAGAGCCTCGCGTGGCCGGCGACGAGGCGCACGCAGTGAAGAGGCCGCCCTTCAACAGTAAACACGTACTCTTCGATCTCGTAGTTTCCCAACCACCTGCAAGGACTTCTTGGAGAGAGGGTTGCCGGTAAGCTCTACCATGCAAAGCTGTGCGCAGCTCTCGAGCGCCGAGATGTCGGTGATCTGGTTGTAGGGGAGGTTCAGCTCCCTGAGCTTTACGCAGCTTGACAGGGGTGAGATGTCGGTGATCTGGTTGCCGGAAAGGTCCAGCTCATCGAGCGTTCCGCAGTGTGCGAGGGCGGAGATATCGGTGAGTCCGTTGCGGTCGAGGCTGAGGAACGCGAGCTCTCCGCAGCGTGACAGCGGTGAAAGATCCGTGAGCCTGTTCTGGGAAAGGCTCAGCATCTCAAGTCTCTTGCAGTTCGTCAGGGCGGAGATATCGGCGATTCGGTTTTCGAAAAGATGCAGCGTCACGAGCTCTCCACAACCTGCGAGCGCCGAGATATCCGCTATTTTGTTACCGCCTAAGCTCGACTTTTGCCCTTTTTGTAGTCCCGAGTAACCAGGAAAGCCTGGAAAAATGAGGTATTCTTGAGTTCTTGAAACCCCGCTGGCCCCTAGGGTTTGCAAAAAGTCGGGCTACCATTCCCGAAAACCCTGGAAAAATAAGGGTTCTGGGTACTACAAAAAGGGCAGAAGACGAGCTAAGGCCAAATTCTCGATCTTGGTGCAGCTCGCGAGAGCTGAGGGGTCTGTCACTTCACACCAAACGAAATTTGCCACCGTGACTCGTCCGCGGTGACTTATTTCAGAAACGCCTTTCCAAAGCCTCTCCTCGCGGATTCCATTTGCTCTTGCGAATGTCATCAGCGCCTCGCGCTCCACCGCCATCAGCGCCTCGCTGGCACTCCGCCTGAGGTTGGTTAGATCCTCGCTCCCGACCCCGGGAAGGCGCAGCGCCGCATCTCGAAGGGCATCGAGAATTCCTTCGAACTCTGCGAACGGATCGAGGGGATGTTGATCTCCCATACTTGGCAACCTCCCTGGCAAGCCGACAGCGACAGCGGTCCCAACCTTCAAGATTATACTTGCTGACCGGCCGGCTCGTCGCCGAGAAACGAGCACTTCTCCCTCCTGCCCGGCCGGCTCGGCTTCTCTGCTCCCGCGGTTCGATCCCGAGCGTGAAACGCCAGTCCGTCCGCCGGAGGCGGGTTTCGTTTTTCGATTCTGGCGAGGCCTGGATAAAAGGATATCCACGTACCAAAACAGACTCACTCGCGATATCGGCTCGCCTCTCCCAACCGCAGAGTCTACGAAGCACAGCATCCACCTCCAGCCTATCCAGAAGCTGCGGTGCGACGCACAGGCCCGTCCCGGTTGGCGGGCCTGGTCGAGGAGCGCTCGACTTCAAGCGTGCTGAGGTGCGGGCATACAATGCGGCGTTGCCCGGGGCGTAGCGCCAATGCTCGAACGAGATGGCTCGGGGAGGGGCTCACTTGGTGGCCGAAGGAGCGTCTTCAAGGCCCCGCTTGCGGCGGAGCTTGCTCAAAGTCAGCGGCGGGATCTCGCCCACCAGCGCCCGAAGCTCGTCCTCGCTCAGGCTGGTGACCCACTCGTGCAGCTCCTCGAACTCGTCTCTGGCTCCTGTCATCTTACGCTCCCGGATGACCGCTTTGCGGGCTTGCTCCCAGCTCTCTTCGTGGCGGGTGAGGGCATCGCGGTGGCGGATGATAGATTCGATCAGCTCGGTCAGTGCGTCGGTGAAGCCGCGGCCGCCATCGTAGCCGAAGATGTGCGCATGCTCGTGGAGGAACACGGCCAGCGCTTCAGCGAAGTCGGAGGTGAAGAGCGTCGTCGAGAGGAAGACATCGCGCACTCGGTATTGCCGGTCCCGCCTCAGTTGGCCGAGGAGCACATCACTGGAACTGATGTCGTAGCGGATCGTCCCCCCGTCGAAGACGGCCATGATCTCGGGGGCGAGTTCGCGGGTGATCTTCGAGAGGCTCCGGATGCCGATCCATTCGGCCTCTGTCGGGGAGCGCTTGCCCCGACGCCTCGATTCCTCATCGGCCTTCTTCTTCAGCTGCTCGACGTGACTCCGAGCGTCGATGACGCCGAAACTCCCGAAATAGCTCGGCAGCGCCTTCCTGCCCTGCTCCTTCCATTGCTGCTCGATCTTCGAGAACTCCAGCTGCTCCGTCGGGGTGGTTGAGGTCGACCGGGCGTAGTAGCGGTCTCCGAAGACCTCGCCGGACAATTTCTGGGGCCAATGGGGGTTTTGCCAGTGGTAACCACGGATCTTGTCCGCGATCGCGGCGAGAAGCGGATGACCCCGCTCCCACACCCCTCGGGCGGATTCGACGACCACGCGCTGAGCCTCGTGGCTCCACTTGAGGGCGCCGGCGACCTGGCGGTAAGCCAGCGTGAGCACGGGCTCTCCGAAGGCATTCCGGTCGCGGTCGCGGCCAATCATGTTCTCGATCGTCTTGGTCGGCTTGTTGATGGCCAGGACGAGCGGGATGCCTTCGATCTCCCCTCGCTTCAAGTTGCGGTAGAAGAGATGGCCCTGCCCATCCTTCGAGTCGTAGATGGCGAGGGCGTTGCCGGTGGCCCAGCGCTTCATCCCGATGAGTGGGTTGCCCTCATAGAAGAAGTGCGTCAGACCATCCTGGCACGCCCTGGCGAGTTTCTTGGAGCTGCCTCGCAAGATCAGGCGAGTTCCCTCGAACGCCTCGGCGGTGTGGTAGAAGTCGTACTGGACGGGATAGAGTGCGGTCCCCTGCACCGCCGCGTCCGCGATGCGGAGGAGCAGGAGATCCGTCCCACACTGGGCGATGGGCGTGACCCCGTGGTCCCTCAGCAGGCACGTGGCCGCCACCTTGAACCCCTCGCCGTACTGGCCCACATCGCACTCGTCCTTCTCGGACCCCAGATAGAACAACCGCTCCAGGTTGAAGGGTGTCGGCGCGCTGATGACGACGTCCGATGCGCTGGCGTCGACCCGTATCTCGGAGACCCGACCGCGGTTCGCGTCGAAGAAGTTCTGCATGAGGTCGCGGGCGATGTAGACCTCGTCCCAATCGACGCCCCAGGCGGTCGTGACGGAACTGGTCAGGGTCTTGAGGAGCTTCGGCTGGCTCCCGAGCCCGAGACCATCGAAGTCCTGCCGAGGTTGGGAGGCCCCGAATACCGCTCCCTGCAAACTCCTCCGCCGGCTCTTGCTGGTCATCGCTGTGTCCACAGAGGCGAAGTCGTCGAGACGATGACGACTATTGCTATGGTACGAACTCCTTCAAAGCGGAATGACCTCCCAGCCCCTGGCTCGCCAGATATTCGCCGATGATCGAGCGGTGACAGTCCTCGCAGAGTAAGGAGACCGTCTTCCGGGATCCCAGCTCGATGAGTCGCCGGGTGCGATCGGCGGCTTCGCGAGCGATCAGGTTGCGGAAGGCCTTCAATTCCGGGTACTTCGGGTCGGGGTTGCCCAGTTCCTCCAACCACTCGTATCCGATCTGGGCGTCCCCGAGCGTCTTTTCGATCCCCGGGAAAAAGGCGCTTTTCCTCCCTGATGCACGTCAGCTGGGGCGCTAAGCGCCTTGCGTGGCCGCCTCACCGCCTTGGAGCCGCCGCCGGTAGTTATTGTCATGCGCCTGCGCGCCCCCAAACAAGCCGCCGTGGCAGAAAAGGGACTTGCCGTAGCACCGATGCAGCGCGATTTTGAAACGTAAGTCGCGCGCTCAGTGTCTCAATCGTTGATTTGCATGAAAAAGAAGCCCGCCACACTCCCGATTCCTTTCGAACGAGGGGTCCAGGAAGCATCGGAGCAGAAAACAGGCATAAGCCGTCCAGTTTGCTGGACAGCCCCCGGACCGATGCGTTACCTGGAAGAATGGAAACCAACGACGAGTTCCATGAGCGGATTCGGCGCGAACAGCGGCTTGCCGCCCGGCTCCGCCTCGCCACGGAACGGCTCGAAGAAGCCCAGCAGGAGCGGATCTGGGCCGTCGTCGAAGCCCATCAGTCGGGGTTGTCGATCCGACAGATCGCGGCGGCCACGGGGCTCAGTTCGAGTCGGGTCCACCAACTCCTGGGCTCGGAAGAATCCCGCGAGGTCCCCCGGTGGCTCAGTCAGCGGCGTGATCAGGAGGCGGCCCCCACCCAGGGCCACCCCGACCTCCAGGCCCGCCTTGCGGGCGAGATGGACGCGCTTCGCCGGTGCCGCGAGTGGCTGGAACGCCTGGAGCGCGGGGAGCAGGTCGTGGTGAACCTGCGGCCCGAGACCGATCCCGAGACGGAATACGTGTCGTTCGACCGTCCCCGCGTGCTCCGGGTGCTGGCCCGCATCATCGCCGACCTGGACGGGCTGGCCGGCTTCCCGCCGATCGCCGAGGAGGAGGCCAAGAAAGGAGGCGCCGAGGCCCGACGCGCCCGCCACCGGCGACGGTTGGTGGAGCCCGACCCGCCGCCGAAACGACTGACGGTGCGGGAAGAGCGGGCCGCCCTCCGCGCTTTGCTGAATCTTCCGCCGTCCGAGAAGGTCTAAACGAGCCCGGTCCGGGCCCTCTCATCAGGACGATTCGGCCCACGCCACCCGACTGCGTGGTTTGCTACGGAAAACGCACAAACTTCGATGCATGACATCCGCCTTTGGGCAAGCAAGGTAATTCGGATGAAAAGGTTAAGAGCCCGCTTGTTGCTCAATCACATCTTTGCATGGAGCTGCGTTTTATCGACCATCCTTTGCCTTCCATGCGGTCGCTTCCCATACCGGAGGGTTCAACCTCACTGGGCGGCTTCGGCAATTATCGCCCGCCAAGTGGTTTCCCGGGTCCTGCCTTGCTGACGCTCCGCCAGGACGTTGCGACCACGGCGATGAGATGGCCTGTCTTGGGGTGGGCTGGTTCGATGTCGACCGGCAAGCCGTGTGCGCGGAGGGCGGCCGAGGTTGTCGGCCCGATCGAGCCCACGACGACATTCTCCGCGAGTGCGGCGCGCACGTCGTTTTCAATCCCCGTGTCGGCCGCGATTTGGAGGACGTGCACGACCTGCTGCGCCGCCGTGAAGAGGACGGCTCCGATCTGGTGTTCGGTGATCGCCTTCAAGGCATCGCGAAGAGGGCCGGTGTCCTCAGGTAACACCCAGCGGTAAACCGGGACTCGTGTCACCACCGCGCCACGCTGTTCCAATCCTTCGGTCAGCTCGGGGACCGGCTTGCCGTATTCCTGGACGGCGACCTTCAGACCCTCGACGGGCAGTTTCGCGTCGAGCAACGCGAGCGTCTCTCGCCAGGTGTTGGGCTCGGGAACTTGGAAGTCGATCGTCGCGCCCAGTTCGCGGAGCGCAGCCGCAGGCTTGGGACCTCGGGCGACCACCTTCGTCTTGCCCAGCGCCTCGGCCCATGTCGAGCCGGAGAGGCGAGGCCCTAGCGATTCGACGAGGTACCGCACGCCCACGCCGGTCTCGAAGATCACGACGTCGAAGGCCCCGTCGAGAAGGCCGTCGGCGAACGCTTGCGCGTCGGGGTTCTCCTCGAGGGGGACTTCCCTGAGCGACGGGGCTGAGACGGGAATCCCCCCCTGTTTGGCCACGAGGTCGGCCAAAACGCCTGCCATGCGACCCTCGAAGATCGCCACGCGAAGGCCGTCGAACGGGGTCGGAGAAGGGGTGTGCATGACGTTTTCGCTCGACAAGGTTCGGCGCTGAGGATCGAGGCTAAGCGACGGCCTACGCCTCGGCCAGAATGGAGAGCGAGGCGGGAGCGGCCTCCGCGGCCCTTCCGCCCGCTCCGATGAATGTACCGTGCCAGCCCCGGCTCGCGTAAGCCAATGCCAGCGCACCACCGATCCCTCCGACCAGCGCGAAGGCAAGGAAGCCCCCACTGAAGCTGCCGGTGGCCTGCTTCATCGAGCCCAGAACGGTCGGCAGCAAGAATCCGCCGAACCCTCCCGCGGACCCGACGACCCCGGTCGTCACACCAATCTCCTTGGGGAACCGCTGCGGCACGAGTTGGAACACCGCGCCGTTGCCCATGCCCAGGGTCGCCATGGTCGCGAACAGTAGCACCGTCCCAGCGAACATAGGCGGAAGCGTCGCCAGGCCGAGCATCGTCGTCCCAGCGATCAGATAAAGCCCGGTCAGCAACCGAACGCCTCCGAACCGGTCGGCGAGATACCCGCCTAGCGGCCGTAACGCCGAGCCGGCGATCACGCAGAACGTCGCGAAGTTACCCGCCTGGACTTTCGAGAGCCCGTACTGGCTCAGGAAGAAGACGTTGAGGAAGCTCGCGAGGCCGACGAACCCACCGAAGGTGATCGAGTAGAGCAGGCAGAACCACCAGGTGTCCGCGAGCTTGAGCACGTCCGCATAAGTCGTCAGGGGCCGAGGCGCGGGTTGTTCGGGGCTGTCCTTGGCGAAGATCAGGAAGAAGGCGAGCGTCGCCAGCAGCGGAATCAAGGCCAGGCCGAACACGGCGTGCCAGCCCCAGACCAAGGCAAGCCGAGGGCCGAAGAACGTGGCCAGGGCCGTGCCACTATTGCCCGCGCCGGCGATCCCCATTGCCAGCCCCTGGTAACGAGGCGGGTACCATCGGCTCGCCAGGGGAAGCGCGGCGGCGAAGCTCGCCCCTGACACGCCTAAGAGCAGGCCGACCAGGAGCATCTTGTTGAAGCTGTCCGCCCAGAGCCATCCCATCATGAGGGGTAGGATCGTCAGCGACATCCCCAGAAGGCCTGCCCGACGCGCGCCAACCCGGTCGGTCAAGAGCCCCAGCGCCAGCCGAAGCACCGCACCTCCCAGCAGCGGCACTGCCACCATCAAGCCTTTCTGCGAGTCCGACAGGCCGAACGCCGGCACGATCGAGTTCGCCAATGCGCCGGGGAGAAGCCAGATCATGAAACTCACATCAAAATACAAGAAAGCACTGAGCAAGGTCGGCACGTGGCCAGCGCGGCGGAAGTCTCGTAGCTTCATCGATTCGAGGCTCCGAAATTCGGAGTGACGGGGTGGGTTCGTTCACACACAGGCAACGGCGCAGGATTTGGGAACTCGGGCAAGGCGCTCCATCTCGCTATCGGACGGCAGTTCGACGTACACGTCGTCCCCCTCGACACGCACCGGGAAAACCTCGACCCGGTACGAATCGCCGCTGAGGCACGCACCCGATTCGAGTGAAAACGTCTTCTTGTGCAGGGGGCAGGCGACCTTGGGTACGCCCTGTTGATCGCCAAGAATGCCGCGGGAGAGGACCGCCTCGCGCTTGTGCGGACAGGTGTTCTGGCAGGCGTACCACTCTCCCCGCGAATCGAACCGGTAGACGGCGATCTCCGCCGCACCGTGCTTGATCGCGCGCCCGCCGTCGAGGGGAAAATCGCTGACCGACCCGACGTGAACCCACTGGGGTCCGGAAGCGTCCGGCTCTGTAATCGGCGGACGTCCGCTGAGTTTTTCGAGCGAAACGAATTCGGAGGGCCAGTCGGCGGGCCTCTGCTGGCCACGCTCCGTCACGAACTCGATGCCCGGCTCCGTCTCGTCGGTGTTGGCGAATTGCTGGAAGAACCGACGTTTTTCGGGGTCGTCGACCACCGCTTTCCATTCGCATTGATAAGAATCAACGAGTGACTGCATCTGTCGTTCGAGCTCGGCCGCGATGCCGAGGCGGTCGCGGACAATCACGTCGGTAAGGTACTCGATCCCGCCTTTCATGTTCTCGAGCCAGACCGAAGTCCGGGTCAAGCGGTCGGCCGTGCGGATGTAGTACATGAGGAAACGGTCGAGATAGCGGAGCGCGGTGTCCTCGTCGAGGTCGGCGGCGAGGAGATCGGCGTGCCGAGGCCTTGCGCCGCCGTTTCCGCAGACGTAGAGGTTGTACCCCTTCTCGGTGGCGATCAGTCCGAAGTCCTTGCTCTGGGCCTCGGCGCACTCGCGGACGCACCCTGAGACGGCTCCCTTCAACTTGTGAGGAGAACGGAGCCCTCGGTATCGCAGCTCGACCCGGATGGCGAACCCGACCGAGTCCTGAACGCCGAACCGGCACCATGCCGAGCCAACGCAACTCTTTACCGTCCGCAAGGCCTTGCCGTAAGCGTGGCCGCTCTCGAACCCCGCCGCGATCAACTCGGACCAGATCTCGGGGAGGAGGTGCACTGGCGCACCAAGGAGGTCGACGCGCTGACCGCCGGTGATCTTCGTATAAAGGCCGTACTTGCGGGCGACCTCACCCAGAACGATCAGCTTCTCCGGAGTGATCTCACCGCCTGGAACGCGAGGGACCACGGAATAGGTACCCCCGCGCTGGATGTTCGCGAGGAAGCGGTCGTTGGTGTCCTGCAAGGTCGCGTGGAACGGGTCGAGGACGTTCTCATTCCAGAGGCTCGCCAGGATCGAGGCGACGGCCGGCTTGCAGACCTCGCACCCTTGCCCGCGGCCGTGCGAAGCGATCAAGGCGTCAAACGTCTTGATCTCTTGAATCATCGCGACCTGATAAAGCTCCTGCCGGCTTAGTGGGAAGTGCTCGCAGAGCCGGTTGTCGACCTGAGCACCCATTGCCTGGAGTTCCGCCTTGAGCAGATCGGTGACGCGAGGTAAACAGCCACCGCAGCCGGTTCCGGCCTGGGTGCAGGTTTTGACCTGCGCGACCGTCGCGAGCTTCTGGTCGCGGACGGCCGCTCGGATCTGTCGCGCACTCACATTGTTGCATGAACAGATCTGGGCATCAAGGTCGCCGCTGCAGGCCGCGCGATGCCCCGCCGACAGCAACTCACCGGGAGGTACAGTGATCGGCTTCCCGCTCTTGAACAGCCCGAGAAGGCTGCCGAAGTCGGAAGCGTCGCCGACCAGAACGCCTCCCAGTAGGCGGGTCCCCTCGGGGTTGAAGACAAGCTTCTTGTAAACGCCCCCGAACGGGTCTTCGTAGGTCAACGCCTTCGCGCCGCTGGCCTCCGCGAACGGGTCGCCGAAGCTGGCGACGTCCACTCCCATGAGCTTCAACTTCGTGGACATATCAAAGCCGGAGAACGTCCGCGTCGCCCCTGTAAGGTTTGCCGCGGCGACTTCGGCCATTTCGTAGCCGGGGGCGACCAGGCCGTAGACCAACCCACGGTGCGTGGCGACCTCGCCGATGGCGAAGATGTCCGGGTCTGAGGTCCTTAGCGCGTCGTCCACGACGACCCCACCACGAGGGCCGACCTCAATTCCACAGGCGCGGGCCAGTTCGTCCCGGGGTCGGATTCCCGCCGAGATGACGACCATGTCGACGTCAAGTTGCCCGCCGTCGGCGAACGCCAAGCCTTCGACTTTGCCGTTGCCAAGAAATTCCCGCGTGCTCTTGCCCAGGTGGACCCGGACGTTCATCCCCTCGATCTTGTCGAGCAATGTCTTTGAGCCCGTATCGTCGACCTGGCGAGGCATCAGCCGAGGGGCGAACTCGACGACGTGAGTCTCCAGCCCGAGGTCGCGGACCGCCTTCGCGGCCTCCAGGCCGAGCAACCCGCCGCCGATCACCGCCACCGACGCCGAGTTCCCGGCGTAAGCGAGGATCGCCTCGAGATCCTCGATGGTCCGATAAACGAACACCCCTTTCTTGTCGACGCCCGGGACCGACGGAACGAAGGGCGCCGAGCCGGTCGCCAAGACCACGATGTCGTAGCCGACCTCACGGCCTTTCTCGGAAACGACCACCCGGCGCGCGCGGTCGATGATCGACGCGCGATCGCCCACGTGCAGGGTGATCCCGTTCTCGGCGTACCACGACTCGCAGGCAATTTTGAGGTGTTCGGCGTCACGCTTTTCAAAGTATTTCGAGAGGTTAACGCGATCGTAGGCCGGTCGCCGTTCCTCGCAGAACGTGACGAGCTGGAAATGGCGATCAACGTCGAAGCCAGCCAGGCGTTCGCAGAACCGGTGGCCGACCATGCCGTTGCCGATCACCACCACGGTCTTCCGCGCATGTCCTGTCTTGATCATCGTCGGGTCCTATGTCCAGGCGGTCAGTGAGTGGGCAATGTGTCGTGATCGTTGGGGATTTCACCATCAACGGCCGGGCGAACCCGCGCCGCGCAGGCCTTGTAAGCCGGCTGTCGCGACTCGGGGTCGAACGAAGAGAGGGTCAACTGGTTGGTCGCGCCGTCGTGCATGGGAAGGAAGAGTTGCCCGGCGGGCACGGTTGGGGTAACAAATGCCCGGGCGCGGGCCGAACCTCGCCTCGATTCGACGACCGCCCATCGGCCGGTGCTCACGCCGAGATTCTCGGCGTCGGCGGGGTTGATCTCGACGTAAGGGTCGCGCGGGTAGAGCTTGCGGAGGACGTCCGACTTGGACGTCCGCGTCTGCGTGTGCCACTGCGCCGCGCTGCCGCGTCCGGTGAGGAGTTGAAAGGGAAACCCGCCTCCCGTCGGCTCGGGGAGCGGCCGCGGCTCCTCGAACAGGAACCGGGCGCGGCCGTCTTGGTGGTAGAACCGGCCGTCGGTAAAGAGCCGCCTTTCCGGGGTCGGGTCGGGGTTTTCCGACGGGTAGGGCCACTGCACGCCGCGCGACTCGTCGAGCGCGCGGTAGTCGTCGATCCCGGTGATGTCGCAAGGCCGGCCCTTCGAGAGCCGTTTGAGGATCTGAAAGACCGCCTCGGGAGACTCCCATTCGGCGAACAACTCTCCACAGCCGTAATAATGCATCGCGAGCGTGAAAATATGGAAGTCCGAAAGTGCTTGCCCGGGAGCGCGGCAAACCTTCTTGATCAGACCGACCCGGCGCTCCGAATTGATGAACGTCCCCTCCTTCTCGCCCCAGCCCGCCGCTGGCAGCAGTAAGTCGGCGACCTCGGCGGTCTCGGTCGAGTGGTACATGTCCTGCACGACCAGGAAGTCGAGCTTGCCCAGGGTCTCGCGCAATTCCGCCTGGTCGACCCAGGAATGGGCCGGGTTGGTGGCGACCACCCATAGGCCGCGGATCTTCCCCGCGCGGACGCCCTCAATGATGCCGTCGTACGACAGGCTTGGGCGTCGGGGGATGCGATCCTCGGGGATGTCGAGCAGCGCGGCGACCTCGGCGCGATGGGCGGGGTCGGTGAAGTCGCGCCCTCCGAGCAGGTTCGTCGTGTTCGAGAAGAGCCGCGAGCCCATCGCGTTGCACTGGCCGGTGATCGAGTTGGCCCCGGTCCCCGGCCTGCCGATGTTGCCGGTCATCAAGGCCAGGTTGATCGCGGCCTGAGCAGTCTTGACGCCCTGATGGCTCTGATTTACCCCCATCGTCCACCAGAACGAGACCCGCTCGCCCCTCGCGATCCGCCCGGCGGTGTCGACGATCGTTTCGGCGTCCAGGCCAGTCTCGCTCGCCACGAACTCCGGGTCGAACCGGCGGACGAACGCCGTGAATTCTTCAAAGCCTTGGGTGTGGGCGTCGATGAAGGGCCGGTCGATCGCGCCTTGCTCGATCAAGAGGTGCGCGAGGCCGTACAGGAGGGTCAGGTCGGACTTGGGGCGGACCGGGAGATGAAGCGTGGACGCCATCGCCGTCTCGGTCCGGCGCGGGTCGATGACGATGATCTCCGGGTTGTGCGGATTCCGCGTGACCCGCTCCCAGAGCACCGGGTGGGCGATGCAGGGGTTCGCCCCGATCAGGATGATACAGTCGGACTCTTCAAGATCTTTGTACGTGTATGGTGGGGCGTCGAATCCGAACGCCTGCTTGTAGGCCACGACCGCCGAGGCCATGCACTGCCGGGTGTTGCCGTCGCCGTGGACCATCCCCATGCCGAACTTCGCGACTGCCCCAAGTAAGGCCATCTCCTCGGTCGCGATCTGCCCTGTGCTCAGGAAGGCGACTGCGTCGTCGCCGTGCTCGGCCTGGATCGCGCGGAACCGCGCGGTCATTGTCGCCATCGCCTCGTGCCAGTCGACCGGTCGGCGCCGGCCGTCCTCGCCTCGGAGCAACGGGGCGGTCGCGCGGTCGGGAGCGTCGAGCACGGTCAGGGCCTCCCACCCCTTGGGGCAGGCCATCCCCCGGTTCACCGGGTAGTCGGTCGTCGGGCTCAGGTTGATCGCCTGGCCTTTGTGAAGATGCACGGTCAACCCGCAACCCGTCGAGCAAAAGCCGCAGACCATCCCCGTCGTTGCATCAGGGGTTTTGGCGGCGGGGACCTGCCCCAGCCCGAACCGACCGGGCGCTCGCAATAGCTCTCGGGTCAGCCTTCCGTCCTTTGCGCGGAGAAGCGACCGGAAGCGACGGAACATCGACTCGGGGAGAGATCTCTTCATGAGGGCAGCCCCCCCGGCATCTTCGGTCGCGTGACCGCACGAAAGAATAAATACCGCTCGATCAACTCCCCTCCGGTCGTGGCGGCCAATGAGAGAACCGCCGAAGACGTGACCGCCCCGCTGTCGCCCGAAACCGCCCCAACGATCGCTAGCGCGGGGAGGATCACGCCCCCCGCGATACCGAGGAACCTCCTGAGACCGGCCGGTCGCTTCAAAGCTTCGCGGAGTAACCAGGCCGTGCGTCGCAAAGGCCCGTCCTCGTCTCGCTCGAGGCGGTCGCGCGACTCGAACCAGAGCTTGGCCACTGTCACGACGATCAACGCCCCGGCGATGAGCGTAACGAGTGTCGCGGTGGGCCTTAAAACAGCCAGGCTCGCGAGGGCCGTGGCGAGCCCTAGCAGAATGGTTGTCCCCGCGAACTTGACGCCGCTCAATGAAGCCCGCCAGAAGGGTCGGCGGACAACGTGATAGACCATCACCGAGCAGCCCACCCCGCACAGGCCGGAGACGACCACTGTCGACAGCGCGACGGCCCGCAACGAGGAGTGGTCAGAGAGCCAACTGGGAGCGAGCAACTCAGCCGCGACGAAAGCCGTCGCCAGCTTGGCGAAGAGCCCGAACGCCAGGATCTCGCGGCTCAGCCACGAGTGCCGCAGTCCCAAAATCGCTCGGTAGGCCAGATGCGGTCGCCCAAGATGCAGAAGGCTCGCCGCCAAGCCGACATACCCCAGGCCAAGACTCAACCAGAGATGCAAAGTCGATCCACCGCCGAACCCACCCAGCCGGATGATCAATTCGATCAGGAACCCGCCGACCGAGAGCTGCGTAAGCACGAGCATGACCACCAGCGGTGCGTGGCCGTGCTCGGGCTTGACCTGATATTCGTCGGCCGGGCGGAGGTCGCCGGGGCGGAGCGAGTGGTAGCGGGTCGTCGGGTTCGTGTAGGACTGGTCGAAGGTCCCCGGCAAAAATGCGCCCGCCTCGGCGCGTCCGGTGACCTCCTCAATGTCCACGACACGGATGCGAATCGCTTCATGGGGGCATGCCTGGACGCACGCTGGGGCCTCGCCGGCCTTGAGCCTGTCGCCGCACATGTCGCACTTGCGGACGATCCCCTTGGCCGCATGAAACTTGGGGACGTCGTACGGGCAGGCGAGCGTGCAGTACTGGCAGCCGAAGCACTGGTCGTCGAGGTGCTTGACGATCCCCGTGATCGGATCTTTCTCATAAGCATCGACCGGGCAGGCGCTCAGACAGGCGGGGTCGAGGCAGTGATGACACGCTGAGGTCACGTGCTGCAGGACCGGCAACGTCGCCGTCCCGCCGACGAGCAGGCCGACGTCGCGCCAGGACTCGCCGTCGTCCAAGCCGTTCAACGCGTGGCAGGCCGCGACGCACGCCTTGCAGCCCGAACAGCGGTTGAGATCCACCTCGAAGGCGAGTTGCTGGCCGGGGCCGGGGGGACTTGCCGGAATCAAGGCGGAATAGTAACGCCCTTGAAGAGGCTCGTCGGAATGCTCATGAAACTGCGCGAACCGTTCAACGGCGCTCAGGTCGCCCTGTTCGGTCAGGAGCGAGGCGATCAGGGAGTCGTCCTGTCCAGGGTCCCACGAAGGAACCCAGGGACGTGCGACTGCCGTGGAACCGATTTCCACGTCGAAGTTCATCGGCATGCCTCTCAAAGAACACGCCAGGTTCCCCAGGCGTCGTCGACCGGTTTCGCTCGACCCACAGGGCCGAAAGCTTCGCAACCGGGCAGGAGAGGTGCCGCAGCCACTTATGCGGAGCTTGTAAAAAGCAGCGGTTGTGCCAAAGCCTGCCTGAAGGCTTTCTTTTACGGAAGAGCGAAGGGTGCGGCGGATCGTTCCTTCGAAAACCGAAGGGTCTCGCACCCAGAACCCATTCACGAGTGTGTGAAACCTGGGAGTGGATGCCGGAATTCAAGGCAGGCGCGGTCCGCCTCGATCGGAATCAGGGCGAGAGCCGACGACCGTCCGAAGCCGCCTCTCGACCGATCGTCAACCGCAGTAGTTCCGGCAGCGAGCTGACCCCCAGTTTCTTCATCAAGCTGGCGCGTCGTAGCTCGACGGCCCGCGGTGTGACTTCCAGGCGTGCGGCAATCTCCTTGTTCGGCCGTCCGTCGCGGATCATTCCCAGGACTTCGCGCTCCTTGCCGGTCAGTTTTTCCAGCCTCGCGCGGACCTCATCAAGACCGGACTCTCGCGAGATGCGGACGGCGTCGTCCTCGACCGCCCGCTGGATCTTCTCTAGCAGGACTTGACCGTTGAACGGTTTTTCGAGGAACTCCACGGCACCCGACTTCATCGCCCGGACGGCCATTGGGACGTCGGCATACGCAGTAATGAACAATACCGGCATTCGCAAGCCTCGGGCGTTCATCTCCTCGAAGAGGTCGAGCCCGCTGGTCCCCGGCATTCGCACGTCGAGGACCAGGCAGGCGGGCCCTTCCCCGCTGAACCTCTGGAGAAACTCCCCGGCGGATGAAAAGGTGACGCTTCGAAGTCCCACAGTCTTCAATAGCCAGCGGAGCGAGTCCCGCATATCCGGGTCGTCATCCACGATGTAGACCGTCGGGTCTGGCATTGTCACTCTGTTCGACAGGAAGCAGAAACCGAAACGTCGTCTTGACCCCGGGGTCTGACTCCACGACAAACCGACCGTTGTGGGCCTCCACAATCGTGCGACTGATCGCCAGCCCCATGCCCATCCCTCCGGCACGCGTGCTGAAGTACGCGTCAAAAATCCGGCCGAGCTGGTCGGGTGGGATGCCTTCTCCGTTGTCGCTCACCGCGAAGGAAACGTCGCCGCGCTCGGCCAACTTGGTCGTTATAACCACTGTTGGATTCTGCGCTTGTGACTGAGCGAGCGCTTCGAAGGCGTTCCGGACCAGGTTCACCAGAACCTGCTGGACCTGGACGGGGTCCCCCCAGAGCAAATGCAACCCCGGTGCCGTGTCGAGCGAGAGTTCGACTCCGCGTTGCTCCGCCTCGACGCCGAGGATCTCCACGACCTCGTTCACGACGAGGTTTGGGTCGAACGACTCGCGGGTTGGCTCGTGGCGGGTGACGAACCGTCGTACCTGTTCGATGATCCGTCCCGACCGCATCGTCGCGGCGAGTAGTCGCTCGAGCGCCGACTGAACTTCCCCGAGCGCCGGCTCCGGCGATTTCAACTCGATCAGGCAGCCTTCGGCGTAGTTGGCGATCGCCCCGAGTGGCTGTTTGAGCTCGTGGGCGAGCGCCGACGCCGTTTCGCCGATCGCACTGACGCGCCCGACGTGGCTGAACTGTTCGAGGAGCGTCCTGTGCCGATCATTGGCGACTTCCAGCTCCCGTGTTCGCTCCAGGACCCGGTCTTCTAGCTCGTCGCGAGCCTGCCCCAGCTCGGAGATCTGGCGTCGGATCAAGCCGGCGGCCGGGCGGAGGATGAATCGACCGATCGCCGCGAGGGTTGTCAGTGTCAGGCCCGTGACCGCCAGGCTGATCCATCGAAGCGTGTCGATTCGGTCCCGCGCTTCACGCTCGTAACACCCGACAACCCGGTCCATCCGACGGAGGTATTCCGCCTCGTTGTCGAGGATAATCGCCAGTCCTTCCCGGACCACGGCTGCCTCGGGTCGATCGGCCTCCCTGACTTGGATCACCTGCCGCGCCGCGTCTCTCATCTTTACGAAGTGTGGCTCGAGGCCCTGCAGCCCCTCGCGTACGGCCTCGCTGTTCCGGCCGACCCGCAACGTTCGCGCATCGCCTCGGAGGAGTTGTTCGTGAGAGGCGGACCAGAGACCGAGCACCTGTCTCATCTCTTCGAGATAGGCCTTCGCCCTCTCTCCCTTCCCGCCGTCGAAGGCCAGAGCAGCCTTGGCCAGACGCTGACTCAGCATGCGCTGCCGCCCAGCGGTGTTGATCAACGGGGCGTCGGTCGTCAGTCGCATCATATACGGCTGAACCAACACCTCGTTGCCCAGGACGAGTACCGCCACGACCGCGAGCGCGATCCGGTACTTACGGTCGAGGTTATCCGAGATATGTTCGTTCATAAGCAATTTGATGAGTTGAGGGAATCTCTCCGTTAGTCCTTCGCGGGTCGCTCGAGGACGCGACCACGCGCGGGTCGGCTGGTTAAACCTATCCCCTTCATCGACGCCTGGGTATGGCCAAATCGCATCGGTCACCGTCCTCGGGCTTTGGAGCCGTCGTGGTGATTCAGCGTTTACGATCGGGATTACGACCGGCCGTTCCCTGTGAATCGCACCCATGGTTGACTTCTTCGACGGTGCGTCTTACGCCAGGGATCACGCACCCAGGCGTTCGGCCCGTGCATTGGACCGGGTTGACGATCCCCTTTGTTTTCCCGGGCGAGAGCCACTTTCACCCCCCGTGCGGTGCGGGTAGCCTGGCGGTCGGAAAGCGCAGCGGCTGCGTGGTCCGACCTCGACGACGCGCGATTTCGGGGGTGGCAGATGCCGTATCAATACGTGAGAGAGCCGCTCACCGCCGACGAATCTGATCGCCTGTCCCACGCCTGCGAGACGACCACCGAGCGGCTCGTCGTCTGGACCCTCCTCGACACCGGGCTCCGCGTCGGCGAGCTGTGCGGCATCACCCCCAGGAGCATCCTCTGGCAGCAGCGCCAGCTCCGGGTCAAAGGCAAAGGCGGCCCCCACGGCAAGCGGGCCAAGGTCCGCGTCGTACCGATGTCGCCCCGCGTGCGCACGCTCCTGGAGCACCACTTCGCGCTGGAGAAGGCGTTCCCGGTCAAGACGCGGCGGGCCCAGGACATCGTCAGGGCGGTGGCCAACCGGGCGGGGATCACCAGGGACGTGAGCCCGCACGTCTTGCGGCACACGTTCGCCACGACGGCCTTACAGAAGGGGATCAGCCTGCCGACGGTGCAGAAGATCCTCGGCCACGACCGGCTCCAGACGACGGCGATCTACCTCAACTTCACGAACGTCCACATCCAGGACGAGTTCGAGCGGAAGTGGTGAGGATCGGACGAGCCCTGAGCTGTCCAGCAAACTGGACGGCTTAGCGTTGTTTTCTGCTCCGTTGCTACCCGATCCCCGGAAAAAGCCGCGAGAATCGCCAGACCTGTTAGGTCGTGATCACTCCGTGGGAATCCGGGCTAGTTCAAGCCTGCGTCATCGCCCCTTTTTTTGCGCCTGCAGGATGCTGGTGTCTTCATCGTGCTTCTTCACTGCCATACGCAGGCAAGGTGGTGAGCCGTTCGTCATCGACTGGGCCACCTACCGTGAAGTGGTAGAAGCTCTGCCAATCGCGGGAAGAAATGCCGAACGCCTCGTGGACGGGATCGTCGAAGTAGCAGCCCATGCCAGTCGAACGAATGCCTGCTTCTTCCGCCTCAAGGTACAACACCTGGCCGACAAGACCCGCCTCCCAGAACAGATTCCTATAGAAAGCGGCGCCGAATGTAACCAGGCTATCCCTGTAGTCGGCGATCATCCCCAGGCTGAAGGCGCCGTCCCCAGCGATATCCTGGCCGCAGGAGACGCTTGTAGCAAGGTCGCGGCAGTCCCCTTCCTTGAGCAGGTAAAGCGGAAGCCCACGCGGGCACGCTGCCGGGCGCCGCCAGAGGAAGCCGGGGCTCATGGCTTGACGGAGTGCGTCGATCTTTGCCGGATCACGGACCAGCGCGTAGAGGCCCGGCGGCAGTTCTTTCACGCGATGCACGAAGAGGCCGAGGTGGATGCGTGGGCGCCACGGAATAGCATCCCAGGGCATAGCTCGCCTGTTTCGGGTGGGCACAAGACGGGCCAGCATCCGAAAAATCGTCTTCGCAGTGATTGCGGTTGCCCCGTCCATGCTCACCGCGCTTCTGCGTCCCAGGATCACTTTCTCGGCAGTAAACGAGCCCGACCGACTTGGAGCCGCGAAGAGTTCACTCTCGGAAGGTAACCCGGAGAAATCTTCGTCTATTGATTTCGCTTCCTGCAAAGTGGCCCGAGCTACCAGATCGATCACTGGCCAATCGACACTGTGCTCGGGACTGAGCACGTTGGCCGAGCCGTACCATTGGGAAGCGGCCACTTGGGACATGGTCTCTTCTGATAGGCGCAGGCCCCGATCCCTTGCCCAATCTTGTGGTACGACCAGCGCCAAGAGATCGGGGTGCTCTCGCTCGGCGCCGGCGTAGTCAGCATCGCGGTTGAGTCCGAGAAGCCGTGAGACATCGGTGTCGCCCACACGATCGAGAAAGCAAAGTTTCCAGCCAAGAGCGGCGGCCGCGAAACGCATCGTGCCCAGCGCATGACCGACATCTTGTTGGCAATACCGGAATGCACGCTCGCCGTACTTCCAGGCCTCCCGCCAGTGAATGGAGGACAGTCCCACGAGGAAGGAACCCTCTGGAAACGGAGCCATCAGGGTTGTCCAACGCGAGGGGTCGAGATCCGCACGGCGCTCCAGGCCATGTTCTCTTGGCGCGTAGTGATAAACTCCGGGACGGTCCTGGATGCTGCCGAGGGCCGGCAAGAGCGCATATCCCTCCGTCGGGTGCAGGTTCCCGCTTGAGGGATTGGCGCGCAGAGACCACGTCGAATCGCGAAACCTTTTCCAGGCGGTCAGGGAGAGGGCGTAGCGGAAGAACAGGGAAATGGAGTCGATCGAAAGCGGAGTCGGCTCCACGCTGTCGGTGACGTAAAGCTGCCAATACGGAAGTGCTCGCCCATTCTCGGGGAGTGGCAGGCGGACCAGCGAGGCCCCATTGTAACGGCGGAACGGATCCGGCTGCGTTGCCCAATCCATATAGCCCAGCGATGCGGCGAAGCGGTGGTAGTGGTGCTTCGTTCGCTCGTGATATGCCGCCACGATTTCCAGGGCGGAAGGATCGTCAAGGCGTGGCTCTCCGTTCGGAGATGGGGACGCCGCGGTGCCGATGAGGGGCAAGGGGGTTTGCATCCCTTCGGACTGGCAGCTGTTTCGCTTCCTGGACATCTCAAGTCCTGGCTCCATGCTTGACTCCCGTGTGTTTAAGAGCCGCAACGCTCCATCAAGGCCTCCGCAGTTGTAGCCGGGGTGTCGCAGGTGTGGTTCCTGCAAACATGGAACACCTCTCGGGCTCTCTTGGAGCCGAACGCCTCTACTTCATGGCTGCGATCCGCCCCAGATCCTCCAGCAACTCCGGCACAGAGCGACTCCCCGCAGTGCTGTGTAGGAACTTTCCGTCTGCGTCCGTGGAGAGGAAAAACGGCAGCGAACGCGCCCAGGACATGTGCAAGGCCCCGAGCTTCCGCACCTCGGGGTCAGGCTGGTCGCAGTCAATGGCCACCGCCACAAAGGACGCGTTGAGCCGAGCCTTGACGGCTTCTTCGGGAATGGCACCCTCGACCAGGGCGCGGCACGCGCCTCAAGTCGCGCGGCCATACTCAATGAACACCTTCTTGTGTGCGGCCTTCGCGGCTGCGAGCCCTTCGGCGAAGGAGGTATACCATTTGACCGCAACACGATCATCAAAGTGCGGATGGGTTCCCAGAGTGTTCGACATTGTGCTGTTTCTCCTGTTTCACATGCAACATGAATCTCGCCAGCGGCAACGAGGACACTGGTAATGGCTGTGAATCCACTCCATCTCGACCAAACATAGCGGGCAGTGGTTTGCAAGATCGGCAGAATCGCCCGCTTCTGCAAGACGCCGATCCGGGTCGGCTACTTCGCCTAAGCTATTCTCCGGAGTCGCGTATGTGCTTTCCGTCGTATTGGAAGCCGCATTCAGGTGAGACATTCGTTCCTCCGACCTCCAAGCTCAACCGATTGCCGGGGCCTTCAACAAGACCGGCAGTTGGTTAATCTTGGCCGCCATGATGAAGTCGCTCTCGGAGAGGCCGCCGATCGCGTGCGTCCAGAGTTCGATGGCCACGTTGCGGTATCCCACCAGATGCAGGTCAGGATGATGGCCTTGCTCCTCCGCGAGTTGCGCGACGCGATTGAAGAAGTCGATGGCGGCCGTAAAGTTCTTCACGATCCACTCGCGGCGAATGCGGATGCCATCGTCGCCGATCTGCCAGCCGGGCAGCTTCGCGATCAATTGCTCCGCCTCGTGCTTCGGAACAGGTGGCACACCCCCGTGGCACGGCTGGCACTTCTTCGAAGTCAGCTCTTCTACACTTACGGTATTCATTGAAGATTCTCCTATTGAGACGTGGACGCTGCTCACCTGGGCCAGTACATCATGAAGCACACGCCCGCGAGAGCGATCGCCGCCCCGAACACGTCGAAACGATCGGGCACGTTTCCGTCTAACCACCAGCCCCAAAGCAGCGACAGGACGATGAAGGACCCACCGTAGACGGCATACACCCGCCCAAAGTGGGCAGGCTGAAACGTGGGAAACCACGCCGTAGAGCATCAACACGACGCCACCAATCAGTCCCCACCAGCCAGGCTTGCCGTCTCGAAGCCATTGCCAGATGAGCCAGCCGCCGCCAATCTCGCACAGGCCGGCCAACACGAAAAGGCTCATCGATCTGGCAGGCTCCGAGAAGCTATAGTTCATGTCGCGATCCTCTCGCCTAACGCGTCGCTGGACACAACTGCACTGGGCCACTCCTCTCGTCGGATGGAATATCGGTTTCATCCAGCCGCTTGCCGACCACAGAACGGGCAAACCGTTGGGTTGCCAGTCGTGTCCGGTTTTTCTTCGTCTGATCGAAATCCTGCCGTCTCGCGATGACCGCAATCAGAACAACGATGTTCCCAGGAGTGAATCTCCTGTGTCCCATCCCTAAAAGGTTGTGCGAACAGTTCACGGTTCCTCGCTTGCAGCGGGTACATTGGCCTATCTCTTGCCGGTCGCGTGGCATAACCCGTTCCTCCTCATGCGTGGGCCGTTACCGGTTCAGACCGGCGCTTGTACTCGGCATCGAAGCGGCGCAGGTCGTCCACACCCTTGCGATGGCAAAAGTCTCCCAAAGACTCGCCCGGCTGGCGGTCCGCCCTTAAGTAGATTAGCAAAGGCACCAATTCCTGGACGACCTCGCGCAGCGGGACCATGTCCTTGTAGATGACATTGAGGCGATTGCCCAACAATCGGCCACCGACGAGGATCGTGTATTCTCCGACGGCCTTTGTCGTCACCGGGCTTGCGATGTTTGCGGGCATTGCGGTCGTCCTGTTGATAGGTGCCGTGGAACTTCAACAGTCCTGCATCGTCGGAACCGAACCTCTGCGGGTCCCGGGCGAGGTCCTCAGCGATAGTGCCGCGCAGGAAGTTGCTGGCCTCCTTGACGATTTCCTGCTTCGATTTCTTCGTTTCTTCAGCCATACATCAGTCCTGAGCTGATTCGTCTCGTCGCCCATGTCAATCGACCTCGACAAGCACGTCATTCCCTTCGACCTTGACCAGAAAACTCCGCACGCCTGCCCCCGCTGGCGGGCTAGTGACGGCTCCGGTCTTGACGTTGAAGTGCGCGCGGTGCCAGGGACACTCGACGGTGTCCCCGCTCAGCTCGCCTTCGCCCAGCGGCCCGCCCCGGTGCGTGCAGGTGTTGTCGATCGCAAAGAACGTTCCCTCGACGTTGAACAGCGCAATGTTGCGTCCATCGGCTTTAACCCCCTTGCCTGTCCCAGGCGACAGGTCGCTCGTCTGTGCTACCTTGACCGTCTTCGCCATGATCAGTCCTCCTCGTGCTTGTGGTTGTGAATCTGTGACTGCAGTCGCTACGCGGCGCCTGCTCACTAACGAACACTCATCACTCTCTAGCTTCCATTCTGGCCGATTCGATCCCGCCGCTCTGGTCCACCACCTGCAATCGCGTGGCGGCCTCGGCACAGCGATCCAGCAATTGGTTCTGGATCGCGAAAATGTGTTGGGTCGTTTCCAGCCACCTCGTGTTCAGCTCGCGGCAAAGCTCGGTCACATCCTTCAGCAGCTTGGCGCTCTGCTCTTTGCCACTGTCGGCGGAGAGCTGGGCCGCGGCAGCCTCCAGCTTTTCCGCTTCAGCCTCGAAGTCCGTCACCGCCACGCCAAAGATTTTCAGTAGCCTTCGGGTTTCATCAGCCATGGAAGTCATGCCTCGCGGTCTAGTTTGCAGTTGAGTACTTGTTGGTCCTGTCAGCCGCGGCCCCCCTGTTACCACTCACCACTTTCGTCTCTTGCGGTCTGATGAAAAACTCAAGGCGCGTGTGAGACGCCCGCAGGGCCAGTTCTACCGCCTCAGGCGTTGCGGCTCGGGCAAATAGGAAGCCGAGATACAGAGCGCCCTCCGGCAGTGGTACCAGCTCCTGGCCCAGGTGCGCTGAAATGGTCAATTGCTCAATGCCGTCTACGGTCCTGGCCTGATCCAACCCTCGGACCTCTGACGGCATTACGCTCACGCTTGAGTTGCGCAATCTCCGCTTCGAGCTGGTCTTCGATGTCGTACATCGCGGTTCCGATAGTGGTCATTTCCATCCTCGCGATTGCGTTATCAAGCGTGCTCCGCGGCCCCAAGGTAGCGGCGCAGCAGCTCAGGTAGCTCGCCGCTGAACTTGCTCCGCGGCAGCACTTCATCACAACCTGCGGCCCGCGCCTGGTCGAGCCGGGCCTTGTCCACGTGCGAGCCGAAGGCCACGGTCGGGACCGTGCCGGCCGCGCTGCGTAGCCGCGATACGACCGAAGTGATCTCCAGGCCCGGTATGCCCAGGTCAATGAACACGCAGCCCGGTGGCTCGCCGCGGCACAGCTCGGCAGCCTTTTGCACGTCGGCGGCAACGGCAATCTCCAACCCCAGGGCACGAGCTGTTCCCGTCACCTTGGTGGAGAAGATCAAATCGCTGGTCAACAAGACCGCACGCTGTGACATAGATCAACCTCCGTTCGAGCAACTCAAGCTTCAAAGGCCAAAACAGCCGCTTTGCCGATCTCGTTCTTGAGCCGCCGCTGCACCGCACTGAGGCCGCGCAGCCGGTTCATGCCGAGGATCTCGGCCAGCCCCAAGCGGTGGAGGAGGTCAGCCGGGGCGGCTGCGAACTCATCGGGCATGGTGCCGTTGAAGGCGTCAACCAGGATCGAGACGAACCCCTTGACTGTCGGGGCCTCTGGGGCCACATAGGCATGGATTCTCACGCGGCCGCTGATGCACTGGACCCAGAGGAAGGTGGGGGTCATGCACTCCGGTACCCGGTGCAACCCCGCATCACGCTCCACTTGGTAGGCTTCCGGCAACTCCGCAAGCTTCTCGGCGAAGTCGAGCAACAGTTCGAGGCGGTCGCGTGCGTCCAAATCCTGGAACTCCTTAATGATCGCGTCCAGTTTACTCATGCACTTCTCCGCTTTTGCTTTACGAAACAGCCACAGCCGATATCCGTTCCACCCAACCGGCACTGGCCCTACTTTTTATGGGCATACGTCTTCTCGATTGGCGCGGCGACCAGGTTGCCCCATTCGGTCCAAGAGCCGTCATAATTCTTCACCTGGGTAAAGCCGAGTAGGTACGTCAGTACGTACCAGGTGAGGCTTGATCGCTCGCCGATGCGGCAGTATGCAATGACCTCGTCGCTGGGTTTGAGCTGCTGCTCGACAAGGTAAAGCTGTTCGAGCTGGTCACGGCTCTTGAACGTACCGTCGTCGTTGCACGCCCGGCTCCAAGGGACATTGACCGCGCCGGGAATGTGTCCGGCACGCAGTGCGCCTTCTTGCGGGTAGTCCGGCATGTGCAGCAGTTCGCCGGTGTACTCGCCCGGCGAGCGGACATCGACCAGCGGCTTGCGAGCCTTCATGTGCCCAAGCACCTCGTTTCGGAAGGCCCGGATCGAGTCGTTCGGGTCCTTGGCCTTGTAGGTATCGCGTGGATACTTCGACGCCTCGCGCGTCATCGGCCGCTTGTCCAATTCCCACTTTTTGCGGCCGCCGTTCATGATCAGGCACTTTTCGTGGCCGAACAACTTGAACGCCCAGAACGCATAACAGGCCCACCAGTTGTTCTTGTCACCGTAGAAAACGACGATCGTCTCGTTCGAGATGCCCCGCTCGGCGCACAGCTCTTCGAATCGCCCCTTGCTCACGTAGTCTCGGACCACCGCATCCTGCAAGTCGGTCGTCCAGTCGAGCTTGACGGCCCCCGCAATGTGTCCCTGCTCGTACAGCAGGATGTCCTCGTCCGACTCGACAAGGCGAATGCTGTCCGTCTCGGACCGGTTCTGCTCGACCCAATCGCAACAGACGAGCACTTCGGGATGAACAAAGTCTGCCATGGCGTGTACCTCCAAAAACGATCCCCTCAACCGTTACTCATCCCCCGATCGCGTACATCGGCCGCGGCGGCTGCACGAAGCGAACTGTATTGATCTCGTGTCCTTCCCACTTGTCGTTCACGCTTCGGCGGAAGAGCTTGATGATGTCGTCATCACTGCCGCCGCCGCGCAGCACGGCTTTCACATCCAGCTCGTCCAGCTCGAACAGACAGTTGCGCAGCTTGCCGTCCGCGGTGAGCCGGATGCGATTGCAGCTCCTACAGAACGGCTGGCTCACTGAGGCGATGAATCCGATCCGCCCGATGCCGTCGCTGAACATGAACTCGCTAGCCGGGGCCCGCAGATCCTGGTCCGGTACCGCCACCAGCGGTGCAATCTCCTGCGACAGCTTGTCCCGGATGTCGGCGGCGAACAGCACCTTGTCGCGCTGCCAGTTGCCGTCGGCGTCCAGCGGCATGAACTCGATGAACCGCACCTCAACACCATGCTCGCGGCCGAACCGAGCCAGCGGCACGAGATCGTCCTCGCTCAGCCCGCGCACGGCCACGGCGTTCAGCTTAATGGGGTCGTAGCCGAGACGTTTGCAAGCGAAGATGCCCTCCAGTACCTGCTCGAAGCCGTCGCGACGGACTATTCGCTTAAACTTGGCCGGATCGAGTGTGTCCAGGTGGATGTTGATCCGCCGCAGGCCGGCATCGACGAGCGGTCCGGCCAGCTCCGGCAACAGGATGCCGTTGGTAGTCAGCGCCAGGTCGGTGATCTCCGCGATCGCCGCCAGCTTGCGCAAGAGCACTGGCAGATCGCGCCGCACCAACGGCTCGCCACCTGTGAGCCGGATCTTGTTGATCCCCATCTGCACGGCCACGCGCACGAATCGTTCAATCTCTTCGAACGTAAGGATCTCCCGCCGCTCTAAAAACACCGGGTTGTCTTCCGGCATGCAGTAAAAGCAGCGGATATTGCAGCGGTCCGTGACACTGATCCGCAGGTTATTGTGAACCCTGCCGAACGTGTCGATTAGCGGTTCAAGTTGGCTCATGGCGGTGCTCCAGCCGCGCGGACCACGTTGGGGCTACTAAGATTGACCGGCGAGCGGCCGGCTTGAGCCGGCTGATCGGTGGGCTGATCAGTGGGCTGACGCCCACCGCTCACCAGGCGGCCTAAACCGTGAATGAGGTCCCACAGCCGCAGGTTTTCGTCGCGTTGGGGTTGTTGAACACGAAACCTCGTTTCTCCACCCCGTCGTAGAAGTCGATCTCGGTACCGTCCAAATACAAGGTGCTCTTCTGATCGACGACGACACGCACTCCGTGGTAATTGCTCACAGAATCGTTCAACTCGTCCGCTGCCTGCTCGAAGCCGAGTGCATACTCGAAGCCGCTGCAACCGCCGCCACGTACTCCCACCTTTAACACGGCGGTCTCTAAAAGCTTCTGCTCCGACATGATGCGTTTGACCTCGGTAGCCGCCTTCTCAGTCAGTTTCAATGCCATGTGTCGTTCTCCTTGTGTAATGAGGTTAAAGGTCATTTGCCGATCCCCGTCAGATCCAGTGTCGGCAGCGGTGCCCGTTGTGCGGCCGTGGCCTCCAACTGGGCGATCAACTTGCGGGCAACTTCGCGGAGTGCCTGGCTGGCTGGCGAGTCCGGCGCGGAAGTGACGACTGGAGCGCCCTGATCGCCGCCCCACGTGACCTTGGGATCCAGCGGCACTTCGCCGAGGAAGGGTACGCCTAGTTCTTCACTCGCCCGCCGCCCGCCGCCGTACCGAAAAATCTCATGCCGCTTGCCGCACTCGTCACAGACGAAGTAACACATGTTTTCCACGATGCCCAGCACGGGGACGTTGACCTGCTGGAACATCAGCAGGCCCTTGCGGGCATCGATCAGACTCACGTCCTGAGGGGTAGTCACGATGACTGCACCCGTCAGCGGTGCGGTCTGCGTGATGGTCAATTGGGCGTCGCCGGTGCCTGGCGGAAGGTCCATCACAAGATAGTCCAACGTGCCCCAGTCCACCTGGGCCATGAACGTAGTGATCATCTTGTGGACCATCGGCCCCCGCCAAATGACCGCGGTTTTCTCGTCGCTGATGAATCCCATGGACATCAACCGCAGGCCGTGTTTCTCCAGCGGTGTCAGCAAGCCAGTCCGCGGATCCCCGGTCGGCCTCTCGCAAATACCCATCATCAGCGGCAGGCTTGGCCCGTAGATGTCCGTGTCGAGTAGCCCGACGCTGGCACCGGTTTGGGCGAGCACCAACGCCAGGTTGACGGCGACGGTGGACTTACCGACCCCGCCCTTGCCGCTGGCCACAGCAATAATGTTTTTCACACCGCTCAACAGCTTCAGTGGCGGGGTTGAGCTGAAACTCACACTCGGGGCTGGTTGGTTCGCCGACATCGTCTATATTCCTTCTTGAGTGCCTTGCTTCTGCGCCAGTGCTAACAGGTGCTCGAAGCTGTAAATTCCGCTGGTGTGACCGTCGTTCCATGTAATGTGGTAGGCGTATCGCCCGACCGGCTCCATGGACACGGGGCGCGGCGGCTGAGCTTCCTGTGGCTTCAGGACCATCAGCAGTGGTTTTGGCTTTTGTGCTTCGGTACGGCACAACGCGCACGGGCAGTGTTCACGCAGGAATCCCCATGTGCCCATGTGAACACACTGCGTCGCCCGTCGCTCCACACGATGAGCAGGTGATCCGGGCCGTCTGCCTTGAGCACAACCGGTTCGATCTTCGAATGTGTTGCCGAGGTCATTGCTTGTTCGTTGATCAACCGACACTCCCCGCCATCTTCATCGGATGCGCGACATTCTAGTCACAGCCAATCGCGCAGACCGGGCATTCCTCCATCGCCTGGAGGCATAACGCCCATTCCTCATCGTTTTCTGGTTGTTTCGCGATGTAGCTGTAGCGACGCTCCTGATTGCGTGCGAAGTTCTGCGGCGCCGTCGCGAGACACATGTCGCAGTCGATGCAACTGTCGTCCACGTAAAAAGGCCCCGGCACGTTGTCGGCGTAGCTGCGTGTGCGATCGGCCATGTTTTACAACCTCTCAGAAATCGCTGACATACAGTCTGTGCTGCACGCCCCCCGAAGGACGACTTGGGGCCGATGGTCACATCCGTTCCACCCGCACCCGACTCGTTTCACTGGATACCCAACTCAAGCATCGCCTCTTCGGACATCATGCTCTGGTTCCACGGTGGATCGAGGACGATTTCGACTTCGACCTCGCTCACGCCGGGGACTTTCGAAATCTTGCTTTGGGCGTCGGACTTGAGCACATCCCCCATGCCGCAGCCCGGTGCCGTCAGTGTCATTCTCACCTTCACGTTGTGCCCGCCGTCGGGCAGCGGCGTTGCTTGACATAGATAAACAAGGCCGAGGTCAACGACGTTCACCGGAATCTCGGGATCATAGACCGTCTTCAATTGCTCCCAGACCAGTTTTTCCAACTCAGTTCCATCCACTACAGGGGCCGCCTCCGGTTGGGAGGTTGCGGCATTTTCAACGCCGATGGCATCAGTGTCCTGGGCTGCGATTCGGACTAGATAGCCTCTGTCCGTCCGCAGCGTGTACGTGCCGCCGAGCGCCTGCGTAATCGTTACTTCGGTACCGGCCGGAAGTGTGACCTTATTGCCGTCGGGTATCTCGATCACTTCACAATCGCGTCTCAGGGTAATTGGTGCATTGGTTTTCATGGCTTTGGTCTTGCTTGCCGATCTACCCGCCGAACCCTTTGCACGTCGAACGCGCCGGGTGGGCTTTCCCGGAAGTTCCCAGCAAGCACATTACTGGTCGTTAACTGCGAACCGACAGCTGATCGCTGAGCTTTTTCCGACAGCTGATCGCTCACTTTTTGTCACCTCGGACCGACAGATGACCGCTTCGATTAGTGGCGGAGGAGATTGCTGTTCCCGACGCTCAGGTTCTCGTTCGCTATCGATCCTTCGCTGGCTATCTCCGCGAGTCGGTGCCGGGACTACGCAGGAAGTCTCGACAATAGGCGGAGAAACTCGTGCAGTGCTGCCTAACGACCCGCTCCGCTCGCCACTCCCCGAGGATACTCCCGACCGCCAGTGCAGGGTGGAACCGACACCAGTTGGCGGCGAATGTGTCGGTTCCGGCCGCCATTCGTGGGGGTGATGAGGTGGTGGAAGAAACCCCCTCCGAACTTAGCGATCAGCTGTCGGTTCGCAGTTAACATAGGGCTTCCTTCATCTCTTGACCTTTCGGCAGCCAGCTCAAAAGCGCCGCGTCCAGTTGCGTCCGGACCTCATCAATCTTGATTCGGGACAGGATGTCGTTGGCGAATGCGTAGGTCAGCATATTCCGGGCATCCTCCTGGCCGATGCCGCGGGAGCGCAGATAGAAGATCGCATCCTTGTCGAGCTGCCCTACGGTCGCCCCATGGGTGCACTTCACGTCGTCGGCGTAGATCTGGAGCTGTGGCTTCGTGTCGATAACCGCGTCTGCCGAAAGCAACAGGTTCTTGTTGGTCTGCTTGGCGTCGGTCTTCTGCGCGTCCGGCCGGACGATGATCTTCCCGTTGAAGACGCCTTTAGACTTGCCATCGAGAACGCCCTTGTAGACCTCATGGCTGCTACAGTGCGGCTTGGCGTGGTCGATCGCCGTGTGGTTGTCCACGAGTTGCTGTCCACTCGCTATGTAAAGGCCGTTGAGGGTACATTCGACACCTTCCGCGTCCAGCCTGGCATTCACGTCGTTGCGGACGAATGCACCGCCCAGGGAAATGGAATGGGACGTGAAGTTGCTGCCGCGGTCTTGATGAACGGCCAATGCCGCGATGTGGAATGCTTCCCCGCTCTCTTGCTGCAGCTTGCAATGGTCGATCACGGCGTTCTGAGCCGCGATGATCTCGGTCACTGCGTTCGTGAAATAGAGGCCGCCATCGAGCCCGACATAGCTTTCGACAATCGTTATCTGGCTGTTGTCGCCCACCACGATCAGATTCCGAGGGTGCGACACTGTGGGTTCATCAAGCGACGTGGAGACAAACAACAGGTGGAGCGGATGCTCGACAACCTTACCGGGTGGAACGTAGACGAATGCTCCGTCCTCGACGAACGCCGTGTTCAGCGCGACAAAGGCATGGTCCTGGTAGCCGGCGTGACGGGCGAGGTAGGGTTCCACCCGCTCGCGATCGGAGTCCAGAGCGGCGGCGAAGCTCTTTACCTTCATGCCGTTGTGCAGTGGCCGGATCGACGAAAGCTCCCCTGAGAAGCGGCCGTTCACAAAGACAAGTCGTATGCAGTCGAGCCCACCGAAGGTGAACTGCTTCAGCGACTCGGCCGTGACCCCATCCAACTCGTCGTCGGCCACAGGCTGGAAGGGGATCTTCGTGAGCGGGGCCACGTTGGTGAACCTCCACTCCTCGTGGCGAGTCGTGGGGAAACCCAATTCCGCGAACTGGGCCATCGCCGCCTTGCGGATCCGATGCACCCAGGGCTGCCGGTTGCCTGCCAACCTTTCCTCCAGCCGTGCGAAGTGGCTGAGGTAGCTATCTTTTTTCTCTATGGCTTCAATCATCGCTTGAATCTCGTTCTTTGGAGTTCACACTTCACTGCCCACGAGCTGTTCCTCGATCTCCGCATAGCCCTTCTCTTCAAGTTCCAGAGCCAACCCCTTATCACCCGATGTGACAATGCGGCCCTTCGATAGGACATGCACGTAGTCGGGAACGATGTAGTTCAGCAGGCGCTGGTAGTGGGTGACCACGATGATGGCCCGGTCCCTGTTTCGTAGCGCGTTGACGCCACCGGCCACGATTTTGAGGGCATCAATGTCCAGGCCGGAGTCGGTCTCGTCTAAGATGGCCAGCTTCGGATCGAGCACCGCCATCTGGAAGATCTCGTTGCGTTTCTTTTCGCCGCCGGAGAACCCTTCATTGACCGAGCGGTTCAATAGGTCTTCGTCGATTCCGAGAAACCTCATCTTCTCCCGGACCAAAGCGAGGAACTCCTTGATGCCGAGTGCCGGGATGCCACGGTGCTTGCGGATGGCATTGACCGCCGCCCGCAAGAAATACTTGTTGCCCACGCCTGGGATTTCGACCGGGTACTGGAAGGCCATGAAGATTCCTTCGCGGGCCCGATCCTCCGGAGAGATCTCCAGCAGGTCCTTGCCCTGGTAGAGCACCGCGCCGGCCGTTACCTCGTAGGTCTCGCGCCCGGCGAGGATCTGGGCCAGCGTGCTCTTGCCGGAGCCGTTCGGCCCCATGATCGCGTGTACTTCACCAGCGTTGACCCTTAGGTCGATCCCCGCCAGGATCTCCTTGTCGCCGACCTTCGCGTGCAGGTTCTTGACTTCGAGCATTGTTCCTCTCCTTTGCGTTGACATGACGGAGCTCGTTCTCGGTGTTCGACCTAGCCGACGCTGCCTTCCAGGCTCACGCCCAGCAGCTTCTGGGCTTCGACGGCAAACTCGAGCGGCAGCTCTTTGAAGACCTGCTTGCAGAATCCGTTGACGATCATGTTGACCGCGTCCTCGGGCGAGATGCCGCGCTGTTTGCAGTAGAAAATCTGATCCTCGCCGATCTTCGAAGTCGAAGCCTCGTGCTCCACTTGCGATGTGGGGTTCTTCACCTCGATGTACGGGAACGTGTGGGCCCCACACTTGTCGCCCAAGAGCAACGAGTCGCACTGCGAGTAATTGCGCGATTGGCTGGCCCCCGCGAGTATCTTCACCTGGCCGCGATAGGTGTTTTGGCCGCGCCCGGCCGAGATGCCCTTGGAGACGATGGTGCTCCGGGTGTTCTTCCCGATGTGGATCATCTTGGTGCCGGTGTCGGCCTGCTGATAGTTGTTCGTCAGCGCCACCGAGTAGAACTCGCCGATGGAGTCGTCCCCCTGCAGGATGACGCTGGGGTACTTCCAGGTAATTGCTGCTCCGGTTTCGACCTGGGTCCAGGAGATTTTCGAGTTGGTCCCCCGACAGGCACCGCGCTTGGTGACGAAATTGAAGATGCCGCCTTTGCCCGCCTTGTCGCCGGGATACCAGTTCTGAATGGTCGAGTACTTGATCTGGGCGTCACCGAGGGCGACCAGTTCCACGACGGCAGCGTGGAGCTGATTCTTGCTCCGCTTGGGTGCAGTGCAGCCTTCCATGTAGCTCACGTAGCTGCCTTCGTCGGCGATGATCAGCGTCCGCTCGAATTGGCCCGTGTCGGCGGCATTGATGCGGAAGTAGGTGGATAGCTCCAGCGGGCAGCGCACGCCCTTGGGGACATAACAGAAAGAGCCGTCGCTGAAAACCGCCGAGTTCAGTGCGGCAAAGAAGTTGTCGTTGTACGGCACCACGGAGCCGAGGTACTTGCGAACCAGTTCAGGATGGTTTTGAACGGCCTCACTGAATGAACAGAAAATGATGCCGTGCTTAGCCAACTCCTCCTTGAATGTCGTGATGACGGACACACTGTCAAACACGTAGTCCACCGCGACCGCCTTGACCCCCATCAGCAGGTTTCGCTCGGCCAGCGGAATGCCAAGTTTCTCATATGTCGCCACCAACTCGGGATCGATTTCCTCCGGGTTCGTCGCGTCTCCGCTCGACTTTGGAGCGGAATAGTAGAAAATGTCTTGGTAGTCGATGGGTGGATACGTGACGTTTGGCCATTCCGGTTCTTGCATCGTGAGCCAGTTCCGGTAGGCCTTCAGACGCCACTCCAGCATGAAATCAGGCTCGTTCTTTTTGGCCGAAATCAGGCGGATGATGTCCTCGCTGAGACCGCGAGGCGCCGTATCCGCCTCGATCTCCGAGACGAACCCGTACTTATATTCCTGGTTAGCCAGTTCCTCGATCGTGCTGGTAGCAGTCGTCATCCGAGCCTCCTTCTTCAACGCGTTCCGAACGCAGTTCTGGGCGTCCCACCTACCACGCCGCACAGGCCCGAGTGCGAAACGCCTCGTGCCCGCGGCGCGTTTAATTTCAAGACCGAAGTCCAACGTGGTGACCATGTCGTTGCATTGAATGTGCCATTGCTGGAACGAATTTAGTAAATAGTTACAACTGGTTACTTGAAAACACCTTGTGATTATGTTGCTGCCGCTCGGTGCGGCTTCCAAACTGACGCAGAACCATTCACATTTGACTTTTCAGCCACATTTGGTTTATACTTAGGTGGAGTACGGTGCCATTCGGATCGCATAGCGCGATGCTGCCGTCAGCTCCTTGCGAACAGACCACGAGTTTTCGTTAAGACGTAGTCCTACTTGAAGTTACGTTGAACTGGATGTCAGACTTTGGGGACTTTCTCGCCTTGGCCGCTGAGCCTGGTGGACAGAGCGGACAGTTTGCTCCTCAACGTCGACGAGTAGCTCGGCAGCAACCTCAACGCAATACGTGAGTTGCGTCCCTCTTACTGCCGTTACGTCCACTGGTGAAACTGTCCGCGCCTGTCAGCCGCATCTGAGAAAGTCCCAGACTTTGAGTCGTGACGGCACCCACAATTGTCCTGGGATCAACGAACCGATAGAATGATCGAGCTAGAACAACCAAATATAGCTGTCACTTCGAGCTCGGATGAGGTCATCGATGACACTGGGTTTGACGGAGAATACGTCCTACGAAGATCTTATGGCTGAGCTCCTTGAACAGATCAACCTGGGGCGGACGTTCGAGGCTCTGTTCAATTCGATCTACGACCGCCTTCAAGGAATCGTCCCCTTCAACCGCATAGCCGTTGCGCTTCTGGACGAGACCGGCGACCGGTTAAGCTTGGTGTCGTGTCGCTCGGACGGGCCGGTAGCTCTGAAAGTCGGCTACGCTGCGCCTGTAGAGGGTTCGACGTTGCATGATCTGCTGCTCACCGGCACGCCGCGCATCATCAACGACTTGCCGGACTATCTCGCCAAGAAGCAGGAATCTGTTTCAACCATGCTCATCGTCAAGGAGGGCATGCGCTCGAACCTGACGCTGCCTCTGCTGGCCGATGGCAAGCGCGTCGGGGTCGTCTTCTTTTCCAGCCGGGAGACGGGGGTCTACAACGAACACCACGCCCACCTGCTCAAGCGGCTGGCTGGTCATATCGCAATCAGCGTCGAAAAGGCGCGGCTCATTGAAGCCCTTCAGGAACGCAACAAGGAACTACTGGGCGCGAACGAACTCAAGGATCAATTCCTCGAAAAGCTCCGGCAAGAGGTCCAACGCCAAACCCAGGAAGTGAAGGTCTCGGAAGAGCGATATCGACTGTTGGTCAGCTTGGGGCAAACCACCAACTCCAGCCTGGAACTGCGGCAGGTGCTCCATTGCGCGGCAGAAGGGATTCATAAGCTCATCGGATGCGAGCGGGTGAGCCTGATCCTGCTTGACGCCGAACACAATTCACGCGGTGGATTCGCGCTGGAGTTCACGGAGACCCTCCAGTGGACGGAGATCCCGACTCAGCCTCTTACCGACTCAGCGGCCCAGTGGGTGATGCAGCACCGCAAGCCGCGGATCGCCCTGCGCTTGGACCAGGCCCGCCCCTTCGCGGAGGACCGACACTTGTTTGACCTCGGGTTTCGAGCATACGTCTACCTGCCGCTGGTTTGCCGCAATGAGTGTGTTGGCGTGTGGGGACTGGCGACCCGGCAGCAGGATCGGTTGTCCCTGTGGGACATGAGGCTGCTCGAAGAGTTCAGCAACGTGCTGGCTACATCCGTAGATAACGCATCGGCGTACACGAAGATCGCGCAGTTAAAGGTCCAACTGGAGCAGGAAAACGTGTACCTGCGCGATGAGATCAAGACCGAACATAATTTCGCCAACCTCATCGGCGACAGTCGCTCGATGCGGGAGGTACGCAAGGCCATCGAGCAGGTCGCCACCACGGACAGCACGGTACTGCTCCTGGGAGAGACGGGCACCGGCAAAGAGCTGATCGCGCGGGCCATCCACGACCTGAGCCATCGCCGTGATCACCTCTTGGTGAAAGTCAACTGTGCTGCTCTGGCCCCAGGTGTCATCACCAGCGAGCTATTCGGACATGAGCAGGGTGCTTTCACAGGCGCAACAAAGCAGCGGCTGGGGCGATTCGAGGTGGCTCAGCGCGGTAGTATCTTTCTGGATGAGATCGCGGAGATCCCTCCGGAAACTCAGGTACTGCTGCTTCGCGTGCTCCAGGAACGGATGATCGAACGTGTGGGCGGTACGGAAGCGATCGACATTGACGTGCGAGTCATCGCTGCCACGAACCGCGACTTGAAGGCAGCCGTGGACAGAGGACATTTTCGCGACGTTCTCTTCTACCGGCTCAATGTGTTTCCCATCCAGGTCCCGCCGCTTCGCGAGCGCCGAGAGGACATCCCTGACCTGATGAACCATTTCATTCGCGTGTTCGAGCGACGGATGAACAAGCACATCACCCGGGTAAACCGCCGGACCATGAAGCTGTTGATGAATTACGACTGGCCTGGCAACGTGCGGGAACTCGAACATATCTTGGAGCGTGCGATGATCGTAACTTCCGGCGACACGCTTGAAATTGATGCGACGTGGCTGAGCCCCCGTGGCGCGAGTGTCGCAAAGCCGGAGGGCGAACTCACGATGGCCGAGATCGAGCGGCGCGCAGTTCTAGATGCCGTAGAGCGCTGTGGTGGGAAGATTTACGGTAGTGGCGGCGCCGCCGAGGCGCTGGGTCTCAAGCCCAGCACGCTTTACGGCAAAATGCGTAAGCACCGAATCCGGACAGAGAAACGAAGAATTGGCTAAACGGTCTCAATACCCGCTCACTTTCAATCAATGTTGGGACTGCGGAATCGCGGTTCAAAAGATGCATGCGTGGATTTCGCTATGCGTTGCTGAGCCAACAGTACCACATTGCCACTGAAGCAGTTGTGGCGGTTAAAAAAGATTTCGCAACCAACTCCTCCAGGCTACGAGGTTGATGGCGGCCAGGCACCCGTCGTCAATCGTCCTCAGACTTCGGCCATTGTTCGTCCGAATCCAAGAGGGCGCTGAAGGAATCATCTTGGTTCTGTAATTTGCCCGATGGCAGCGACTTGCGTATTTTGGTCCCCCATGGGCCAACTGGATAGCGCGTCGGGCTCCGGTGCCAATGCTGCTCCACGTCCCAGGCGCGAGACGGATGACCCGGGTCGATTGCGGACGCTAGGTTGCAAGGCATGTCTCCGCAAGTCCTTTTCCAGCAATCCTTACGTCGTGGTTCCAGCCACGAACGAGGCTCGAAAAAAGTTCAATGGACGTCCTGTCGCCCCGAGGTGAATTTCGACCTTTATTCGGATGGCTACGATTAGCTGGGAAGTCCAAGTCACGCTCGCCGCTCTTACGACGCGGATCGACGGCGTCGTGCCTCCACTACGTTTCGCAAGACCGCACCAGTTCCATGATCGCGTGCATGACAGAAGGCGTTAGGCGGTGCCAGTTTGCGACCAGCTCGCGGAGTGCCTCTGGGGCAAATACTTATGGAAACAGGGACGCGGGTGCAATTCCTGCCCACCGCTTTGTCCCGGCTTGGCGGGTCGGCGTTTTGGACCTGCTCGACAGGCGGGCGGCCGAACACGGACAATCCCCTCCAATTAGGCGCAGCGCGCGTCGTCACATCGACCGACGCATCGCTCGGCGAGGAGATATTGAATCGGCCCCGGTCATTTCGGCGCCTGCGTCTTCTGCAGAACGTTGTATCCGCAAGGCCGTCGACGAGCGCGGCCTCAGCCCAGGCCCCGTCGGCCTTGCGGATGCAACCGCGGAGGACGAACCGCGGGTGAGGCCCGGCTATGGAATTTGTAAGCAAAGGTTGGATCGGCGGGCGAGGCGGCCTAGAGGATCGCCTTACAGCGGTTTTCGCTCGTATGGCTCCCGGTAGGGTCCGCTCTCGCGGACCTGCTGACACGGGAATGGTCCGCGAGAGCGGACCCCACGAGAGACGGTTCGTGTGCAACCCGAGCGTAAACCGCTGTAAGCGGAGGAGCGACAGGTGATTCGGCCTAGCTGGGGTCGCGCACGATTCATCACCGAAGCGATGGATCCTCCTGCCGGACCGCCACAGACATCGAGAGATCGGCCCCTGGTCCAGGGAATCCTCGGGCACCTCACGAGGTGGTTGCGACGCTCACGGACGTACCATGATGCCGCGGCTCGAAGAGGACTCCGCTACGGGGGCCGGCCGGATCGCTACCCGACGACTCGACGCGGACGACCGGGTCCGGGTAAGTACCGTGAGATCCATCCTACGAGCGCCGCCTGCGACAAGATAGGGGGCGGCACGACGCAACAGGCAGCGGCTTTCGAGTGAGCCGGCGACACGCGAATCCCCGCGAAGCGGTTAGTTCTCCTGGGCAGAACGCGCACTACTGAACTAACTCCCGCGCTCGGCTGCATCGCATGCCAGCCCCGGCCCCACCTCAAACCCCCACTAGGAGCCGGCGCCCTCGGTCTCAGTACCACCGGCAGAGGCATCGGCCGCAACCTGCACATCGAGGGCTTGACAGAAGGCATCGACGTGCTCGCCAACGACGACCATGCGTTCGAGCGAATTGAATGCGTCCATAACGGCGTCGTAGAGGTGGTCCTCGAAGCGGAACCGAATTTCCGGGACCGGGCCCGCCCCGGGAACTTCCGGAGGATCCAATTGCCGTAGTGTGAAGGTGGAGGCCCCCTGGTCAGCCTCCTCAATAACGCCCGAGACGCGGAACGGCGCCTCCTTGCGAGGTACCTTGCGGGCGGCCTTAATCCGTTGCACGGAACGGGCGCGATCGTCCCTCGTGAGGACTTTCGAGCCTGCAAAGCCGTCGACCAACCCGCCGCCCACCTCGACCCGATCGACGCCGCCTCGCGTCGGAGGAGTCATCGCCTTGATCGCCTCGAACAACTGGAGGGCCTGGTCCGCGTTCAGTCCCTCGATTGGCGCGCGGTCGTCACCGTTGGCGCGCAGGGCGTTGAATCCCCGCACCAGAAGGTGTCCCATCGCGTCGAAGACTTCGTCATCCACGCCGGGAAGTCGGTCATGCGGTCGCCCGAACGCGATCTCAAAGCTGGCCGCACGCGAGTACTGGTAGGGCAGGTCCGAATAATGGCGGATGTCTCTTGGGACCCGTCCGGCCTGTTTCTTCTCGTCCAGCGCAATCCGCGCGAGCCCCCGAAGGCCCGATTCGGCGGCCTGGGCCACCATTCGAATATCGGCGGCCGACGTTTTCCCCGGACCAACACCGGAACCAATCAGGCGAAGCCGGAAGAGGGGGTCCAATTCGGGGCTCACCATCGCTCCGGGCCTGGGGAGAATTCGTTCGGGAATGGACCCGAATTCGATTCGCCACAGCGACTTAACCGAAGCGTCCTCCGCGATGTCGGCGATCCAGCAGCGCGGCTGCCGAAGAGCAGTGAGGATATCGATTCGCCCTGCCTTCACTTCACGCAAAATCCGCGCATCGACGGCGGAAACAAGATAACGAGACGTCCGGTCGAAGACGCAAAGGCTGTGGACGAGCAAAAGCTCGGCATCGGGATCGAGGGCCACGAACGTCAGAGGCTCTCCACTGAACTCGTAGAGGATCTCCGTCGGCTCCAGGGAGCCGAGCACGTCTTGACCAAGAGTCTTCCCAACTGGTTCCCACATCCCACGATCCCCGTCCATTAACGCTCCAACGATTCGACGACGCGGAATGGCGCATGTCTGATGACCCCATCGTAAGCCCACCACTCATGATGATCGGGGTCTGCCCCTTCCTGCTTGATCTTTCCGTGTGCCGCAGTCAAGCTTCCTTCCGCGATGTATGATCCGAATCGGTCTGGGGACCGATCCCGCAACTCCCGCAATTTCTTTCGAGCGGAGTCAAGACTCCGATAGACTGAGAGGCTGCATCGCCGGCAAGGGTTCGACCGAGGTGCCAATCCCAGCTCGTAATGACTGAGAAAGTCCTGAGCATCGACAGGGTTTTTCATCGCGAAGCGGTAGACGACCCCGCCCGCATCCGACGAAGTCGCGGGCGGACAGTTCGGCGGGAAGCAATGCGGGAATTGAGGTGGGTTGGATTGCATCGACATCAGCCAGGAATCGTGATCGTGTTGCGGACACAAAGATGAGGAAACAGCGGTCGCGCCGCCAAAACTATTGAACACTAGGACAGTAAGAAAAGCAACCAGGTTCATGCAGCCTGGATGTCGAGAACAAGTTGGGTGTTGGAGAGCAATGGAACGGAAAATACACTTAACGGTTGGTATGAGGGAAGGGCGTGCCAGGAGGTTGGAGATAACGCAGCGGGGAGGTGTCGGAGACGACGACAATCATTGTCGCCGTAGCTCGCGCAGCGGATCGACCTGGGAACGGAATTCTTCCGGGGACAATTCGATCCCGACCCCGTGCCGCTTGAGTACGCCGTCGGTCTCGTTGCAGTCCAGCCCCAGGGCCTCGGCGAGCTGATGATGGGTGATCTGCTCCTTACGATACAGATCGACGAAGAACGGCTCCTTGGCCGCTTGCGTGGGGTCGATCCCGGAGGAGCGAAGCTGTTCCTCGATGTGCTTGGGGAGTTCGAAGTGGATGGTCATCGTGATGCTCGTTCGAAAAGGAGCCCCCCCTGTCACGCTCTTCCTCCCTGACTCACGTCGGCTGAGGCACTAAG
>Ga0116219_10000471_pt1 | contig 41664 bp, 38 predicted proteins | sample Sb_taG_4_FD_91019 | JGI IMG/M metagenome (GOLD analysis project Ga0116219, IMG submission 91019) | Peat soil microbial communities from Weissenstadt, Germany - Sb_50d_6_BS metaG | ecosystem: Environmental > Terrestrial > Soil > Wetlands > Peat | place: Germany: Weissenstadt | collected 2010-09-21 | reverse complement strand
GGGTGAGGACAAGCGGGGTGCGCTCGGATTCGGGGATGTCAGGCAGCGCCAGGGTCATGCTCCATTCTACGCAGCAGAAAGCCCGGCGCAGCTGCTCTCCCCCAGACTTATTGGGCTGATACGTCGCCCGACCCGGGATTTCCGGCTCCGCCACGCCGGTCGTCGTCGAGGCCCTCAACGCCGCCGACCAGGTGATCACCGGCTACGCCAGCACCGTCACCTTCACCAGCACCGACACGGCGGCGACGGTGAGCGCAACCCGGAACGGGACCGCCACCGCGCTGTCCAACTTCACCTATCCCTTCGTCTCGTCCGACAAGGGGCAACACGTGTTCTGGGTGACGTTCGGCACGACCGGCCAGGAGTCGCTCACCGTGACCGACAACAGCACGACCCCGTCAATCACGGGCAGTGCCGACGTTCAGGTCTTCGCGCCGCTGCCGTTGCCGAAGCACCACGGTTGGGGGATCTGATTGTGCGAGCCGAATCCGGGGAGGAATAGACCACGGATCGGATCCGTGAAAATCCGTCTCATCCGTCCAATCCGTGGTCTATTCCTCGCCCAATCGGCAGCGCAACTTGCGGATGGCCTTGTACTTCTCGTCGCTGACGCGCTCGGGCGGCGTGCGCAGTTCCCTGGCAATTTCGTGGACGCTCCAGCCGTCAAAGCTGAGCTGCATGATGCGCTGCTGACGTTCGCTGAGCAGCTCGGCCGAGGCCAGGGCGACGGCCTCACGCTGGTCGGCCACCGAGCGGCGGTGCAGGTCGCGGCGGTCGGCGACGCCTTCGGCCGGCTCCGGCGCCCAGCGTTTGCTGCGCTGCGTGCGCTTCTTGACCGCGTCGATGGCCCGCAGCAGCTCGCGCCGCTCATCGCAGTCATCTTTCAGGAGCCGAGTCCACGACTCGGGCTCGACGCGCTGCAACAGGCGGCTGAAGACCTCCTGCGTGCAGTCGGTCCAGACGTCGGGGTGCAGCCGGGCGTTGCGCCAGCAGGTGGTGCAGTAGCGGCTGAGGTCGTTGACAGCGCGGAGGGTGGTTTCGGTCGTTGCGGCACTGGCCGGGGCAGAGCCCAGCGCGGTCAGTGCCGTGCCCAGCACCACGGCCATCACGTAGGGGCGGCGACGCTCGTGCTTCGCCCGCGGTTCACTCGTCTGCATGGACGGCATTCTCCCCACTTCGTACAGGAACCTGGGTTCCCGTCTTTCCGTGACGGGACGCGCGGCGGGCCGATTCTCGCCCGGCACCCACCCCGTGGGGACAAGCTGCCAGCTTGTCGGAGGAAGACGACAAGCTGGCAGCTTGTCACCACGGCGCGCCGGCGGCACGGGAGATGCATCCTGTCATCTCTCGGAACCACTTGCCGAATGCTACGGTGAAACGCCCGCGCTGTAAAGGGAGGATGGGGCGATGGATAGGGTACAATCGCGACCCACCGCCGACCGCGAAGTGAGCGTTAGGACGGGCGGGGTCGAACTGCAAGGGCATCTGACTGTGCCGGATGGGGCGCACGGGGTGGTCCTGTTCGCACACGGCAGCGGCAGCAGCCGGCACAGCCCGCGCAATCAGTACGTCGCGCGCGTCCTGCGCCAGGCCGGCCTGGGCACACTCCTCATCGACCTGCTGACGGCCGACGAGGAAAGTGTCGATCAGTACACGCGCCACCTGCGCTTCGACATCGAACTGCTGGCCCTGCGCCTGATCGGCACGACCGACTGGCTGCGGCAACACCCCCTGACGGACGAGCTGCCGATCGGCTACTTCGGGGCCAGCACCGGCGCCGGGGCGGCACTGCTTGCCGCGGCCGACCGCCCCGACGTGGTGCGGGCCGTCGTGTCGCGCGGCGGTCGCCCCGACCTCGCGGGGCCGGCCCTGCTGCGCGTTCACGCGCCGACGCTCCTCATCGTCGGCGGCGCCGACGCGCCGGTGATCGACCTCAACGAACGGGCGCTGGAACTGCTCGGAGGAGAAAAGGAGCTGCGCATCGTGCCCGGGGCGACGCACCTGTTCGAGGAGCCGGGCGCCCTGGAGGAGGTGGCCCGGTTGGCCGCCGACTGGTTCGCCCGCCACCTGGCGCCGGCCCACGCCGCCACTTGAGGGCGACTCTGGTGATTCGGATACTACTGCTGTCGGTTTCTGCCTTGCTCTTCCTGGGAGGCTGCAAAGGAGGATCGTCCGTGAGCATACAGGTTTCGAGCCCGGCCTTCGCCGAAGGGGATCGCATCCCCGTCAAACACACGGCCGACGGCGACGACGTGTCGCCGGAGCTGCGCTGGAGCGGGGCGCCGCCGAACACCAAATCGTTCGCCCTGGTCTGCGAGGACCCCGACGCCCCGCGCGGCAACTGGACGCACTGGGTCCTCTTTAACATCCCGGCCGACAAGACCAATCTCGCGGAAGGGGTGTCGAAGGAGAAGGAATTGCCCGACGGCGCCCGCCAGGGGAAGAACGACTTCGGCAAGATCGGCTACGGCGGGCCGTCGCCGCCCAAGGGCAAGCCGCACCGCTACTTCTTCAAACTGTACGCCCTCGACACGAAGCTCGACCTGCCCGCCGGCGCCACCCGGCAGCAGGTACTCGACGCCATCAAGGGACACGTCCTGGCCGAGGGGCAATTGATGGGGCTGTACGGGAGGTCGTGAACAAGGGACCGCTTGCGGCTTCGCAAGGCCTGCGAAGCCGCAAGCGGCCCAAACACGCCCCCCGGCCATCGCAACCCATTCACTTTTTCGCGCGATTAATCTTGATGGAAAAGTACGGTTTTCCTAGAATGCCGAATAGACGGCCTCACGCCGGCTGCGGTTGTCGCAACACTTTGACCTGTCGTAACTAACGACAGAGTTGAATATACTTGACAAGAAAGTAAAGATTTATATCATGGATTAGAGAGACGCTTGGCGGTGGTGCGAGGGAAGTATGAAGATCACGTCCCAGGAAGAATACGGGCTGCGTTGCCTGCTGCGGTTGGCCCGCGCGGACGACGGCCGCTCGCTGACGATTCCCGAGATCGCCGCCGATGAAGGACTGTCGGTCCCCTACGTCGCCAAGCTGCTGGCCGTGCTGCGCCAGGCGGGGCTGATCGACAGCGTTCGCGGCCGCGCCGGCGGGTACCGGCTCGCCGCTTCTCCCGGGGAGATCAGCCTCGGTTCGGTGATGACGGCCTTGGGCGAGCCGCTCTTCGACGAGCCCCATTTCTGCAGCAAACACCCGGGCACCGAGACGACCGACGGCCGTTGTGTCCACATCGGCGGCTGCACCCTCCGCGCCCTCTGGCACACGCTGGAAGAGTGGATGCGCAAGTCCCTGGACCGCATCACCCTGGCCGACCTGCTGCAGAGCGAGGGACGCCTGACCGAATTGCTGCGGGCGCGGCTGGCCGAGGCCGTGCTGCGGCCCGACAGCCCCCTGTTGCCTGTGATTTCTGTTTCGACCGCCCCCAATCCCGAAGTGGTTTAGCCGATGACTACTGCCACGAGCACGATTCAGGAACTGGCCAATCGCGAGTACAGCGCCGGCTTCTACACCGAGGTCGAAGCCGACACGGTGCCGCGCGGCCTGAACGAAGACGTCATCCGGCTGATCTCGGCCAAGAAGAACGAGCCCGAGTTCATGCTGCAATGGCGCCTCAAGGCGTTCCGCCACTGGCTGACCATGAAGGAGCCGCGCTGGCCGAACGTCCATTACCCGCCGGTCGATTTCCAGGACGTCATCTACTACTCCGCCCCCAAGGCGAAGAAGAAGCTGACCAGCCTGGACGAGGTCGATCCGGAGATGCTCAGCTACTTTGCGAAGCTCGGCATCTCGCTGGACGAGCAGAAGCGCATGACCGGCGTGGCCGTCGATGCCGTCTTCGACAGCGTGTCGGTGGCCACGACCTTCAAGGAGAAGCTGGCCGAGCTGGGCATCATCTTCTGCTCCTTCTCCGAGGCAGTACAGAACCATCCCGAGCTGGTCAGGAAGTACCTCGGCTCGGTGGTGCCGTACAACGACAACTTCTACGCGGCCCTCAACTCGGCGGTCTTCAGCGACGGCTCGTTCGCGTACATCCCAAAGGGGGTGCGCTGCCCGATGGAACTGTCCACCTACTTCCGCATCAACGCCAAGGACACGGGCCAGTTCGAGCGGACGCTGATCGTCGCGGAAGAAGGCGCCTACGTTTCGTATCTCGAAGGGTGTACGGCACCGATGCGCGACGAGAATCAACTGCACGCGGCGGTCGTGGAATTGGTGGCGGCCGGCGAGGGCAGCCAGATCAAGTACTCGACGGTGCAGAACTGGTACCCCGGCGACAAGGAAGGCCGCGGCGGCATCTACAACTTCGTGACCAAGCGCGGCAAGTGTGCCGGCCGGGCGTCGAAGATTTCGTGGACGCAGGTGGAGACCGGCTCGGCGATCACCTGGAAGTATCCCAGCTGCATCCTGCTGGGCGACGACTCGGTGGGCGAGTTCTACTCGGTCGCCCTGACCAACCACAAGCAGCAGGCCGACACCGGCACGAAGATGATCCACATCGGCCGCGACACGAAGAGCACGATCGTCTCGAAGGGCATCTCGGCCGGCAACGGGCAGAACACCTACCGGGGGTTGGTGAAGATCATGAAGGGGGCGCAGAACGCCCGCAACTACTCGCAGTGCGACTCGCTCTTGCTGGGCGACCGCTGCGGGGCCCACACCTTCCCCTACATTGAGGTGCGCAACCCGACAGGGCGCGTGGAGCACGAGGCGAGCACGTCGAAGATCGGCGAGGACCAGATCTTCTACTGCAAGCAGCGTGGCCTCTCGACGGAGGACGCGATCAACATGATCGTCAATGGATTCTGCAAGCAGGTGTTTTTGAACCTGCCGATGGAGTTCGCCGTCGAGGCGCAGAAGCTGCTTGGCGTGAGCTTGGAGGGAAGCGTCGGCTAAGACAAGGGGGAGTGCTGCGTATGCCGCCCAACGAGAAATGCCCCTCCTGTGGAGCGGTCGTGCCAGACTGGCATCGGGAATGGCACACTTTCCCTGACCAGGTGCTGATTTTCCAAGGCGCGGCAGGCATGGAATGTCCTCTTTGTGGTGCGGTTGTGATGCACGATAACTGGCATTTGCCACTTACATTGGCCCCACCAAGCAACGGGGTGGGGAAGGTCAACAGGGATGTGATTCAGGCAGCCAGGTGGTGCGCCCTGGGTGTCGGCAAACTGTTGGCGGATTATTTGAAGACTCGAGAGGGAGGCCCATACGCCCGCCTCTGGAGTGTAACTGAGGTCCAGCAAGCCGATCAGTTTGTGATGAACAACCCTTGAGGGTCCCTGGCATGCCCCTGACTTCAAAGGAACGGGAGTTTCTGGACGCCTACGTTTATGAGGTCACGCACGGGCCGCCGTTCGGTGGGCCGGCGACTACGGATCTGAGGGGCAAGGGAATCTACTATACGGACCTGTCGTGGCTCTTGACTGCCTACCAGCGGGAACTCTCGGCGCAGGGCATACCTGCAGACGGCATACACAACCCCAGCCCGCCGCCGAGTCCCTGGCAAACGCTGGAAGAGGCAAAGGACCGAAATCAGGCCTTGAAGGAGGAACTGGACTCTCATGCCGTGGAATTGCAGGCTACCCCACCGAGGACTTAAGTAGACACAACCCATGCTGACCATTTTCAACCTGCACGCCCGCGTCGGGGACAAAGAGATCCTCCGCGGCATCAACCTGAAGATCAACCCCGGCGAGGTCCACGCCATCATGGGGCCCAACGGCTCCGGCAAGAGCACCCTCGCCGGGGTCCTCGCCGGCCGCGACGCCTACGAGGTGACCGAGGGCAACGTCCTGTTCAACGGCAAAGACCTGCTGGACATGGACGCCGAGGAGCGGGCGCGCGAGGGGCTGTTCCTCGCCTTCCAGTACCCCGTCGAGATTCCCGGCGTCAGCAACCGCATCTTCCTCCAGGCGGCCGTGAACAGCATCCGCAAGCACAAGGGCGAGCCGGAGCTGGACGCCGCCGAGTTCCTCGCCCTTCTGCGCCGGAAGTCGAAGATCCTGCAGATGAGCGACGACCTGCTGAAGCGCCCCGTCAACGAGGGCTTCAGCGGCGGCGAGAAGAAACGCAACGAGATCTTCCAGATGGCCGTCCTCGACCCGAAGCTGGCCATCCTGGACGAGACCGACTCCGGCCTCGACATCGACGCCCTGCGCATCGTCAGCGACGGCGTCAACGCGTTGCGGAACAAGGAGCGCGGCATCCTGGTCATCACCCATTACCAGCGGCTGCTCAACCACATCGTCCCCGACTTCGTGCATGTCCTGGTCAGCGGGCGCATCGTCAAGTCGGGCGGCAAGGAACTGGCGCTGGAGCTGGAGGCGAAGGGGTACCAGGAATTCGGCTGGAGCGACGCGGAAATCGCCAAGAAGCCGCAACCGGCGCAGGCGTAACAAGCCGCTTGATTCATCGTTTCGCGAACCGATAAATCGCAAGCGCTGAACAGGGACACCCATGACGGCACTGATCGACGACAAAGACACCTACCTGTCGGCCTTCGCCCGCTTCGAGTCGGCCCGCGCCAAGGACCGCCCGGCCCTGGTGAAGCTGCGCCACAACGCCATCGAGCGCTTCGCGGGCCTCGGCTTCCCCACCCTCGAAGACGAGGACTGGCGCTTCACTCCGCTGGCTTCGCTGACGCGAGTTCCCTTTCAGATGGCGCCATCCGGGGACGGCCCGGAGTTGATGTACCCCGACGGCGTCATCGTCTGCGACCTCGTCCAGGCCATCGCCGAACATCCTGAGTTGGTCGAGCCGCACCTCGCTCGTTATGCCGACTTCGAGGAGCATGCGTTCACCGCCCTCAACACCGCCTTCCTGCAGGATGGCACCTTCGTCTACATCCCGCCGGACCGGGTGTTCCAGGAGCCGATCGGACTGAACTTTTTCGCGAGCGCCATCGACAGCCCGTTGGTCTGGCATCGTCGCGTCTTGATCGTCGCCGGCCGCAACAGCCAGGCCACCTTCTGCGAGACCTACAACGGCCCAGCTGGCGTCGCCTACTTCACCAACGCCGTCACCGAAATCGTCCTTGACGAGGGGGCGATCCTTGACCATTACAAGGTCCAGCGCGAGGGCAACGGCGCCTTCCACGTCGCCACGATCCAGGTGCGGATGGGCCGCAGCAGCAACTTCTCGTCGCACAACATCGCCTTCGGCGGCAAGCTGGCGCGCAACGACGTCAACGCCTACCTCGACGGCGAGGGGAGCGAATGCACCCTCAACGGCCTGTACGTCGGCGGCGGCGAGCAGCTCATCGACAACCACACGCGCATCGACCACGCCAGCCCGCACTGCGCCAGCCACGAGCTGTACAAGGGCATCCTCGACGGCAAATCGCGCGGCGTCTTCAGCGGCACGATCTACGTCCACCAGGACGCCCAGAAGACCGACGCCAAGCAGACCAATCAGACCCTGCTCCTCTCCGACGACGCCGTCATCGACACCAAGCCGCAGCTGGAAATCTTCGCCGACGACGTCAAATGCACGCACGGCGCCACGGTCGGCCAACTCGACGCCGAGGCGGTCTTCTACCTGCGCACGCGCGGCATCGGCGCGGAGGAGGCCCGCGCCCTGCTCACCTTCGCCTTCGCCAACGACGTCGTCGGCCGCATCAAGATCGACCGACTGCGGAGTGAGCTGGAACAGCTCCTCTTCGCCAGCCGCAAGGTGCCGGACGGCACGGCCCAGGAGGCCCCATGAGCATCCTCCCCCCTTACGAGCCCAGGCCGCAGGCCCACTCCAAGGCGCTGCCGCCGCTGTTCGACCTGCGCAAGGTCCGCGACGACTTCCCGATCCTGCAGCGCACCGCCCACGGCAAGCCGCTGGTCTACTTCGACAACGCCGCGACCACGCAGAAGCCGGCGGCCGTCATCGACGCCCTCCGCCGCTACTACGAGTTGTACAACGCCAATATCCACCGGGCCGTCCACCTGCTCAGCCAGCTGGCCACGCGCGAATACGAGGAGGCCCGCGTCAAGGTGCAGCGCTTCCTCAACGCCCCGTCGGCCCGCGAGGTCCTCTTCACGCGCGGCACCACCGAGGGCATCAACCTCGTCGCCCAGACCTACGGCCGGGCCAACCTGCGCCCCGGCGACGAGCTGATCGTCTCGCACATGGAGCACCACTCCAACATCGTCCCCTGGCAGATGCTCTGCGAGGAGAAGGGGGCCCGGCTGCGCGTGGTGCCGATCGACGACCGCGGCGAATTCGTTTTCGAGGAGTACGAAAAGCTCCTCGGCCCGCGCACGAAGCTGGTGTCGGTGGTCCACGTCTCGAACTCGCTGGGCACCGTCAACCCGGTGAAGCGCATCATCGAGGCGGCGCACCGGCGCGGCGTCCCGGTGATGATCGACGGGGCTCAGGCGGTGGCCCACCTGCGCGTAGACTTGCAGGAGCTGGATTGTGACTTCTACGCCCTGAGCGGCCACAAGCTGTACGGGCCGACCGGCATCGGCGTCCTCTTCGGCAAGGAGCGGCACCTGCGCGCCATGCCGCCGTACCAGGGCGGCGGCGACATGATCGCCTCGGTGACCTTCGAGAAGACGACCTACGCCGACCTGCCGAACAAATTCGAGGCCGGCACCCCCGACATCGCCGGCGCCATCGGCCTGGCCGCCGCGATTGATTACGTCGAGTCGCTCGGCCTGGAGAACATCGCCGCGCACGAGGACAAGCTGCTGCGCTATGCCACCGAGAAGGTGCGGCAAATCCCCGGCGTGCGCATCCTGGGCACGGCGGCGCACAAGGTCGGCGTCCTGTCGTTCATCGTCGAGGACCCGCCGCTGTCGGCGCTGGACGTGGGCATCAAGCTCGACCTGGAAGGCGTCGCGGTGCGAACAGGGCACCACTGCTGCCAACCGGTGATGGACCGCTTCCGCATCCCCGGCACCGCCCGCGCCTCGTTCGCCATGTACAACACGACGGAAGAGATCGACCATTTCGCCGCCACCCTTCGCCGGATTGTTGCCGAGGCGACCGCGAAGGCGCGGCCGACGACCGCCGCGCCGCCGGTGGAAGCGTCCTACGCGAAGGCGGCGGCGACGAGCCCGCAGGAGGCGGCCGACAAGCTGGCCGACGTCTTCGAGTTCCTCGACGACTGGTCGGAGCGCTACGCCCACATCCTCGAACTGGGCAAGAAGATCCCGCCGATGCCGCCGGCCCTGAAGACCGAAGGCAACCGCGTCCACGGCTGCCAGAGCACGGTCCACATCTCGGCCCGCAAGAAGCCCGGCAGCGACGACGTGCTGGAGTTCGTGGCCGACAGCGACGCCGACCTGGTGCGCGGCCTGATCGGCGTGCTGGAACGAGTCTATTCGGGACAGCGAGCGGAGGACATTTTGGCCTTCGACGTGGAAGGCTTCTTCGCCCGGCTGGGTCTAGATCAACATCTGACGATGGGCCGGCGCAACGGCCTGGCGGCGATGGTGCAGCGCGTCCGGGCGCTGGCGGCGACGCTGGCTCCCCCGCAACCTGCCGCCGCCAAATGAGCCACAGGAGACATGCCGATGGAGACGAACGCCGCACCCCCGACCGAGGCCGCGACCCCCGCACCGGTGCCGCTGGAAGAGCGGATCGTGGACGTGATCAAGACGTGCTACGACCCGGAAATCCCCGTCAACATCCATGAATTGGGGCTGATCTACGGCATCGACGTCAGCGAGACCAACGCGGTGACCATCCGCATGACGCTGACCTCGCCGGCGTGCCCCGCGGCCGGGTCGCTGCCGCCGGAGGTGGAGCGCAAGGTGCGCGGGTTGGCGGACGTGACCGACGTGAAGGTGCAGGTGGTGTGGGACCCGCCGTGGACGCCGGACCTGATGAGCGAGGCGGCGCGGCTGCAGCTCGGCTTGGAGTGACTCATTCAGTATGGCGAGCGGGGGGCGTTAGCCCCCCGGTGACTCACCGGGGGGGCTAACGCCCCCCGCTCGCCAGGTGCTCACGCGCGGGGGGGTTAGCCATGAGTTCCCTGCCTGACGGGCGGGTCGCCGTCTACACCGGCACCTTCGACCCGATCACCTTCGGCCACCTCGACATCATCCGACGGGGCAGCCAGATTTTCGAGCGGCTGGTGGTCGGCGTCGGCATCAACCCGGAGAAGGCCACCCTCTTCTCCCCCAAGGAGCGCGTCGATCAGGTGCGCCGCGTGGTGGCGCCGTTCCGCAACGTCGAGGTGCGCTACTACTCCAACCTGACCGTTCACTTCGTGCGCCAGGTGGGGGCGCGGGTGATGCTGCGCGGCCTGCGCACCACCAGCGACATGGAATACGAATTCAGCATGTCGCTGGCGAACCTCGCCCTCGATTCGGAGATCGAGACGGTTTTCCTGATGGCCAAGGACGAGTTTTCGCACGTCAGCAGCAGCCTCATTCGCCAGATCGCGACGCTCGGAGGCGCCGTTGACAAGTTCGTGCCGCCAGAGGTCAAGGACGAACTGCTGCGGCGGGTGCGCGACCATCCGCCGCCGCCGCCGGACATCGAGCGCGAGCCCCGTTCCCCCGAGCGCTAATCTTGCCGCTTGCGGCTTAGCGTTCGCTTCACCCTTGTGAAGCGAACGCTAAGCCGCAAGCGGCCCAAGGGAGTTCCCCCATGCCCGAGCCGCAAGCCTTCGACAACCTGATGCGCACCTACGCGAAGGCCCTCCACGACAAGGACGCGCCGCCGGCTTCGCGCAAGGACTGGGAGGAACCCCGCAAGAGACTGCGCGAGGCGATGTTTGCCGCGATGGGTTCGCTGCCCGACAAGGCGTGTCCCCTGGAGCCGAAGGAAGTCGGCGTCCTGAAGCGCGACGGCTACCGGATCGAAAAACTCTTGTTCCAGAGCCGCCCCGACGTGTGGGTGACGGCCAACGCCTACGTTCCCGAGGGAGGAAAGGCCAAGTTGCCCGCCATGCTCGTCGTCCACGGGCACTGGGCCGGGGCGCGGCGCGATCCAGTCGTACAGGCGCGCTGCCTGGGGTTGGTGAAGCTCGGTTTCTTCGTCCTGGCGGTGGACGCCTTCGGCAGCGGCGAGCGCTACACCAAGCCCGCCCCTGGCACCTATCACGGGGCCCTCTACGGCAGCACCCTGTGGCCGGCCGGGCTGACACTGCTCGGCTGCCAGGTCTACGACAACCGCCGCGCCGTGGATTACCTGCTCACGCGCCCCGAGGTGGACGGCGACCGCCTCGGCATCACTGGGGCATCCGGCGGCGGCAACCAGACCATGTACGCCGGCGCCCTCGACGAGCGCTTCCGCGCCGTCGTGCCGGTCTGTTCCGTCGGCACCTACCAGGCGTACCTGCACGCCGCCTGCTGCGTCTGCGAGGTGTTGCCGGGGGCCCTGCGCTTCGCCGAAGAGGGCGACGTGCTGTCCCTGGTGGCGCCGCGCGCCTTGCTGGTCATCAACGCGACCAGGGACGGCTTTCAGTTTAGCGTCGGCGAGGCGGAGAAGAGCATCGCCCGCGCCCGCCCGGTCTTCAAACTGCTGGGCGCGGAGGCGAAACTGAAGCATGCGACGTTCGAGTCGCCGCACGCCTACAATCAGGCGATGCGCGAGACGATGTACGGCTGGATGGCGCTGTGGCTCCGGGGCGAGGGCGAGGGCAAGCCGGTCCCCGAGCCGAAACACGACGTCGAGAAGCCGGAAGACCTCGCCGTCTTCCCGGACGACAAGCGGCCCAGGGGTTTCCTCTACCCGCCGGGTCTGGCCGCGCGCGAGGCCAACACAATGCTCGCGAAGTTCGCCGGCCTGAAGGCCGACCACGCGGAGGATTGGGAGTCCACTGCGGTCTTCATGCGGACGCAGCTGCGCAAGCAGGTCCTGGGCGACTTCCCCGCGCCTCCGAAGGCGGCGGCAAAGACGGGAGAGATCGAGAAGGCCGGCGACTTCGCGACGCTGCCGTTGACCGTGTCCCCCGAACCGGACCTGCCTGTGCCGGTGCTGCACCGCTACAAGCCGGGCGTGAAGGGGAAGCAACCCGCGTGCGTCCTGCTGCACCTCGAGGGCAAGTCCGCGGCGCTGAAGCATCCGCTGGCGGCGGCCCTGCTCGACGCCGGCTGGGCGGTATCGGCGCCCGACCTGCGGGCGACCGGCGACACGAAGCCGGCCGGCGATGCCGTTGTGGGCGCGCCGGACCACACCAGCGCCGAGCACGCCCTGTGGATGGGCCGGCCGCTGTTGGGGCAGTGGGTCTTCGACGTGCAGTGCCTGCTCGACTGGCTGCTACTGCAACCGGGACTCGACCGGCGGCGCTTCGCCGTGGTCGGGATCGGCCAGGCGGGGCTGGTGGCCCTTTGCGCCGCGGGGTTGCTCGACGACCGCGTGAACGCGGCCGTGACGGTCGATGCGCCGACGAGCTACGTCAGCGGGGAAGCGTACCCGACCGGCACGCACATGGGGCTGCTGGCGCCGGGCCTCTTGCGCGTCGGCGACGTGCCGCACCTGGCCGCCCTGGCCGCCCCGCGCCGCCTGATCGTCGCCGCCGGGGTGTCGCCGGCGGGCAAGGCGCTGGGGGAAAAGGCGCTAAAGGAGGCTTACGCCTTCACGGCGTCGGTCTACAAACTGCACAAAGCGGACGCGAAATTGACCGTCGCCGAGACCCTGAAGCCCGAAGAGCTGGCCTCCGGGCTGTCGGCTTGATGATCGAGGGACGCTGCGAGAGTCGCGCCGGCTTGCTGACGTTCGGCCGGCGGCCCCGTACCCTCGTAGGAAGAGGAAAGCCGCCGATGCTCCGCGTCCCCGATGGTCCCTGCACCCGCCGCGACTGGCTGCGCCTGGGCAGCCTCGGCGCCCTCGGCCTGTCGCTGCCCGAGCTGCTCCGCGCCGGCGAGGGGGCGGTCGTCCGGTCGTGCGTGCTCTTCCTGCTGCACGGCGGCCCCAGTCAGCTCGACACCTGGGACATGAAGCCGGCCGCCCCGCCGGAGGTGCGCGGCGAGTTCAAGCCGGCCGCCAGCAGCGTCCCCGGCCTCCGGATGTGCGAACACCTGCCGCGCCTGGCCCGCGTCGCGCACCTGATCACTGTCGTCCGCTCGATGACGCACACGGCCATCAATCACAACACGGCGACCTACACCGTGACCACCGGCCAGGCGCCGCCGCGCGACCTTATCGCCTTCACCCCGTCGGAGAATGACTTTCCGCACCTCGGCGCCCAGGTCACCTACAAGAGTCCCGTGCGCCGCAACCTGCCGACCGCCGTCTCGCTGCCCGACCCGGTCACCGACGGCCCCTACACCACCCCCGGGCAGAACGGCGGCTTCCTCGGGGCCGGGGCGGCTCCGTTCCGCGTCCTCGGCGACCCCAACGACGACGACTTCCGCGTGGACGGCCTGGCCGGCGAGCCGGAGCGTCTCGACGGCCGCCAGCCGCTGCTGAAGGCCCTGGACAATCGTCTGGGGCGGTTGGCTTCGGACCCGGGGGTGGAGCGGTTCGAGCAGCACCAGCGGCGCGCCCTGGCCCTGCTCACCTCCGGCGAGACGCGGCGGGCGTTCGACCTGGGCCGCGAGCCGGAGCGCGTGCGCGAGCGCTACGGCCGCCACAAGTACGGGCAGAGTCTGCTGCTGGCCCGTCGCTTGGTCGAGGCGGGCGTGCGCCTGGTGACCGTCTACTGGGGCGGCAAGGTGAACAATCCGGACCCGCACTGGGACACGCATTTCAACAATAACCGCCGCCTGAAGGAGGAATTGCTGCCGCCGTTCGACCAGTGCTTCCCGGCCTTCCTCGAAGACCTGCGGGCGCGCGGGTTGCTGGAATCGACCCTGGTCATCGCCACGGGGGAGTTCGGCCGCACGCCGCGGTTCGGGCAGTTCACCGGCAACGGCGTCAACGAGACGGGGCGCGATCACTGGGCACGCTGCTACTCGCTGCTCCTGGCGGGTGGCCCTGCGGCCGGCGGTCGCGTGCTGGGCCGGTCGGACCGCTTCGCCGCCTTCCCCGCCGACGACCCGTACACGCCGCAGGACCTGTGCGCGACGGTGCTGCACGCCCTGGGCGTCAACCCCGCCGGCGAGGTGCGCGACGCCTTCGGCCGCACGGTGCCGCTCAGTACGGGTCGGGTGTGTAAGTCGCTGTTCGGAACCTGAGCGCGTTGCGGCGGCGAGCTACTTGGCTCAGAGGAACATCACCAACCCGGCCATCGCGCGCAGGCGGCGGTAGACGGCCAGCACCTGATGGGCGGTCGCCACCTGCGGCTCCACGGTGACGGCGACGTGCCGGCCGCCGGCCGCCTGGCGCACCCGGAACGGCGGGTCCACCTCGCAGGCCAACTCGTCCCGCACCGCCGCCACCACGCGCTCGGCGAAGGCCCTCTCCGTTCGGCCGATCACCTTGAAGACGTACACTCCCGGAAATGCGTGCGTCTTCTCCAACAGTTCGATCCGCGGCAGGTCGTCCACGGCCGTCCTCCTCTCTCCTTGCGGTCCGATACCCCCCTGTCGTTCTACAGCATTGCGGAATGTTGTTGCACTTGCGCCTGTGGAAAAGTGACGTGACCAGCGGTAGAATCGGTGAGTCAGGGCCCTCCTTCGATCGACTTTTCCTGCCGACAGGTGTGTTCATGGTCCCGCCGCGCCGCGCCTCCCTGCTGCTCATCGCCGCCCTGGTCCCCGTGGTCTTCGCCCGTGGGGCCGATCTCGCGCCGTCGGAGGAGAAGGCCGAGGCGGCACTCAAGCCGCTGCTGGCCCGGGTCGAGTCCGGCGCCGACGCCGCTCGGCTGCGGCAAGACCTGCTCGCTTTCCGGCAAAATCACGCGGGGACCCGGGCCGCGGTACGGGCGGCCGAGTGCCTGCGCAAACTCCCCTCGCCCCTGGACAATCTCGACCCGAACAAGATCCCCGAACTCGACCGATTCGCCTGGCAGCCGAAGGAGTTGGTCGCCGTCCTGGGCGAGCACCGGGGACGGCACGCCGGCGGCGCCTCGGCCGTCGTCGTCACGCCGGATGGGAAGACGGTCGTCGGCGGCGGCGTGGGCGGGATTCGCGTCTTCGACGCCGCCACCCTGCGCCAGCGCGCCATCTTCGGCTACGGCGCCGGCGGCCTGGCCCTGACGCGCGACGGCAAGACGCTGGCCGCCGCCTGTTACGACGGCAGCGTCCACCTCTACGACATGACCGCCGACCCGCCGAAGGCCGGGGCCGTCCTGCCCGCTGCCTCCGCCGCCCTGTACGCCGTCGCCTTCACCCCCAACGGCAAGATGCTCGCGGCCGGCGGGGCCGACAATGTCGTCCACGTCTGGGACGTGCCGCCGCCCGCCGACGGCAAGGCGAAGATCAAGCTCGGGGTTCACACCAAGCCGATCAGTGCCGTACACTTCGCCCCCGACAACAAGACGCTCCTGACCGGCAGCTACGACGAGACGGTGCGGGTGTGGGACGTCAGCGGTGACGTGGCGCGCGAACGGCCCATGCTCCCCGGGCACCCCAAGGGGGCCGGCTGCCTGGCCTTGGCCGGCGAGGGCCGGCTGCTGGCTGTCGGCTGCGGCGACGGCACCATCCGCCTGTGGACGCTGGGCACCGAGAAGGCCGCCGAGCGCGGCGCCCTCAAGGGGCACGGCAGCTGGGTCTACAGCCTCGCCTTCAGCAACACCGGCCACACGCTCGCCTCGGCCGGCAGCGATAACGCGGCCCGTCTCTGGGACGTGGTCACGGGCAAGGAGCGCGCGACCCTGGAGGGACACATCGGGCCCATCACCGGGTTGGCGTACGCGCCGAACAACCAGTGGCTGGCGACGGGCAGCAGCGACGGCACGGTGCGCGTCTGGGACCTCGCCGGCAAACCGAAGCAGCGCTTCGAGGTGCGCGGCCACCTGAGCCTGCCCTACGGCGTCGCCTTTGCCCCCGACGGCACGGCACTCGCGTCCGGCGGCAGCGACCGGACCATCCGCGTTTGGGCCCTGACCGGGACGGAGCCGAAGGAGCGCTCGCTGTTCAAGGGAGACAACATCGCGATCTACACGGTGGCCTACGCGCCGGACGGCAAGACGCTGGCCGCGGCCGGCGGCGGCGCCTCGGTGCGCCTTTACGACCCCACCTCCGGCCGCGAACGGGGCACGGTCAAGGACTTGCCGCACGGCATCATCGGCCACCTCGAGTTTGGCCCGGCCGGCCGGCAGCTCCTGGTGGCCGGCGGCAAGATCGTGGTCCTGTGGGACCTGGACCGGACCCGTGAGGTGCGCCGCTTCGAGGGGCAGATGAGTCCGGTCACCGGCGCCGCCTTCGCCCCGGACGGCCGCCACTTCCTCACCGGCGGCGGCGAGTACGAGACCAAGGACGGCCGGCTGGTCGTCAAGGATGGCAAGTACGTCTACGTCGATTGCACCACGCGCTTGTGGGACGTGGAGCAGGTCAACCCGCTCAGTGAGTGGAAGTCGCACGCCCTGCCGGTCAACGCCGTCGCATTCAGCGCCGACGGCAGGCAGGCTCTGGCGTGCGCCAACGAACTGGCGCTGAAACGCTGGACGGTGGGGCCGCCGGCGGTGGAGGCGGCGGCGGCGCCGACGTGGCCGGCCGGCGTGGTGCGGCGGCTGGTACCGAGCCCGGACGGCCGGCTGCTGTCGACCTACGGCCCCGACCGCACGGTCGTCGTCTGGGAGCTGGCGACGGGGAAGCGACTGCACGGCTGGGACCTGGCGGAGAACCCCGGCGGCCTGGCCTTCGCCCCCGACAGCCGACACCTGGCCGTGTCCCTCGCCACCGGACCCGTCTATGTCCTGCGCCTGGCGGGCGCGAAGGAATGACGCCCCGGCCGGGGGCGGGAGCTGCCGTCACATGACAATCACACGGCGCAGCATCCTGGACGTGCTGCTCAACGGCTGTGGCGCGGCCTGGCTGTCACTGCTCTGGCTCGCGGGGGTACTCGACCAGCACGTGGCGAATTACGACCGCGTCGAGGACGGACTGTACATGGGCGGCGACGTGGCACGGCCGCCGTGGTGTACGAAGGCCGTCCTCAACCTGTGCGAGAAGGAGGACGCCTACCGCTCGGACGTCCCCGTCTACGTCTGGGAGGCGATCCCCGACGGCGCGCCGGCGCCAACCATCGAGTGGCTACGGACGATGCGGGGACGACCGTAACCTGATGGGATCGCAGAACTTTCGTCCGGTTGCGACGACTAATCAGCCGAAGCAGACTGCTCCGCAACGGACGGCTTCGACACCGATGCGTGGTCATGATCGTTCGACGCTTCGCTCGGGCACGGACTGATCCCACTCGGAAGTGCTCACATCCTTCCTCGGGCCGCCCACACCCGTTTACTTGTCGCCGGGCGTTTTTGGGTTTGCCAGCAGCGCTTCCGCCTCACGCAGGAAGTCCTGCGCTTCGGCGTCTTGCGCCCAGCGAGGCTCCTTCATCCGCTCCCGCAGGCGCTGCAGCTCCGCCTGTGCTTCCTTGGCGTGGCCGAGACGCTGCTGTGTCATGGCGAGAAAGGCGAGATCCGCGGGGATTGAGCCTTTGAACTGGGTCTTATTGATCGGATCCGAGCGCAGGAGCGTCGCCAGTGCCTTCTCGTAATTGCCGACGCGGTAGTAGGCCACGCCCAGCGTATTCAGCGAAAGGCCATTCTTGGGTTCGAGTTGACAGGCTTCCTCGCTGTAGCGCACGGCCTTGCGATAGCCGGACATCTCGCCGCCAGGCACCTTCACCAGTTTCCAGGCGAGAATGTTGAGTGCCAAGGGATATTCGGGATACGTCTGGGCGACAGTGATAGCTTCCTGCCTGTGGGACGGACTCATGCCGGGCAGTGTTCGTAATCGTTCCAGGACGTCGTCGCGCAGGCCCTTCTGGCGGAAGAGATCGGCCACCAGTTGCCTGGCTGCCCGGCGGTCCTGAACTTCGGGAGAGACGCTCGCCTCCCATAGAGTGATGAAGCCCCAGCAACCCCCCGAAGCCAGGCGCTGGCCGTCCGGGCTGAACGCCACGCAAGTGACCCTATATGGCAGACGACGGAGTTGATGATCGACCTGATTGGCATGGTCCTTGAGGGAGAATAGTTCTTTGCCGGTCACACTGTCCCAGATTTTCACCGTCATGTCCTCGCTCCCCGAAGCCAGGCGTTGCCCGTCCGAGCTGAACGCCACGCTCGTGACCCCACCCGCATGGCCCTTGAGGGAGAACAGCTCCTTGCCGGTCACGCTATCCCAGATCTTCACCGTCTTGTCCTCGCTCCCCGAAGCCAGGCGCTGGCCGTCCGAGCTGAACGCCACGCTCGTGACCCCACCCGCATGGCCCTTGAGGGAGAACAGCTCCTTGCCGGTCACGCTGTCCCAGATCTTCACGATCCTTTCCGTACTCCCCAAAGCCAGGCGCCTGCCGTCCGGGCTGAAGGCTACGTTGTTGACTTGAGGGGGATGGTTTAGAGCGAACAGCTCCTTGGCGGTCGTGCAGTCCCAGATCTTCACAGTCTCGTCCCAGCTTCCCGAAGCCAAGTACTGGCCGTCCGAGCTGAACGCCACGCTGTAGACCCCACCCGCATGGCCCTTGAGGGAGAACAGCTCCTCGCCGGTCACGCTGTCCCAGATCTTCACCGTCTTGTCCATGCTCCCCGAAGCCAGGCTCTGGCCATTCGGGCTGAACGCCACGCTATGCACCCAACCGGAATGGCCCTTGAGGGAGAACAGCTCCCTGCCGGTGGTGGCGTTCCAGATCCTCACCGTCCCGTCCGAGCTTCCCGAGGCCAGGCACTGACCGTCCGGGCGGAACGCTACGCTCACCACGCCCCCACCGTGATGGCCCTTGAGGGAGGCCAGTTCCTTCCCTGTCGCGATGTCCCAGATCTTCACCGTGCAATCAAGGTTCCCTGAAGCCAGCCGCTGGCCGTCCGGGCTGAACGCCACGCTGTAGACGAAACCGGAATGGCCCTTGAGGGAGAACAACTCCTTGCCAGTGGCGCAGTCCCAGATCTTCACCGTCCCGTCAGCGCTCCCCGACGCCAGCCGCCGGCCATCTGGGCTGAACGCCACGCTAAAGACTTCACCGTCATGGCCCTTGAGGGAGATCAATTCCTTACCGGTCGCGCTGTCCCAGATCTTCACCGTCTGGTCATTGCTTGCCGAAGCCAGGCGCTGCCCGTCCGGACTGAACGCCACGCTGTAGACGAAACCGGAATGGCCCTTGACGGAGAACAACTCCTTGCCGGTCACGCCGTCCCAGATCTTCACCGTATGGTCCCAGTGTCCAGAAGCCAGGCGCAGGCCGGCCGGGCTGAACGCCACGCTCGTGACGATATTGGCATGGCCCTCCAGGGTGAGTGCTTCGGAATGGCACAACCGGGAGAGGTAGTACCATTCAAATCCACGCAGGTCTCTGCCGCCCGCCTCCCTGGGCACTTCTTCGAGCAGCTCGCGAGCGCGGACGACATCGTTTTCTTCCCAGGCACGCTGGGCCAGTTGCATCCCGAGTGCGTATGCAGCGAGACGAGCCTCATCCCGCTGTTTGTCTGCCTCGACCTTGGCTTTCCCGGCCTCTTCCTTCGCTTCATCCGAGGCAATTCGTTGCCCGTTCGCCTCGCGTTCAGCCGAGGTGGCCCACACGGCCAGCAACGTGCTCGTCACCACACCGGCAACCAGGAGAACCACGAACGCCGCCGCCGTCGCGAGTGCCTTCTTGTGCTTGCGCGCAAATTTGCGCAGCCGATAACTTGAACTCGGCGGACACGCCTCCACGGGCTCATCAGCCAGGTAACGCTCCAGATCCCGGGCGACCTCGTTGGCCGTCTCGTAACGCCGCGACCGATCCTTTTCCAGGCACTTCATCACGATCCAGTCGATCTCGCCGCGCACCAGCTTCGATAGTCGTGCCGGCTCGGTCTTGCGTGCGGCCGCGATCTTCGGCAGGTTGTTGGAGCTGCTGAGTCTTACGCTCGGCCGCGGCGCTTCCTCCTCCCGGATCAGCCGCACCATCTCGTCCAGGGCCGCTTCACGCAGCCGCGTGCGCTCCAGCGGCGTCGTCCCGGTCAGCAGCTCGTAGAGCAGCACTCCCAGCGAGTAGATGTCGCTGCGCGTGTCCACGCCGAAGGCGTTCATCTCCGCCTGCTCGGGACTCATGTACTCAAAGGTGCCGACCAGGGCGCCGAACTGGGTGAACAGCGTCTTTTCCGTCAGTCGCTGTTCGATCGCCTTGGCCACGCCGAAATCGATCACCTTGGGCACCGGCTTGTCGTCGTACATCGTCACCAGCACGTTGGACGGCTTGACGTCGCGGTGGATGATGCCCTTCTGGTGGGCATGCTGGATCGCCTGGCAGACCGGCACGAACAGCGCCAGCCGCTCGCGCGGCGTCAGTTGGTTGTCGTCGCAGAACCGCGTGATCGGCACGCCGTGGACCAGCTCCATGACGAAGTAGGGCCGGCCACTTTCTGTCGTGGCGGCGTCGAGGACCCGAGCGATGTTCTGGTGGTCCATCATCGCCAGGGCCTGGCGCTCGGCCTCAAAGCGGGCGATGACCTGGCTGCTGTCCATGCCGGGCTTGATGATCTTGAGCGCGACCATGCGGCGGACCGGCTCCTGCTGCTCGGCCATGTAGACGACGCCCATGCCGCCTTCGCCGATCTGCTGGAGCAGCTTGTACGGGCCGATGACCGTGCCGGGGCCTTCGGTAAGGGGACGATAGGCCGCGGTGGGGATAAGGGCCGACGGTGGGGCGTCAAGAACGCCGCCACCAGCGTCGTGTGCAGCCAACAGCGCCTCGATCCGCGCCCGCAGCGCGCGGTCGCCGCCGCAGGCACCCTCCAGGTAAGCCGCACGTTCGGCCCGGGTCGGTTTTTCCAGAGCAGCGGCAAAAAGGGCCTCTTCCCGATTGGCGGTCGGCATGGCAGCACTCCTGAAACAGGTTTCTTCCTGCTCTTCCATGCGCATTCCACCGCAGAATCGTTCCACGAAAATCGAAAAAAGTTGCCCGACCGGATGCCGGGCGTAGTTTCAGGAGGCTCAAGGGACTGAGAGATCCTCCCCGCCCCGGATCTCTTCGTGCAGCCAGGCCCGGGCGTAGCTCCACCAGCGGTTGGCCGTGGTGACCGAGATGGCGAGAGCTTCGGCCGCCTGTTCGATGGTCATGCCGGCGAAGTAGCGGAGTTTCACGAGCTGTGCCTTGTCGGGGTCGCGGGCCTCAAGTCGATCCAGCGCCTCGTCCAGCGCCAGGAGCGGCATGCTCCTCTCGACCTCGACAGGTTGCTCTGGGTTCAGATCGAGCCGCTGGCGGTCGCCGCCTCGTTTGAGGCTGCGCTTGCGGCGGGCGTTCTCGACCAGGATCCGACGCATGGCCTCAGCCGCGGCGGCAAAGAAGTGACGGCGATTGTCGAATTGCTGATCGCCAACCAGGCGCAAGTACGCCTCATGGACGAGCGCCGTGGCGTCGAGCGTCTGCCCTGGCTTCTCGTGGGCCATCTGCGCCGCGGCGAGCCGGCGCAACTCGTCGTAGACCAGCGGTAGCAGCTGCGCCGCGGCCCGGGGGTCGCCTTGCCCGATAGCGTCCAGAATGTGGGTCACCTCATTCATCGACAGTGCCGTTCGACTGGCGAATCCCAGCGGCAATTACGCGCCGAGTTCCTTCAGGGAAGTCCGGCATCTTTCCTCTCCGTTCACGTCTCACTCGTATGAGGTTCCAGGTCGCTTTCGTTTTCACGGAGTCAGCCAATGAGTATACCGCCTGCCTGGCCCCAATGCCTCGACTTCTTCGGCACATCGCTCGTCATCGAGCCATCGCCGGGCCAGCTCTCAAGCGACGCCGGGCTACTCCCCATCCGCCAGTTCGACCAGCGCATCGGGCTCACCGGGCCTTCGCCGACGCCCTCGACGACCCCCGCGACCCGGAACTGACCGAGCACACCTTCCTGGAGATGGTCCGTTCCCGCGTGTACGGCATCCTCGCCGGGTACGAGGACCAGAACGACCACGATACCCTCCGCGCCGACCCCGTCTTCAAGCTCGTCGCCGACCGCTCCCCCGAGGACGATGACCTGGCCAGTCAACCGACGCTGTCCCGCTTCGAGAATGCGATCTCCATCAAGTCCCTCAAGCGGCTGCGGGACGTGTTCCTCGACCAGTTCATCGCCTCCTTTGACACCCCACCTCGCCATTTGACGTTCGACCTGGACGCCGTCGATGACCCGGCCCACGGCCAGCAGCAGTTGACCTTCTGGCACGGCTACTACGACCAGAACCAGTACCTGCCCCTGGTCATCACCTGTGCGGACAACGACCAGTTCGTGATGCTCTCCCTGCGGCACGGCAGTGCCCACGCCGCGCTGGGGGCCGATGACGATGTGGCCTACCTGGTAACCCGCCTGCGCCAGGTTTGGCCCGACGTGGTCCTGCATTTTCGAGGCGACTGCGCCTTCGGCGTACCGGACCTGTACGACGTGTGCGAACGGTTCCGCGTCTATTACACGTTTGGCCTCACCGCCAACGCGGTCGTTCAGCGGGAGACCGAGGGCCTGCTGGCCGAGGCGGTGGCAGGCTACGAGCGAGAGAGACAAGCGGCCCGCCAGCAGGAGCCACCGCGGCCAGCCGTGCCGTCACGGTTGTTCGGGGGCTTCTGGTATCAGGCCGGGACGTGGCCCGGCCCCCGGTACGTGGTCGCCAAGTCGGCCACCCTACACGGGTTTCCAGTCGCGCAGCGCCCGCTTGAGGAGCTTGCCGGTCGGCCCGCGCGGCAGGTCGCGGGCGATGGTGAAGCGGCGCGGCACCTTGAACTCGGCCAACCGCTCCCGGCAGAAGTCGCGCAGCGCTTCCGGCGCCGGCGGCGAGTCGCCCGGCAGGACGAAGGCGACCACCGCTTCGCCGCGGTCGCCGTCCGGCTCGCCGATGACCGCCGCCTCCAGGACGCCGGGGTACTGGCCGAGTACCTCCTCCACCTCGCGCGGCATGATCTTCTCGCCGCCGCGGATGATCAACTCCTTGATGCGCCCGGTAATGCTCAGGTAGCCGTCCGCGTCCAGCCGGCCCATGTCGCCGGTGCGGAACCAACCGTCCGCGGTGAAGGCGTGCGCGTTCTCCTGGGGCCGATTGTAGTAGCCCTTCATCACACCCGGCCCGCGTACCTGGATCTCGTTGTCCTCCCCCGCGAGGCGCACCTGCACCCCCGGCAGCGGCCGGCCTACCGTCCCTGGGCGGTTAGCGTCCGGCAGGTTCAGGGCCAGGGTCGGCGAGGTTTCCGTCAGCCCGTACCCTTCCAGCAGGTCGCGACCGAAGCGCTGCCGGTAGCCGTCCCGGTAGGCCGGCGGCAGCGCCTCGCCGCCGCTGACGGGCAGGCGCACGCCGCGCAGCCCCTCGTCGTGGCCGCGGCTGCGGGCCAGCAGGCCGAACATCGACGGCACCGCGATGAACACGCTCACGGCACGCTCCTTGATGACGGCGGCGCTGCGATCCGGGTGGAAGCGCGGTTGGTAGCTGACCTCGGCCCCCAACAGCAGCGGCAGGACCAGCGACCCGGTCAGCCCGAACGCGTGAAACATGGGCAGCACGCCCAGGAACACCTCGTCGCTGCTCAACCCCGCCCGGTCGATCAGGGCGCGGGAGTTGCTCAACAAGTTGGTGTGAGTCAACGGCACCCCCTTCGGCTTGCCCGAGGTGCCCGAGGTGTACAGCATCACCGCCGTGCCGTCGGGGTCCGCCTCGACCGGGGCGGAGGGGGCCGGGCCGGTGAACCCCAACAGGTCGGCCATCGGGACCGCCTGGACGGCCAGCCCGGCGACGAGCGTCGCGGTGGCCTCCGCGACGACGATCGTGTCGATGCCGGCGTCCTGGACGAGGAAGTCCAGCTCGGCCGGCTTGAGCATGGGGTTGAGGGGCACCGCCGTCTTACCGGCCCACAGCGCCCCGACGAGGGCGGCGGGATAGGCGGCGCAGTTGGGCAGCAGGATGCCGACCCTCGGCCCCGCCGTCGCGCCCGCCAATCGGCCGGCCGCCGCCCGGCAGGCCGCCAGGAGTTGGCCCCCGGTGAAGTCGTTGTCGGCGTCACGCGAAACGACCTTGTCGGGGTGCCGCCGCAGCGATTCCCCCACCGCCTGTGCCAGAGTCATGGCGCCGCCTTTCGAGAACGGGTTGTCACAGGGCCCCCGCGTATCAGGCCCGATGGTAAGACAAGATGTCACGGGACGCAATCGGCTGGTGGGAAATCCGTCTCCCTCGGGCGTGGCAAGACATCCGGGGGATACGGAGTACCGAGTACGCAGTACCGAGTACGCAGCAGCCACGGCTGGGTGCCGGGTTGTTGCTGCGCCGTACTCGGTACTGCGTACTCGGTACTCCGTACTAGCCCCCCGGAAAACTTGCCGCGCCCTCTCCCTCGGCCAGCTCGCGAACCTCGCTGCGCCGTCGGTGTCCGTCTGTTAGCTCACGATTCGTTCCTCCCTTCGCGAGGTACTGCCATGAGGTGACCAGCCTTTCGGGATGTGGACTCAGGCCGCGCCCCTCGTGCGCCCCGACGGTCGGGGCCGACGTGGGCCGGGGTGTTCATCGCATCCGGAGGCTTCTCATGGCAATCCGCACCATCCGTTGTGGCTCCAGCAGCGCCGTCTACAACGCCCCGCCGGCTCCGGTCGGCCGGGTCGTCCGCCCAACCATCTGCCCGGGCCTCCGCGCCGACACGGAGCCGACCCGTCTGCGCACCCGCTTGCACCTCGGCGCCGCCCGACCGACGGCCCACTGCTTCCGCGTCATCGCGGCGCTGGCCGGCGGCGACAGCGCCCTCGTCTATCTCGGCGCCACGCGCGGCGAAGTCGTCGCCCAGGCGCGGAAGAGCGCGGCGGTGTCGGCGCGGGTCGTCGGCCTCCTGCTGCAGCGGTGGGTGGGCGGCCTCGGTTCCGGCCGATGGCAGACCTTGCCCCTCCGCAAGGGCGAACTGGAAGTACCCCGGCGCCGGTCGCTTCGGCGCCGGACGCGGGGTTTTGGCACGGCGATTGCTCCTTGAGGAGTGTCCCCTTCGGGGGACACACGCCGGGCCGAATCCCGCGGCCCACGATCATGTCAGGACACACGTCAGGCGACCCATCATTTGCGCCGGCGGGGCGACAAGCGCCGCCGGCGCCTTTTGTTGCCGCTTGCGGCTTGGCGTTCGCTCCGTCAGGGTTGCGCGGACGTTACTGGGTCCAGCGTGGCCAATATTCCCCTGGCCCAGCGGTGCGGCCGCAGGGGCTGGCCTCTGGGGCCCCGCCGCCGCGATTCGTTGCATTCGTTGCATTCGTTGCATTCGTTGCGCGGCGCGGGATTCGTTGCGCGCCCCCGGCCGTGCGCAACGAATGCAACGAATCCCCAGCGGTCGGCGGTGCCCCCGGCGCTCGGAGGCGCTTTACCCAGGCTGGGCCCAGTAAGCCGCCGGTGGCTTCCACTCGAATTCCGCCACCAGGGCGAGGTGGTCGGACGGTTGCTCCCGCGAAGGCAACGGCGTGTCGTCCGCGAGCGCCGGCGGGTCGCGCGGTAGCGAGCGCAGGGCCGCGCTGTGGAAGAGGTAGTCGATCAGCTGCGCCCGGCCGTGAGCAACGCACGACCGGGCGTGCGGCTGGCCGGCGTGGGCAAACACGAAGCCGGCCTGTCGCATCGCGCTCACGGCCTCCGCGTCGGGCGTGCGGTTGAAGTCGCCGCAGATCACCCAGCCGTCGCAACGGGGCGTGTAGCGCACGCACGCCTCCAGCAGCTCCTCCACCTGCCGGTAGCCGACCTGCTCGTCGCGGGGCGTCTCCGGCCGATCCCAGCGGACGTGCGTGTTGGCCACGCCCAGCAGACGGCCTTCGTACCCCAGGTACAACAGCAGGGCGACGTGGCCCGAGTCGCCCTGCCGGCCCGGACCCCGGTCGCGATAGGCGAGACGTTCCCTTTGGACCTCGGTGAACGCTCCCTTCCGGAAGAAGGTCGCACAGCCGTCCGGCCTGCCGGCGCCCTTTTTCTCGTAGTGCCCCTGGTAGCCCAGGGCGCCGAGCCGCTCGTCGAGGGCCGTCAAAATGTCTCTCTCGACCTCCTGCAGGCAGAGGAGGTCGGCGCCGAGTCCCTCGACATGCCGCACCAGGGCCGGCACCCGCCAGGCGGGGTCGAACAGCTCCCGCGGGACGCCGGCGTACCACGCCGGATTGATGTAGGCGGTCGCCAGGACGTTGTAGGTGGCGGCCGTGAAGGGCATGGCGAGTGCCTCCGATGACTTGGGGACGATGGTGCCACCGACCAGTCTTCAGCCGCGGACGGCGTCGGTCCAGTAGCGAAAGGTGTCGTCGCCGATCGGGAACCTCCGGCGCTTGTGGAAGTCCTCCAGGCGGCGGTAGAGCGCCTGCGCCTCGGCCTCCAACCCGAGCAGGTGCAGGCTCCGCAGGATGCGGCTGATGCGCAGCCAGTTGTGGTTCGGGTGGTCCCAGACGTCCGGGGCGCGCCGGGCAAAGTTCGGCGCCTCCACGACCTCGCCGTCGGCCGTCTCCGCCAGGCCGAGGAAGGGCAGGATGCGCTCGAACGACCGGCGCAGGTTGGCGCGGAGAGTCGGATCTTGCCGGAAGGCGGCGACGTCTTCCGCGGTCAGGAGCGGGGCGTCGGGGTTGAAGCGGCTCGGCTCGGGCAGGGGGAAGAGCCACTGGATGAAGTCGTGGACGGCTTCCAGCCTGCCGTCGCGCCAGGCAAGGACGTCGTCGAGGCGGCGGCCTTCGGCGTCGGTTCCCTCGCCGCGGTAGAACTCGAGGAGTTGCGACATGTGCTCACGTTCCTTCCGTGGCCCCTCCCGAGGCCATGACACGCCGCACGTCGTCCGGGGTGGCAGCCGACTTGATCCCCTTCCCGATCGCGCGGAGTTTCTCCAGGTCGTGGATATCGCGGATCTCTGTCATGACCTTGAGACCTTCTGCGCCAAACTTCATGTCGAGGCCCCACTCGATCCCCTCCAGCAGCCCTCTCCTGATGCCGACCCACTCCGGTGTTGAAATAAACGGCATTCGTCGCTCCTCTTGAATCTGTACGGGCTATCGTAGTCGGCGGCCATGAGCGGGCTCCTCGGCATCTTCGCAGTCTACCAGTTTCTTCCGTACGCGCGAGTGAGAATCGCCTTGCGGCTCGCCCCAGCGTGTGCTAGGCCATAGCCTGTCTCCACGACCTCGACCCCCAGTCAGGCCCGGCCCCGGAGCGACCGACATGAGCGACACCCACGAGCACCTCGAGCACGCCGAGCACGCCCAGCACGCGGCCCTCGACCCGTTTACCGCCCGCGTGGCCATGACGATGGCTATCATTGCCGCCCTGCTCGCCGCCGTCACCCTGCTCAGCCATCGTGCCCATACCGAAACACTGCAGCTCCAGGGCGAGGCCAACCGGCTGTTCACCGACGCCGACATCAACCACACCAACGCCGCCAACCAGTGGGCCTATTACCAGGCAAAAAACATCAGGCGGCACAACTACCTGGCCGACAACGAGTTTGCTTCCTTCCTGACCGTCCGCCCGGAGAAGGAGAAAGAACTGAAGGAAGCCCAGGCGCGCTGGAACAAGCAACTTGACGAGTACAAGGTGGAACTGCCCAGGCACAAGGACGACGCTGAGCAGTTCATGGCAATCGCACGCGAGAAAGAGCAGGCCGCCCAGAGGAAGCTCGACGAGAGCCATACCGCCCACGAGAAGGGCACGCGCTACGACGCGGGCGAGCTGGCGGTCGAGGTCGGTCTGGTCGTCTGTTCCATCGCCGTGTTGACGAAGCGGCGCGGCTTCTGGTTCGGGGGCATGGCCGCCGCCGCCCTCGGCGTCGTGCTCGCCGCGTCGGCGCTCCTTGTGACGCCGCACACCGAAGGACACGGCCACGACGGCACGACCACCGAGCACCAGGCCAGCGACAAGGGCTCCGGACATTGAGCGCCGGGAAGGCGCCCTTTTTCCCGATTACCTTTCGCCCCGAAGCGACGATACACGGAAAGCATCCACACCAGCCCCAGGGGCCGTCACCATGCCGCGCCGAACACTCCTCGCTTGCTCCCTCGCCCTTCTCCTCGGTGGGCCGGTCCACGCCGACGCGCCGAAGCCGCTGAAAATCCTCTTCCTCGGCGACAACGGCCACCACCAGCCCGCCCAACGCTTCCGCCAACTCGCGCCGGTCCTGGCGGCGCGCGGCATCGACCTGACTTACACCGACAAGGTCGAAGCCCTCAACCCGAAGACGCTCGGCGGCTACGATGGCCTGCTGATCTACGCCAACACCGACAAAATCACGCCGGATCAGGAGAAGGCGCTGCTCGACTACGTCGCCGGCGGCAAGGGCTTCATCCCCCTGCACTGTGCCTCCTACTGCTTCCTCAATTCGCCGAAGTACGTCGAGGTGGTCGGCGCCCAGTTCCAGAAGCACAACACCGGCACCTTCCGCACGATCGTCGCCGAGCCGGACCACCCGGTCATGAAGGGCTTCAAGGGCTTCGAGAGCTGGGACGAGACCTACGTCCACACGAAGCACAACGAGAAGGACCGCACCGTCCTCGAGTACCGGCAGGAGGGCGAGCGCAAGGAGCCGTGGACGTGGGTGCGGACGCACGGCAAGGGGCGCGTCTTCTACACCGCCTGGGGCCACGACGAGCGCACCTGGGGCAACGCCGGCTTCCAGAACCTGGTCGAGCGCGGCATCCGCTGGGCCTGCGGCGGCGACCCGTCGGTGGTGGCCGCCTACGCCGACCAGCGGGAGATGACAAAGGTCGCTAAAGATGTCAAACCGTTCGAGTACAAGGAGGCGAACGTCCCGTTCTACCCGCCGAGCCCGCGTGGGGGCGTGACCGGCGAGAACCTCAAGAAGATGCAGCTGCCGCTCGACCCGGCGGAGTCGATGAAGCACGCGGTCCACCCTGTGGACTTTGACCTGAAGCTGTTCGCCTCCGAGGAGCAGCTCGGCGGCGGCAAGCCGATCTGCATGAACTGGGACGAGCGCGGCCGGCTGTGGGTCGCCGTCACCCTCGACTACCCCAACGAGATGCAGCCGCAGGGCCAGGGCCGCGACCGCATCCTCATCCTCGAAGACACCGACGGCGACGGCCGGGCCGACAAGGTCACCGTCTTCGCGGATAAATTGAGTATTCCGACAAGCTTGACCTTCGCCAACGGCGGCGTCATCGTCCACCAGGCGCCGCACACGCTGTTCCTCAAGGACACCGACGGCGACGACAAGGCCGACGTGCGCCAGGTGCTGTTCAGCGGCTGGGGCACCGGCGACACGCACGCCGGGCCGAGCAATCTCCGTTACGGACTCGACAACTGGTATTACGGCATCGTCGGCTACAGCGGCTTCTCGGGGACGGTCGCCGGCGAGCGGCACCGCTTCGGCCAGGGGTTCTACCGCTTCAAGGTCGAAAAGGACGGCGAGGACGGCATCAAGGTGACAAAACTGGAGTTCCTGCGCGGGACCAACAACAATTCGTGGGGCGTCGGCTTCAGCGAGGAAGGTCTGCTCTTCGGCTCGACGGCGAACGGCTGCCCGAGCGTCTACCTGCCGATCCCGAACCGCTATTACGAGTCGGTGCGCGGTTGGTCGTCGAGCGTGTTGCAGAGCATCGCCGCCAGCAACAAGTTCCAGCCGATCACCGACAAGGTGCGCCAGGTCGATTGGCACGGCGGCTTCACCGCGGCCGCGGGGCACGCCCTGTACACCGCCCGCGCCTACCCGCCGGAGTACTGGAACCGTACCGCCTTCGTTAGCGACCCGACCGGCCACCTGACGGCGACGTTCCTCCTCCAAAAGAAGGGCAGCGACTTCGAGGCGCGCTACGGCTGGAACCTGCTGGCCAGCGACGACGAGTGGTGCTCGCCGATCATGGCGGAGGTCGGCCCGGACGGCAACACGTGGGTGATCGACTGGTACGCCTACATCGTGCAGCACAACCCGACGCCGGCCGGCTTCAAGACCGGCAAGGGCGGAGCCTACGAGACGGAGCTGCGCGACAAGAAGCACGGCCGCATCTATCGGTTGGTGGCGAAGAGGGCGAAGAAGTCCGAGCCGGTGTCGTTGAAGGGCGCGACGGCGGAGAAGCTAGTGGAGACGTTGAAGAGCGACAACATGTTCTGGCGGCTGCACGCTCAACGGCTGCTCGTCGAACGCGGCAAGACCGACGTCGTGCCGGCGCTGGTCAAACTGGCCGCCGACACGTCGGTCGATGGCATCGGGCTGAACCCGGGCGCGATTCACGCCCTGTGGACCCTGCACGGCTTCGGGGCGCTGACCGGCTCTAACGGGGAGGCCACGGCTGCTGCCGTCGCGTCGTTGAAGCACCCATCGGCGGGCGTGCGCCGCAACGCCGTCGCCGTCCTGCCGCGCGGCGCGACTGCCCTGAAAGCCGTCCTCGACAGCGGCACCCTCGCCGACGCGGACCCCCAGGTACGGCTGGCGGCGTTCCTCAGCGTGTCGGAGATGCCGCCCAGCGCCGAGGCGGGGGCGTCCGTTGCCGAACTGCTGAACCGGCCGGAGAACATCGAGGACCGCTGGCTTCCCCACGCAGTCACCTGCGCCGCCGCCGCCCACGACGTCCACTTCCTCAGGGCGGTCGCCGCGGCGAAGGCCGTCCCGGCGCCGAGGGCGCTCACTGCCATCGGGATTGTGGCGGAGCATTACGGGCGCGGGGGGCCGGCCCAGACGGCCGGGTCGGTGGCCGCGGCACTGGCCGACGCGCCAGCTCCGGTCGCCGAAGCCGTCGTCGCGGGGATGGCAGCCGGCTGGCCCCGGGGCAAGTCCGCCGACCTGAACGACGACACAGAAAAGGCGATGGCGCAGCTCCTCCCCCGGCTCTCCCCAGGGGCGAAGAGCAGCCTCATCAAGCTGGCGACGACGTGGGGCAGCAAGGGCTTCGAGAAGTACGCCGAGGAAACGGTGAAATCGCTCCTCACCCTTATCGCCGACGAGAAGGCCAGCGACACGGCCCGCGCCGACGCCGCCCGGCAACTGGTCGAGTTTCGGCCCAACGACGAGAAGGTCGTCGAGAAGGTGCTGGCCGCCGTCACGCCGCGCACCTCGCCGCAACTGACGGCGGGATTGCTCGACGCCCTCGGCAACAGTCAGGCGCCAAGCCTCGGCCCAGTGGTAGTCAAGCGGCTCGGCGGTTGGTCCCCGTCGGCGCGCACCGCGGGGCTGCGCTTGCTCCTTGGCCGCCCCGAATCGACCCGTGCCCTGCTCGACGGCCTCGACAAGGGCGAGGTGCGGCTCGGCGAACTGACCCTCGATCAGAAGCAGGCCCTGGCCACTCACCCCGACAAGTCGATCGCCGAGCGGGCCAAGAAGGTCCTCGAGCGCGGCGGCGGGCTGCCCAGCCCCGACCGGCAGAAGGTGATCGACCAGCTCCAGCCGCTGACAAAGAAGACCGGCGACGCCGTGGCCGGCAAGGTGGTCTTCACCAAGCACTGCGCCACCTGCCACGTGCACTCCGGCGAGGGGAACAAGGTCGGCCCCGACCTGAGCGGCGTGGCCGTCCACCCCAAGGAGCACTTAATTATCGACATCCTCGACCCCAGTCGCAGCGTCGAGGGGAACTACCGCGTCTACACCGTCGAGATGAAAGACGGCCGGGTACACAGCGGACTGCTGGCGTCGGAGACGAAGACCTCCGTCGAGATCATCGACGCCCAGGCGAAGAAGATCGTCGTCCTCCGAGAGACCATCGATGAGATGCGCGCCTCGACGAAGTCGCTGATGCCGGAGGGCTTCGAGAAGCAGATGTCGGAGACGGAGCTGACGAACCTGCTGGAGTTCCTGACGCAGCGCGGCAAGTTCCTGCCGCTGCCCCTGGAGAAGGCCGCCACGGTGGTCAGCACGCGCGGCATGTTCTACAGCGAGGACAACGGCCAGGAGCGCCTGATCTTCGGCGACTGGAAGCCGAAGACCTTCGACGGCGTGCCGTTCGTGCTGGTCGATCCGCAGGGTGAGAAGGTGCGAAACGTCATCCTGCTGCAAAGCCGCAACGGCACGATCCCGCCGAAGATGCCGAAAGCGGTGACGCTGCCGTGCAACTCGGCCGCCAAGGCGATCCACTTCCTGAGCGGCGTCAGCGGCTGGGGTTTCCCCTACAGCGAGAAGGGCTCGGTGTCGCTGGTCGTCCGCCTGCACTACCAGGACGGCAAGACGGAGGACCACGAGTTGAAGAACGGCGAGCACTTCGCGGACTACATCCGGCGCGTGGACGTGCCGGGGTCGAAGTTCGCCTTCGCGCTGCGGGGGCAGCAGATGCGCTATCTGGCGGTCTTCCCGAAGCGCGAGGAGAAGATCAAGGAGATCGAATTGGTGAAAGGGCCCGACGCGACGGCGCCGGTGGTCATGGCGGTGACGGTCGAGACGCGCTGAGGGGTGGCATCCTCCGGTGCGCTGTGGTACTCTGCACAGTCCGCCCGACTCGCTTTCGCAACCATCGCTCCGAGGTGACAGGGGATGAGCGCACGCGTGCTGCTGATCCTGGGGCTCGGCTGCCTGCCGGCGCTGGGGACCCCGATGCTACACGCCGAGGACACCGCCATGACCGGCTTTCTCAACCGCGTCCACAAGGGCGCCGACGGCAAGGCGGCAAAGTACGTCGTCTTCGTACCCAAGGACTACGACGCCGAGGGCGACAAGACTTATCCGGTAATCGTCTTCCTGCACGGCAAGGGCGAGTGCGTCGGCGGCAAGCCGCCCGTCGAGGTCGGCATTGGCCCCGCCATCAAGAAGCAGCAGGACACCTTCCCTTTCATCACCGCCTTCCCCCGGGCCCGGCGGGAGTGGGACGCCGGCACCCTCGACGCCGACCGCGCCCTGGCGATCCTCGACGAGGTGCAGAAGGAGTTCCGCACCGACCCGAAGCGCGTCTACCTGACGGGCCTGTCGCTGGGCGGCGGCGGCACCTGGAGCCTGGCCGCGAAGTATCCCGAGCGCTGGGCCGCGATCGCCCCGATTTGCGGCTTCATCAACCCGCGGCCGACTACGGAGGACTGCCGGGCGATCGCGGAGAAGATCAAGGGCATCCCCTGCTGGTGCTTCCACGGCGAGGCCGATCGCGCGGTCCTGGTGGAGCAGTCGCGCGGGATGATGAAGGCGCTCTGGGCCGCCGGCGGGCACCCCAACTACACCGAGTACCCGGGGGTCGAGCACAACTCCTGGGACCAGGCCTACGCCACGCCCGAATTGTACGAGTGGCTGCTCAAACACCAGTTGAAGTAACCCGGCCGCTTGCGGCTTCGCATGCCGTGCGAAGCCGCAAGCGGCCAGGACGGCATACCCCTTCGTCGTTCCCGAACCGGAGTTCTCTCATGCCTGAACCCAATGGCGTTGATCGTCGTGACTTCCTCAAGGCGGGCGCCGCCGCGGTGGCCCTGAGCGCCGCCGGCTACTCGCGCGTCTACGGGGCCAACGAGCGCATCGGCGTCGGCTTCGTCGGCGTCGGCGGCCGCTGCCAGGCCCACCTCGACATCATCAAGAAACGCGCCGAGGACAAGGGCGACGTGGCCGCCGTCGCCGTCTGCGACGTCTGGGACGGCCTCGAGGCGACCTACACCGTCCTGCGCGACGGCAAGCAGGTCGAGCGCCCCTACCTGCAGGGGCTTTACCCGTCGGCGAAGAAGGTCGGCCTCGACCCGCACGACAAGAAGCACGTCGTCAAGGAGTACGAGCGCCTGCTGGAGCTGCCGGAGGTGGACGTGGTGTGCATCGCCACGCCCGACCACTGGCACGCCAAGATCACCATCGACGCCCTCAGGGCCGGCAAGCACGTCTACTGCGAAAAGCCGATGACCAAGACGATCGCCGAGGCGCAGAAGGTCGTCGAGGCGGCGCAGAAGAGCGGCAAGGTGATGTCGGTCGGCGTGCAGTCGATGGCCGAGCCGCGCTGGCAGGCGGCCCACGACCTCATCAAGAAGGGCGAGATCGGCCACGTCGCCCAGGCGCAGACCAGCTACTACCGTAACTCCCACGTCGGCCAGTGGCGCTATTACCGCCTGTGGAAGGAGATGAATCCCTCGACCATCGACTGGGAGCGCTTCCTGGGGCACGCCTTCAAGATCGACGGCATCGGCGAGCCGCTCGGCCCTACGGCGAAGGAGAGGCCGTTCGACCGCGAGGTCTTCGCGCAGTGGCGCTGCTACTGGCCGTTCGGCGGCGGCATGTTCACCGACCTGTTCGTCCACCAGACGACGCACATGATCGCGGCGATGGGCGTGCGCTACCCGGCGCGCGTGATCGGCGGCGGCGGCCTGTACCTGGAGTACGACGACCGCGACGTGCCGGACGTGGCCGCCATCGTCGCCGACTACGACGAGGGCTGCCAGCTGCTGGTCATGGCTACGATGATCAACGACTACCCCATCGACGAGGTGATCCGCGGCCACACGGGCACGATCCGCTTCTCGAAGCGGAAGACCGGCGAGAAGGACAAGGACGGCAAGGAGATCGTCGATATGGGCTACGAGCTGCTGCCGCAGGTCATCGGCAGCGGCCCGGGCCGGCCCAACAGCGGCACCTCCGGCGAGGCGGAATTGCACGCGGCGATCCGCGACCACGACACGACGCCGGAGCTGTGGGAAAACTTCCTCAAGTGCGTCCGCGCGAACAACCGCCACACGCTGTGTACGCCGGAGCTGGGCGCCGCGGCCTTCACGACGGTCGCCATGGGCGTCAAGAGCTACCGCGAGGGCAAGGCGCTGTTCTGGAACAAGGACCGGCGCGAGCCGGAGCAGGCCGACGCGACCTGGGCGCAGCGCTGGGAGAAGCGCAGCCACGACCGCGGCAACCCGGTGCAGGTCAAGGGCTGGGAGGCCGAGAAGACCAAGGGCAGCTTGCTGGAGCCGGAAGAGTACCAGAAGCTGGCCGGCCCGTGGACCGACGGCAAGGATCCGGCCGTCAAGGGCTGAAAGCGACCCAGCCGCTTGCGGCTTCGCAATCTGCGAAGCCGCAAGCGGCCGCGCGATGGAGAATTACTCGTGCCCACGCCCGGCTCGGTCACACACTGGGTTCAGGAGCTGCGATCGGGCGACCCGGCCGCCGCCCAGAAATTGTGAGAGCGCTACTTCCGCCGGCTGGTCGCCCTGGCGCGTGGGAGGCTGCGCGCGTTGCCGCGCCGCGCCGCCGACGAGGAGGACGTGGCGCTGTCGGCCTTCGACAGCTTTTGCCGCGGCGCCACCGAGGGCCGCTTCCCGGAGTTGGCCGACCGCGACAACCTGTGGCAGCTTCTGGTCACCATTACCGCCCGCAAGGCCGTGCAGCTGCGGCGGCACGAGCGCCGGCAGAAGCGGGGCGGCGGCCACGTCCGCGGCGACTCGGCCTTCTGCCTCGGCACCGACGTCCCCGCCGACCAGGCCGACATCAAACAGGTCATCGGCAACGCGCCGACGCCCGAGTTCGCGGCGCAAACGGCGGAGGAGTACCAGCTCCTGCTCGGCCGACTCAAAGAGCCGTCCTTGCGCTCGATCGCCCTGTGGAAGATGGAAGGGTACAGCAATCACGAGATCGCCGCCCGGCTCGGCTGCGTGCCGCGTACGGTCGAGCGCAAGCTCGCCGTCATCCGCACCCTCTGGGAATCCGTTTAGCGGCGGGTCGCAGACCCGCGCGGGTCTGCGACCCGCCGCTAAACTCACTCCTTCTGCCCCTTGACCCCGATCCGCTCCCAGAAGTCCGGCACGTCGCGCAACTTCTCCAACGCTTTGTCCCACTCGACGTTCCCGACCTCGATGTCCGCATAGCCGGTGTCTCGGCACAGCTTGACGGCAGGCCGAAGATAGTCGATTGCGGCGTCCTGATGCTGCTGCTTCTGGTCTTTATCGATCTCAGACAGCACGGCGTAGGTGCAGGCCACGTTGTGCAGGATCACGAAGTTGTCGCCCTCGTGGAACAGGGCCAGGCTCGCCTCGCGCTGGGCCTCGGCCGAGGCTTTCTGGATGGCCCGGACGAAGCCGAGCCCGGCATGGGCGTCCGCGTGGGCGGGGTTCCGGCGGGCGGCCTCGCTGAACTCATCCCGCGCCTGGTCAAACTTCGGGACTGTCAGGCCGGTGGCGACGTCGATGTTGGCGCCGGGATCGTAGACGGCGGCCTGACCGGCAGCCTGCACGGGGATGACCTGGCTGCCGTCGGGCCCCAGCCAGGTGACGGTGTAGTTGGCGGGGTTTTCGGCGGTGTCGGGGTCGAGTCGGTCGCCCTGGAAGGTGAGGACCAGGCTGGCGATGGGGCCGCCGGGGCGGCGGTCGCTCCGGGCAGCAGCGGCTCGGCCTGAACGGAGACGAGCTGGGGCAGGGCGTCGATGTCCAGGGTGTAGGCGCCGGTGCCGCCGGCGACGCCGGCGACGTGCAGGGTCAGGAGGGCGCCCTGGGGAGCCTCGATTCGGTCACCTCCATCGAGAGGCCGGCCCCGCCGAGAGCCTGAAAAAGGCCGGAGAAGTCGAGGATCTCGTTGCCGGCGGCGCGGGCCGCCTCGGTGGGGACGGTGAGTGAATAGTAGGCGCCCTCCTGACCGGGCACAATGGTCTGGGTCGGCTCGACCTTTTTTTCCCCGGCCGCCTCGACCCAGTTCTGGATGGGGGCGAAGGGGACGAAGACGCGGTGGTCGCGCCACAGGTGCCAGCTGGCGCCTTGGTAGGGCAGGCCGTTCTCGGCCACCAAGCGGACAGCGAGTTACTGGACGCGGCGGGTGTAATGGCACTTGGGCCAGGCCAGGTCGGACAGATCGACGGCGAAGTAGCAGTCGCAGTGCGGGCAGTGATGCTTGGAGTAGGTGACGACGAGGTCGAGCGGGCGTCCGGAGCGCGGCTCGCCCAGGTCGTGCAGGGTGCGCGAGTCGATGGTGTAGCGGCCGACACGGAGGCCACAGTGGGGGCAGCGGCGGGCTGGGTAGTTGCGGCTTCGGCGTTCGATGCGCGGTTTGGGCAGGTCGGCAACGGACGTGATGCCTTCGGGGATGTCGGGGACGTACTCGCCTGGTCCGAGCATGGCTCTCCCCTCCGCACGCAAGTGCTCCCCTATATTCATTTTACGCCTGGCGGACCTGATGTGGCACACCCGTCATGCTAAAGTCTCTTTTTTTCCACATTTTTTGAAACTTGCATCGCATGGGTTGCCAACGGCGGCCGGCGCGGAGATGGTCTTCCCCCGACGGGCGACTTTTGGTTCAATCCCGCCCCTTCAACGGAACTGTGGAACGGAGGAGCAGACCATGCGCCGACGCATGACCTGGGCAGGGGGCTTCGTCCTGATGATCCTGGGGGCGCGGGCCCTGGGGCAGTCGGGGCCGAAGCCGGACGAGTTGTTCGCGACGGCCCGCCCGCACCTCGAAGCGATCCTTGGCGGGCGCTTGCAGCGGTTGCCGGCGTTTCGCACGACGACGACTGCGGAGCTGGCCGCCCTTCCCGATGGGTTGATCGATCTTCAGGTTCCGTGGCAGTACCCGGAACTCGACGCCTCGGCGCAGGGCCGGGCCCGCACCGCGGCGACGGCGGCGCTGCGCGGGGCGACGGTGGCCGGCCTGACCGACGGCGGCGACACGGTCCTCTTCGCCCCGGACAATGCCGGACGCATCGCCCGCTGGGATCCGTCGCCGGCGCGGGCCGATTCGGAAGCGTTGCTGCGCCTGGCACTGGTCCACGAGACGACGCGCTGGATCCTCGATCAGCAGTACGGCCTGACCAAGCGGCGGGGCGCGTGCCGCGACAGCGAAGAACTGGTCGCCCTGCAGGCGCTCATCGAGGGGCGCTGCCAGTGGGTGACGCGACAGGTGGCACGGCGGCTGGGCGAGGAGGCGACCTTCGCCCTGCTCGCCGAGGCGTACCGCCGGGCGCCGGACACGGAGGGCGAGGGGACGGTGCGCGTCCTCTGCCGCGACGTGCTGGACCGCCGCCGCTGGTGCTGTGTCAAGGGGCTGGCGTTTTTCGACCACCTGGACAGTGCGGGAATGAAGGATGCCGAGGGAATCTCTTTCGCGCGGCCGCCGCGGCAGACGGCGTGGATCGAGCGGCCGGAGTTGTACCTCCGCTCGGAGCGCCTGAGCCTGGCCGACCTGGCCGAGGTGCTTAAGCCGCTGGAAGGGGCGCTGCCGTCCGCGGAGTGGCAGGCGGTGCAGCAGCCGTGGACGCCCGCGATGCTGACGCAGGTGGCGGGGGCACTCGGCGAGAGCCGCCGCGCCGAGAGCGTGGTGCGGGGGTGGGACGCCGGACGGACCCTGGTGTGGTCGGCCCGCGCCAACACGGCGCACCAGATGGCCCTCGGCGTGCTGCGCTTCCAGGACGCGGCGTCGGCACGGGCGTACTACGGCCTGGCGGCCGACCTTCAGCGCAAGCAGGACGAGCTGCTGAATGCGGCCTGCGCCGGCCGGCGCTGCGTGCAGGAGTCGCGCACCGAAGCGCTGCAACTGAAGGGGGCCGACGAGGCGATGCGCTCCGAGAAGAAGGTGCGGATGGGGGACAGGGAGGAGCCGATGACCATCACGCAGGTCTGGGCCCGGACCGGTGAGCGCGTCGTCGAGTTCAACTGGTACGGCGTGCCCGCGGACGCCGACTGGGCGCAGCGCCTCCTCGACGCCGTGCTGAAGGAGAAATAAAACCGCCGAGGTTACCGGGAGCGCCCGCTTGCGGGCGCTCCCGAGGCGCGCCGCGATGACACCCCCGGTTGAGAAACCGCTTGCCAGGGAGCCACCCGTCGCTCATACTCGAACCTGTGCGGCCGGGCTGATCGGTCGCGATGTCGAGAGGAGTGTCGCGGGGGGAACCCGATGCCTCGCCGGTCATTGACCATTTGCCGATTGCTGCTGGCCCTTGCTTGCTGGGCCGTGTCCGCTCCCGCCGAAGCGGCACTGCAGGTGAGCCCCGCCGCGGTCGCTCTCGATAACCCCGAGGCCGTCCAACAAATCCTGGTCCGCTCCGCCGAATCAGCCGCCGACCTGACCCGCGTGGCCACCTACGAGGTTGTCGATCCGAAAATCGCCGCGGTGGACGCGACCGGGTTGGTCCTTCCCAGGGGCGAGGGCCGCACCGCCATCGTGGTCCGTCACGGCCAGGAGCAAGTCCGGGTTCCTGTGGAGGTCGTGGGGCTGACGGCCCCCCCGCCGGTGTCCTTTGAATCGCAGATCCTCCCGATCCTGACCAGGCGGGGCTGCAACGCGGGCAGTTGCCACGGCAAGGCGGAGGGGAAGAACGGCTTCAAGCTGAGCGTCTTCGGCTTCGACCCCGCGGCGGATCACCAGGCCCTGGTGATGGAGGGCCGCGGCCGCCGGGTCTTCCCCAGCTCTCCCGATAACAGCCTGCTGCTCCTGAAGGCATCCGGCCAAGTCTCGCACGGGGGCGGGCGGAGGATGGCCACGGACAGCCTGCATTACCAGCGCCTCCGCCGCTGGGTGGTCGAGGGCGGCCGCTTCGGCGCCGGCCCCGCCGCCGTCACCGCAATCGAAGTGGAGCCGCGACAGCAGGTTCTGGGCTTCGGCGGCACCCAGCAGCTCCGCGTCACCGCCATCGACGCTGACGGCAAGCGGCGCTGCGTCACCCTGGAGGCGCAATACGACTCCAACGCCGGGGCGATCGCGACGGTCGATGGCCGCGGCTGGGTGCGGGCCAGCGACGCCGCCGGCGACGCGGCCCTCCTGGTTCGCTACCTGGGGCACGTGACCGTCTGCCGGGTGACCATCCCCCGGCCCGGGGTGACCTTCACGCGCCCGCCGGAGGCGAACTTCATCGACCGCCTCGCCTGGGACAACCTGGCCCGGCTGGGCATTCCCCCCAGCGACCTGGCCGACGACGCCACCTTCCTGCGGCGGGCCTTCCTCGACACGATCGGCACTTTGCCGACCGCGGCGGAGGCCCGTTCGTTCCTCGCGGACAGCCGCGCCGACAAGCGCGCCCGCCTTATCGACCAGTTGCTGCAGCGGCCGGAGTACGCCGACTACTGGGCCATGCGCTGGTCCGACTTGCTGCGGGTCGATCGCGACACGATCAGCGCACCCGGGGCGGTGGCCATGACCCGCTGGCTGCGGCGGCAGTTCGCCGAGAATCGGCCCTACGACGAGTGGGTCCGCGACGTCCTCACGGCACGCGGCGGCACCGCCGAGGAGGGCCCGGCCGCCGTCTACAAGGCGCTGACGACGCCGGAGGAGATGAGCCGGTCGTTCAGCCAGTTGTTCCTCGGCGTGCGCATCCAGTGCGCCCAGTGCCACCACCACCCTTCCGAACGGTGGGGCCAGGACGATTACTACGCGCTGGCCGGCTTCTTCACCGGGGTCGGCCGCAAGGCGCTGCCCGGGGGGACCGAGGCCGTCTTCGCCCAGAAGGGCACCGAGTTGAACCACCCGCGCACCGGCAAGCCGGTCCCGGCCCGGGCCCTGGGCGCCCCGCCCCCGGACTTCGCTGCCATCACGGATCGGCGGACGGTGCTGGCGCGCTGGATGACGGCAGCCGACAACCCCTTCTTCGCCCGGGCCATCGCCAACCGGCTGTGGGCGCATTACTTCGGCCGCGGCCTGGTCGAGCCGCTCGACGACCTGCGCGCCACCAACCCGGCGACCAACGAGCCGCTCCTCGACGAGCTGGCCAAACACCTGCGCGACTCCAAATACGACCTGAAAGCGTTCACGCGGACCCTGCTCAATTCGCGGCTCTACCAGCTCGGCTCGCGCACCAAGCCATCGAACGCCGGCGACGAGCAGAACTTCTCGCACGCTCTGCCGAAGGCCCTCCCCGCTGAAGTGCTGCTGGACGCGATTTGCCAGGCGACCGGCGTGGCGGAGAAGTTCAACGGCTGGCCGGAAGGCTACCGGGCGATCCAGGTGTGGGACAACCGCATGCCGTCGTACTTCTTCCAGATTTTCGGCCGGCCGGTTCGGGCCACGGTCTGCGAGTGCGAACGGAGCAACGAGCCGAGCATCGCCCAGGCATTGCACCTGATGAACTCTGAGGAAATCATGGGCAAAGTGCGGTCGCGCGAGGGGACCGCCCGCCGCCTGGCCCGCTCGGACAAGACGCCGCGCGAAATCATCGAGGAACTTTATCTCGGAACGCTGTCGCGCTTCCCGACCGACAAGGAGCGGGCGCTCATGCTTCAGGTGTTTGCCGAGGCGGGAGAGGATCGGCGGGCGGCGGTGGAAGACGTGCTGTGGGCCTTACTGAATACGCGGGGATTCGTGTACAATCATTGAAATGCGATTACCCGACCCGAGGCGCGGAGCAAGTCCCCCGCAGGAGAACGAGATGACGACAGCAGCAACAGGACCACCGAGGACAGGTTCGACCGGCGATGTCCGAGAGCGCTTCGAGCGCCTCGCGTGTGAGTGGAAACGCCAGTCGCGCTATCTTTCCAACACCGCCCAGATGGCGATGCTCAAGCCGTACCAGCGAATCATCGGTATGGGACTGGCGGCGGTGCCGCTGATCCTGGAGGAGTTGAATCGCGAGCCGAGCCAGTGGTTCTGGGCCCTGGAGGCGATCACCGAGGAGAACCCCGTGCCGCAGGAAGCCAATGGCAATGTCCGCCTGATGGCTCAGGCCTGGATCGAGTGGGGGAAGCAGCGGGGCCTGGTCGCGACATGAGAGCAGACGAGAACTTCCCCCACTTGACGCCTACCAATCATCGCGTGACCAGCGCCGAAAGCACCGATTACAACTGCGTCGCCTGGTCGGTGGGCGATACCACACATTGGTGGCAACCCGGCGTGTACGTAGCCGTTCAGCCGCCATCTTGTCAGCTGCTCCATATCGTCTACAATCGTTCGCATGACAGCACGACCAACCACCCCCTGTCCAAGCTGTGGCAAACTCCGCCAAGAGATGCT
>Ga0116219_10000469_pt1 | contig 41748 bp, 38 predicted proteins | sample Sb_taG_4_FD_91019 | JGI IMG/M metagenome (GOLD analysis project Ga0116219, IMG submission 91019) | Peat soil microbial communities from Weissenstadt, Germany - Sb_50d_6_BS metaG | ecosystem: Environmental > Terrestrial > Soil > Wetlands > Peat | place: Germany: Weissenstadt | collected 2010-09-21 | reverse complement strand
GGCGGGGGAGATCACCTTGTCCAACGTCACCGTCCCACTCAGGGCCGCCAAGGTGGACCCCACCTCTCCGACCGGCGGCGGGGACGAACAGGCCGCGGCGGCCAGGGACACGGCGAGGAGCAATGGGACACTGCGCCAGGCCCCGCGCATCCGCCTGGGGGTACGAGGCACGCGGGCAGACGGTGAGACCCGGGGTGGCGGCGCGTCGCCACAAAGATCCCTCAGATCGCCCCCTCGCACCGCCGCCCACCCTGCACTTGCTACCTCTGGTGCTCGCTTTTTGGCCCCCGAAGAACATTCTTGCATCGTATGTACTCAACCCTGAAACCAGGACAAGCGCTTGCTCCGAGCTGGGAGGATGGCGATCGAGTTCCCCAGGGGAGAGGGTCAACCCGGGGTGCGCGGGGATGGGGTGTGGGCCGACGCTCCCTGTAGTCACAGCGCTACGCGTACCGGATGACCTGTGTCCCGGCGAAACCTCAAGCCATCGCGGGACCAGCCAATTGAGAAGAGAATCCCATCCCGCCCGCGTAGCGCGACCATTGTCGGTGAGCGAAGGGAGTACACCCCCGATGGGCTGTCAGCGGCCCCATACTTGCCCGGGGAAGCTGTCGATGGATCCCATCCATGGGGTCGTGGCGGAGCATCGTGCGGGTTCCTCTGACGGAGGGTTTCTGTAGATCGCCCAGTACCGGGACGCTTGCCAGGTCACTTGGCGATCCCGAGATCGGCAGCGATCTGGGCGATAGGACTTGGCTCGATCACGCCACGTTGGATGGCACGACGCCGGAACTCTGCTGGGTGCTGCCGGCATACGGACGCCTCGCTGGGGCTTGCGCCCCTAACACTAGGGCTCCGTGAAGCGGGGGAACCCCAGGTCCGGTGACAGGCAACCACACCCCAGGGCTATCGCAAAGAACTGATAACCGTGGTATAGCATTTGTGTTGGTCGTGGAGGGGGCGACCAGGAGATGGGGGGGAAGAGCACAAGCTCATTGTCGGTCTCAACTGATCCCGACAAGACTCTCCTCGTCGCCAGTATCCATCTCTGGAACCTCGACAGAGGGCCGCAATGACTGAGGTCGTGGGTAGTGCCTCAGGCGTCCTGAAAGACCCGACGGAACCTTTTGGTGTCGAACGTGATTCCCGGCGCGATAGAGAGAGACGCGACTTCAGGCCCGACATCGAAGGGCTTCGAGCCATTGCAATTCTGCTCATCGTCGCTTATCACGCGGGTGTACCGGGATTCTCGGGCGGCTTCATTGGCGTGGACGTTTTCTTCGTTATTTCGGGTTACCTGATCACGCGTCACTTGCTCCGCGATTCCGAGGAAACTGGTTCAGTTGCCTTCGGTGCATTCTGGGCCCGCCGTATTCGTCGCCTCGTACCTGGCCTGGCGCTCACGGTCGTAGTCACGCTTATTGCCGGCCTTGCGCTAATCACACCGTTCGACATGCTGGAGACGGCCAAGGAAGGGGCCGCCTCGGCCCTGTACGTGTCCAATATCCTGTTTGGTCAGAATACACAGAACTACTTTGGCTCAAACCCAAACAAGAGCCCTTTCTTGCACACGTGGTCGCTCGGCGTCGAAGAGCAGTTCTATCTGCTGTGGCCGTTCTTGGTGTTGGGCCTCGTGTTCCTCACCCGGCGTCGCCGTCACCGACACCGCCACGGCGCTCTTGTCTTATTCGCGGCGATCTTCGTTGTCTCCTTCGCGCTCAATCTCAGGTGGACGGGTGAGGGAAGTTCGTGGGCATTCTTCAGCCTTCCCACGAGGGCATGGGAGTTTGCGGCTGGCGGATTTCTTGGGTCGCTGGCTATTCGTAGGACGGCTAATCGCTTCTTGCAACCAACAGTCGGTTTCGTCGGCTTGGCTCTGCTCATTGGAGCCACCGAACTGTTCAACTCGTCGACTACCTATCCTGGCGTCAATGCGTTGGTGCCTGTGATCGGGACGACGTTGTTGATCCTCGCCGGCGGCATTGGCCTCAATACGTACCTGCGATCGCCGGTCTCTCGTGCACTGAGCATCGGGCCCATGCAATGGACCGGCCGCCTTTCCTACTCCTGGTACCTATGGCATTGGCCTTTCATCGTGCTTACGGTACTTGCCTTCAACAACGGTGACACTCTGATCAGAACTGCTGCGGCACTGGCTTCCCTGGGTGCGGCTTATGTCGCATTTCGGTACGTCGAGAACCCTGTGCGTTTTGCCAAGTCGATCGTCGAGTCCGTGGGTCGAACGTTTGGGCTAGGGCTGGTCATCACCATGGCCGTCATCTGTGCTGCTGGAGGAACATGGGTTGTTTCGTCTCTAAGGACTCCATCATCCTTCAATGCTCAGATGGCCGTAGCTGACACAAACTTCTTTCCGAACTGTGGTTCGCACAACATGGTTGGTGGAATCCTTCAATGTTATGGTGGTGATCTCGCTGCCTCAACAACTGTGGCACTGGTGGGAGATTCACACGCCGCGACATGGTTCAATGCGCTGAGTAGCGTTGCAGCGATCCAGAAGGTTCGGATCCTGTTGTTGACAGAACCCGGCTGTCCTTTCATCCCAATTGAGGTCAGGCCGGCACCCAATGGACCAGTTGACACGCAACAGTGTCTTGCTCGCAGGGGAGAGGGGATGACGTTGCTGTCAGTGATCAAGCCCAAAGCAATCGTACTTACCCAACACACGGGCGGATACCTGGGATTAATCATGGACAGCAGCGGGAACATACCTCCACAGAAGAAGCAGGTGTCCCTCTGGGAGCATGCGTTCCTGTCATTCCTCGAGGAAGAACGTTCTCTGGGAGTCCGTCCCGGAGTGATCCTTGATAATCCGACCCTGCCACAGTCTCCGGCAGAGTGCGTCTCGCAGACGGGCTCGATTGCTGAGTGTGAACCCAGTCGCAGTGTTGCGTTCGCTTCGGGTCGATTGTTGCAGGCTGCGGAGTTGCAGGTGCTCGCCGAACTGAGAGACGTGCCGCGCTTTAACCCTGACGATGTCCTCTGCACAGCGAATGGATGTCCGCTTGAGCTGAACCGGCACCTGCTCTATGCTGACACCAACCATCTCCTTTACGGAGCAACGAAGTTGATGGAGCCGCAACTGTCCACACTGCTCAGGGCACTCGTGGTTCCCGATCGCTAATGCCTGATATCCCTAAGTGGCGATCGAGTTGATGTTGCGCGGGCCAAGCACCATGCCAAGCGTCTATGACCCGATTGGTACTCGGCCCACCGGATTGTGTCGCGTAGTCCTGCACGATGTCACTGGGCGTCTTCCTGTCATCTTGAGTGTCGTGTTGCCATTGTTGACTGCCACTTGGGCAGTCGATGTCAATCGTCAAAATCAGAGGCTTCCACCGTAAGTACCCAGAACCGCACAGCGATCATCAAGAAACGATGCTTCTTCGGGGAAGTCTCGATCAGGCGCGCTACCACTATCGAACGCTCGTTGACTCGTCGCACAGTGTGGCGCCGGCGGGTCTTGGCAGAGGCCTCGAAACCGAGCGGATTACCTAGTCGTGGGTCGATCGGGCTTCAGCTCGACGATGATCTCCAGATACACCTTGTCCCCGACATTGCGGGCCCGCTCCACGCCGCCCTTGTCGACGTGGACAACAGCCCCTGGAACCACCTCGGCCGCCATCTCCTGTTTGTAAGGGCCCTCGGTGTCGGGCTCTGGAATCACGGCGATCCGGTCGCCCGCCACCTGGATGAGGAGATGGTCTAGTTCGTGACGGTGGATGGCGCTCTCCTCGCCCGGGGCGAGCTTGAGTCGCCACACGCGGACGGTGTCATCCTCGTAGACGACCTTGGACCCGATGTCCCCGAAGATCCGCTCGTCGCTCACGGGGCCGCACCTCGGAGACAGAAGGCCACGAGCTCCTCGATCTCGCCCCCGCTGGGCTTGGTGCCGGCCGCGAGATGGGATCGCAGAGTGGCAAAGACGAGTCGGTACACCATGATTGCCGTGTTGTGGACGGCGTCGTCCCGGCCTCGGTTCCGGGCTCTTCCAGCCGAGGTGTCGCCAAGTCGGCTGATGGGCTCGTCGAGCAGGCCGATGAGCAAGTCGACCGAGGCTTGCTGTTCCTCGGGGAACAACTCGGACAGGCGTTGCTCGCTCGTCACCCACGGGCGCGTGCGTGCCGCCGCGGCCGTATTCGACGCTTGGGCCAGCACCCCCTGGATCCACGCCCGGACCTGCTCGGCGGGCACGGTCGACCCCTGCATGCGGCGCTGGAGCGACGCCAGGAGCCGGCGTCGCCCTTCGTCGAGCAGGGCCAGCATCAACTCGTCCTTGGACGTGAAGTACCGGTAGAACGTCTGGGTCGACAGGCCCGCTTCCGCCAGGATCTCGCGCATAGACGGGTCCAGCGTCCCGGTGCGCTCGATGATCGCAAAGGTGGACTCGACGATGCGGGCCATCTCGCGCTCGTACTCGACCCGACGTCCGGCGACGGCGCGCTCCACCGCTCGGTGGGCGAGGTGCTCGGTCATGGACGGGTTCGACATGGGCCTCGGGTTCGTGGCTCCGTTCGCCGATCTCGTTTCCGATCGACGCGGCAGCACGGCGTTCTCTCAATCTAAGATCCGCGATCTGACCACACAAGGGCTGCGGAAAGCAGCGGCGAGGGAGGATCCGGCGGCGTGACCGGGCAACTGCTCATCGGGGACGTGTTCCGGGCGGCCGCCCATGCCGCGCCCCACCGGATGGCGGCGGCCCTCGGCGACGATTCGCTCACCTTCGCCCAGGTCGATGCAGCTGCCAACCGCACGGCCCGGGCACTGCAAGCTCGGGGTGTCGGCGCTGGCGACCGGGTGGGCCTGTGGAGCGCCACCACGCTCGAGAGCGTGCCGGTCTTCGCCGCCCTCGCCAAGCTAGGGGCGGTCTTGGTGCCACTCAACGGGCAATGGCGTGTCGAAGAAGCGGCGGCCGTGCTGGCCCATGTCCGCCCCATCCTCGTCGTGGTCGACGCCGGTCGAGCGGAGAGCAGCTCGTCGCTGCCCAAGGAAATCGGCGTCGACGTGATCACGCTGGAAGACCTCGCTCGGCTCGCCGCCGGTGAGCCGGCGCACGATGTTGAGGCGGCGGTCTCGGAGAACGACGCCCACGTCGTCTTCTACACGAGCGGGTCCTCGGGATCGCCCAAGGGTGCTGTGCTGTCACACCGGGCCAACGTCCTGCGCTCGTTTCCCGGGCCCCTCCTCGAGCCGCGCGGAGCGATGGTGTGCCCATATCCCCTCTTCCACATGGGGGCGTGGACGATCGCCTTGCAACAGTGGCAGGCGCGCGACGCCGTCGTCTTCGTCCACGCGGCAAGCGCCCCGGACATCGGGGAGGCAGTGGAACGGCATCGGGCCAGTCGGCTCAACTGCGTGCCCGCCGTGTGGAGTCGACTGCTCAGCGCAGGGTCGGCCGGGGGAGCGGGCGCTTGCGACCTGTCGTCGATCCGCTTCGCCGACACAGGAACCTCGGCGACACCGCCCGAGTTGTTGCGCGCCATCGCGCAAGCACTTCCCCACGCGCAGGTGCGAGTCTTTTACGGATCCACCGAGGCGGGAGGCGTGACGATCCTCGAGCATGCCGACATCGAGCGCAAGCCCGGCAGCTGCGGGGTGCCCGGGCCGCTCACCACCGTGCGTGTCGACGACGAGGGCCGACTGTGGGTGCGCGGACCGCTGCTCTTCGACGGCTATTTCGACCACCCCGAAGCCACAGCCGAGGCCCTGGTCGACGAGTGGTACGACACGGGCGACCTGGCCGAGATGGACGATGAGGGATATCTCTCCATAGTCGGGCGCGTCCGGGACGTGATCCGCACCGGGGGCGAGACGGTTGCTCCGACCGAGGTCGAGGCCGTGCTGGGCGCACTCCCGGCGCTCATCGACGTGGCCGTCGTGGGCCTTCCGGATGTGGAGTGGGGTGAGGTCGTGTGCGCCGTGGTGGTGGTGGCTCCCGGTGAGGTGGCACCCGATCTGGCCGACCTCCGGAGTGCGTGCACCGGGACGTTGGCCTCGTACAAGCATCCCCGGCGGTTGGCCGTGGTGGACGCCATTCCTCGCACGGCATCGACGGGCCAGGTCCAGCGCCGATTGCTCGTCGAGCTGGTGGGGTGACCTCAGCCCCGTGACGAGCGATCGACCTGACCGGTGCTGTCGACATCGAGCTGGTCAGCGGTGGTTGCAGAACGACGTTCTCGCTCTATAGGATCACCGCTCTGGGGCTCCGCCGGTCGTGAGGGGGAGCGCCCGACGGGAGTGTCGTGGAGCGCCAAGTGCTGCTGACAGGCATCGGGGGTCAGGGTGTGCAGCTGGCCGCGCAGGTGCTGGCTCGCGCCGCGCTCTCCGAGGGCCGTGACGTGCAGCTGTTCGGCAGTTACGGGGGCATGATGCGCGGCGGCAACACCGATGCGACCCTCGTCATCGCCGACGACCGGGTCGAGTCGCCGCCGACGGTGACCTCGGCTTGGGCGGCGCTGCTCCTGCATCACGAGTACGCCGCTCCCACGCTACGCCGGGTCCGCGACGGGGGAGTGGTCCTCGTCAACACGACGGTGTGGGAGGGTGCTGTGGACGGTTCGAACCACCGCGTGGTGGAGGTGCCGGCGTCCGATCTGGCCGTCGACGCCGGCAATGTCATTGCCGCCGGCATGGTCATGCTCGGGGCCCTGTGCACGGCGACCCGTGTCGTCTCCCTCGATGCCCTCCGTGCCGCCGCCCGTTCCAGCGTTCCCGGCTACCGCATGCAACACCTCGAGCTCAACGAGCGCGCCCTCGAGATGGGCGCCGGCGCGCCGTCTGGTGTCGCGGACGAGGCCTGGCCCACCCCGTCGGCGTCCGGAGTGCCGCTCCCGTGACCGACGGACCGGCGCAAGGTGCATCGCACGGGCCCGATTCCGTCCTCACCCGGGGGACGGTGGTGATCGACGTCGACGCCTGCAAGGGATGCGATCTGTGCATCGGGGCCTGCCCGCCCGGAGTGCTCGTCATGACCACCCACGAGGTCAACGCCCGGGGGTACCGGTTCCCGTTGCTCCTGGGGGGGTGCACCGGCTGCCGGGCATGCTCGCAGATCTGTCCCGACTTCGTATTCCAGGTCTACAAGTACGAGATCCCGATCCAGGTGCCGGTCGGGTGATGAGCATCCCGGTCCGCACCGCGCCGGCGCGACGCCTGCTCCAGGGGAGCGAGGCCATCGCCGAGGCGATGATCGCGGCCGGATGCCGGTTCTTCGCCGGTTACCCCATGACGCCCTTCACCGAGGTCCTCGAGCACATGGCCAGACGGCTGCCCGAGGTGGGCGGTGTGTGCATGAACGCCGAGAGCGAGCTCGAGGCCGTCGGCATGGCCTGGGGTGCGGCTGCCACCGGCACGCCCGCCGCCACCGGGTCGACGGGCCAGGGCCTGTCACTGATGCAGGAGTCGCTCGCCGAGATCACCCTCGCCCGACTGCCGCTGGTGGTGCTGAACATGGCCCGGGCCCAGGGCGACTACTGGCAGGCCACGCGCGGCGGTGGGCACGGCGACTACCGCCACATCGTGCTGGCGCCGATCGACGTGGCCGAGGCGGTGGAGCTCGTCCAGTTGGCATTCCACCTGACGGCTACCTGGCGGAACCCGGTGCTCGTGTTCGGGGACTACTACCTTGCGCACACGGCGCGTTCGGTCGACATCAAGAGCATGCACTTCGGCCCCCCTCCCGCCACCGACTGGGCCTTGACCGGGGAGACCGGCGGGACGGGCCAAGCCAAGCTGGTGTCGTTCCTCGGCTCGGCCAAACAGCGAGACGACGTGGGATACGACCTCGCCGTCCACTACGCGGCGTGCGCGCAGCACACCGCCCGCATGCTCGGCGAGGTCACCCCGATGCTCGACACGGGCATGACCCAGGACGCGGAGGTCGTGGTGGTGGCCTTCGGGACGCCGGGCTCGTACGTACGCGCCGCCGTCCGATCGCTGCGCGACGAAGGCGTGCGAGTGGGCTGGGCCCGACCCGTAACCCTCGTCCCGTTCCCGTCGTCGGCCCTTGCCGGTGCGCTGCAGGGGGCGAAGGCCGTCGCCGTCTACGAGAACAACACCGGTCAGATGGTCGATGACGTCCGGCTGGCCGTGCTCGGCGCCGTGCCCGTGGAGTTCATCGGGGGCGTCAGTCTGGACAGCTCGGGTTTCGGCATTGCCCCCGACCTCGATGTGGCCGTGCTGCGACGTCGGATCCTCGAGGTGGTGGACCGTCACCGATGAAAGAGCGCGAAACGCGCCGGGTCATCCCAACGGACGCGCCCCCCACCGCGCCCGCCCGGCTGGTCGAGGACTTCACCCCCGACCTCATCGACGTGGGCGCACATCACCTGTGTCCGGGGTGCGGGGAGCCGATCGCCATCCGCAGTGTGATGGAGGCGGTCGCAGAGCTCGACCTCGTGCGCCGGACCATCGCCGTCTTCGGGATCGGGTGCTACACGGCCTTTTCGAACAATCTGGACGTGGAGGTCCTCCAGGCGCTGCATGGCCGGGCGCCGTCGGTGGCCACCGGGGTCAAACGGGCCAGACCCGATGCGATCGTCATCACCGTCCAGGGCGACGGCGACATGGTCAGCGAGGGACTCCAAGAGGTGCTCCACACCGCGGCTCGTGGAGAGAACGTGACCTGCATCATGCTCAACAACGGCGTGTTCGGTGAGACGGGCGGACACATGACGGCCACCACCGTGCTCGGGCAGCGTACGAAGACGAGCCTCGAAGGGCGCGACGCCGTGACCCATGGTCGACCCATTCTCCTCGCCGACCTGGTGGCGCGTCTCGACGGCGCCGCCTTCGTGGCCCGGTGTGCGGTCAACTCGGCCGGGAATGTGGCTCGGACGAAGAAGGTGATCCTGCGCGCCTTGCAGACCCAGGCCTCCGGTGCAGGCTTCTCGTTGGTCGAGATCCTCACCATGTGTCCCACGGGATGGTTCGTCGAGACCGCCGAGGCCCCCGACTACCTGGCCGACAGTCTGGCCACAGTCCATACCGGTGGCGTGTTGAAGGACTTCCTGGCCACGAGCCCGACTTCTCCGTCGACTACGGTCCCGTAGATGCCGGACTACGACGTCATCGTGATCGGCGCCGGCCACAACGGCCTCACCGCCGCCGCGGTCATGGCGCGTGGGGGATTGCGGGTCCTGTGCCTCGAGAAGAACCACTTCATCGGCGGGATGTCGTCCAACGCGGAGTTGATGCGCGGCTACCACTTCGAGTTGGCCGGGTCGATCCAGTTCCCGATGCCGAATGAGATCTTCGAGGACCTGGGTTTCGACGAGTGCCCCATCTACGAGCCGGAGGTGCAGTCCGCCAGCATTGGCGCCTCGGGTCAGCCACCGCTCCTGCTCTATTCCGACCCCGAGCGCCTGCTCGCCCACCTCGGCGATGCCTTGGGGCTGGACGCAGTCATGGGTATGGCAGAGGTGGCGGCGTGGGCCGAGGCACCGGCTCGGGCCATCGGCCGTTTCGACGTGCGCACACCACCGAAGTCGCTCGACGAGATGTGGGCGTGCGCGGCGAACGAGGCCGAACGTCAAGCGATCCGCACCGCCATGTTCGGCAGCGTCATGGATGTCGTGGACCGCTTTCTCCCCGACCGCGAAAAGCACGCTCAGGTCCGCAGCATGCTGAGCTTCCTGGCGGTGAATTCCACCTATCTGGGCCCCTATACGCCAGGCAGCGCGCTGTGTCTCGCCTTTGCACTGGCTTCGCCGGGCAACGCCACGATGTCCAAGGTGCGCGGTGGCATCGGCACCATGTCCGAGCACCTGCGACGATTGTTCGAGCGCAGCGGGGGCGAGCTGCGCCGCCACGTCAAGGTTTCCAAGATCGTCACCTCGGGGGGACGGGTCGAAGGCGTGGAACTGAGCGACGGGGAGGTGGCTACTGCTCCCGTGGTGGTCTCCAATCTCGACCCCACTTCCACCTTCACCCAGTTGCTCGACGGCAAAGATCTGCCCGACGCGTTCGCCCGGCGGGTGGAGGCCATCGACCATCGCGCCGCCTACTTCCAGATTCACTTCGCCCTGAGCGGATTGCCCGAATTCGCCGGTCCTTACGAGGTCCTCAACGAGGGACAGCTACGCAGGAACGTGACGTTCTTCGAGACCGCCGAGCAGATGCAACGAGACTACGAGGGTTGTGTCCGGGGTCTGGTTCCCGAGGCGCCATCGTTCAACCTCGGGATCCCGACACTCGGGGATCCCGATCTCGCTCCCTCGGGCAAGCACGCCGGAAGCAGCTTCGCCTTCTACTTCCCCATCGCCGCCACCCGTGCCGAGCAGGCGCGACTGCGCGACGAGATGGCCGAACGGATCGTGGCCAAGGTGAGCCTGATGGCACCGAACTTCCCGGACCTGATCGAGCGCCAATTCAACTACCCGGCGTACACCTACGAGCTGATGTTCGGATGCACAGGGGGCGATTTCACCCACGGGTTGCTGCAGCCGGAGTACATGGGCCCCTTCAGGCCCGGGCCGCGCGGCTGGGCAGACAACCCGGTGCCCATTGACGGTCTGTACCTCTGCGGCGCGGGATGTCACGGTGGGCCCGGCGTCACCTTCATCCCCGGTTACAACTGCGGCTATGCCGTCTTGGAGGCGGCCGATCGCTCCCGAAGGTAGCGGACCTGTCGCTCGACGAACGCCAGATACATCGCCATCGCAAACGCCAGGCTGGTGAAGAGGCTCATGACGAAGAAGATCCACGGTCTTCGCAGGCCGCGCCTGCGGCCATCGACGATCGTCCACAGAGGCAGGAGCACCACGTTCACGATCGTGTAGTCCTGCGCAGCGGAGTCTGATGCCCAGTTCGAAAAGAGCATCTTCGTGAAGTTGATGTAGCTGGCCTGGTGGCCGTAGGTGTGAACGTAACGGATGTTGAAGTACCAGCCGAGACACAAGGAACAGAGTCCGACGACGTAGTAGAGACCCTCGAGCCCAGAAGCTCGGCCGGCGAGACCTCCGGTGAAGAGGTGCCGGTTCCACGCAAAGGCGAGCCCGGTGCTGAGCAAACCGAGCACCGCGTAGAACAGCAGCGATTTCGTCATGGCAGTCCCCCGATTCGTGATTCCGGCCCACCGCGAAGCTCAATGATGGCAACTGTGATGTGAGATTGCGAGCAGCCCGTCGCTCTCGCCGATCGTGCCATCATCGTGTCTCTCTCCCAGGCACGCCAAGTCCCGACACCGGCGAGTGAGTCCTGCTCATCATGCCGAATCGCGACCGAAACGTGGATCTTGGCCGCCGAAGGCATAACATTGTCCGCTGTTATGCCCAGACGCGGCTGGACTCGTGGGGCGAAGGCCCGCCTGCGGCGGCAGCTGCATGCACGCGGCGGGACCCGTCGACACTTCGGTGTGGTCATCAGGCTCGTCGGGGTCGCCGTCGTGGCTCTAAGTGCAACGAGTGTGTTTCGTCCGGCGCGTGCATCTGCCGACGCGAACTCGGACCGAGCCCAGGTCGCGCAGCTGGGATCGCGCCTCGCCCAGGACGGTGCGCTGGTCCAGCGCCTCGTGGTCAGCTACGACCAGGCCCAAGCCCACGCGGCCATCGTGGGAGCTCAGCTCGAGGCGGCCCATGCACACCTGGGAGCTGATCGACGGGCCGAGGCCGGGGCCACCGGTGTCCTCCGAAAGCTAGCCCTCAATACCTACATGTCGGGGGCCGGCGACAACTTGACGTTGTCATTGTTCGACACCGGGGACACGACCGCGCTTGCGACACAGCAGCAGTACCGGCAGGTCGCCACCGAGGGGCTCAACAACGCCATCGACGCCGTCGAGGTCGACGCGCAGCACGCCAAGGCCGCCGAGGCCCAACTGCGGGCTGCGCAGTCCCAGGCGGAGGCCAGCGTGCAGCAGCTGGCCGGTGCGCGTAAGGCCGCACAGTCAGCTCTCACCCGCGACGCCACACTGCTCAGTCAGGCTCAGGGCAACCTGCAGGCCCTGTTGGCGGTGCAGGCGCAACAGCGTGAGGCTGCCGAACAAGCAGAAGAGAAGGCCATGGCCGCGCAGGCCGCCGCCAAGGCAGCCGCCGCGGCCGCGGCGCAAGCGGCTGCTCAGGCCGCTGCCCACGGTTCCTCCCAAACACAGGGCCAAGGTCCCTCGTCCCATCCCGTCGACGTGACGTTCAACCCGTCACCGGGCTCCTATAGCGACCCCCTTCGGTCGATCAACGCGCTCACGCCCGAACGGATCGACCAAGGTGTCGACTACAGCGGGTACGGACCCATCTACGCTATTGGCGACGGCGTGGTGCTCAGTACGGGCAACTCCGGCTGGCCCGGTGGCACCTTCATCAGCTACCGCCTCAGCGACGGGCCGGCGGGTGGGCTCGTGGTCTACGCCGCCGAGGACATCTACCCCCTGGTCAGCGTGGGCCAGTCGGTGACGGCGGGGACGGTTCTCGGCACGGTGTACGAGGGCCCCTCGGGTATCGAGACAGGTTGGGCCAACCAGTCCGGCGATGGCACCACGATGGCCATTGACGCCGGACAATTCTCGGGCGCCAACTCCACGGCCTTCGGAACGAACTTCTCGGAGCTCCTCGCTTCGCTGGGTGCACCACCAGGAGTTGCACAGAATGACCCCCCCACGGGCGGCCTCCCGACGGGGTGGCCAGGGTGGTGAACATCCACAGACGTCCGCGGAGGAACCAGCATCACGAGATGGTGATCGAGAACACCTGTGTGGCGCTGTGCTGGGTAAGGGGCTGGCCCTTGGACACCCTCGCCTTGCGGTCGAGGACCCTCAACGTGAAGGTCCAGGTTCCGGCGAGTTTGGGCCTGCCCGTGATCTTCCCGGTTGTCTTGTCAGGGTGGAAGCCCATCCAATGCGTGATCCGAAGGCCCTTGGGCAAGGTTCCCGACGCTACCGACCAGCGGTATGGAGGATTCCCGCCGGTGGCGTAGAGGGTGGCCGAATACGGCATTCCGCGTGTTCCTGATGGCAATGTCGCCATGGTCATCTGCAACGCCGAGGTGGCCGCATCGGCCCGTCCTGACTGGAGCGCCATGCCCGTGACAGTCCCGGCGAAGGCGAGACAGCACACCACAATCGAACTGGCGATCAAACGGGGGTAGCCACGGTGGGTTACACCGTGTGTTCCCATCACTTCACCTCCAGATCATCGAGATCGGTCCGACGCCCTACCGCGTCGGTGCAATGACTCGTCTGCGAACAGCGAGACACGCCATTGCTCCGAGCGGCAGCGTCATCAGGCTTCCGATCGGCTTGGCTTCACGGATCCTTCCTGGCGACGCCCACCTCGGGCGGGCTCAGGCGGCCTTGCTGACCCTCTTCTTCGGCACCTGTGCCCGTGGGGGCGTGGCGGGGCCCGTGACCGCTTTGCGCGTCTCCGCCAGAATCTTCTGGGCGAAGTCACGCTGAATCCGGAGCAGCTCCTCGATCATGTCGAAAACCTGCTTTCTCAGATCGCGCACGAGGGGCATCTCGACCGGCACAAATTCGTCGACGGCTTTTGCCCACTTGCGCCCGACCTCGAGTACGGCCTCTTCGCTCTTACGGACGAAGTCAACGACCGTCTCCTCTAGCGGTACTGCATTACGCGGAGGCATGACAACCTCCTTCCTGCAGGATGTACCTGCTCAATGACAGCGTAAGACGGCGGTCTCCGAGCTCACAGAGTCGAAGGTCTGTATTAGCCGAGCGTTGACGCCGAGATATCGAGCGCGGCGGCCTTGATTCGTCTTCGAGCTTCATCCGTGGCAAATCCCGAGCTGCGGGGCCGCCAAACATCGGGTTGGTCCGATAGGGAGTGAGAGTGCTCATTTGCCCACGGCGCGTGTTCATCGGCACCACTCGCCTGTTTGACGGCACCAGGGATGCACACCCGACCGGCATCTTCCCCGGGACCATTCGACGGGGGCGGAGCCGTAACCCGGTGTTCACAGGCTCGTCATCCTGCGGTGACCGGGGGGACGTAGAACGGGGTCGGGCCTGGCCGGGTGACCGGCCGATACGCCCGAGGGGCCAGCATGACCATGACCAACGGCAAGGTGACGTCGACGTTCCAACTGATGGAGCGTCCCGAAGGCGTCCAGCACCGGTTCTTCACCATCCATGGCTATCGGCGAGCCTTCCTTTCGGCCGGCGAAGGTCCACCGCTGCTTCTGATCCACGGCATCGGTGACTCCTCCAGCACCTGGTTGCCCGTCATCGAGCGGTTCGCCGCCGACTACACCGTCCTCGCCCCCGACTTGCTCGGCCACGGGCTGTCCGACAAGCCCCGGGCCGACTACTCGGTGGCTGCCTATGCCAACGGCATGCGGGACTTGTTGTCGGTGCTCGACATCGACCGGGTGACGGTCGTCGGCCACTCCCTCGGGGGTGGCGTGGCAGGCCAATTCGCGTACACGTTCCCGGAGCGTTGCGAGCGCCTGGTCCTCGTGGGGACGGGCGGGATCGCACGAAGCGTGAGTCTGTTGCTACGCCTGGCTGCTGCCCCCAACGCCGACCTGCTCATGCCCACCTTCGGTTCGCCGGTGTTCAAGCTCGGCGCCCGAGTCGCCGCGCATGCGCTCCGGCTCCTGGGCACCGATCTCGGTCGCGACGCCCAGGAGATCCTCAAGGTCTTCGACTCGTTACCCGACGCCGCCGCCCGTCGGGCCATTCTTCGCACCTTGCGTTCCGGTGTCGACTGGCGGGGCCAGGTCATCACGATGCTCGATCGCGCCTACCTGACCGAGGGCATGCCGACCCTGCTCCTGTGGGGGGCCCACGACGCCATCATCCCTGTCGAGCAGGGCTACCTGGCGGCGGCTGCCATGCCGGGAACCCGGCTGGAGGTTTTCGAAGATGCCGGCCATTTCCCGCACCACTCCGACCCCGAGCGCTTCACGGCCGTGGTCCGGGCGTTCCTGGAGGACACCGCGCCTTCGCGGTTCGAACCCGAGGTGTGGCGTGACCGGTTGCGTCGAGGGCAGCCGGTACGGGCCGTCCAACGGACGGGCAACGCCGACGGAGCCCTGTCCGGGAGCGTGCGCAGCGGCACCTGAAGATGGGCCGTCCCCTGGGACGTCCCCTCCCTCATTGACCGACTGTTGACAGCGAATTGGCCAAAGGGTGGGGTCCGCCCGGCATGATTGAGTGGGCGTCCAGGTTCGGGGCACCGTCGTTGTTGCTCGAGAAGGCGAGCGTCGACCCGGCACTGGACACACCACCGAGCTCGTGGGGGGGCATCGACAATGGCGGGAATGCTGGCCCGTCAAGGCACACGCACGGAATTCCGCCGGGGAACCGTAGCGGTTGGTCCCGCCGCGCCCTCACGGAGCGGAGTCACCAGGGCCTCCGGTGCACCGCAGGGACGTCCATCAGGCAGCCTTTGCGTCCGTTTGCTCCGCCACGTCGGGCTCGCAAGGTTCAGGCTGCTCGCAGCCACACTCATTGCAGGCGGTGGGGCAGTGCTCGGAATGTCGGTCTCTGCCTATGGGACCGCTGTCTCCGAGCCCCACCTCATGGTCGTCATGATGGAGAACGAGAGCGAATCCGAGCTCATCGGCAACCCCGACGCGCCCAACACCAACGCTCTGGCCACGCAGTACGGCCTGGCGACGGAGTCCTACGCCATCGGGCACCCCTCGTTGCCCGACTATCTCGAGTTGCTGTCCGGTTCCAACTGCGGGGTCACCAACGACGGCTCGCCCTCTTCCGAGAGCATTCCGGCGGGCGCGCAGACTTTGGTCAACCAACTGGAGGCGGCGGGCATCTCCTGGCGGGCGTACATGGAGGCCATGCCGTCGGCGGGGTACACCGGGGCCGACTCGACGTGCTGCGGCGGTCAGTACTACCAGCATCACAACCCGTTCGTGTACTTCCCGGCTGTGACGTCACTGCCGGATTTCTCCACGAACATGGCGCCTTCCACCAGCATGATGGCAGATCTCAATTCTACGACGTCTCCCGATTTCGTGTGGATGACGCCGAATGGCACCGACGACATGCACGACGGACAGGCGAATTCCTATGGCGACGTCAATCCGTCGGTGGGAGACGCCTGGCTGGGGAGCTTCGTCGCCCAGGTCCAGTCCACCGCCTGGTACGCCCAAGGCGGCAACATCATCATCGAGTGGGATGAGGGGATGGACGCCGACACTGCGGGTATCGGCAATGCCGGCGAGGGTGGCGGTGGCCGCATCGTCACCCTTGACGTCAGCGCGGCACTCAAAGCCCATCCGCAGCAGGACTCCACGCCGGTGAACACCGCCGGGATCCTGCACTCCGTCGAAGGCGTCTATGGGCTGCCGTACCTCGCGGACGCCGCTGATGGCGCCAACGGCAACATCGACAGCATGCTGGCCGCGACCTCGCAGCCTGCCTCCCCGACGACCACCGTGGCGCCCACCACCACCACGACTGCTGCCCCGACGACCACCGTGGCGCCCACGACCACCACGACGGCCGTGGCCCCGACGACCACCGTGGCGCCCACGACCACCACGACGGCCGTGGCCCCGACGACCACTGTGACGCCCACCACCACCACGACGGCCGTGGCCCCGACGACCACAGTGCCCACTACGACGCCGCCGGCGCCCACCACCACGACCGCCGTGGCCCCGACGACCACCGTGGCCACGACAACGCCCCTGGCCCCGACGACCACTGTGGTCACGACGACGCCGACGACGTCGACGACGGCCGTGGCCCCGACGACGACCGTGGTGTCCCCGGAGTCGAGCGCCACGAACACCACGCTGGCGGCCACCACCACCACCCAGGTGCCCAGAGCGGTTCCCAAGGCCGACGGCGGGGCTGCGGGCGGTTCGGTTGGATCGAATGGCCCTGCAGCCGTTTCGGCGTCTTCCAGCGCGCTGGCTTTCACGGGCGCGGGGCCCGGCGTCGGGACACTCGAGATCGTCGGGGGGACCCTCGTTCTCCTCGGCATCGCCCTCCTGGCCCTGGTCGGCGCGCCGCGTCGCTTTGTCGGACAACTCGTCTTGGCCGACACGAACGCGACACGTGGCAAGCGGGGATGGTCGGAACTCCCGACAACGGGCACCTGTCGAGGCGATCTCTGGCTCTTCCCGCCGACCTCGCCGGACTGACCACTCGCTCTGGCGGCCGCTCCGGGCGGCGCCACACCGCCTTCGGTGTGGACACGCCGTAAGAAGCCTTCCGACGTTCGCAAAACGATGTAAACGCGCTATACGCGCCGATCCGGCGGTCATTGAATGGGAGCATGCATTCGCGTTCGTGGAATCGCTGCCTGGCCCAGGACTCTGTCACCGGCACCTGGTGTCACCGGCGACCGTCCGATGGCGTCTTCTGCCCACCGCACGCGTCGGAGTTCCGATTCGACGAGGCCGCCAAGGCGGCGACCCGCCTCGCACACGCCCGGCTCGTGGTGTGGGATCCTTCGAGCACACCGTTTCAACGGTGGTGGGCCTCGCTGCAGGTCCGTCGCGCCCGGTCGCTGCGCCGGAGCATCTTGGCTAAGGTCGCCGAGTCCGAGGGCCACACCTCCGACATTGCGTCGCTTTCCGAGGGCTTGGTGCCGCCCGAGGACATCAATACGTGGAGCTGACGACCGTGTCCTCGCACTCGTCAGACGACGATCACTCTGCCTCCCCGGGTAGATCGCCGGCCGGACTCAACGGGACGCGGACCCAGTGACTCACCTCACTCGCCGTCGGCGGCGTCCCGCCGGCCTCGGCAGTCGCCGCTTTGACGAGGGCAACACGTAGCGCTGTTGCCGACACATGTAGTCTCAGCGAGATGAATCGGCAGGACAAGGAATTCTTCGACCTCGGCATCCCGATCGTCTGAGGATCGGCCGTGGCCGCGACCACCACCTTCCCCACCCGCGGGGCCCTGCAACGAAAACTCGGCTTCCGTCCCCTCGACGCCATCGTCGGGCTCACGCTGTTCCTGCTGGTCTTCGCCTTCATCCGCGTGGGCCGTGGCGCGACGGTCGCTCTCGTCCCGAGCAAGCTCAGCCGGCTCGACACCTCACCGATCAACCTGCCCTACTATGCGGCCCGCAGCCTGCTGCGCATGTTCGTCGCACTCTTCTTCTCGGTGACCTTCAGCTTGGTGTACGCCTATACGGCCGCGCACAGCCGGCGAATGCGTCGAATCCTGGTGCCCGCTCTCGACATCTTGCAGTCCGTGCCGGTGCTCGGCTACCTCAGCGTGACGATCACGTTCTTCCTCACGCTGTTCCCGCACTCGGTGCTGGGTCTCGAGGCGGCGTCTGTGTTCGCCGTCTTCACCGCCCAGGCCTGGAACATGACGTTCTCCTTCTACCAGTCCCTGATCACGGTGCCTCGCGACATGGACGAAGCGAGCCGCGTGCTCGGGCTCAGCCGCTGGAAGCGCTTCTGGAACATCGAGCTGCCCAGCGGCGCCATCGGACTGGTGTGGAACGGGATGATGAGCTTCGGAGGGAGCTGGTTCTTCCTCACCGCGTCCGAGCAGATCAGCGTCCCGGGCCACGGTGGATATGTGCTGCCGGGCATCGGGTCATACGTGGGGGTCGCATCGGCACGCGGCCAGACGGGCCGCGTCGTCCTGGCCATCGTGGCCATGATCGTCATCGTGGTCCTCGTCAACGTCCTGTTCTGGCGGCCCTTCACGGCTTATGTGGAGCGTTTCCGCGTGGAGGAGTCCGAGGCCACCGAGAAACAGCGTTCGCTGGTGCTGGGGATCCTCCAGCGAAGCGCGCTGCCCACCGTCATCGCCCGAGGCGTCCACCGCGGGCTTGTCCCCGTCAACCGGGTCATGAGCCGGTTGACGGGAACCGACGATCGGAGCCTGGTCCAGCACGCCGAACGTCGCCGCACCGGCGACATCGTGTTCTTCTCACTCACGCTCGGCGCGCTCGCCTTCGGCCTCTATCGCATGCTCACCTACGTGGGCAGCGGTCCCGGCGGCCTGGGCATCTTCGTGCGAACCTTCGGGCTCGGCTTCATCACCTTCAGCCGGGTGATGGTCCTCGTGGTGGTGGCGACGCTCGTCTGGGTACCGATGGGCGTGTGGATCGGCTTCAACCCCCGGGTCACCCGCTTCGCGCAACCGGTCGTGCAGGTGCTCGCCAGCTTTCCCGCCAACTTCCTCTTCCCCTTCGCCATCATCGCCTTTGCCGATCTCGGCATCAGCCTGAACTTCGGCGGTATCGTGCTCATGGCGCTCGGTGCCCAGTGGTACATCCTCTTCAATGTGATCGCAGGGGCGAGTTCCGTCCCCAGCGACCTGCGCGAGGCCATGCGCAATCTCGGCGTGAGCGGCCGCACCCGGTGGCGCCGCCTCATCCTGCCCGGCATCTTCCCTGCCTATGTGACCGGTGCCATCACCGCCGCAGGAGGCGCCTGGAACGCGTCCATCGTGGCGGAGATCGTCCCGTATCATGGCAAGACGTTGGTGGCGAGCGGGCTGGGCGCGTACATCAGCCAGGCCACCGCGGCGTTCGACTTTCACAAGATCCTCGCCGGGCTGCTCACCATGTGTGTCTATGTCGTCGGGACCAACACACTGTTGTGGCGGCGCCTCTACCGCCTGGCCGAGACGAGGTACACGCTGGCATGAGTGACCCCCAGAGCCTCATCTCGGTCCGTGACGTCACCAAGTCCTTTGCGGGCGCCGGAGACCAACCCATCCCGGTGCTCGAGGGCATCGACCTGGAGGTGGCCGACTCGGAATTCGTCGCGCTGCTGGGACGCAGCGGAAGCGGGAAGTCGACCCTGCTGCGCTGCATGGCCGGCCTGATCGCGCCGACGTCGGGCGAGGTGTTCTATCGGGGCACTCGACTTGTGGGATGCAACCGAGGCACGGCGATGGTGTTCCAGACGTTCGCCCTCCTTCCCTGGCTCAGTGTCCAACAGAACGTCGAGATCGGTCTGGAGGCACGGGGGGTTCCGGTGCACGAACGGGCCGAGCAGGCTCTGCGTGCCATCGACCTGGTGGGTCTCGACGGCTACGAGTCCGCATTTCCCAAGGAGCTGTCCGGCGGTATGCGCCAGCGTGTCGGGTTCGCACGGGCTCTGGTCCTCGAACCGGACGTGCTGCTCATGGACGAGCCCTTCAGCGCGCTGGACGTGCTCACAGCCGAGAACCTGCGCGGCGAGCTCCTCGAGCTGTGGGAGGGACACCGGTTCCCGACCCGCTCGGTGGTCATGGTGACCCACAACATCGAGGAGGCGGTTCTCCTCGCCGACCGCATCCTGGTCCTGGGCACCAACCCGGGGCGGCTACGCGCCGAGCTCGTCAACGAAGTGCCTCGCCCACGACACCGCCGCACCCCGGACTTCGACGCGCTCGTCGACCACATCTACGGCCTCATGACAGGTGCGTCGGTGCCGGCCACCGTCACCAAGAACGGGGCCGGGGCCGGCCCCGGCACACCGGGGGACACCCCGCTTCCCCTCGCCACTGTCGACGGGCTCTCGGGTCTGGCCGAGATCCTCGAGCATCAAGACGGGTCAAGCGACCTGGCTGACCTGGCCCGGCTCCTGGGCCTCGAGGTCGATGACATGCTCCCCCTCGTGGACGCGTTGGTGCTGCTCGGCCTGGCCACGCTCGAGGAAGACTTCCTGAAGCTGACCGCGAACGGGCGCGACTTCGCCAGCGCGACCATCCAGGAAAGCAAGCGGATCTTCGCCACACAGGTGCTCGAGCGTGCCCCCCTGGTGCGGACGATCGACCGCGCCCTGCGGGGCTCGCAGGACGGCAACCTCGCTTCGGGCTTCTTCACCGACTTGCTCCACCGCAATTTCGGCGAGGCCGAAGCCAGACAGCAGCTCAACACGGCCATCAACTGGGGCCGCTATGCCGAGCTCTACGCCTACGACGGCGGCCGCGACCTGCTGCTCCTCGAGGAGCACGAGGGACATGTCGACGGCGGCGAGCCGGCGCCCGAGGTGCCGGTGCGCCGGGGGGCCCTGCGCCTGTACCTGGGCGCATATCCGGGCTCGGGCAAGACCTACGCCATGCTCCGCGACGCCCACCGTCGCCTCGCGGCCGGAGAGGATGTCGTAGTGGCGGTGGTCGACGCACGGGGACGGTCGCATACGCAGGAGGCGGTCGGCGACCTCGAACACGTCCCTCTCCGGATGGTCGGTGCCGACGGCACCGAGCGCGAAGAGATGGATCTTGATGCCGTCCTGGAGCGACATCCCGGGGTCGCGCTGGTCGACGACCTGGCCCATGCCAACTCACCCGGTTGTGCCCATGCATGGCGATGGCAGGACGTCGATGCCATGCTCGACGCCGGCATCGAGGTGATGGCGACCCTCGACGCGTCGCAGCTCGAGAGCCAGCGTGCATCGGTGGAACACATCATCGGGGAGCCGCTGGAGGTGACGGTTCCAGATCGTGTCCTGGATCGTGCTGCCGACGTGCAATTCGTCGACATCGCTCCCACCGCGCTCCGACGGCGCGTGGCGCATGGCAACGTGTGCCCGCACGACGAAGTCGAAAGCGCGCTCTCCGGGCCCTTCCGCCTCGAGGCCCTGGGGCCGCTGCGGGAGTTGGCGCTTCGCCTGGTGGCTCGCCGAGTCGGTGGCGGTGATGCCCCCACTCGCCTCGAGCCCCAGGACGTCGTGGTGGCGGCCGCGCCGAGCCTGCACGTCGAATCCCTGGTGCGCCGCGGTGCCCGGCTCGCCCGGCGGACCGGGGGTCGCTGCACCGTGCTCACCGTGGAGCGCGCCCGAGCCGGCCCCGGTTCCCGCCAGCACGCGGCACTCATCCGGGCCACCGCCGAGCAGCTGGGGGCCACCTTCACCGAGCGCCGGGGGGGGAACGTGGAACGCGAGATCCGTGAGACGGTGCGCGAGGTGGTGGCGCAGCATCTCCTCGTCGGCGCCTCGGACCCGCGCCAGCACCTGCGCGTGCGGCGCTCGTCGATCACCGATCGGCTCATCGAGGCACTCCCCGACGTCGACGTCCACGTCATCGCCTGGTTGCCGCCCGGCGCGGCTGCGGACCTGAGCGCCGCCACCGAGGAGGAGGAGGCGCGCTTCGGGCGGAGGGGCACATTGCGTGTCTACCTGGGCTATGCGCATGGGTGTGGAACGACCACGGCGATGCTCGACGAAGCCCATCGGCGGGCGTCGCGGGGGACCGACTGTGTCGTCGCCGCCATCACCCGAAATCACCCAGGTATCGATGCGGTGCTCGCCGACCTCGAGATCGTGGAAGGCGAGTCCGGCACGCCGTTGGAGCGTCCCGACTTCGCGGCCATGCTGGCCCGCAACCCCCAGGTGGTGTGCATCGACGACCTCGCCGCGGCGGCCCGATCCGACCCGACGCTGGTCGAGGACCTCGAACGTCTCCTCGAGGTCGGCATGACGGTCATCGGCACGCTCCATGTCGCTGACCAGCTGGAGGGCTCGGTCATGGAGCTGATCGACGACATCGAGCTCGTCGACCTCCCGTCCTCCGAGCTCCGAGAGCGCGTCCGGGCCTACCGGGGTGACACCCTGAGCTCGGAGGCCGATCTGGCCGATGAGTACAGCGAGGAGAACCTGGCGCGCCTACGGGAGCAGGCATTTCGGGTCGTGGCGTGGCATGCGGACGAACAGCAGGTGCGCGTTCTGCGCCGACAGGGGGCGGGGGCACACTGGGAAGCACGCCCCCGGGTCATGGTCTGTGTGGCGCCACGTCCGGGTATGGAGCGTCTCATCCGGCGGGCCGCGGGTCTCGCGGCCAGCCTGGACACGGACTTCCGTGCCGTGACGGTGCGTACCGACGAGGACTCCGACGACGGGGTGATGCTGCTCGGTCGCTACGCCGAGCTGACGAGGCAGCTGGGGGGTCAGGTCGTGAGTCTCGACGGTCCCGCCGTCGCCCCGGCCTTGGCCCGTTATGCCCGCGACAACCTGGTGACCGAGATCCTCGCCATGCGAGGGTCACAGGGAGGTGCACGGGCCGGGGCGACGCTGCGCGAGCTGACCCGCACCCTCAGCGATGTCGACATCCACATTCTCGCCAAGGAGTCGGGCCGTGGCACGGACGAGGGCTCCAGGGCGTGAGCACAAGGACCCGAGGGGTGCTGTTCGACTGGCGAGGGACCCTGGTCAGGGATCCCGACGACCGGTGGTGGGTCCGTTCCGCTCTTGCCCGGCTGCAACGCAGGTTCGACGACCGCGAGGTGACCGACATCGTCGAACGTCTACGCGTCGCCTCCGCTCTTCCGAAGGTGGTCAGCGCCCGGGCCTGGGCCGACTGCTCGCCCGAGCAGCACCACAGCGCGGCCATGCTCATGTTCGAGGAGGCGGGGTTCGACGCCGTCCTGGCGGAATGCCTGTACGGCCTCGATCTCGAACCGGCCTCCCATCCCCTGTACGAGGACGTACCCGAAACCCTGGGGCAGCTCCACGCGCTCGGAGTCGGCGTCGCCGTCGTCAGTGACATCCACTTCGACCTCCGGCCCGAGTTCGCTCTCCGCGGGCTCCAGGGGCTGGTGGACCATTTCGTTCTCTCCTTTGAGCACCGCGTCCAGAAGCCCGATCCTCACATCTTCAGGCTTGCCCTCGACGCCCTGGGCCTGAAGGCCTCCGAAGCCCTCATGGTCGGTGACCGCCCCGATCGCGACGGTGGAGCCGTGCGCGTCGGCATCCCGACACTGCTGTATCCGCCCGAGAGCGGACCGAGCCGTGGGCTGAGCCGCGTCCTCGCCGTCGTCGGTGCCCCTGTCGAGCATCTGGGGGCATGACCGGACCGACCTGGGAATGCCCCGACCCCTTGCGGCGATCTCGTTGGAGTGGGCAAGGAATCCGGCATGGGATAGCCTCGTGCTGATCAGCATCTCCGGGGTGGCGAGACCGAGGGGGTCCGGACGCATGAGGCGCATGTTGTCTCCTCTGGTGGGCGCAGCATGCCTCGCCACCCTGTCGGTCACAGGCGGCGCCGCTCCGCAGATGGCGACCGCCGTCATGCACGGGACCAACGCCGGAGGCCAGGACCTGGTGGCGCCCACCCATCCCGACGTTGCCCGACGCAACACGGGAGTGGGGTCCGACTCGTACAACTGGTCGGGATATGTCCAGGCGACGAAGCGCGCGCGCACCTATACCGGTGTCACGACGACGTTCGTCGTGACGACCGTCGACACCAGTGTCCCCGGTGACCAGTACTCCGCGGATTGGGTCGGTATCGGCGGTTTCGCCGATCGCAGCGGTTTCGCCGATCGCAGGCTCGTGCAGGCGGGTGTGGAAGAGGACAACGTCGGAGGACATGCCTTCTACCAGGCTTGGACCGAGATCCTGCCGGCGAGCGAGAGCGCGTTGACGCTCTCCATCTCTCCCGGCGACAAAGTCACTGTCACCGTCAGAGAGACCGCCTACAAGAGGAACAGGCACAAGCAGTGGTCGATGACCGTCTATGACTCGACGACGGGACGCAGCGCCGGACGGACCGTGAAGTACAACTCGTCGGGATTGAGCGCCGAAGCGATCCACGAAAGGCCGTGCCTCCGTGCTCCGTGTTCCTCCAATCTGGCCACGCTGGCCACCACCTCCCCCGCCACCTTCGATCCCGCCTACTACACGACCTCGCAGCCCGACGCCACCGCTGTCTACCAGCCGCTCCTGACAGCCACCACCGGGGCGACCCTCTACGACATCGCCATGCTGCCGATCAATGCGACATCGACCACACGTCCGATCGCGACACCATCCAATGCCGACAGCCACAATGACGGGTTCACGGTGACCGACGGAAGCGCGGTACCCTCTCCACCCGCCAGCTGAACCGGGCAGTCCGCGGTCGGCCCTGGATCGGCCCATCGAGGGTGCGGTTCGGCGAGAGAGGACGGGGCATGCGGGCTCGCGCCGGTTTCTTGATCTTGTTGACGGTCCTGCTCGCGGCCTGCAGCGCGTCTCCGTCGTCTCCTCCGGCCGGCGCCTTCAAGCCCTCACTGGGCGCGACCTCCACCTTCAGCGTCCCGGGGGTGTCGGCCCCCGGCACCCCGACCCGCTACGACAAGGTCATGGTGCGCCGGTTCGGCTCGCCCCACGCCACCAACGTGCTGGTGCTGGTGCCGGGCACGCTCGCCGGAGCAGCCGACTTCGACATCGTCGGCCCGTACCTCGCCGACCACGTCCCCAACCTCCAGGTGTGGGCCGAGATGCGACGCGAGGGGGCACTCGAGGACAACGCCATGCTCCTGAACGTCCTGAACGGCAAGGCCACGCTCCAACAGGCGTTCAACTACTACCTGGGTTGGATCACGGACTCGACCATCTCGCCGCACTACCAGCCGCTGAAGACGTCGGATTACCGGTTCGCGGACCAGTGGGGGTTGGCCGTGGCCATGGGTGACCTCCACAACGTCGTCGAACTCGCCCGCGACGGCGGGAAACGCACCGTGTTCCTCGGGGGCCACTCGCTGGGCGGTGCCGAGGCGTCGATCTATCCGGTATGGGACTTCGACGGTCGGGGTGGGTATCAGGACATCGCCGGCATCATCGGGATCGACGGCGACGCCGGTCTGGCCAACGGGTTCGGCGGCATGCCCACGACCAGCGCGGCGACGGCGAACGCGGCGCTGGCCAAGCTGCAGGCGGGAAGCCCGTGGCTCGACCTCCTCGGCTTCGGTCTGCCGTGGATCGTCGGGCCCTTCGCGGAGCTCGGATCCCTGGCCGCGCTCAAGGAGCCACAAGCCCGGTCGATCAACCAGGAGTTCTCGCTCCTGCCCGCCGAGCTCAAGCCCTCGTTCCCGGCCACGAACGAGGGGTTGCTCGGCTACGCCTTCGATGCGTCCACCTCGCCGGCCGCCTTGGCCCTCATTCACGTGCACTCAGGGCACCTGGCCGCCACCGGCTCGCCACGTGCGTGGGTGGACGCAGGGCCGACGCCGGTGCAGGACATCGCCTACGCGTTCTCCCGGGAACCGCTCGGACCTGTCGACTGGTACTTCCCGGCACGCCTTTCGATCGACGTCGAGGCGGCCGCCGCACTCACCCAGACCCCGGCGGCGAACGTGCTCGGGCTCCGCTTGGGGCATCTCCATCAGGTCGACGTGCCCATGTACGTGATCCAGACGTCGTTGGGGGGCACCGACGACGCCGTCGCCGACGCGGCCCGTGCTTTCCAACGGCAGTCCAAGATCCCCAGTGTCACCGTCGTCGACAAACGGGCCACCTACAGCCACCTCGACCCGCTGTTGGCGACTCCGTCGAAGAACGCCTTTCTCCAGACGGTCGTGCCCTGGATCGAGAAGGTCCGGGGGTACCGGCCCTGAGCGGTGCGCGGATCAGCCGGTTCCGGTCGCCTGCTGGTGGGGTGAGCCCGGAGCCACCTTGGGCCAGGGGAGAGCCCGCTCGGCGACGAGAGCGACGTCGAGGAGCAGCTGCTCACGGTGATGGCCGGCCAGGACCTGAAGACCGACCGGCAATCCGTCGACGAGACCGGCGGGAATGCTCATCGCCGGGCTGCCATTGAGGTTCGACGGCGCCGTCAGCGCGGCGTTGTTCATGATGGCACGGGAGAAACCGATCTCATGGATCAAGTCCGCACCTGGGATCGTCGAGGGTGGCGGTCCTTCGGCGGCGAAGGCGACGTCGGGGTTCGACGAGCACATCACGAAGTCGGCCGCCTCGAACAGGTCGGCCATGGCCTCGTTCAACTTCCGGCGGTATGACTCGATCGACGCCGCCCGTTCCAGGGTGAAGCGGTCCCGGGCCGCTTCGAGGCCGAAACGCATCTCCGGCGAGAGGTCCTGGATGCGGTCGGGGTAGGCGTCGCCGAGGTCCGTCACGAACGCGACCTGGCCGGCCATGGCCCATTGTCCTCTCAGAGGTGGGAGCGAGGGTGTCACGGTGACGACCTTCAGCTTGGCCGCCTTGGCCAGGTTCTCGGCCGTGCTGACCACGGCGTCGGCCACCTCGGCCCGGACCCTCGCCGTCCCGAGGTCGGGCACGATGGCGACGGTTCGCCCCGCCACGTCGTGGGCCCCCAGCTCCGCCTCCCAGCCGCCGACGGCGGGAAGGCTGAGGGGATCGCGCTGATCGAAGCCGTTGCAGACGTCGAAGAAACGAGCGGTGTCCCTCACCGACCGGCTCAGGCACCCCATCACGCTCGTCAGTGGTTCGACCCCCGCGTCGGGGCCCTTGGGGATGCGACCATAGGTGGCCTTCAGCCCGAACAACCCGGAGAACGCGGCGGGGATCCGGATGGACCCGCCCCCGTCGCTCCCGGTCGCGATGGGGAGCAAGCCTCCCGCCACCGCCGCCGCCGTCCCCCCCGAGGAGCCGCCGGGCGTGCGCGCCAGGTCCCACGGGTTTCGCGTCGTGCCGTGCAGCTTCGTGGAGGTGCAGTTGATCCCCCCGAACTCGCTGGCGGTGGTCTGGGCCGCGAGGACGGCCCCGGCGCGCCGCAGGCGGGCGATTGAGGTCTGGTCATATCCCGACACCCGGTCCTTGAAGATCATGGAAGCCTCGGTGTAGGGCCACTGCTTCACCCGCTCGAGCTCTTTCACCCCGAAGGGGACCCCGCCGAACGGGAGCGAGACGTCCGCGCCGCGGGCGAGGTCCCGGGCTCGGTCGAAGTCGGTGTGACAGAAGGCGTTCAGGGGCGAGCGCCCGATCGCGTCGATGCAGGCGTCGAGCGCCTCGAGCGGGGAGATCGTGCCGGCCCGAAAGGCGTCGACGAGGCTGCACGCGTCGTCCTGCCACGGACCTGGCATGGTCTACCGACAATCCTTGCAGCGTCCGAGCATGGCGAAGTGGTGCGGGTTGATGGCGAAGTCGAATTGCGACCTGGCCGCCTGGGACAAGCCGAGGAAGATCTCGTCGGGAGCCTCGATCATGGCGCCGCATTCCTCGCAGACGAAGTGCCCATGGGCACTGGCGGCGAGATGGTACGTGGCGGGGCCGTGCCCGAGATGGGCGTGGACGACGACGCCCAAGCGCTCCAGATCGTCGAGGTTCCGGTAGATCGTCGAGATGTGGACGTCAGGGGCGACCGCTTGGACCTCGGCACCCAATTCCTCGGCGGTGCGGTGGCCGCGAGAGCCGAACAACGCATGAAGCAGCAGCACGCGCGAGCTGGTCACCCGCCCCCCTTGCTCCCGGAGCAGGGCCAGGACGTGCTCGACCGAGTCGACGTTGCCCGAGGCCGCCGGGGTGGGCACAGAACTCCTGGTCACAGGCCCATCGTAGGCCGGGTTCCCCGCACCGACAAGGGCCTGTTGCGAGCTGGTCGCAAAGTTTCTAGGGTGTCGCACTGGGTCTCGAGACGAGGAGGCGCAGCCCATGGCCAACCCCCGGGCCAGGCTCCTGAAGATCCGCGACGGCCTCACCCCGAGCGAATGGTTGCGGGTGAGCGGCATGACCGTGACGGTGGTCGGTCTGCACGTGGTGGGCTGGGGGATGTTGGCCCTCGCCCTCGGGCACCACTACCGCATCAGCAAGACGGAGGTGTTCGGCGTCGGCACGGGCATCCTCGCCTACACGCTCGGCATGCGCCACGCCTTCGACGCCGATCACATTGCCGCCATCGACAACACCACGCTCAAGCTCGTGAACGAGGGCAAGCGGCCACTGAGCACGGGCTTCTTCTTCTCTCTCGGGCATTCGTCGGTCGTGTTCGCCCTGGCGGTTCTCCTGAATTTCGGCATTCGCTCCCTCGACCGAGCGGTGAGCAACAACGGCTCCGCGCTGCACAAGACCACGAGCGTCATCGGCACTTCGGTCTCCGGCACCTTCCTGTACCTCATCGCTGCGCTGAACGTCGTGGTGTTGGCATCGATCGTCAAGGTCTTCCGGGAGATGCGCCGGGGAACGTACGACGATGCCGAGCTCGAGCGACAGCTCAACAGTCGGGGCCTCATGAACAGGTTCTTCGGTCCACTGGCCCGGAGGATCGACACCCCGTGGAAGATGTACCCCATCGGCGTGCTCTTCGGGCTCGGCTTCGACACCGCCACCGAGGTCGCCCTGCTCGTCCTCGCCGGTGATGCGGTGGTGGGCGGGCTGCCCTTCTACGCCATCTTGTCGTTGCCCATCCTCTTCGCAGCCGGTATGTGCCTCTTCGACACCATCGACGGCTGTTTCATGAACTTCGCATATGACTGGGCCTTCGCCAACCCCATCCGCAAGGTGTATTACAACCTGACCATCACGGGGCTGTCGGTGTTCGTGGCCTTCTTCATCGGCACCATCGAGATCCTGGGCCTCATCGGCCAAGAGGAGAACCTGGGAGGGTCGTTCTGGCGGTTCTTCCAGAGCTTCAACCTCAACACGGCAGGATTCTTCATCGTGGGCGTGTTCGTGGTGACCTGGGTCGTCGCCCTCTCGATCTGGAGGTTCGGCCGTATCGAGGCCAAGTGGGACGCATCCGCCCGCCAAGCTCGCGAGGCGCAGATGGCGGTGGATTGAGACAGGTTTCGGACCGCTTTGGAGGAGAACATGTCCGCGACGGACCAGATGCTCGAGAACGCCGAACACTACGCGGCGACGTTCGACAAAGGCGATCTCCCCATTCCGCCGGAGACCAAGGTGGCGGTGGTGGCGTGCATGGACGCGCGGCTCAACGTGTACGGGCTTCTCGGTCTGGGGGAGGGGGGCGCCCATGTCATCCGCAACGCCGGTGGCGTCATCACCGACGATCAGATCCGTTCGCTCGCCATCTCCCAACACGTGCTCGGCACCGAGGAGATCATCCTCATCCACCACACCGACTGTGGGATGATGAAGATCTCGGAGGAGGGTTTTCGCGAGCTGCTCCGGGTCGAGACCGGGACCACGCCGCCGTGGCCGACCGAGGCTTTCGACGACCTCGATGCCGACGTCCGCCGGAGCATCGCCCGCATCCAGGCGAGCCCGTTCGTCCCCGTCAAGTCCAGCATCCGGGGTTTCGTCTACGACGTGCACGAGGGCAGTCTCCGCGAAGTCGCACCGGGCTGACCGTGAGCGACGCTCGGGTTCCGAACACCGCGGGTCCCAAAGCCACGTGTCGCGCCGAGGCGTCTACAGCATGAGTGTCAGCATGTAGCCCATCGTGATGCACATGACGATGTGACAGCCCATCTCCAGGCGCGGCGCCAGCCACTGACGTGGGGTGGGAACAGACTCCAGCGGTCTCGGTGCCTCGCCCAGCGAGGCACCGGTCGAGAGCGATGCCCCTGGTGTGGCTGCCGTGGCGCCCGCACCGGCGGTCATGGCACCGACCACCTCTCCACGCACGGGTGCGTACCTGCTGAGGCCGTCGAGCTGCCACACCGCCGATCCGAACAGGATGGCGACGAACAGCAGGGGCAGGCCCACGAAGTTCGCGGCCGCGCCCGTCGGCCCCGTCATCGCCATGCCGGTACCGATGGCGGCACCGGCGGGCACGGCGGCCAGGTACATGTAGAGCATGGCCAGGCCCATCACGAGGTGGATCAGGTTGTGCGACAGACCGTGACGACCGTTGTCCTGGACGCGAACACCCACACGATGCATGACGACGCCGACGGCATGCCACGCGAACCACAGGGCGACGGCGCCGAACACGACCTCCCACAAGCCTTCGGGAAGGACATTGAGGCCGGGGACGAGCGTGCCGGCCATCGCCAGTCCCATGGCCACGTGCGAGATGTTCACGTCCACGTGCCTCTGGTGGCGACGCCGCCTGGCCACGACCAACCAGGCGATGCAGTACAGGGACACGGCCACCATGACCACCCCGAAGGAGTACGCCAGCCACGTCGGGTGGGGCACGACCTACACCGTTTCCGACGTGAGGACCCGCCGTGACGACGGTGCCGTGTCGGCCTCCGGGTGACGCCGCCAGAACGCCACCGCCAACAGTGCCAGGAGGGGCCCGCTGTTGGGGTCGGTGGCCGAGCCGGAGAAGACCTGCCCGAAGTTCTCGCCCACCACCCAGATGCCCACAGCCAGCACCACGGCGACGGCGGTCATGACACGGGCCGCTCTCCACGGCATGTACACGCTCAGGGCGATGGCGCCGAGCACGACCGCCAAGGCGATCGACACCGTGAGTCCCCGCTCGCCGACCAGGTCCGCAGCATGCCGATTCAGCGTGGCCAGCCACCCGGGCTCTCCCGGGACCGACTGGGCCAACACGGTGCGCAGCCCCTCGGCCGACCGGTTGGCGCCCGACAGGGCGAAGAACGCGAGCCCACCCCACACCAGCACCCAGATGGGTCGGGCCACGCGTTCCCCCACCGCACGGGCGGCGGTGAACGGGGGGTGGGGGCCGGCGCGATCGACGGGCCACAGGAGCACGGCGAGGAGGGCGTAGATCAGCACCGCCCCCGGGGCTCCGGTGACGGTGTGGGCGACGCCGGAAGCCACGCCTCCGAGGCCTTCGCCGAACCACCACACCAAGCCCGCCCAGGCGATCGACACGGCGAGCGCGGCCTTGACGGTGGGACGCCACGCGATCCCGAGCCCGATCAGGATCTGGACGGAGGCGAAGGCGGCGTCGGTGGCGACCGAGTGACGGGTGATGACACCGGAGACCCACGTGATGGAGTGGGCGACGGCACTGGGATTGCCACGGGCCAGCGGTGCGATCATGGTCTTCCCGAATTGCCGGGTGAACATCACCGGCTGCAGCTGCAAGACGGCGTCGAACAGCCACACGGTGGCCAGTACCAATTGCAGCACCCGCCTCTCGTCGGGGGGACGCCACGTGGGCCCGGGGCTGGTGCAGTCCTGTGCCTGCATGGTCCCGACAGACTCGGAAGTGCGGCCCACCGTCTCCCCTCGACTTCCAGCCTCGAGGATCGTGATTCCGCGCCTCAAGGATCGAGAATCAGCCGCCTCGTGCCGGCGATCGCCTGGGGTCGATCGTAGCTTTCACCGGGCGGAACCGGTCGGCGCCGGGCCGTGGTTCAGTCCCCGGCCCAGCAGCCCAGGATCACGTCCGCCACCGTCACGGCGATGTCGGCCGAGCTGGAAGGGGGCACACCGAACTGCCCGGGCAGCCCGGTGATGTCGACGGTCAGCACCTTCCAGTCCTTGCGGACGACCACCGAGCCGTCGTTCTCGCTGAAGGCGCCCTGCCCCAGGTTCCCCAGGGACCGGGCCTCGCCGAATCGGCCCCCGAGGCCATGGAAGTAGGCGAAGGTCTGGGCCCAGCTCGACAACTCCTTCACCGACAGGGTCATCACGCCGGTGCTGTACTCGTACCGGCACGAGTAGAGATGGTCGATCCACGTCGGGGTCGAGACCGTCACCGGCTTCACCCCGAGAGCCAGGGCGATCTCGCGCTGGGCCTCGGGCCGGCACACCATCTTCGAGATCGTGGACGGAAGCCTCCCCGCCGCCTTGGGCGCTTGGGTGGTGGTGACGGTGGCTCGTGCTCCCGGTGACTGTGTCGAGCCCGGCGGCGACGATCCGCAGCCGGCGGCCACCAACCCAACGAGGATGGCGATCCCCACCACGGCCCGAGACCTCGGGTTGCGCACGCGCCGATCGTAACGGAGGGCGCTCGGGGCGCCGCGTCGCGCCGCGCCTGGGACGGAGGGGGAAATGAGGACCTCAGGCCGTCACGACAGGACGCGCTCGATGGAGAACGACTGGGGTCGGCCGTCGATCGTCTCGACGGTGGTGAAGCGCCAGGTTCCCGACTCGAAGACGGCGTACGCGCTGAAGTGCCCGGGGCTCAGCCTGACCACCCGTAGGGCCATCGTGGTCCCGCCCCGACGCGACGCCATCACGCGCGGAGCGCTGTTGGCGGCGGCGGACGCGGCACCCGACGAGGTGAAGATCACGTGGAACTGGTTCACGCCCGCTCTCGACGATTGGAGGTACACCTCGGCGACCACCCCGTGGGGCAGGGCCACGTCCGAGATGCTGGGCAGGCTGGGCAGCAGGGGCTGGCCGCGGCTCGGCGACACGGTCTGGGCGGCCACGGTGGCGCCGGAGAAGATCACCACGGGCAGTGCCACCGAGAGCACGAAGCCGCGCCAGCCGCGCATCACCGCCGGGAGCCGGATCCGACCGATGCCGGACCGCCCCAGTCGCATCAGCCGCAGGCTGTTGAGCACCACCACCAGGCTGGAGAAGCCCATGGCCAGGGCCGCCACCAGCGGGTCGAGGAGGCCCAGCGCCGCCAGGGGCAGGGCCGAGAGGTTGTACCCCATGGCCCAGCCGAAGTTCTGCACGATGACGGCCGAGGTAGAACCGGCGATCCCCACCGCGGCCGGCACTCCCTCGAGGTCGCTGCCCAGCAGGGCCACGTCACTGTGGGCGAGGGCCGATTCCGAGCCGCTCCCCACGGCACATCCCACGTCGGCGGCGGCCAGGGCCGGCGCGTCGTTGACCCCGTCGCCGACCATCACCACCCGGTGGTCGTCGCCTTGCATGGCCTGGAGGGCGTCGAGCTTCTGTGCCGGGCTCAAGTCGCTGCGGATCCAGTCGACGCCGAGGGCGGACGCCACGTTGGTGACGGCGGGGGCGGCGTCACCGCTCAGGATGGCGGTCTTCAGCCCCATCCGGTGCAAGGTGGCGATGGCCGGTGCCGCGTCGGGTCGGATCGGCGTGGCCACGGCGACGACGCCCACCATGCGGTCGTCGCACGTGACCGACACCACGGTGTCGCCCCGACTCTGGTAACCGGAGATGGCGGCGGCCAGGGACGGGGGAGGGGGCGACGCATCGAGGCGTCCCACCCGGACCCGGTGACCGTCGACCGTTCCGACCACCCCCGTTCCGGGGAACACCTCGACGTCGGTGGCAGGTTCCATGGGTGGGGCCGCGCCGCGGATGGCCAGGGCGATGGGGTGCTCACTCTCGGCCTCGACGGCGGAGGCCAGGGCGAGCACCCTGTCGTCGGCGACGTCGGAGACGGCCGCCACCCCGGTCACCGCCGCGTAGCGCTCGGTCAGGGTCCCCGTCTTGTCGAACACCACGATGTCGGCCCGGGACAGTCGCTCGAGGGCGTCCCCACTGCGGACGAGGATGCCCAGCGCCGACGCCCGACCCGTGCCCACCATCATCGCCACCGGCGTGGCCAGTCCCATGGCGCACGGACACGCCACCAGCAGCACCGCCACACCGCTCAGCACGGCGGTCCCGAAATTCCCGTCCAGCAGCCACCAGGCGAGGAACGTGCACGCGGCTGCGACGAGGACGACGGGCACGAAGACCGCGCTGATGCGGTCGGCGAGCCGCTGCGTCGGAGGCTTGTCGCGCTGCGCGTCCTCGACCAGACGTTGCATCCGGGACAGCACCGACTCCGCCGCGATGGCCTCGACCCGGATGACGAGCGCGCCGGCACCGTTGCGGGTCCCCCCCGTCACGCGGCTTTCGGGCCCGTGGTCCACCGGCAGTGGCTCTCCCGTGAGCATCGACTCGTCCACCGAGGACCACCCACCCACCACCGCGCCGTCGAGGGGGATGGCCTCGTTGGGGCGGACCCGCACCAACGCACCCACGGGCACGCTCTCGGGAGCGACCAGGCGCCCCTCGACGTCCTCGGGGTCGGACACGACCCGGGCCGTGGGGGGCCGCAGCGCCATCAAGGAGTGCATCGCCTGCGCGGCCCGGCCCCGGGCGCGTCCCTCGATGAACCGGCCCGTGACGAGGATGGCGACGATGAGCGGGGCCATCACGCCGTGGAGACGGGCCGCGAACTCCCCGCCTCCGCCGATGTGGACGTGCCGTCCACCCAGCGCGATGGCCTCCACCGCACTGACGGCCAGGGCGGCCAAGGTGCCCACGGCGATGAGCGTGTCCATGCTGGTGGCGCCGTGACGCAAGAGCCGGGCGCTGGTGCGCAGGAAGGGCCACCCTCCGGCCAGCTCGACGAGGAGGGCCAGGCCGAGCACGACCCACCCCGAGAACGCGTCCTGGGGGGCGAAGAGCGCCACGCCCAGGGCCACCAAGGCGACGGGCCACGAGACCGCCGCCCGCAGGCCCCAGTGCTCGGTGTCGCCACCGGGGCGGGGCGTGTGGTCGACGTCGGCGGGCGACGCCGAGTAGCCGGCCGTGCCGACCGTCGCACACAGGTCGGCGGTGGTGGCCTCGGTGGCGTCGTAGGTGACGAAGGCGCGGTTGGTGGCCAGGTTGACCGACGCGCTCAGCACCGCACGCTGGTTGGCGAGGGCCCGCTCGATGCGCGTGGCACAGGCGTTGCAGTGCATGCCCCCCAATGTGAGCTCCACCGTGGCCACAGGACGCTCGTCCTCCTGCGGCGCAGCGGCCTGGCCCGAAGGGACGGTCAGCATCACACGCCCGCGTCGCCGGGCGTGGCCGGAGTGGCGTGGTAGCCCGCACCGGCCACCGCCGCGCACAGCTGGGCGGTGGTGAGGGTGGTGGGGTCGTAGGTCACCGACGCCCGGGCGGTGTCGAGGTCCACGACGGCCTCGTGCACGGCGGGGTCGCCGATGAGGGTCTCGGTGATGCGCGCCGCGCAGGACTGGCAGTGCATGCCGCCCACGAGGAGCTCGACGGTGGTGGTGTCGGCGGCGGGGACCGGATCGGGGGTCGACAACGGCCCCGCGACGCCAACTCCCATAGGACCAGCTCCCATAGGACCAGCGTAATTGTGTCCGGTGGTGTGCCGGGCCCGACCTCCGGGGTCATCGCCGCACGACGCGCACGACCGTCGAGTCGAATAGACGCGCCACGAACAGCCGGAGTACCGCAGTCGGACCTGACGTCCCGGGGGTCCGACCTCCGCGCCGGCCGACGATGGGGAGCACCGGGACGCTCTCGGCAGGGACTAGGCCGAGGCTCGCGTCTCTCTCGGTTTCCCCCCCATGGCCCCAGACGATGGGCTTCGGGGGCACGATACCGCGCCGGGAGGCCGCAATTCCGGGCGTGCATGAATAGCTTGACAGTTATATGAGCGCTTAGGCATATTTAGCGGGTGAGCTCGACGTTCGAAGTGGTCGCCGAACCGAATCGACGCACCATCCTGGACCTGCTCCTCGCCGGGGAGCGCCCGGTGGGGGAGCTGGTGGACGCCTTGTCGGTCAGCCAGCCCGCCGTCTCCAAGCACCTGCGGGTGTTGCGGCAGGCCGGCCTGGTCGAGTTCCGGACCGAAGCGCAGCGCCGGATCTACCGGATCCGGACCGAGCCGCTGCGCGACATGGACACCTGGCTGGCGCCGTACCGGGCGTCGTGGGCGTCGCACCTGGACGCACTCGAACGTCACCTCGGGGTCATCGCAGACCCGCCCCGCCCGGCCCGGGCCGGTCGCGCCCCCAAGGGCTGAAGACCCATGGACGGGAACCGACCCGATCCCGAGGACCTCGGGCACCTGGAACGGCGCGACGGTCAGGTGCGCCTGAGATTCACCCGCCGGCTCCGGTACCCTCCGCAGACGGTGTGGCGCGCGCTCACCGATCCCGAGCACCTCGCGGCGTGGTTCCCCACCACCATCGAGGGGGAGCGGGCCGCCGGGGCGCGGTTGCGTTTCTCCTTCAGGGACATGGAGGCAGACCCCATCGAGGGCGAGATGCTCGCCTTCGAACCGCCGTCGCGGATGGAGCTGCGATGGGGTGTCGACATCCTTCGCTTCGAAGTCGAACCGCACGGCGACGAGTGCGTGCTCGTGTTCACCGCCACAGTGGACGAGCTCGGCAGGACGGCGCGCGACGGCGCCGGGTGGCATTCGTGTCTCGACCTGCTCGGTTTCGAGGTCGCCGCACAGGCTCCACCGTTCACGGCGCCGGACCGCTGGAAAGCGCTCCGCTCCGCCTACGTCGATCGCTTCGGGCCCGAAGCCTCGACGATGGGGCCGCCTCCGCAGTGGGAGGACGCGCACGGCCGCGAGGACCTCCAGGGCGAGGACGGGGGCCCCGAGGGGCGCTAGGGGCTCACCCTCTCCCCAGCTGTTCCACCTCCAACAGCGTGAACGCGTCGATCACGGCCCGCAGGACCTGGCGCGCGATCCTCGGGTCGAGCCCGCCGTCGGAGGCCATGGTCTCGATCCGTGCCAGCATCTCGTCTTCCCGGGCTCGGTCCACGACGCCCATGCCACGCGCCCGCTTGAAGTCGATCACCTCGCGGATGAGCGCGCCCCGTTCGGCGAGAAGCCCCACCAGTCGCCGGTCGACGTCGTCGAGCCGTGCGCGTATGTCCGCCAGTGCGTCGCCTTGAGTCGTCTCGCCCACGCACACCATCCTCGCACCCGACGACGAGGCCGGGCGCGTGGTCGGACGTCGGCTGGACCGGAACCCCCGCTCCTCCCGACCTCTGGGTCAGCAGCGGCGACGCAGCCCGGGCCCGCTCCCCGGGGGCCGCATTTCCCGTCGTGGGGCGCCGATGGGTTTGCTAACGTTCTTCCCATGGCTGGCTTCATGCACCACTAGGTACGCGGCCCCCCTCATTCGGCGAGCGGCCGCGTCCTGCACTGACGCGCCGCTGCACGCAGCGCGTCGCTCGCACAGCAACGAATGAGGAGATGGGCATGAGCTTGGCCAAAGCACGACTTGCAGGGTCGCACCCCGACGGTACGCCGCTGGACGTGCGCGCCGTGACCAAGACGTTCAGGCGGCGACGGAGCCGCCGCTGGCGGGGGCCGCGTCGTCCCCAGTCGTTCCATACCGCCGTGGACCAGGTTTCGTTCCGGATCGCGCCGGGCGAGATCTACGGCGTGATCGGCGCCAACGGCTCGGGCAAGTCCACCCTCATCAGGGTGCTCTCGACGTTGCTCGTGCCCGATGCCGGTGAGGTCCGGGTCTTCGGCCGTGACGCGCTGGCCGCACCGCTGTCGGTGCGGCCCCTTCTCAACCGCGTCTCCGCCGACCCGTCGTTCTTCCGGGCCATGTCACCTCTCGAGAACCTGTTGTTCTACGGGCGCGCCTACGGGCTCCCGGGGCCCGTGGTGAGGCGTCGCACCGTCGAGATCCTCGAGCGCCTGGGCCTCGAGACCCGTTGCGTGGGAGAGCCCATGCTGCACCTGTCGCGGGGCCAACAGCAGAAGGTGGCGGTGGCCCGGGCGTTTCTGACGTCGCCGCGCCTGATGCTGCTGGACGAGCCCACCACCGGGCTGGACCCGAGGAGCAAGCGCGACGTGCAGAGCTTCGTGGCCGAGGTCCGCCGGGAGGACGAGGTGGCGATCCTGTTGACGACGCACGACATGGAGGAGGCCGACCTGCTGTGCGATCGCATCTCCTTCCTCGCCGGCGGCCGGATCGTGGCCGAGGGAACGCCGCTGCAGCTGCGGACCGAGGTCGCCGGCACCGAACGGCGCGTGGAGGACGTCGACATGGAGGCGGTCTTCATGGCGCTCACGGGCCGCAGGATCGAGGACGACGAGGAGGTGGGGGATGAGGACGGCTGACGGGGCGGTCGCGCTCCGAACTCCGAGAAGGGTGGCCCTGGGGTGGGCCTTCTTCGAGCGCCAGGCCAACCTGTGGAAGCGCTACTGGGCGTGGGAGGTCGTGTGGCTCGTCTACGGAGTGGTGAACACCCTGGCCATCACCTTCATCGCCAAGCAGGCCGGGCGCAGTGGCCTGGCCAGCGCGTCGGAGGTGCCCAAGCTGGTGCTGTTCTTGTTGATCGGGACCCTCACGTGGGCGTACCTGTCGGCCGTGCTCGACGACATGAGCCTCGTGATCATGTGGGAGCGGTGGGAGGGCACCATCGAACACACCTTCATGACGCCGGTCTCTCGGGTGGTGCACCTGGTGGGGATGTCGGTGTTCGGGGTGGTGCACGCCACGCTCCGGACGCTGCTGATCATGGTGTGTGCACTGCCCTTCTTCGACCTCTCGTTCCCCCACGCGTCGTGGACGGCCGCGGCGTCGGTCGTGGCCGTCGGGAGCCTCAGCCTGGTGGGCCTGGGCATCCTCACGGGGATCCTCCCCATGCTCTACCCCGAGCGTGGAGAGCAGATGTCGTTCATGGTCCAGGCTCTGGTCCTGCTGGTTTCGGGTGTCTACTACGGGATCGACGTCCTTCCGGGTTGGCTACAGGCGTGCTCTCGGCTCGCTCCCACGACCTACATGCTGCGGGGCATCCGGGCCGCCGTCATCAACGGGGTGGGGGTCCGAGCACAGCTCACCACGCTGGTCATCCTCGGGGCCTTCGGCGTGGTGATGATCCCCGGCTCGCTGGCGGCCTTCTCGGCTGCCGAGCGATGGGCGAAGAAGACCGGACGCCTCAAGAGACTGGGCTGATCTCGGCGCCGGGCACGCGCTGTAGATCCCGCCCTGTAGATTCAGGCCAGATCCGCCACGGGAAGAGTTCGAGAGGACCGCGCATGACCGTCTCCATCGGTGCCCGCATCCCCGACGTCGAGTTGCGCACCATGGTGGGCAAGACTCCCGAGACCGTGCGCAGCGTCGATGCGCTGGGGAAGGGCAAGGTCGTGCTCTTCGCCGTCCCCGGGGCCTTCACGCCGACATGCTCGGACTATCACCTGCCCGGTTTCGTCCTCCGAGCCGACGACCTGCGTGCCAAGAACGTCGACACCATCGCATGCGTCTCGGTCAACGACCCCTTCGTCATGGGGGCGTGGGGACGGGACCAGAAGGTGGGGGACAAGGTGCTGATGCTGGCGGACGGCAACGGTGAGTTCACGCGGGCCATGGGACTCGAAGCGGACATGAGCGGGGCGGGGCTCGGGACCCGCTCCCGGCGCTACGCGGCCGTGATCGAAGACGGTGTCGTCACGGCGCTGTTCGTGGAGCCCGAGCGCGGCCTGAACGTCAGCTCGGCCGACGCGGTACTGGCTGCGCTGTAGCCGAAGCCGCAGGCGCGGCGGTCAGATCTGGATGTGGCTGAGCAGCTCGGCCTTGCGGGCGTCGTAGGTCTCGAAGTCGATGACGTCCGCGTCGAATTCGCGCTGCAACTGCTCGATGCGTTCGAGGATGGCACCGCTGTCGCTCTTGACGGCTCCGTCGTCGACGGCCGCGGCCTCCGACACATCGTCGGTCGGGACATCGCTCTTGCGTTGGCGGCGGTCCCGCTTCTCGGCGGCCCGGGAACGCTTGTCGATGTCGCGCTGGCGCTTGGACGCGCTGCTGCGTTGGGCGGCCATCGGCTCAGGTCGCCGGCTCGACGACGGCGTCGTCGCTCAATGACACCGCGTCGTCATCGTCGGCAGGGCCCGCCACCTCGAGCGAGGGCTCGTCGACCAGCGCGGCCGCCGGGTCGTGGGCCTCGGCGGCGGGCGCGGCCCGCTCGGGCCGGGGCCCGTCGGGACGGTCGGGACGGCCTCCACCGGGTCCTCCCCGACGGCGCCCGCCCTTGTCACCGGCCAGGGTCCGCACCACGTACGGCAACAGGGCCATCTCCCGGGCGTTCTTGATGGCGAGCGCCACGGCCGCCTGGTGCTGGGTGCACGTCCCGGTGCTGCTGCGCGACTTGATCTTGCCGCGTTCGCTCATGAAGCGGCGCAGGAGGCTGCTGTCTTTGTAGTCGACGTGGACGACCCTGTCCTTGCACAGCATGCAGACCTTGGGCCGGCCGCGTCGGATCCGGCTCTTCGCGTCGGCCGGTCGGGGACGGGACCGTTGTTTGCGGGAAGATGGCATGTCCGGTTCTCCTGGAGCGTCGCGCACATGACTTCAGGAGTCCGAAAGGACGGGATCGGAAACCGAGGATCAGGGTCGGCGCGAGCTGCAAACCCAATCCCTGCCATTCTAGCCGGTGCGGACTTAGGGCGTCCACCTGGTCCGAAGCCTGGTAGCAGGCCGGTAGCCTGGGAGATCGTGTCTGTCCGTGCCGACCTCCGCAACGTGGCCATCGTGGCACACGTCGATCACGGCAAGACCACCTTGGTCGACGCCATGCTGCGCCAGACGGGGGCGTTCCGGGCCAACCAGGAGCTGACCGACCGGGTCCTCGACTCGGGTGACCTCGAGCGCGAGAAGGGCATCACCATTCTCGCCAAGCACACGGCGGTGCCCTACGGCCCGGTGAAGATCACCATCGTGGACACGCCCGGGCACGCCGACTTCGGCGGTGAGGTGGAACGCGCCCTGGCCATGGTCGACGGCGTCCTGCTCCTGGTGGACGCGTCCGAGGGGCCATTGCCCCAGACGCGTTTCGTGCTGCGCAAGACCCTCGAGGCCCGTCTCCCCGTCGTGGTCGTGGTGAACAAAGTGGATCGAGCCGACGCCCGGGTGAAAGAGGTCGTCCACGAGATCGAAGAGCTGTTCCTCGATCTCGACGCCGACGAGGACCAGGTCGGGTTCCCGGTGCTCTACTCCGACGCCCGCGCCGGCCGGGCCGGGACCTCACCCGACGCCATCGGGCCGGATCTGGTCCCGCTCTTCGACGCCATCGTCGAGAGCGTGCCGCCGCCCCACTACGACCCCGACGTCCCGTTGCAGGCGCTCGTCACCAATCTCGACGCGTCCCCGTACGTGGGGCGCCTGGCCATCTGCCGCGTCCACAATGGCACCTTGCGCCGCGGCGAGACCGTGGCGTGGTGCCGTCTCGACGGGTCGGTGCAGCGGGGCAAGATCACCGAGCTGTACTCGTCGAAGGCGCTCGAGCGGGTCGATGCCGAGGAGGCGGGACCCGGCGAGATCGTGGCCGTGGCGGGCTTCGCGGAGGTGACGATCGGCGAGACGTTGGCCGATCCCGACGACCCCCGTCCGCTGCCGGCCATCTTGGTGGACGAGCCCAGCCTCGCCATGACCATCGGCATCAACACCTCGCCGCTGGCGGGCACCGACGGCTCCAAGGTGACGGCCCGGCTCATCAAGAGCAGGCTCGATGCCGAGCTCGTGGGCAACGTGTCGTTGCGGGTGCTGCCCACGGCCCGGCCCGACGCGTGGGAGGTCCAGGGCAGGGGGGAGCTCCAGCTGGCGGTGCTGGTGGAGACCATGCGGCGCGAAGGCTTCGAGCTCACCGTGGGCAAGC
>Ga0116219_10000467_pt1 | contig 41778 bp, 37 predicted proteins | sample Sb_taG_4_FD_91019 | JGI IMG/M metagenome (GOLD analysis project Ga0116219, IMG submission 91019) | Peat soil microbial communities from Weissenstadt, Germany - Sb_50d_6_BS metaG | ecosystem: Environmental > Terrestrial > Soil > Wetlands > Peat | place: Germany: Weissenstadt | collected 2010-09-21 | reverse complement strand
GGGGGCGGCGGCCGTAGCGCGGCAGCTGCCTGAAGATCGTGGTCGTAACACCAAGAGGTCTTTTTATTTGCCCCGTCACAAAAACACTCACCCAAGTGAGAATCTTTCGCCAGAATGCGGGCCAGCCGCTGGCTTCGACCCGCATTCTGGCGAATGCGGCTACGAGGAGCCCTCCGCCGTTATTCTTCGATGGCCGCTCAACGTGCTCTAGGCGCGTTCACCGTTTCACCCCCGCGCCGCCGGCGGCTCGATAACCGGTCCAGCGCCGCCTTCGCCTCGCGCGTGAGCCGCGCGCCCGGGGCACCGTTCGCCAGATCTTCCAGGGTGGCGCGGGCCTCCGGCGTGCCGATCTGTTCCAGCAACTCCACACCCCGTAGCGCCCGGGTCGCCTCCGGTCGTGTGACCGGCCCGCCCAGCTTGGCCAGTAGCGACTCCGCCTGTCGCCGCAGTTCTGCCGACGGCCTACCTGCCAGCGCCTTTCGCAGCGCCGGCTCGGCCAGGTCGCCGAGTGTCGTCAGCTCGTCGGCGGCGCGCTGCCGGTCGGCGAACGAGTCGCCCTCCAGCCGGGCGAGCAGCCGGGACAAGCGCGCCTCCTCCGGCACCGCCACCGGCTTCAACCGCTCGCGCAGGAGCGCCGTGGCCTTCGCAGGATGACGTCCGAGCTGCCGTGCCGCGCCGTGTGCCCTGACGGCGTCCTCGGCCGCCAGGTCGCGCCACAACCCGTCCAGCTCCGCGGCGGCCGGCTCCGCCTCCGACGCGCGGTTCGCCAGCCGTTCCACGTCCCAGAGGACGACCGTCGCGTCGTTACCGCCGGTGGCCAGGGTCAGGCCGTCCCCTGAGAAGGCCACCGCCTGCACCGGGCCGCGATGCGCCTCCAAGCGAGCGAGCAGGGTGCCGGTCGCCGTCTCCCACAGCCGCGCCCCTTCCACTCCCGAGGCGGCCAGCAGGCGCCCGTTCGGCGACAGCGCCACGTCTGTGATGCGCGACAGCCCCGCGGCACAGCGCAGAGTCCGACCGCTCATCGCATCCAGCAACTCGACATAATTCTCGAACGGCACCGCAACCAGCCGGCCGTCCCCGGAGAGAACCACGGACAGACAACGGGGACGGAGAAACTTGATTGGAATGTCTCCCTCGACCGCCAGCCGGCGCCGCAGTTGACCGCTCGCCAGCTCCCACAGGCGCACCTCGCCTTCCCCGACGGTCAGCAGCCGGCCGCCCGCCAAGGCCAGCTGCCTGTTGTAGAACGTGACCCTCTCGTCCTGAGTGGGAACGTCGCCCTGGTCGATGCTCACCTTTCGCACTTCCCGTCCCTCCGCCGCCTGCCGCCACACGACCCGCAAGTCGGCCCCCGCCGAGACGACCACCCGGCCATCCTCGGCGAAGGCGAGCGTGCCCACGAACCCCTCGTGGCTGGGCTGCTGCCAGGCTCGCTTGCCGTCCGCTCCCCACACTGCCACCTCCCCGGTGGACAGACCCGCGGCGAAGCTCCGGCCGTCCGGAGACAGGGCCACGCAGTCGAAGAAGGGAGCCCCCTTGCCGTCGGCCGCGTCGAGGGTCAACCGATGGAGCGGCTTGCCCGTGGCGTTCCACCAGAGGGCGTGAGTCAGAGTCGATGCGGCGACTCGCCGGCCGTCCTCGGAGAGGGCGAGGGCATCGACCGGCGAGCAGTTGGCAGGCGGGTCGATCTCTTCCCCGGTGGCGACGGCCCAGCGGCGAATGGTCCCCTCCTGGACCGCCGCCAAGACCTTGCCGTCGGGCGAGAAGGCGATGTCCCGGCCCACGCCGTGCAGCGCCGCGTAGAAGCCCTGTTCTCCCTCCGCCCCGGTGGAAGAGTCGCGATCTCCGTAACACAGTTCGCGCGACCGCTTGGCGGACGCCGGTTCGTACAGCCCAATGGCGCGATCGTTGCCGACGGCGAGCAACCCGCCGTCCGGGGAGAAGACGACCGACCGGACGCCGGCACATTCCACGGCCGGCAATTGCTTTCCGGAGCGTGCGTCCCACAGCCGCACCCGGTCCTTCACCTGCGAGGCGAGGAAGCGGCCGTCCGAGGAAAAGACGAGGCCCTCGGTGGATTGCTCGTGCTCGCCCAGGTCGCGTCCCGGCTTGCCGGTGATCGTGTCCCACAGCCGCAGGTGCGGCTTGCCCTTGCTGGGGACGCTCACCACGGCCAGCGTCTGACCATCGGGCGCGAAGGCGACGGGGCCGAACGACAGGCTCATCTCCGGAAGCAGCAGCGGCGGGCGAACGCCGAGGGAGTCGTAGAGGCAGACCGCGGCGTGCTTGTCGCGGGCGCCCAGCGCGGCCAGTGCCTTGCCGTCGGGCGCGAAGGTGATGAGTGCCGGCACGAAGTCGGGGTCCGCCGGCGGCGCCAGCTTGCGCGACTCGGTCCCGGTCGCCGTCTCGTGGATGCGGATTGTGCGCGATTGCTCGCACACCGCGGCCAGCGCCTTGCCGTCGGGGGCGAACTGTACGGTGGTGAACTTCGCATTCTCGTCCTCGACCGACCAAACCACCTTGCCGGTGGCCACCTCGCGGAGGCGAAGGTTTTTCGCCTCCTCGAAAGCCCAGCCATCCTGGCCCGCCGTCAGCAGGAATCGCCCGTCCGGGGACACGCTCCAGCGGAGCGGCGTGATGCTCGGATTGCCATCTCTGGCAGAAGTGGCGCGCGAGAACGTCCTCAGTTGCACGTCACAGCGGCTCGCCAACTTGCCCTGCGCGTCCCAGAGCAGGATCGGCCCGACGTACTCGCGATTCGATGCCCGACCGACCGAGAGCAGCGTCTTGCCGTCCGGGAGGAACCGGCACGTCTCGACAGGTTGGCCATGCTGGAAACGCTGCGAGCCAAGTCGGGCCAGCGCCCCTGGCGGCAGCGGCTCGCCGAGGTCATCGACGGCACGCTTGCGCGACCGGGCTAGCCGTGGGGCGGGTTCGAGCCGGCGCAGGGCGGCCCGAGCCTCTCGGGTCACGGGCGACCCCGCGTCACCCGTCGCCAGCGATTCGAGAACGGCCCGGCCCGGGGCGCCGCCCCCTTCGAGGACCTCGATTGACCGCAGCGTGCGCAGCTCCTGCTGCGGCGGTGATGGCTCGCCTTTCGCGACCGGGCGAAGCTTGCCCTTCAGGAAGTCGGCCGCGCGGGGGCTCGCGCTCAACTGGGCCAGCGCCTCCCCGGCCCGAGCCCCGTCGTCGGAGGCCAGCCCTTCCCACAACTTTCCCAGCTGGTCGTCGTCCGGCACTTTCGGGCGGGACGGAGCGACATTCGCGTCCCAGACCAGGACGCTGCAATCGGCGCGCGAGCAGGCGACGCGGCGGCCGTCCGGCAGAAAGGCCACGGCGAGGGCACGACAGCCCGGACGGCCGAGCCGCCCGAGGGGTGTCCCCGTCGCGGTGTCCCAGAGATAGACACGGCCGTCCTCGCCGGCACCAGCCAACCGCGCCCCATCCGGTGTGAAGGCCACATCGACCACCTCCGACGGCGCGTGGTAGTGGCGCAGCTCCTCACCCGTGGTCAGGTCCACCAGCGCGAATTCGGTCCCGCTGGCGACCGCAGCGACACGCCCGCCTGGTGCGACGCACACCTTGCCAACGGCGGTCCTTAGTGTGAGTCGCGGTTTGCCCGTGGCCAGTTCCCAGACCGCCAACTGGATCTCATCTCCAAAGAAGGCCACGCGACCGTCGGGAGACAGCATGGCGACTGCCCCGCTCAACTCTTCGTCCCCCGCCTTCCGGAATGGCTCGAGACGGCGCAGCTCCTTCCCCGTCGTCCACTCCCACCAGATGACCCGGCCGTCCCCGTAGCCGCCGGAGAGGATCGCCGACCCGTCCGACGAGAAGCCGACGCAGCACATCCCCTCGTGCCCGCGCCCGCGCCACTGCGCCTTGCCGGTGCTGGCGTCCCAGAGGGAGACGGTGCCGTTCGCCCAGCCGGCGACCATCTGCCGGCCGTCGGGCGAGAAGGATATGTCCGACGCGATCAGCCCCTCGACTTCGTCGGAATCTGCCTTACCACCGAGCAGGGGAGGCCGCGCCAGGCGTCGAAGCAGCTTTCCAGAGGTGGCCTCCCAGAGGGCGACGTTGTCAACGCTGCCCACCGCCAGTGTTCGCCCGTCTGGAGACACCGCCAGTGAGGCGTAGGGGCTGTCGATTCCTTCGGGCAGGGGGATCTCCTCGCCGGTGGACAGCGACCAGCGGCGCAGCACCCCCACGTCGGCAGCGGCCAACTCCTTGCCGTCCGGGCTGAAGGCAACCGGCCCGCCGGCCCCGTGGCGGGCGGCGAAGAAACTCTCTTCCGCAGGTTTATTCCAGACGAAGGTTCCCTGCCACTCGTGAAGGCGTTTCCAGGTCGCGGCCTCGTAGACGCGGATGGTATCGGACTCCTCGGCCAGCGCGACCAGCTTGCCGTCCGGAGAAAACGGGAAAGGAAAAGGGGACAGCGTAGATTTCTTCAGGCGATTAATTCACGCTGTCCCCTTTTCACCCTCTAGTTCATCTGTCCGAGGCAGCAGCTGGCTTGGTCGCATCACGCATCCAGTCGCGCATTCGAGGCCGCTCCCAGCCCCAATGTGCGGTGATCCGCTCATCAGGAACACCTGCGTTCTCCCCGCAACTTTTCCAGTACTGCTTCCAGTCTTCAGAGGTCAGTTCGTCAAAATGCTTTTGGCTATACGTACAGCTCCACTCGATGGCACGCTTCAGGCGGCCATCCTGAGTGATGATCGTCAATCCATGATAACCTGGGATCATTTCGTAGGTGTACTCAGCGAACCGACCTACCGTCCGTCTCCAGCTGGGCATGCACATGCCGAACAACTTCTCGGAAGGGAGACCGGCGCGAATCTCGTGATTCTCCAGCCCCCGCAGTGCCTTCTGGTACTCGGTCAAAGCGGGCTCTTTCTCTTGGCCGTAGGCAGAATGGATCGGGGCCGCGGCCACAAGACAGACGAGCGTTGGGAAAAGACGTCTCATGAAAACATACCTCCGACCATGCCGCGAACGACGAGGATCAGCTGCAGGCCGCGCTGCGCGGGCAGAATCCCTCGCGGTGGCAGGAGGCGCGGCCTGTCAGCTGCATCCGCTGGTTCGGCTTGGCCCCCTGGGACCGGCAGACTGGACCTCGTCGTTCCTGGTGGGCCTGGCGCGGAGGGATTGACCGCCCGGGTCCAGTCGCCCACTTGGAAGGGGGGGGAGCGACATCCCCTTGTGCCGACGGCGGGGCCGATGGTACGACAGGCCACGCCGCCGTCCCGTCAGGGTGAGCTACGCGCCTTCAGGGGGCAACGCGTCACCTCTCGGAATCGGCTGCCGCAAGCAAGGCGGTCAACCGCGAGACGGAACGCCGCGCGCTTTTGGCGACATCAACGATCCGCCAAGGCCGAACCAGTTAATAGATTGCGCAGTCTATCCCGGCGGATCGCGCGCCAGCGCAACCTATCACCTGGAAATCGCGCGCCCGGCGCAACCTATCCCGGGAGGCCCTTCTTCCCATCTGGGGCACAACTCCTTGCCTTGCAAGCAGTTGCCTTCCTCTTCTTCCCTGAAGCCTTCCGGTGCCAGCGTGCGCAGCGAGCGCACCCGGTCCTCGGCACGTCCCCAGCCAACACGTCGCTCATCCGAGCCCATCCAGCGGACTGCGGACGCCCTTGCCGCCCTTGTTCAGTACGTGGGTGTCAATCATCGTTGTGCTCACATCCGCGTGCCCGAGCAGCTCCTGCACGGTCCGGATGTCGTAGCCGTCTTCGATCAGGTGCGTGGCGAACGAGTGCCGCAGCGAGTGGGCCGTCGCCCGCTTGCCGAGCCTGGCCCGCTCCCCCGCCTCGCCGATGGCCCGCGTCACCGGACCCGGGTGGGCGTGATGACGACGCCTCTCCCCCGAGCGCGGGTCCGTGCCGAGCATCGCCGACGGGAAGACCTACTGCCAACGCCAATCCGTCGCAGCCGACGTGTCCTTTCGCTCCGTGGCGAACGGCAGTTCCACCCGACCCAGGCCACGAGCCGGGTCCCGACGGTGCAGCTCCCGGACGCGCTCCAGGTGCACCGCCAGCGCCGCGCGCGCCGCCGCCGGCAGCATCGTTCGTCGGTCCTTGCCCCCCTTGCCGTGACGCACCAGGACCTCGCCCCGCTGCCAGACCAGGTCCTGAACGCGCAGCCGCAGGCACTCGATCAGCCGCAGCCCCGCGCCGTACAGTAAGAGCGCGATCAGCCGGCAGGTACCCTCCATTTGGCTCAGGGGACGCCGCAACTCCTCCCGCGACAGCACCACCGGGAGGCGTTTGGGCCGCTTCGCCCGGATCACGCCTTCGATCCGCCCGGGATCGACCTCCAGCACCTTCCGATACAGGAACAGGATCGCGCTGAAAGCCTGGTTCTGCGTCGAGGCGCTGACGTGTCCCTCAACGGCCAGGTGCGTCAGGAAGGCGTTGATCTCCTGCGCCTCCATTTCCAGCGGGTGGCGGAGGCGATGGAAGCGAATGAAGCGGACGACCCAGGCGGCGTACGCCTCCTCGGTGCGCAGGCTGCAGTGGCGCACGCGGCAGGCGGCACGCAGCCGGTCGAGCAATTTGGGCTTCTGCGGTGGTGCCGCGGTTTCTTGCGGGGCGGCCGGGTCGGGTGCCATGGCCGGGCCCTCCTGAGCGGGAGGCAACGGATCGCAGCCACGGATGACGTTACCCGCGCGGGAGGGCGAGTGTCAAGGAAAAACGGCCGGCTATGCGGCACCTGCTTCCGTATTCTCCGGCTGGGTCTGAGGCAAATGTACGAGAGCTGCGCTCCTTCACCGCCGCGGGCACAGTTCTCACTTCCCCCGGACAAACGCTTCTCGGTATCATCTGTCGCGAAACGTAGTCCTTCGCGGAACGGAGAGGCCGACGATGCCACGGATGATGCCGCTGAAACCGCCGCCGGAGAGGCCCTCACACCCGTGACAACGACCCTCGCCGACTCCTATGCCTACTGCGAACGCCTGGCCCGGCGCGAGGCGGGCAACTTCTACCACGCCTTCCGCCTCCTTCCCCGGCCGCAGCGCCGGGCCATGTGTGCCCTCTACGCCTTCATGCGCGTTGCCGACGACCTCAGCGACGGCCCGGAGCCCGTCCCCGCCAAGCGCGCCCTCCTCGACGACTGGCGGCGGCAGCTCGACCTGGCCCTTACCGGCACTTGTAGCCACCGCCTGCACCCCGCCTTTTCCCACACCGTAACCACTTACGGCATCCCGCGCCAGTACCTGGTGGACGTCCTCGACGGCGTCTGCATGGACCTGGAGCCGGTGCGCTACGACACCTTCGCCGACCTTTACTCCTACTGTTATCGGGTGGCGTCGGCCGTCGGGCTGGCGTGCATCCACATCTGGGGCTTCGAGCGCCCCGAGGCCAAGGCTCACGCCGAGGCCGCCGGCATCGCCTTCCAGCTGACGAACATCCTCCGCGACCTGGCCGAGGACGCTGGGCGCGGTCGCGTCTACCTGCCGCGCGAGGACTTGCAGCGCTTCGGCTACACCGAGGAGCGGCTGTGCCGCGGCGAGCGCGACGAGTGCTTCCGCCGGCTGATGCGCTTCGAGGTGGAGCGGGCCCGTTCCTACTACGAGGCGGCGCGGCCGCTGACCGGCCTGCTGCGACCGGCGGGGCGCGCCGTCTTCCTCGTCATGGCGCGCACCTACCGCGGCCTGTTGGAGGCGATCGAGAAGCGCGACTACGACGTCTTCAGCGGCCGCGTGCGCCTCAGCCGCTGGCACAAGATCTGGCTGGCGCTGCGGGCGCTGCCGGTGCGCTGGGGCATCCCTACGGCATCGTGAGTTCCACCGCCGCCGTCCCCTTCGGCAGAACCTGGATCGGGCGCGCCGACTCCAGCGGGGGGCGGAAGAACAGCCGCGTCACCAGGCTCGATTCCGGGTCGCGCTCGTGCCGCTCCTCGCGCCAGTCCGGCCGCCAGCAGACGACCTCGTAGTGGCCCGGCGGCACGTTCGTCAGCCGGAAGCGCCCCTCGGCATCGCTGCGGACGTAGTAGGGGTGGTCATCGACGAAGAGATAGCCGCGCATCCAGAAGTGGCCGGCGGCGCTGGTCAGCTCCACGAGGCCGCGGTTGGCCAGGCGGCGCGTTCGTGGCCGATCGGGGTCGGGAAACGCCAGGGTGAAGAACGCCGCCCCGCCCGCGTGCAGGGAGTAGAAGACCGGGTCGGCCGACACCATCTCGACGCCGTCCCCCCGGCGGACGAACCCCACCGCGCCGTCACAGTCCCCTTGCCGGACGTGGAACTGCTTCCCCTGCTGGACGACGCGCACCGCCGGCAGGTCCCACGGCCGGGCGCGGCGCGGATCGACGCCGCGCAGGAAGACGACCGCCCCCTGAACCGCGCGCGTCGTCGCGTCGATGACGGGGGCGTTCGGGTTGGGCCAGGCGACGCTCTCCTTGTCGAACACCGGCCCTGCGATGTTCGGCCGCTCGATGAGTGGCGGCACCGACGGCACCTCGCCGGCCCAGAGGACGCGCCCCTCGACGGCGCCGGCGTTTGCCGGGTCGAAGAGACTGCCGGCCTCGGGCGACGGAGCGGGCTCTGCGGGAGGTTGCGTCCGCGCGTCGCCGCAACCCAGCGCCCCCGCCACCAGAAGGATCGCCGCCCCCTTGAGACCACGTCCATGCATTGTCGCTTCCTCCCGGCACCCGCAAGTTCCTCGGTAAACCGCGACTAGCAGGGGAGCGCGTTGCCAACGCGCTCCCCTGCGGGTCGCGGCTAAACGAGCCGAGAGTTACCTCATTGGGGAAGACGGGGCAAGATGGAGTTGCGGCAGTCACGACGCGGCGCGGGCGCGCAGCTCGGCGACGATCTGCCGCACCGTGCTGTCGGCCGCTGCGCGGACCGCGACCGCATCGCGGGTTTCTTCGAGCGTCCGCAGATGGCCGTCGATTGCGGCCGCCCAGTCCTCGCAGCGCAGCCGCAGCCACTTGCGGTTCTCCGGCGAGAGGGGCAGGTCGTCGGCCAGCAGCAGCGCCGAACAGCCTGCCCGGAATTCGATCAACCGGCGGTCCAACCCGGCTACGTCGTCCGGGCGCTGATTCGACCACTCCGCGGCCAGGTCCGCCAGCCGTCGCAGCACCGCAGTGTCTCCGCCGTCGCGCGGTAACTGTTCGATCTTCGTGAAACCCCAGCCAGGGCCGGACGTGGTCTTCGGAGGTGGAGGAGGAGGTTGCGGCCGCCATCCGCCCAGGTACAGGGCGGCCAGGACCGCTGCCGCGGCCGCCAGCGCCGTGACCGCGTGACCGATCAGCCAACGGCCCCGCCGCCGCGCTGGCGGGGCACCGGGATTCGCCTCCAGGACTCGGCGGACGCGGCGCACAACCCGGTCGGCGCGGGCGGTCAGGTCGGGGTCGGCGCTCACTTCATCCCAGTAGGAGCCGCCCTGGGTGAAGACCAGCTCTTGCAATTCGGGCAGCAGGGCAGGGGTGCGGAGCAACAGGGACAGGACGGGTCGCGGGACGGCGGCGAGGCCGGAATGCAGGATCTCCTCCCGATAGCCGCCGATGGCTTCCGGCAACGTGGGCGGGTCGGCCGGCGCGGGATGGAGGACGCTCAGCTCCCGGACGAGTCGCTCCAGGTCGGGCCCAAGCAACTGCCGCTCCAGCCACCCAGGGATGGCGTCGGGGTCGTCGGGGATGCTGAGGATGACGGCGGTCATGAGGCATCGTCTCCCAGGCATTCGCGCCGCTGGTCGCGCGCCCGGCTCAGGCGCGACCTCACCGTCCCGACCGGGATCCCCAACCGCCCGGCCAGGTCTTCGTAGGACTCGCCTCCGATAAATCCCACGAGGACGGCCCGGCATTCCGAGGAGAGCTGGGCGAGGCACTCGCGCAGTTTCCGTGCGGTGTCCGAATCGGCGGCCAACTGGTCGGGGCCGGGGATGGCGGCCGACAGCAGCGACAGCACCTGGACGGGGGCGGTTGGGCGACGGTTCTTGGGGCTCTTGCGGTGGTCCTCGCCGGCGTTGCGCGCGATCCGCAACAGCCAGGCGACGAAGGGACCGCTCTGGCGGCCGGGCAGACCCTTCAGCACCTTGATCCAGGTGTCCTGGGCGACGTCCTCCGCCGCGTCGGGCGACAGGCCACGAGCGACGAGATAGCGCAGCAGCCGCGGCGAATGGCGGACGACAAGTTGCTCGAAGGCGGCGCGATCCCCGCGGCCGGCGGCCTTGGCCAGCGTCTCGTCGTCGGCGTTGGGGGGGAAGGGGCGGCCTCATGCTCGTATTGTCGGGCCCCGCTCGCGGGCCCGCAAGCCGAAACCGCCGACAATTATATACTTATACAATATTTAATATCTCTAAAATTGGGCGGCTCCTCGCTTCGCTCGAAAGAAAAGTGTAAAAGGATAAAAAGAATAGTGTAAATCAGTCCAGGCGGAAACAGGGCCGCAAGCCGTAGTAGATGAGGCGGGTGGCGGGGACGTTGCTGAAACGGAGCGCGGAGCGGCAGCGCGCGGCGTCAAGGACGCCGAGATCACGCGGTTCAAGGAGCCGGTTGCCGAGGTCGTGATCGGCTACCGGCGCGGCTACCTGGACCTGAAGGCGGTGGCGACGGAATTGTTCGTGGCCAACCCGGACGACCTGCTGAAGAAGGTCGGCGAGCGGCGGCTGAAGGAGTTGGGTCTGGAGGCACTGACTCGGCCCGGCGGCGTGGTCGGTCGCTTCGAGTGGGAGGCCGTGGACGGCAACTCGTTGATGCAGGACGTGGCTCAGGCGCTGCGGTTCACCCCCTTGACCAAATGACCGACTTCGTGGGGCAGGCCGCCGGCCTGCCTCTTCCTGGCGGGCCGGCGGCCTGCCCCACACCGTACTGAATCGACACGAAAACGACCGAATGGAGGATATCATGAAGTGGGTTTGCAGTCTGGTGGCGGGGTCTCTACTCGCGGTGGCCCTCTGCGGCCCGGCGCGGGCGGCGGAGGGCGACAAGAAGGAAGGTCTGCGCGAGTTGGCCGGTGCGTTGGCCCAGAGCGCCCGCAAGGTGGCCGAGAAGAACAAGCAGACCCGCATCCGCGTCGGCTACTTCACGCCGTCCGGCATCGACCAGGGCAACGCCGGCGGCGCCTTCATGGCCGAGTTGGCCCTCGCCCTCGGCACCTTCGCCAACCCGGCGGCGCCCTTTGAGCTGAAGGGCGAGTTCTTCTTCGTGGCCGACCCGAACAACGCCGAGCTGAAGGTCATCAAGGTCAAGGCCCGCCTGACCGACATCGGCACCGCGGAGGACGTCGCCGAGTTCAAGGAGTTCGTCGGCTTCATCCGCAGCGTCGGCGACATCGCCAAGATCACCGGGGCGACGGTGCCGTTCAAGCCCGATAACGAGTACGACGGGCCGCCGTCCGATGGGCGCAACAAGGACCTCCAGAAGAGGCTGCCCCCTGGGCCGGGCAAGCCGCCAGCGGTCGAGGCCCACATCGACGGCACATTCGTCTCGACCCGGAAGGACAGCCCCTATGCCGTCGAAATCAGCACGAAGCCGCTGAACGGGGCGGGAGCCGCCGTCCCGCGGAAAGCGACGCTGGAGAACGGACTGGCCTTCGTCCCCATCGACAAGGGGGAGCTGTACGAAGTGCGCGTCGTCAACAACTCGGACCACGAGATCGCCGTCTCGCTGAGCATCGACGGCATCGATCAGTTCACCTTCAGCGAGGACCGGAAGGAGGAGGGCACGCCGCGCTTCAGCCACTGGATTGTCGCTCCGCGCAAGGACGTCATCATCTACGGCTGGCACAAGACCGCAAGCAAGAAGCGCAAGGACAACGTGCTGTCATTCCTGGTGACCGAGTACGGCAAGGGGGCGGCGTCGAAGTTCCCGACGCAGAGCCAGGGCAAGGTCGGTACGATCACGGTCGGCATCGCCCGGAGCCATCCGCCCGGGACGAAGGGCGGTTCCGAAACCGGGTTCGGCCCGCCGGTAGAGGTGAAGCAGGAGGTGGTCAGGCGGGACATCGACGCGCCGCACGAGTTCATTACCGTGCGTTACGCGCGCTGAGTCGTTTACACAGTATGCGTCATTCGGAGCAGGTTGAGGTACAATACGCTCATGACGGCAGCGCGTACCGGACCCACCGCGCCGGCATCCGCTCCACCGGAGATCCGCGAGGCGACGCGGGCGACTGACGGCTCGGGCGGCGTGGTTAAAGGCGCGCTGCTCACGCAGGCTCGGGCGGAAGCGCGGCGCCAGGCGGGGTTGGACATCGTAATCTGCGGCGAGGAGGCCGTCGCCAACCGGCTGCTGGCGGCCGACATCGAGTCGGCCGCCGGCCCCTGGACGCACCATTATCCGAACCTCGCCACGACAGGTCCGAGGGCGTTGCCGCACTTCCAGCAGCGAAGGAAGCCTCCCGCGGGACATTCCTTCTACGAAACAGCGAACCACAAGGCGCTCTGAGGATCATGAAGTACTTCACCCCCAAGCTCTTCGTGCGGCTCCAGGATGTTCACGACGAAGCCGCTATTCACGACTGGGAACGAGCCGCCCGGAAGTATGCCTCCTCCTTGACCGACGTTCTTCCCCACCTGCCCACGTCCTTGCGGCAGGTGCTGAAGGAGTGGCCGTTGCACGACGCCGACGTCCTCAGCATGACACGGTTGAAAGACACCCTCTCCATCACGCTCCGGCCGGAGTTGTCCGGCGAACTGCTCGTCCTCTCCTATACCCTGATCGAGGCCCCCACCTTCAATCGCGCCGCGCTTCCGCGGGAACACTGTACCGAGCAGGTCCTGTGGTTGTACGACGAGTTGGGGTTCGAGTTGGTCTCGGGACCGCCGAGCTGGCTGACGGCGGCGGACCGTGAGCGGGGTGACGGCCGGGCCACCGTCTGCACGCACCGCATCCTGCTGAGCAACGGCTGGGAAGTGGCCCTGAAGTTTCGCAAGTTCAAGCTCTCGCGCCCTGAGACCTTCATCCCTTCCTTTGGCCCTACGGCGGGCGATCGGGAAGAAATGCTCACGCGGTCTGCGTAGGGCAAGGCAGAGGGCGACAGGGACGAGCGCCAATGGATCGCGTCCGACGCGCTCCCCTGCGGGTCGCGGCTAAACGACCTCACGACCGGACGCCCGGCCGGCACCACGAACAACGACGGGACGGCACGATTGTTCCCGAGATCCTTCGGGAAAGATGCACATTTCGAGTAAGCCCACCCGTTGCGGCGGACAGGCCGGATACTTGCTCTACTCCGGCACTCGGGGCCCGCCTATAATACTGTCTCTCTCCCGAGACGGCCGACGGCCCATCTCCGAGAATACACGCGAAAACGGATGTAGCAATGTCCAAGGGCAACCTCAAGAAGCGGAACGACCTGCGCAACGTGGCGATCATCGCCCACGTTGACCACGGCAAGACCACCCTCGTCGATCAGATGATGCGCCAGTCCGGCCTGTTCCGCGAGGGCGAGCTGGACAAGCTCATGGGCGGGCAGCACGGCCTCATCCTCGACTCCAACGACCTCGAACGCGAGCGCGGCATCACCATCCTCGCCAAAAACATCGCGCTCAAGGTCGCCGGCACCAAGATCAACATCATCGACACGCCCGGCCACGCCGACTTCGGCGGCGAAGTCGAGCGCGTCCTGAAAATGGCCGACGGCGCCCTGCTCCTGGTGGACGCCGCCGAGGGGCCGCTGCCGCAGACGCGCTTCGTCCTCCGCAAAGCGTTCGAGTGCGGCCTGAAACCGATCGTCGTCATCAACAAGATCGACCGCCCCGACGCCCGTCCGGTGGACGTGCTCAACGCGGTCTTCGACCTGTTCGTGGAGCTGGACGCCGACGACGCCACGCTGGACTTCCCGACCATCTACGCCTCCGGCCGCGACGGCATCGCCACCACCGACCTGAGCATCCCCGCGGTCAACCTGCGGCCGCTCTTCGACGTGATCATGAACAAGGTGCCGCCGCCCGAGGTGGACGGGGACGCCCCGTTGCAGATGCTCGTCGTCAGCCTGGAGTGGAGCGATTATGTCGGCCGCATCGGCGTCGGCCGCGTCGTCGCCGGCAAGATCAAGAAGGGGCAGCGCGTCGCCCTGCTCAAGGCCGACGGCCAGCGCATCGACGATCAGGTGCAGCAGTTGTACGTCTTCGACCGCCTCGGCAGGCAGGAGGCCAACGAGGTCGCGGCCGGCGACATCTGCGCCGTGGTCGGGCTGGACGAGGTCCACATCGGCGACACCATCGCCGACTTCGACAAGGCCGTCGCCCTGCCGCCGATCACCGTGGACGAGCCGACGCTGGAGATGATCTTCCGCATCAACGATTCGCCCTTCTCGGGGCAGGAGGGGCAGTACGTCACCAGCCGTCAGCTCCGCGAGCGGCTGACGAAGGAGCTGGAGTCCAACGTGGCCCTGCGCGTGCGCGAGGACGAGGTGAAGCGCGACGAGTTTCACGTCGCCGGTCGCGGCATCCTGCACCTGGGCATCCTGCTGGAGAACATGCGCCGCGAGGGCTACGAATTGTCGGTCGGCAAGCCGCGCGTCCTGACCAAGGAGATCAACGGCAAGACGCACGAGCCGATCGAGTACCTGGTGGTCGATGTGCCGTCAACGGCGATCGGGCCGGTCATGGAATTGGTGGGCAACCGCCGCGGCGAGTGCGTCAAGATGGAGACGCGCAACGAGCTGACGCACGTCGAGTTCACGATCCCGGCCCGCGGCCTGATCGGCCTGCGCACGCGGCTGATGAACTCGACCAACGGCCAGGCCATCCTGCACCACACCTTCTACGACTACCAGCCGACGCGCGGCGGCATCCCGGCGCGGCTCAACGGCGTGATGGTTTCGACTGAGACGGGCCGGGCGACGCCTTACGCCCTGGACAACCTGCAGGAGCGCGGCCACCTGCTGATCGCGGGGGGCGAGCAGATTTACGAGGGGCAGATCGTGGCCGAGCACTGCCGTGACAACGACCTGCCGGTGAACGCCTGCCGCGAAAAGAAGCTGACGAACGTGCGGGCGGCGGGGGCCGACAAGGCGATCATCCTCAAGCCGCCGCGGCAGCTGACGCTGGAACTGGCGCTGGAGTACATCGAGGACGACGAACTGGTGGAAGTGACGCCCAACGCCATCCGGCTGCGGAAGATCTACCTGAAGGAAAACGACCGCAAGCGCTCCGCGCGGCAGGCGCAGTAGCCGTTTAGCGGCCGCCCTCGGGGCGGCGCTCCCAGCGCGCTCGTAGTGACCGCATTTATGCGGTCGATGATGAGCACGACCCGATAAATCGGGTCACTACGAGCGCCGCCCCGAGGGCGGCCGCTAAACGAAAACTGCCGTCACCGCGTCAGCAGCTTCGGCGGGTCGGCGGGCTTTTCGGGCGGGTTCGGCGCGGCCGGAGCTGCCGGCGCCGGCAGCGGCACCACACCGCCACCCGGGACCGCCACGCCCGGCGGCACCGGCATGTCGGCCCCTGGAACGCGCGGCGAAGGGACCAGGTCCGGTTCGTTGCGCAGCTCGGTCGCGTGCGCCTTGGTCGTCACCAGCACCACGTTGCCCAGCCGCACCGGCTTCAGCCCGGCCGACTCGGCGATCAGCCGCACCGCCGTCTCCAGAGGCACGTCGTCGAGCTGCAGCGTCACCGCCGTTTGCGCGTCCTTCTGCGCCCGGGTATCCACCAGCAGGTTCGTCGCCGTCTCGCGAGCCAACCCCTTCAGCGCCTTGGCCATCTCCACCCGGTCGATATCGATGCTGACGCGCTGCTTGAGCTGCCGGTAGACGGCCATTTCCTCGGTCGTGATCAGCACCGACTCGCCGACGATGGCGTAGCTCAGTCCGTACTGGTTGAGGATGTTGCGCAGGGCCGTCCTGGCCTTGACCTTCTGCAGCTTCGCCTTGACCGTGGCGGAATCGACGTCGATCCCCATCTGGGCGATGGTCGTGCGGTCGAGGACGAAATTGATCTTCGTTTCCTCGTGGAGCTGCTCGATGGCCAGGTTGAGCTGCTGGTTCTCGATCTCGAGGTTGGCGATCTCCTGGTCGAGGGCCTTGCGGATCTTTTCGGCGGGCGCCTCGGCGGGCTTCTTGTCGTCCCGGGGCGAGGGGACGGGGGCGGCCGGCGCCGCGGTCAGGGCCAGGGCGAAGGCCAGGGCGGCGGGGCCGGCCCGGCGAATGATGCGCAACTGCATTCGTGCCACTCCTGAACTCAGGTTAAGCTCGTCGCACAGCGTCAACCCGCTACGTTACCAGAAAGTGCGTCCGCGGGAAATCCGTCCTGGTCCCATGTTACATCCCGCCGTTGCCGCGATTGGGGCGGACGCCCGGTCCGCTGCCGACGCGGTAGGGCCCTCCGTCGATCTCGTCGGGGGCGTCGGCGGTTCCCTTCAGCCGCAGCCGTTCCTCGAGCCGGTCGGCATTCTCGCGCATCGTCACGTAGAGCAGGTTATCCAGTGAGAACGGCTTCAGGTCGGCCATGTCGGCCAGCAGGCGCACGGCGGTGTCGAGCGGCGTGTTCAGCAAGCGGGCGCTCACGGGTACCTTCGCCTTCTCGGTGGCGCGGGCGTCCACCACGACGTTCATGCCGCTCTGCCGCGCCAGTTCCCGGAGCGCCTCGCTCAGCGGCTTCCGGTCGAACGCGGCGTGTACCAGCGGCAGCCGTGGCCCCTGGTAATCCTTCGGCCAGACCTCGGCAGCCAGTGCCGCGCCGGTGGTGATCTCCAGCGCCTCGCGGCGCACCAGGAAGGTGGCGCCGCTCGGCGACGGGATGCGGGCCAGCACCTTGTGCAGGACGCGCTCGACGCTGACGTGCTTCATCTTGGGGATGGGGCGGTCACCAATGGTCTGCGAAAGGACGTTTTCGATCATCTCGTCGCGGAAGGCCGCCTCATTCACGTCAAACGCGAGGCCGGATTCCTTGGCGAGCATGTCCAGCGCTTCGCGAAGAGTGACGTTTGGGCCGTCGAGGCCGGCAAAGTCGATGCGGTGGGCCAAGTGGTCGCTGAGCGTCGGCTCGGGCTTGACGGCGGGTTGGGGCTCGGGCGGCGCCGGCGGCTTATCGGCCGCAGGCGACCAGGTCAGGGTCAGGGCGGCAAGCACCGGCAGGACGGCCAGGAGCAGAACACGACGGGCCATGAAAAAACTCCTCGGGCAGGAGAGAAAAGGTCGGGGGAAGGAGAAGCCGTTACCTGGGGCTGGCGGGAATTCCGCCGCCGAGGCCGGCCAGGCCGCCGCCGAGGCCGGCGAGACCGCCGCCAAGGCCGCCGACCCCGCCAAGGGCGCCGAGACCGGCGCCCGGGTTGTGAAGGTCGGACTGGCTCGCCTTGATGAAGCTGACCGCGTTGTCCTTCGTCGTGAGGTAGACGATGTTGTCGTAAATGACCGGACGGAGGTTGGCCATGTCGGCGAGGAGCCGTACCGCGGTTTCGACGGTCGCGCCCTCGAGGTTGGCGGTGACGGGCAGCTTGCTCTTGTCGCCGACACGGGCCGTGTCCACGACGAGTTTCATGCCGGTCGGCTTCAGCAATTCCTGCAGCGCCTCCTGGATCGGCCGCTTCTCGAAGTCCGCCGACCACCGCGCCGGGGCGAACAGACCCGCCTGGGCCGGGGTCAGGGCCATGCCGTTGGCCCCGATGAGCGCGGTGCCGCCGCCGAGGAGGTTGGCGTTGGGTCGCGCGGCGACGTTGCGCTCCTCACTGCTGACATAGATCACATTGTCGTTGAGGGCCGATTTGAGACCTGCCATGTCGGTCAGGATGCGAACGGCCGTGTCGAGCGGCAGGTTGGTGAACGAGGCCGAGACGGCGCTCTTCGCCTTGTCGGCGGCGCGGGCATCGACGACGATGCTGGTGCCCGATTGTTCCGAAAGCTCGCGGAGCGCCTCGGCGAGCGTCCGGCCCTCGAAGTCGGCGTGGACCAGCGGCAAGTACGGCCCCGGGTAGTTGCCCCAGACCTCGTCCTTCTGGGCGGCACGGGTGGTGATCTCGACGTGGTCCGCCCGCACCATGTACACCGCCCCGGACTCGACAGGCAACCGCCCCAGCACCTTCCGCAGCACGCGGTCCAGGCTGGCGCCGCCCATCGCCGGTAGCTCTCCCACGGCCCGCTTCCGCACGTCGTCGAACCCCCGGTCGCGGAAGGCTTCTTCGTTCACGTCCAACTTCACCTCGTACACCGCGCCGACGTAGGTCATCACCTCGCCAAGCTGCGTCTCGGGGTCGGCGAGGCCGCGGAACGGGCGCGGCTTGAACAGGCGTGCGGTCGGCGGCTCGGGCGCCGGCGTCGGCTTCGGGGCCGAGGCGGCCTCCGGCCCCGACCACGCCCAGAGGGCGCCGGCGATGATTGGGAGGACAAAAAGCGCGGGTCGGGCGTAGCGGCAGGTCATGGCCTTACCTCCGGGAACGAGGGAGCGGTCCTCAGGAGAGACGGGGTGCGGGGGACGGTAGACGGCGACGGGAGCGGCGCGAGCCGAGCGTCGATCGGCCGGCCGGTCGCGCCCACGGCTCGGACCGTGGGCCGGTTGTTTGCGGGGCACCGGGGCGGTCGGCGGCGGCCACGGCGGGCTTCTGAGGCGGCGCCTGGCTCATGGGCTTGGCGGGCGGATCGTCTTTCGGAGCAGGCCCGGGGAGCGGCGTAGGCGGCACGACCCGCGGCGGCATGCCGCCGAGGCCGCCGCCGCCGAGGCCGCCAAAACCGCCGAGACCGCCGAGACCGCCGAGACCGCCGAGACCGCCCAGGCCACCGCCGATCCCCGCCAGGCCGCCGAGACCGCCCCCACCCAGCACGCCGAGGACCCCAACGCCCCCTTGCAGACCCAGCATACCGTACGGGGAGTAGGTGGGCATGTTGGCACGGTTCTCGGCCGCGATGTCCGCCGCCTGCGCCGGCGTCGTCACGTAGAGGACGTTGTCGATGCGCGCCGCCTTCAGTCCCGCCTGCTCGGCGAGCAGTCGCACCGCCGTCTCCACCGCCACGTCCTCGACCTGCAAGGTGACTTTCTTCTCCGCCTGCTTGGTCACCTTCTGATCGACGACGAGGTTGATCGCTTTGCGACGTGCCAGTTGCTTCACCGCCGTGGTCAAGGCCACCTCGTCCACGTCCACATCGACGCGCTGCTTCAGCTGCTTCTGGATGCCAACGTCTTCGCTGGTGAGCAGCACGGCGTCGTCAACGATGAAGGGAATTAGCCCCCACGGCTCGAACGTCTTGCGGAGGGCGTCGCGAACCTTCACCCCCTTGAACTTCCCCTCGACGGGTTGTGCCGCACCAGGGTTGGGATCGGTGAAGGTGATGTCGAGGTGGGTCTTGTCGCGGAAGCGCTCGACCGCCCTGGCCAGTGACGGCTCCTTCAATTCCAGGTCGATGGGCTGATCGAGCGCCTTGCGGATCTTTTCCGATGGGGTCTCGTCCCTGGGCTTGTCGTCGGCCCGTGCGGAAGCGGATGCCAGGAAAAGGGCCGCGACGGCGACGAGAAGGACGGCGCGTGACATGCGGATGACTCCTATTTGGAGAAAATCGGGCCTTACTTATCCTTCTTCGGTTCGGGCTCGGGCTGCTTCTTGCGCTTGAGTTTCTCCTTGAGCCGGCGAATTTCCTCGTCTCGCTCCTTGAGCAGCCGTTCGGTCTCCTTCTGGGAGGAGGCCTCGCCGTTCGCCGGCGTTGGGTCATCGAGATCGAGTTTGCCCAATTGCAGCAACTCCGCCCGCAACGACTTGGCGTTCTCCCTGGTGGTGACGTACAGGACGTTTTCCAGCGGCAGCGACATGATGGTCAGGTCGGCCATGTTCGCGAGAAGCTGCACCGCCGGAGCGACGGCGACGGCGCGCATGGTGGCGCTGACCGGCGTTTTCCCTTTGTCAGCGGCGCGGGCGTCCAGGACGACATTCACCCCGGTCGCGTCGGCGATCTCTTGAAGCGCCTCCTTCAGTTCGCGCTTGTCAAACGCGACGGAGACTTGGGGCGCCTCGTTCCAGGAAAAAGGAGAGGCGGCCCTCCGGGTAGTGATCTCCACGACCCCGCCTCGGACAACAAAGGTCGTTCCTGAGGGCGTCGGAATCCGAGCAAGGACGCGGCGGAGGGCGGTCTCCGCTGACACCTCCTTCATCCTCGGGATCTCGCGCCCGAGGGCCTTGCTGGTCACGTCATCGATCATCTCGTCCTTGAACGCCGGCTCGTTGACCTCGAATGCGATCCCGGAGATCCTGTGAAGGTACTCGAGGCCGTCCTGCAGCGAGGCGGAGTCGTCCATACCGCCGAAGTCGATCGTGGCGGCCAGTTTCTTGCGCACCTCCGCGGCGCGCTTCGCCTCCACGGCCGAGTCGTCGGCGCGAACAGCGCTCGGCGAAAGAACCCCCACCACGGCGATCAGCACGACACCGATACTTGCCCGGGACATCGCGGAGCCTCCCAGAACGGGACCTCGGAGAGGAACAGGGGATCGCCGCTCACCCATGCGGCTTTCTCGCAATAGTGAGAACAGACGGCGCCGACGCTTCGTTGGCGCTAACGTTCACCGGACGGGCGCTCCCCCTACGGTATCGCGAAACGGCCGACGACGCGAGCGCGAAACGGAAACCATCGGCCCCCCTCGAAGGGCGCTCCATACAATGTTCGGGAGGGAGGGGCGGGTCATGCGCGTAGCACACTTCGATTGTTTTAGCGGCATCAGCGGCGACATGACGCTCGGCGCCCTCATCGACGCCGGCGTGGACGCTGAGGCCATCCGCACCGCCATCGCCTCGCTCGGGCTGCCGATCACCCTGAAAATCGAGAAGGTCCGCAAGGGCGGCTTCGCGGCGACCTACGTTCAGGTCGAGGCGCCCGACGAGCACAAGCACCGCCACCTGCACCACGTCGAGGAAATCCTCAACCGCGGCACCCTGACGACGAAGCAGCGCGAGCTGGCCCTGCGCATCTTCCGCCGCATCGCCGAGGCCGAGGCGGCGGTCCACGGGCTGCCGATCGAGAAGGTTCACTTTCACGAGGTGGGGGCGCTGGACAGCATCGCCGACATCGCCGGGGCGGCCGTCGCGCTCGACCTGCTCGGCGTCGAGCGCTTCACGAGCCGCTCGGTGCCGACCGGCTGCGGGACGGTGAAGTGCGCTCACGGCGTCATGCCGGTGCCGGCGCCGGGGACGGCCGAATTGCTCAAGGGCGTGCCGCTGGCGCCGTCCCCGATCGAGGCCGAGCTGACGACGCCGACCGGGGCCGCCATCCTGACCGCGGTGGTGCAGGAATGGACCGAGTCGCCGGCCATGACCATCGAGCGCGTCGGCCACGGCGCCGGCACGCGGAACTTCCCCGAACAACCGAACATCCTGCGTGTCTTCGTTGGTACGGCGAGCCCCGCCCGTGAGGGCGGGGGTTACGTCACCGACCAGGTGTGGGTCCTCGAAACCAACCTCGATGACGTCTCCGCCGAGGTGATCGGCTACTGTTACGATCTCCTTTTCGCGGCCGGCGCCCTCGACGTGTTCGCGGTCCCCATCTTCATGAAGAAGAATCGTCCCGGCGTGCTGCTGAGCGTGCTGTGCCCGGAGTCGGCAGTGGCGGCCGTCGAAGAGGTGCTGTTCCGCGAGACGACTACGCTGGGGGTGCGCCGCTACCCCGCGACGCGGCACAAGCTGCACCGCAAGGAGCACACGGTCACGACGCCGTGGGGGCCGGTGAGGGGCAAGCTCGGCTGGCGCGAGGGTCGGCCGCCGGTCTTCTCGCCGGAGTACGACGACTGCGCCCGTGTGGCCCGCGAGCAGAAGATACCTCTGCGCGAAGTGTACGAACGGGCGCAGCGGGCTTACGAAGGATAGCCGCTTGCGGCTTAGCGTTCGCGCGAACGCTAAGCCGCAAGCGGCCCCACCCACAGAAATCGATATGCCAACGTCCAACGAAATCCGTCAGCAGTTCATCGACTTCTTCGTCAAGAAGCACGGCCACACCGCGGTGCCGTCGTCGAGCGTGGTGCCGCTGGACGACCCGACGCTGCTGTTCACCAACGCCGGCATGAACCAGTTCAAGGACGTCTTCCTCGGCACCGGCACGCGGCCGTACCGCCGCGCGGTCGATAGCCAGAAGTGCATCCGCGCCGGCGGCAAGCACAACGACCTGGAGGACGTCGGCCGCGACACCTACCACCACACCTTTTTCGAGATGCTCGGCAACTGGAGCTTCGGCGATTACTTCAAGAAGGAGGCGATCGCCTGGGGGTGGGAGTTGCTGACCACGGTATGGGGGCTGGACAAGAGCCGGTTGCACGCGACGGTCTTCGAGGGCGGCGATGGGCTGGCGCGCGACGACGAGGCGGCGGAGTTCTGGCGGACGCAGACCGACATCGACCCGTCGCACATCCACCTCGGCAGCAAGGAGGACAACTTCTGGATGATGGGCGACACCGGCCCGTGCGGCCCGTGCAGCGAGGTCCACATCGATCGCACGCCGGACAAGTCGGGGGGCCCGCTCGTCAACAAGGGCGATGCGCGCGTGATGGAGATCTGGAACCTCGTCTTCATCCAGTTCAACCGTGACGAGAAGGGCGTACTGCATCCGCTGCCGGCGAAGCACGTCGATACCGGCATGGGCTTCGAGCGCGTCACGGCGGTGCTGCAAGGGAAGCACAGCAATTACGACACCGACGTGTTCACCCCGATCATGAACGCGATCGGCGATGTCGTGAAAAAGAAGTACGGGGGCAAGCTGGAGGACGTCAACGACGTCGCGTTCCGCGTCATCGCGGACCACCTGCGGATGCTGACATTCTCGATCACCGATGGGGCGCTGCCGGGGAACAAGGAGCGGGGGTATGTGGTCCGAAGCGTGCTGCGGCGTGCGTTCCGCTATGGTTGGCAAAGATTCAATCAGCGCGAGCCGTTTATCTACAAACTCGTGCCTGCGCTGGTGGAACATATGGGGAGGGCATACCCAGAACTGAAGGTCAACCCCCAGCGTGTACAAGATGTGATCCGGGGTGAGGAAGGGGATTTTCTGAGAACGATTGAGCGCGGCCTCAAGAAATACGAAGAAGCAAAGAAGCGCGCCGTCGCGCTCTGGGAGCGCGACAAGGGCAAGGCCCACAACTCCCCGCGCCCTTTCATTCTCGGCAGGGACGTCTTCGATCTGTACACAACGTACGGCTTCCCACCGGACTTGACCCGCCAGATGGCATCGGAGGATGGCCTAGACATCGACATGGGTGAGTTCGGTCTCCTGATGGCTGAGCATGCGGAAAAGTCCCGCTACCAGGCGGTGAGTCAGCAGGCATTGCAGATTTCGGGTAGTCTTCCGACGACGGACGATCATCCGAAGTGGTCAGGGCTAACGGCCGAGGCTACGATTCTAGGATGGGTTCATAACAACGCCTTCATCAGCTCGGGGTCTTTGGGGATTAGCCCGGAAGAAGAGCGAGTGGGCCTGATCCTTGATCGGACGTGCTTCTACGCGGAGGCGGGTGGTCAGGTCGGCGACTTCGGTATCGTCCGAACACCGACCGGCGTCTACCGCGTGGGCGAGACTCTTCGACAGGGGAATGCGGTCATCCACCTCGGCGCAGTCCATGCAGGGCACATCGAGGTTGGTCAGAAAGCGACACTCGCGGTGGACCCGATCCGCGACTATACGCGCAAGAACCACACCGCGACGCACCTGCTGCACTGGGCGCTGCACCGCGTCCTCGGCGAACACGTCGAGCAGCGCGGCAGCAGGGTCAAGCCGGACGAGTTCACCTTCGATTTCTCGCACACCGGCCCGATGACCGACGCCGAGCGCGCCGAAGTCGAGCAGCTCGTCAACGAGAAGGTGTACGCCGACCTTCCCGTGCGCTGGCGCGAGCTGTCGCAGGCGGAGGCCAAGGCGCTGCCGGGCGTGAAGGCGTTCTTCGGCGACAAGTACGGCGACATGGTGCGCGTGGTGGAAGTCGGCGACGGCTTCAGCCGCGAGTTCTGCGGCGGCACGCACCTCGACCACACCGGACAAATCGGCTACTTCAAGATCGTCGGCGAGGAGGCGGTCGGCAAGGGCGTGCGCCGGCTGACGTGCGTGACCGCGCGCAAGGCGGTGGAAGTCGTGCAGCTGGAAGACGCCATCCTCGCCGAATTGGCGGGCAGTTTCCGCTGCAAGGCGGACGAGTTGCCGGCGCGCGTCGCGGGCTTGCAGGAAGAGATCAAGAAGCTCCAGGCGCAGCTCAAGAAGGGCGCCGCGACCGACCTGACCACGGTTGGGGACAAGCTGCTGGCCGGGGCCGTCGAGGTGAACGGGGCGAAGATCATCGTCGGCGAGATGCCGGCGGCGCCGGAGGAGGCGCTACGGACGCAGGTGGACCGCATCCGTCAGAAGGCCGGCAGCGCTGTGGTGGTGATCGGCTGGGCGGACGATGGCAAGGTCGGCCTGATGGCGGCGGCGACGGACGATTTGGTGAAGAAGGGGGCGCACGCCGGCAAGCTGGTGCAGGAGGCGGCGAAGGTGGTCGGCGGCAAGGGCGGCGGCCGGCCGAACCTGGCCCAGGCCGGCGGCAAGGAACCGGCGAAGCTCGGTGAGGCGCTGGAGACGGCGCGCAAGCTCGCAGGCCAGCAACTCGGCGGGTGAGGAGGGCGAGGGCCGTGACGACGCAAGCACTCGAAGCGCTCATTCAGGACGGCATCAAGGGGTTGCCGCCGGAGAACCTGGCGGAGATCGCCGATTTCGTCTACTTCGTTCGGAAGCGCGTCCTGCATCCCGAGGCATTCGCGGAGGAGTTGCGGGGCCTGTCGCTGCGTGCCGAGTTGAAGCAGCTGAGCCGGGACGAAGAGGCCCACCTGGAAGCGGAGTTCGATGTCGCCTGATCCTTTTCTCGCGAAAATGCAACATCTTGCCACTGTCCCCCGTATAATCACACCCATACCTCTTGCTACCCCACGGCGGGGAAAAGCCCCGCCGCTCGCCGCACAAGGTGCCTTCATGAACCAGTTCCGCCGCGCCGCTGTCCTCGCGCTCTTGTCCCTCCTCGCCGGCGTGACCTCCCTCCATGCCCAGCGCGACGCCAACGTGCCCGACCCCGACCCGGAAATCGAGCGCAAATCGTTCCAGGTCACCGACGGCTTCGAGGTCAACCTCTTCGCCGCCGACCCGCTCCTGGCCAAGCCGATCCAGATGAACTTCGACCCGAAGGGCCGCCTCTGGGTCGCCACCAGCGAGACCTACCCGCAGGTCAAGCCGGGGCAGAAGCCCAACGACAAGATCATCGTCCTCGAAGACAGCAAGGGCGAGGGCAAGGCCGACAAGGTCACCGTCTTCGCCGACGGGTTGCTCATCCCCACCGGTATCGAGCCAGGCGATGGCGGCTGTTACGTCGCCGACAGCACCGACCTGCTCCACCTCGCCGACACCAAGGGCACCGGCAAGGCCGACAGGCGGCGCGTCATGCTCTCCGGCTTCGGCACCGAGGACACGCACCACATCGTGCATACCTTCCGCTGGGGGCCGGACGGTATGCTCTACTTCAACCAATCGATCTATATTCACAGCCACATCGAGACGCCGCATGGGGTCCGCCGCCTGAACGCGGGCGGCGTCTGGCAGTTCCGGCCCGAGACGATGAAGCTCGAAGTGTTCCTGCGCGGCTTCTGCAACCCGTGGGGCCACGCCTTCGACCGCTGGGGCCAGTCGTTCGTCACCGACGGAGCCAACGGCGAGGGGATCAACTACGGCCTGCCCGGGGCCTACTACGTCTTCGCCAAGCCCGACGACTCGCACCTCCTCGCCGGCCTCAACCCCGGCAGCCCCAAGCACTGCGGGTTGGAGATCCTCAGCGGCCGGCACCTGCCCGACGACTGGCAGGGCAACATGATCACCAACGACTTCCGCGGCCATCGCGTCTGCCGCTTCGTCGTCAGCGAGGACGGCGCCGGCTACGCCTCGCGCGAGAAGCCGGAACTGATCAAGACCAACCACCCCGCCTTCCGGCCGGTGGACGTCAAGATGGGGCCGGACGGCGCCATCTATATCGCGGATTGGTATAATCCGATCATCCAGCATGGTGAGGTCGATTTCCGCGACCCGCGCCGCGACCTGACCCACGGCCGCATCTGGCGCGTCACCCGCAAGGGCCGTCCCCTCGTCAAGCGGCCGCAGCTCGACAAGGCCAAGGTCGAAGACCTTCTCGAAGCGCTGAAGGCGCCCGAAGATTGGACGCGGCACCAGGCCAAGCGCGTCCTCAAGGAGCGCGGCGTGACGGAGGTGCTGCCGGCGCTGGCGCAGTGGGCCGGCGCTCTCGACGCCAGGGACGCGGAGCACGAGCATCACCTGCTCGAAGCGCTGTGGACGTATCAGTCGCTCGACACGGTGGAGCCGAAGCTGCTCGAAAAATTGCTGCGCGCGAAGGACCCCCGCGCCCGCGCCGCCGCCGTGCGTGTCGTGGCGGCGTGGCACGACCACCTCGACCATCCGATGGAGTTGCTCGCCGCCCGGGTCCTCGATGATCACCCGCGCGTCCGTCTGGAAGCGGTGCGGGCGCTGGGAGAGATTCCGAACCCCCGCTCGGTCGAGATCGCCATGCAGGCGCTCGACAAGCCGGTGGACAAGTTCCTCGATTACGCGCTATGGCTGACAGCGCACGACCTGGAGCCGCAGTGGATGCCGGGGGTGAAGGAAGGCAAACTGACCTTCGGCGGCAACGTGCGGCACTTGATCGTCGCGCTGCTGTCGGTCGATTCGAGCGCCGTGGTGCCGCTCCTGGTCGAGGTGGCCCGCGCCGGCAAGGTGCCCGCGGATCGCGAGGAAGCGGTCATGACGGTGATTGCCGCCCGGGGCGGCCCGCGCGAGTTGGGGATGATCCTGGAAAGCGTCGTAGGCGGCAGAATGTCCGCCGAGCGGCAGGAAGGTCTGCTCAATTCCCTGGCGCAGGCCACCCGTCAGCGGAACGTCCGCCCCGCCGGCGACCTGTCGCAGGTCGGCAAACTCCTCACCTCGGACAGCCCCGGGCTCCGCGCCGCCGCCGCCCGCGCCGCGGGACAATGGGGGATCGGGGCGGTGCGGCCGCAGCTGTTGGAATTGGCCCGCGGCGCGACAACGGCCGAGGCGCTGCGACAGGCGGCGTTCGAGGCCCTGGCCCTGCTGGGCGGCCGGGAGAGCCGCGAGGCGTTCGAGTCGCTGGCCGGCGAGAAGGAGCCGCTCGCCGTGCGCCGGCGGGCCGTGATGGCCCTGGCCTCCCTCGACCTGGACGCCGCCGCTCGGCTGGCCGCCGACGTGCTGGCCGCTCACGACAAGGGCACCGACCCGACCGACGTCTTCACGACCTTCCTCGAACGGAAGAACGGCGCGGCGGCCCTGGCCCAGGGTCTGGGCGGAAGGAAGCTACCGGCCGACGTGGCCAAGGTCGGCGTGCGCGTCGCTCGCACCACGGCCCGCGAGGCGCCCGCGCTGATCGAGGCGCTGACGAAGGCCGGCAGCCTCGCCGCGGTCGCGCGCCCACTGAGTGCCGTCGAGATGAAGCAGATGGTGGAAGACGTGGCGAAGCTCGGCGACCCCGCCCGCGGCGAGAAGGTGTTCCGCCGGGCCGACCTGCTGTGCCTGAAGTGCCACGCCATCGCCGGCGCCGGCGGCCTGGCCGGCCCCGACCTCGTCAGCATCGGCGCCAGCGCCCCGGTCGATTACCTCATCGACTCGATCCTGCTGCCGAGCAAGGCGATCAAGGAGAATTACAACACGCTGGTCGTCGAGACGAAAAAGGGTCTGGTCGTCAGCGGCGTCAAGGTCCGCGAAGGAGGCGGGATGCTGGTGCTGCGCAACGGCGAGGACAAGGAGGTCGCGATCCCTATCAATCAGATCGATTCGCGCGAGAACTCGAAGAAGTCGCTGATGCCCGAGGGGCTGGCCGACGCGCTGACGCGAGGCGAGCTGATCGATCTGGTGCGCTTCCTGTCGGAGCTGGGCAAAGTCGGGCCGTACTCGGTGAGCAAGGCGCGGCTGATGCGGCGCTGGCAGGCGCTGGAGCCGACGCGCGAGGCGTACACGCTGCTGATCCGCACGAGCCACGCCTCCGCCGCGGGGAACGACCCGGCGCTGACGTGGTCGCCGGCGTACAGCACGGTGGCGGGCGACTTGCCGCCGGACGCGCTGCCGCTGTTCAAGATGGGCACGGGGGCCGACAAGCAAGTGGTGCTGGCCAGTTTCGTGCGCTGCCAGCTCGACGCATCGACGGGCGGGAAGGCGAAGCTGCTCTTGAACTCGGCAAAGGGCCTGAAGGCATGGCTGGACGGCGAGCCGGTCGAGGCGAAGGAAGAGATGGTGCTCGACCTGGGGGTAGGGCCGCACACGCTGACGTTCGCGCTGGATCGGGCCGCGCGGACGGAGCCGCTGCGCGTCGAATTGGACGACGTGGCGGGGTCGCCGGCGCGGGTGCGCGTGGTCGGAGGGAAGTGATGGCGCAAGGGTGCTTGGGCGGCGAACCCTCTCTCGCAGTCCGTGTCCTGTTTCATCGAGGATTCCCGGGGATGATCCCCGCGGGATGAAGAGGACCTTGTCACAGAGATCAGGACAATGAGCGACGCGAACCTGCAACCGGCGGCGGAGGCGGTGGCGTCGGCGGAAGCGCTGCTGATCGGCGCCGGCGCCGGCATGGGCGTCGATTCCGGCCTGCCCGACTTCCGCGGCAACGAGGGCTTCTGGAACGCCTACCCGCCCTACGCCAAGCTCAGACTCTCCTTCAGCCAGCTCGCCAACCCGCGCTGGTTCGCCGACGACCCGGCGTTCGCCTGGGGCTTCTACGGCCATCGCCTGAACCTGTACCGCGCCGCGCAGCCGCACGACGGCTTCCGCATCCTGCTGTCGTGGGCGCGGCGCATGTCGGGTGGCGCCTTCGTCTACACTTCCAACGTCGATGGCCACTTCCAGCGCGCCGGCTTCGACGCGCAGCACGTCCTCGAAGTCCACGGCGCCATCGACTGGATGCAATGTACGCGCCACTGCGGGGCGGACCTGTTCGCTGCGGATTCGTGTACCGTTGAGGTCGAGGAATCGACGATGCGCGCCCGTGAGCCCCTCCCAGCCTGTCCGGGCTGTGGCGCGCTCGCCCGGCCCAACATCCTCATGTTCGGCGACGACGGGTGGGACTACGGGCGGGCCATCTTGCAGGAGGAGCGCTTCCGCGATTGGCTCCAGGGCATCGCGGGCAAGCGCCTGGTGATCGTGGAATGTGGCGCGGGGACGGCGATCCCGACGGTGCGCCACCTGTGCGAGCACGTCGCGAAAACAAACCGCGGGCGGCTGATCCGCGTCAACGTGCGGGAAGCGCAGGTGCCGGCCGGGGGCATCGGACTGGCGACTGGGGCGCTGGCGGCGCTGCGGGCCATCGACGCCCTCTTGCCCAGGGGATAAGGCGTGCGGTCACCAACAAGAGCCGCCGGCCAACCGCACGTGACGAAAGCATGGCATGGTCCCCCGCGAAGTACCTCGGTCGTCGGGAGGGTATGAGCAAATGGCGTACCTCGAGATCCGGCTGCCGCTTCACTCGTCCAGCTGAAGGCAGATGACCTCCTTGGCGTCGCGCAAATAGAGCTTTCCCCCCGCCAACGCCGGGTGCGCCCAGGTCGCGCCGCATACCTTCGAGCGGGCCAGCTCCTTGTACTCCTTGGGGCCGGGGTCGAGCAGGACGAGGTTGCCGCTGTCCTCGAGCATGAGCAGCTTGCCGTCGCCGGTGCGCAGCAGCGAGGCGTGATACTCCCCCACCTTCGGCCGCGTCCACAGCGACTTGCCCGTTGCGGCTTCGACGCAGTGCAGGTCCGCCTGCGCCGGCGTCCGAGCGAAGGGATTGGGCGTCGTCCCGGTGACGAGGTAGACATGCTCGGTGCCGACCGCGACCGGGGTCGTGAAGTACGAGGTCAGCTTCGGGTCCTTCCACGCCTCGGTCATGGCCGGCTTGCCGTCCTTGGTCGTCAGGCGCAGGCCGGCGCTGCCGTAGGTGATGGCGCTGGCCAGCAGGACGTCGCCGGCGCGCGCGGGGGTGGTCGAACTCTCGAACAGGGCGTCCTTGAGCGGGAAGCGCCAGAACAGGCCGCCGTCGGCCGGGTCGAGCGCGATCACACCGTCGCCTGTCAAGAAGACGATCTGGCGCTCCTTGCCCTTGCCGAAGGCGATGGGCGACGAGTAGCTCGCGACGTCGTCCTGCGACTTCCATGCGACCTCGCCCTTGTCCCTGTCGAAGGCGACGATCGACGCCCCCCGGGCGCCGACGTTGAGCAGCACCGCCTTGCCCTCGACCAGCGGCGAGCAGGAGGCGCCGAAGAGGAGGTTCTTGGCCTCGAACTTTTTCAAGGCATCGACCTGCCAGAGCAGCTTGCCGTCGGCGGCGTCCCAGCAAGTCAGAACGCCGGTGATGCCGTAGGTGTAGAGTTTGCCGTCGCTGACCGCCGGCGTGGCGCGCGGGCCGTTGCCGTAGGGGAACTTGCCGGCGCCGCGCGAGTAGGTCTTGCGCCAGACTTCGTTGCCGTCCCTGGCGTCGAGGGCGAGGACTTCCTCCTCGTCCTTGTCCTTGACCTTGCTGTGCAGGTAGACGCGGCCGCCGGCCACGATGGGCGAGCTGTTGCCCTCGCCGACCGGCTTCTGCCAGAGGACCTTTGGTGCGTCCTTCCAGGCGGCGACCTTCTCGGGGGAGGCGCCGTCGCGTGTCGGGCCGAGCCACTGCGGCCAGTCGGCGGCGCAGGTGAACGAAACCCAGACGAGCAGGACGAGAAGCGAACGAAGCCAGAGCATGAGAATCCTCCGATAAATCCGTTTAGCGGCCGCCCTCGGGGCGGCGCTCAGGAGAGCGCCGCCCCGAGGGCGGCCGCTAAACGCTCGGTTCATTGAGGAAATAATGCAGCGGGGCGTAGCGGTACTCGACGGCGTGTTCGTCGGCGAGGCGTTTGAGACGGCCCAGGTACTCTTCGCTGATGCGGCTGCCGGCGTCCTGGTAAGTGGGGTCGCAGTAGTAAACGCGACAGCCGAGGGGGCGCGGCTCGCGGGCGGTGCAGAGGTTGCCCTTCTGGAACGGGCAGAACTCGGCGGAAACGGGCACCTCGTAGGGCGGGGCGGCGGCGAGGAGGACGTCGGCCTCGAGGTTGCTGAGGAAGAGGGTGTGGCCGTACTCCTTGAAGCGGCAGCAGCGGCCGCTGGCGACGCACACCGGCCCCGCGGCGGCGACGGCGGCATCGACCTCCGCGTACAACTCCAGCACCCGGCGGCGCAGATCGTCGGACATCCGACCCTCACGTCGTTGGTTGCGGTGCCCCCGGCCCCTCGCTGCTGAAGAACGGGCATCCTTGATGCTCAAACGTCAGTAGGCCGCAGCGCGGCGACTGCGGGTTGCTGCAGACGCCCCAATCGGAGGGGCGTGCCTGGAGCTTCAAGAACCAGACACAGCCGCAGGAGCAATCCGGCCCCGTGCGAACTCGATAGCCATGCGGCTCGAAGTCGGTCGGCAGCTGGATGCAGACGGCGTGCAGGTGCCAATGGTCGTCCGGCTGTCCCAGCCGCGCCTGCCCTGCGGATTCGCGCTTCCCGCCCAAATCCACGGGCTCGTTTCCCCAAACATCTTCTTCCGCCATGACTCTCACTCCTTCGGTTCGTGAATTGCCCCGGAAGGGCCTTCTCACCAGACACCGGTAACCGAAAGAGGATCGCTCGCGCTTCACATCCGTATCACCTTCAGCCGTTGCGTGATCTCCTCCGCGGGGATCAGTTCGCCCTGGCCCGACCCGGGGCAGATTTCACAGGTGTGCTCCCACGCCTCGGGCATCGCGAGGTTGCTCTCCCAGAACGGCCAGGTGCGGCACTGGCGCGGGCGCACCGCGTAGATGGTACACCCGTCCTTGCGGTCGTAGAACACGCAATCGCCGTTGCCCTTCTCGCGCAGGGTACGGCCCTGGCTGGTCAGGCGCGTGTACAACCCCGTCGTCTCCTCCACCGGCTCGCCGCGGAAGTCGGCGATGGCCTGCACCTCGGCGTCGTTGACCCAGACGTAGCCGGGCTCGCCGGTGCAGCACTTGCCGCAGCGCGTACACTGAAACCGCAGGCCGTCTTGATACCAGGGCTCGGACATCGGCTTTCGTTCCTGCTCCCCGGGGCCACGCATGAGCGTCTCGGTTATCATACCGACTCTCAACGAAGAAGGCTGCCTGGCCGAGGCGCTGGCCGCGCTCAAGCGACAGCAGCCGTGCGAGATCATCGTGACCGACGGCGGCAGCAGCGACGGCACGCGCTGGGCGGCGGCCGGCGCCGACCTTTTCCTCGACGCGCCGCGCGGCCGGGCCGCCCAGATGAACGCCGGCGCCAGCCGCGCCGCCGGCGACGTTCTCCTCTTTCTGCACGCCGACTGTCTCCCCGAAGATGGCGCCCTCGCCGAGGCCGAGCGCCTGCTGCGGCGGCCTGGCGTGGCCGCCGGCTGCTTCCGCATGTGCGTCCGCGCCGAGGGGGCGCTCTATCGGCTGATCGACGCCTGTGCCACGGCGCGCGTGCGGCTGACGGGGCTGGTCTACGGGGATCAGGGGCTGTTCGTGCGCCGCGAGGTGTTCGAGCGGGTCGGCGGCTTCCCGCCGCTGCGCCTCATGGAAGACGTCTTCATCAGCCGGACGCTGCGCCGGCTGGGCCGCATCGTCGTGGCGCCACGACGCCTGTTCGTGTCGCCGCGGCGCTGGCAGCGGTCGGGGTTGGTTCGGCAGACGCTGCGCAACTGGGCGCTGACGGCGCTGGCGGCGGGCGGCGTCCACCCGGATCGACTGGCGGCGTTCTACCCGATCGTCCGCTAACGTGGCGACAGGCGTCTCGCCTGTCAGCGGACCCAGGCGTGCTCATACGCCTCCATTTCCGCCTCCGCTTCTTCACTCGCCCCGCGCCAGACGACCGTGGCTAACTCGCCCAGCGCTTCGACCCACTCGGCCGGGGCCTGCTCGCGCCATGCCCCCGGCAGCAGCACGATGAGCCGCTTGGCCCCGTTCATGCCGCCCGGTTGCAGGGCATAATACTTATCGAGGTACGTCGGCCGCTCCTGACACGCGGCCAGCACTGCCGCCAGCAGCCGCGCCCCGATGCTCTCGCGGGCGGCGCACGGGCCGGCGGTTGCCACCGGTTCCAGCACCACCTGCAGCGTGGTAAACGGGTTGTCCCCGAGCACGCGCCGCACCAGGGCCGCAAGCTCGTCGCGCCGCCGGTCGAAGTGTTCGGAACTTAGCCAGAGGGTAAACGCCTGCGCCCGCCGCTCCGGCGCCGGCGGCTCGGCGTGGTCCGGCCGGTCCAGATCGACGTGCCAGACCTGTTCCGTCGGGCTGGTCGCGGCGAAATCGAGCAGCGGCGGCGGTTGGGCGTCGAACTCGATATCGAACAAGTCCTGGGCCTCCTGCATCAGCCCGAACAGGTCAGTGCGGTCCAGGGCGGGCGTCTTGAGGACGTAGTAGGGCGGTCGCGGTTGGTACACCAGACCCAGTTCGGCTGCTTCCGCCCGGAACGCGGTTCCAGGCAGAACCGCTAGGTTGAACACCTGAAGGTCGCTGCACAACCCGTTGTCGTGGAGGTAGTGCAGCCCTCGCCGCACCGACCCCACCGTATCCCCGGGCAGGCCGACGATGAGGTCCACCTTGACGCGCATGCCCTGACCCATCATGGCCCGCACGCCGCGCTCGAAGGCCCGCAGGTTGTTGTTGCGGTCCATGAGCGTCATGGCGTCCGGCTCGATGGACTGCAACCCAACCTCGACCTCGGTGAAGTTCGCCTCCCGCAGCAGCCGCGCAGTTTCCTCGGTCACGCCCTCACCGCGAAGCTCCCCGAAATAGGTGAAGCGATGGCCGGGGTTCTCTTCGGCCAGCAGACGGAGCAGGTCCGCGAAGTCTTTCCTCTGGTTGAGCGTCGGGTCCAGCAGGAACACCTCGCGTGCCCCACGGTCTGCGGCGTGCCGCAGACTGGCCCGGATTGTGTCGTCCGCGAGGTAGTAGGTCTTGTCGTAGGACTTCCAGTAGTAGCAGAATCGGCAGCGGTAGCGGCACCCCCTGGACGTTTCGAGGAGGAGCATTTGCTCGTCGGCCACATCGAGAATCCCGGCCAGGTAGGGCGAACCGAGCAGATTGAGGTCGGGAAGTGGCGACCGGGGCGCGGGTTCACGGGATGGGTGGTAGCGAGGCCCCGGCCCCGCCGACGGAATGAAGAGTCCAGGGATGGGGCTGGGAGGATTGTCCTCCCCGAGCAGTCCGAGAAGCATGTGGGCGAAGGTCTGCTCCCCCTCCCCGATGACTGCGAGGTCGTAGTCAGGGGTGTTCAGCACCCAGGCGTTGTCGGCCGTGATTTCAGGGCCTCCCAGAACGATGCGGACGCCTGGTAGCCGTCTCTTCAGTTCGCGGGCGACCCAGAGTGTGCGTTCGATGTTCCAGAGGTAGCAGGTGAACCCGACCAACCAGGGGTCACGCTCGGCGATGGCCTCGACAAGGCCCCAGTCCCCCAGGGCGTTCGCCTGACGAGCGGGAAAAAGGTCGATGTCGTAGGAGTCGCCGAGTCCCTTCCGCTGCGCGAACAACTTCAGGTAGGCGGCTGCAAGGGGGACGTTGCCGCGAATCGGGCCGGGGCCGAGGGGCGGAATGGGCAGTTGCACGAGCAGAACTGTGCGCCGAGTGAGAAGATTCATGAGGCGCATTCTAGGTAGAGGCAGTCCAGGGCGGCCACGCAGGGCGAATCGGCGAGCGGCCTCGCCTGCTCATCATCGACGAGAGTGGCGGCGGCGTCGTAGCAGTACCAACCGGCGAAGTTCAGGAATGCTCACGCGAGCGAGAGCGGGCCAGCTACCTGTCCGATAGTTGCTGCCGGGAAGGGCCTGGTTGAACGTGAAATTGCCAACCTGGTCAGGCCCTGACGGGAGCAGCCATTCGCAGCGTAGCGGGCATTCGCAGCTACCCTTCCCGGCCCCATTCCACCAACGAAGCGAGCGTGGCCGGGATGTTGACGCTTCGCGCCCAGAGTCGGCGACCAGGGATGCTTCCCTGCTCAACCTCATCCTGTAGGAGCGATTGGTCTCCCGTCGGACCGCTCGTTGCGCCCGCTTCGTCTCGGAGCCCCTGGACCTGTTCATTCGTGTGCGGTTCGAGCGGCGGGTGCAGTCAGCCGATATGTTCTCCGTGCCAGAACGCGAGTTTCGGCGAACCCGAAGGCTGCGGTGATGTTGGGAACGGTGTCGAACCGGCGGCGTGAGCAGGCGCTCGTCCTTGCCGAGTCCAGCGGCGGTGTGGTTCGGCCGCGAGGGAACCTGGCGCCGCCCCTCGGCCCGTTGGCTGCGGTTCGCGCGTTGCCGAAGTCGTGCGATTAGGGGGGAACGGTGAGCTGTTCTTCAGCCTGCGACCGCCCGCATGAGCCGCTCCAACGGGCCGTGCCGGAAGACCTTCTTCCACAGCCAGGAACTCAGGACCGCCACGGCGAAGAAGAGCAGGCCGCAGCCCGCCGCCACCGGCAAAGGCTCCGCGGAGACCAGGCCGAGCGCGACCACGGCCCCCAGCCCCAGAAAGATGTGGGCGAAGTACCAGGTCAGCGCCATCTGCCCCGTCGCCGTCAGCGGCCGCAGGAGGCGCGGCGGGCACGCCTCGGCAACGCGCACACTTGAGGCGAGGATAGCGACGGCGGTGCCACCGGCGGCGAGCAGGAAGAGCGGCAGCGCGGGCATCGACTCGGAACCAAACAGGGCCTTGACGGTTTCGGCGTCCATCCCGTGCGGGTGGGCCAGGAAGTAGCGCACGCACAGCCAGGACGTTACCTCCGCCAGGACCACTACGCCAACACCGGCGAGTAAGACCCGCCTGTTCACGGCTCGGTCACGCAGGTTCAGGCGGCCCAGCCACATGCCGAAGAACACGAACCCAGTCCAGGGGAGGACGCTGCGGAACCCGTCGAAGAAGAGGTTGCGCACCAGCCCGGAGGGCGTCCACAGCCGCTTGTACGTCAGCGTCTCCCACTCCCAGTTCTTGCCGAAGTCCACCACGATGAACAGGACCACGAACCCCAGCGCGTACCCCAGGGCGCCCAGGAAGAGCCGCCGGTCGGTGGCCGTGATGAGCCGCGCGGTCAGCAGGAGCGAGACGCCGTAGATGCGGAGGATGTCCCCCGGCCAGACGAGCAGGTTGAGGAACCCGATGACGAGGAGGAAGAGGCCCCGGCAGACCAGGGTCTTCCGCGTCCGGGCCACGGCTGCTGGGTCGGCGCTCGCCACGGCCCGGCGGGACAGCAGGGTGATGCCGACCCCGGCCAGCACGACGAAGGTGGCGGCGGCGCGGCCGTCGAGGAAGCCCAGCACCTCGGCTAGCCAGACAGGACCGCTGCGGTCGGCCGCCATGACGAGGGAGAAGTGGACGACGACCATTCCCAGGATGGCGAGGGCGCGGGCGATGTCGTAGCCCGCCACCCGGTCGGCCCGCGACGCGAGGGTTGCCTGGCTCTCTGCGACGGCACCCATGAAGCCAGCCCTTTCAGCAAAGGCACGGGCTAGTCTGCACCTGCCCGACACTCGCCCGGTATGATAGGGCCGGCGAAGCCATGAACAAGCCGCTCAACTCGACCGCGAAGGTAGTCAGCACGTCAGTTTCCACCAATCCTGCCCATGCGGGAGCGGACTGGTGGCGCGAGTCAGGTGAATAGCAGCAGCTACCCTGTGCTGCCCAGCGTGGCCGGGATACTGCCCGCTTCGCATCCAGAAGGTCGGCGACCGAGCAAGCCTCTCCTGCTCCATCGCACGCAGCCGGGAGCGGGCTCGGCGCCGCAGCGTCATGTCGAAGGCTCTCGCGAGTGCGCCAGGACGTCTGGGTCCACGGGCTTGGTGAAGTGTGGCTCGAACCCCAGCCCGAGGCTCTGGCGCCGGGCCTCGTCGGAGCAGTAGGCCGTGATGACGATGAGGCGAGCCTTCGCGGTGGCCGGGTCCTGTCGCAGGGCGGCCGCAACGTCGGGCCGGTGAAAGGTGGCCGTGCCGCACGACGTGGCTCGGATGCCGCGCCTCAAGAGCGGGAGACCAGGGAATCCTCCCCTGCTCAACCTCATCCGGTAGGAGCAATTCGTTCTCCCACGTTCAGAACGGTAACTCGTCCTTGCCGAGTCAGGCGGCCCCGTTGGGTGCCCGGTTCAAAAGTCGTAGACAATCACGGGCACATCGTTCTGGCAGAGGGTCTTGACGACGAGCGGCTCGATGAGTTCCCACCTCCCCCCGGCCAGGCCGCAGCCGATGCGCGGCATGTGAACCGAGGCGTGGAGTTCCACGGCTTTCTCCCCCACCTTCCGCAGGCACTCCTCGACCGCGTCGTACCGAATCGGCGGCGTGCGCGTACTGCCCCGCATGCCATGCTGCGCGACCATGTTGGCCACCCAGATATAAGGCTCGACCTGCACCAACTGGACGGCCCCGAGCCCGAAATCGTTGTCGGCCCGGTCGCGGTGCCATCCGCGGTAGCCCCGCTCAGGCTCAGGCCAGCGGGCCGAGAGGGCCATCACGAACCCCTTGCCCCACTTGCCCAGGTCGTTGCAGACATGGGCGATGAGCTTGTTTCCCTTGGCCTGGGGCGACGTGGCGTCCCCCTTCAGGAATCGGATGTCGGTCATCGCTCTTGCCTCGCCTCGAAGTTCCAGTCGGCCGGCAAGTCCGCGCCGCACAGGCCGCAGACGAACCAGCCGTCCTTGACGACGGTTCTTTCTCCACAGGCCGGGCAACGTCGGAAGACCACCTCCTGCGTGAACCGGCCCGGGTGCATCATGCCGATGCGGTCCAGGGCGGAGGCCACCGCCGGCCAGGATTCGGGCTCGGGGCAATAGCCGGTGGACTGGTTGGTCACCTCGACCACCTGGACGCCCGAGGCCGACAACCGGAAGAACATCTCGCCCGCCGACAGGACGAGCTTCCCCCCGGCACAGGCGACGTGCTCGGAGCGGCGGTCAGCCACCCGCAGAACGCCCTCCCGGTCAACCACGAAAGTCGCGGCGATGAGGCCCCTCTGGTCGGGAAGCTGTCTCGTTTGCCGAGTACACTCCGCAAGGTCACGGGCCGAATGAACAGAGGCACCGGCCGGGGCGGTTGCAGCCCGCTCGCGGATGTCGTTCGGCCCGACGTACTGGTATAGCCTCGCCATGCTCGCGACCCGCTCTTCAGCGACTCTTCACTCCACCCGAACGCACTTGCCGTAGATGCAGTTGGCCGACACCCAGCCGTTGATTTTCCCCCGATTGTTGCCAATCTGGAAGCGATGGCCCTGGACCGCCTTGACCAAGTGCAGGTACTGGCGGCCGTTCACCTTGCAGAGCACGATGTCGCTGACTCGCAGGGTGGTTGGGTCCACGGGTTCGACCGTACACAGCTGGCCCGAATCGACCTTACCCCGCATCGAGTCACCCCTCGGCCGGAACTGGACCGTCTCCCCCCGCTGCAAGCTCGCGATGTACTGCGTCGCCCATCCCATGACGTCCTCCCTCGTGCCGCGGCTTGCGGCCAAACGCCGCTTCACCCCCGGACACGACACCGAAGCCGTCCGGTGGTTCGGTGCCGACGAGTGAAGCAGCGAGTCCCTCGTCACGGCGCCCCCCGGTTGATGAGGCCGCGGAGTGCCTTCTCGTCCGTGTCGCTGGGGATAAAGCGCGTCGAGCCATCCGCCATACAAGCGTTGAAGCCGGCCGTCCGCCATAGCTCGTAGCACAAGACGTGGACCGGCATGCCAAAGGCACCGCCGAGCGGAGGCAGCGGCCCAGCCGGGTCGTAGGATAGGTCCGCCGGCTTCGACCACGGCACCGGATGCCCCGCCTCCACCACCAGGAGCGTGTCCGAAAGGCGGTTCGGGAAGTCCGTCCAGGTCAGGCCGTCCCGCTCGAAGGCCGTGCCGGGGCCGACAAACACCTGATAGCGGGTCAGGCCGGGGTCGTCGTTCCCTCCCAGGGCGGGGTCGTAGCAGCGCGGCGACTGTTCCAGGAGCTTGCTGTTCTGCGCGCTGTCCCACGGCTCGTCCAGCCGGAACTGCCGGTAGAGGGAGTCTTCGTCGAGGTAGGGCAGGAGGAACACGCGCCAGCTGTAGAGCGGCTGGCCGCTCTTGCCGCGAACGACGGCCGGCGGCAGATGGCCGTTATCTTCGTGGTAGGCCTGCAGCGCGATGCCGATTTGGTGGAGGCTGTACGCCGACCGCACCCAACCCTCGTCCTCCCTGACCTTCTGGGTACAAGGCAGAAGGAGGCCGCACGACAAGAGGACGAGAAGCAGGACGGCCCATTTGATGCGCGACATGCATTCGGCTCCCCGCAAGAACGGCGAGACCATTGTACTCATCGGCGAACGCCCCGCCTGGAACATGGAGGTCCGGGTCACTGTCGTCCACCAATGTCACTTGGCGTAGCCAGTGCCCTCGTGGGCCAGCAGTACCTTCGGTGCGACTTTCGCCTGCGGCGAGTCGGGACATCAGCGGCGGGGGGTGGAAGCGCGGCTCGCACGCAGCGGGCAGAGCGGTTATCATCCCTGATGGCCCTGTCGCACGTTGTGGCAGGAGAACGGTAGTCCGCGGACGAAGCAAAGGACCAGCACGGTGTTCTACCGCATCTTGGCCGCTCCCCCCGGTTACGGCCCCGACGAAAAGTACATGGTCGCGGCCTACGAAACCCTGGAGTACACCTCCTGCGTTGGCAATGTGAAGAAGGCCGACAGTTCTCGCTTTGCTGCGACACTGGAGGAAGCGCGGACGATGCTGCCTGGCTCCGCGAGGCATCTGCCCTCCGAACCAGACCACCAGTTCCTCGAACTGTGGGCTTGTGATGAGGCGGGCGACTGACGGACGGTGCAACCGCAGTCACCGGCGCCTTGCCGCCTGGCTGCTAGCGGCCCCGCCGCCCGAGAGCGTGACCGAAGGGAGCACACGATGGACGCGGCCCGCCGAATCATCCGCCAGTATGAGCGAGGCAGCCTTGTCAGGCACGAGTTGTTCCTCAAACTCATGCAAACAGTCGCGGACGGTGGTGCGGCTGAACTTGTCGCCTGGCTACCCCCCGGCCTACTGGCGGAGGTCAAGGCTCACCTGGACGATTGCCCCCAGACCGAGGAAGGTTGGGCAGGGCTGCGCTGGTGTTGTATGGGGATGACGCAGCGCCTGGTCGAGAGATTCCAGGACCAGCGGCGCCAGCACCGCCGGGGCGTGGAAGCCTTGCGCAGCTACTTCGCCGCGAGGCCGAAGGGGGGCCAGCCGTGACCGAGGCCGAGTGGCTGTCGTCCACGTCGCCGGAAGCGATGCTCGCCTTCCTGCGGAAGTGCGGGAGGGCCAGCGAGCGAAAGCACCGCCTTTTCGCCTGCGCGGCTGTGCGTAGCGTCTGGCATCTGCTGACCGACAACCGGAGCCGTCGGGCGCTGGAACTGGTGGAGGCAGCTGCGGATGGCTTGGCCGATAGCAGAGAACTGCGGGCAGCCGTGCTGGCGGCGGACCAGGCCGCGTATCGAGCTAACCGGGCTGAGGACCAAGCCCGAGCGGCGAGGCGGGCGGCGGCCGTTGCACAGCGGGCCGTCGCGCGGGAGGCCGACAGAGGGAGAACGCCAGCGGCCGAGCCAGCCGTGGGGCGTGCGGCGCAGGTCGCTCGTCAGGCTGTCCGAAGGGCGGAACAGTTAACCCAGCGCGCCGAGACCACGCGCGGGACACGGGAAGCGGCACGGGCCGCGCGGCTCTGCGTGCGTGCGGCGTGGTATCGTAACCGGGGTATGAGCGGGTCCGAAATCAGCTGGCAGCAAGCCGTCGAAGCGGCGGTTGCGGTCGCAGGAGACCCTGGTCAGGAGGAGAAGTTCCACTGTCATCTGCTCCGCGACATCGTCGGCCCCCTGCCGTTCCGGCCCGTGGTGCTCGACCCCTCCCTGCTCAAGTGGAACGACCGACTCGTCGTTGGTCTGGCCCAGGCCATCTACGAGGAGAGGCGGTGGGGCGACATGCCCGTCCTGGCCGACGCCTTGCTGGACGCCGGCTGCGACTCGGAGGACATGCTCGCGCACTGCCACGAGCAGGGAACCGTTCACGTTCGCGGGTGCTGGGTGCTGGACCTCCTGCTCGGGAAGGAGTAGCCCATGAAGGAGAGCGAGTGGCTGTCGTCCACGTCGCCGCAAGAAATGCTGGAGTTCTTGAGGGGCTTGGGCCAGACCAACGACCGAAGGCTCAGGCTGTTCGCCGTCGCCTGCATGCGAGAAGTTTTGCCGATGGTGGATGTGGCCGGACGGCATAATACCGTCCTCACCGAGCGGTTTGCCGATGGGCGAATGTCGGAACGGCAGTGGACCGCTGCCGTCTGTCGCAAGGTTCTCGACCGCGACATCTCCGTTACCTTCCGGTGCGGCGAGGGCGTAGACGAGGATAACGCGCGGGAACGCCAGCGGGGATTGTACAGCCAGGAAGTGCGAAGAGTGGTTGCGAAGGCTGCAAGACTCCTGGTCAATTACCCGCCAGGCGAAGCAGCAACCCAGGTGGCCGCAGCGACGGCCCTGGCGGTTGGCCAAGCAGCAAGGCAGGACCCATCCCTGGCAGCGACATGGCGTCGTACCCCACTCGCTCAACGGACGGCATCCTGGGCAGCCACGAAGGAGGTTGACAGGAGAGCCGCCGAGGCCGGTGCCAGGAACATGCAAGCCTGCTTCCTCAGGGACATCTTCAACCCGTTCCGCAAGATGGCGTCGGTAGACACCTCTTGCTTGACCCCTTCAGTCCTTGCCCTCGCCCAGGAGGCTTACTACAACCCCCAGTCGGCCGAAGGCCCCCTGGACCCGGCACGGCTTACCGCGCGGGTCCAATCCCGAAAAGGGGTGAAGGTAAGTGGGCTTTCGGGTATCCTAGGCGATGGGCGCCCACGGCTTATTCCCACCAGGAGGCTGCGCCATGCAAGTCTGCACCGATTCCCTACGC